>Ga0116226_10001029_pt1 | contig 24382 bp, 19 predicted proteins | sample S1TSphfallax_FD_89692 | JGI IMG/M metagenome (GOLD analysis project Ga0116226, IMG submission 89692) | Host-associated microbial communities from peat moss isolated from Minnesota, USA - S1T2_Fa - Sphagnum fallax MG | ecosystem: Host-associated > Plants > Peat moss > Unclassified | place: USA... | reverse complement strand
TGGTCATCTCATGCAGTTCACGTAACCACCTGCGCGATGGCGGCGCATCCCGGCACCGCCGACCATAACAAACACCTGCAGCAAACCAGCGACACGCGGGCAACCTGGCCAAAATAGCCTTACTTCTTCGTGCCTATTCTTCGTGTTCCTTGTGTTCTTCGTCGTTAAATCTTGCGTGCGCCAACGCGGCAGGCAGATCGCCGCCGCGCAGACCCGCAAGACAGAATTGAAACCGCAGATGCAGCCGCTCTTCACACCCCGACGTGCGCCGTTCCCAGCACTGCGGCGCAGGCGATGAGGGCCGAGACGCATCTGCGTGCATCTGCGGTTTCAATTCTGTCTTGCGGGTCTGCGCGGCGGCGATCTGCCTGCCGCGTTGGCGCACGCAAGATTTAACTACGAAGAACACAAAGAACACGAAGAATAGGCGCGAAGAAGTAAGGCTATTTTGGCCAGATTGCCCGCGTGTCGCTGGTTTGCTGCAGGTGTTTGTTATGGTCGGCGGTGCCGGGATGCGCCGCCATCGCGCAGGTGGTTACGTGAACTGCATGAGATGACCAGATCCGAAACATCTTCTTCGTGAATCTCCTTCGTGTCCGTCGTGGCTTTGTCGTTAATCCTCTGTCTTCCCCGCCGGCGCACAGCGCCACGCCCGATGCGCAGCGACTCCGCGCCGAACATGCTAGCGTGACCGCATGAGCGCACAGGCCGCGATCAGGTTGCTGCCGACCGATATCGTCAACCGCATTGCGGCCGGCGAGGTGATCGAGCGGCCGGCGGCGGTGTTGAAGGAGCTGACCGAGAACGCGCTGGATGCCGGCGCCACGCGCATTGCCGCGCGCATCGAGGGCGGCGGCATCGACCGCATCGAGCTGGTCGATGACGGTGCCGGCATGTCGGCGGATGGGCTGGCGCTGGCGGTGCAGCGCCATTGCACCAGCAAGCTGCCGGATGGCGACCTGGTGCGCATCGCCACACTCGGGTTCCGCGGCGAGGCGCTGCCGAGTATCGGCGCCGCCGGGCGGCTGACCATCATCAGCCGGCGCGCGGGCGAGGCGCAGGCGCATCGGATCGAGGTCGCCGGCGGGGTGGTCGCTGCGGTGGCGCCGGCCGCCGGCGCGCCCGGCACGCGCGTGACCGTGGAGGATTTGTTCTTCGCCACACCGGCGCGCCGCAAATTCCTGAAAGCACCGCGCACCGAGGCGGATCATGCCGAAGCTGGCTTCCGACGGCTGGCGCTGGCCGCACCCGGGGTGGCGTTCCGGCTGTGCGTGGACGGGCGCGACGTGTTCGACCTGCCGGCGCAGGATCGCGCGGCGCGCGTGGCCGCACTGCTGGGCGAGGACGCGGCCGCGGTGATGCTCGCGCTGGAGCATGTCCGCGGCGCCTATGCGCTGTCCGGCTTCGTGTGCGCGCCGTCGGTGACGCGCGCGACCGCCGCCGGCCAGTCGCTCGTGGTCAATGGGAGGCCGGTGACCGACCCCACGCTGCGCACCGCGCTGCGGGTGGCATATCGCGACGTGATCGCGGCCGGGCGCTATCCGGTGGTGGCGCTGTGGCTGGAACTGCCGCCGGACGAGCTGGATGTGAACGTGCATCCGGCGAAGACGGAGCTGCGCTTCCGGCACGCCGATGCGGTGCGCGGTCTGGTGATCGGCGGCGTGCAGCGCGCGCTCGGCGGTGGCGCGGGGATCGCGGCGCCGCGGCCGGCCTTGGGCGGATTCCGGCCGTCGCTGCATCTGGTGCCGGGCGGCGGGCGCGGACCACGCCATGCCGGGTTCGCCGAGGCGCAATTGCCGTTCGCGGCGGCACCCTCCGGCCGCGGCCTGGCGCTGGCCGCCGCACCGGTGGCGGACGCCGTGGCCGAGCATCCGCTCGGCGCGCCGGTGGCGCAATTGCTCGACACCTATATCGTCGCGGCGACCGCGGACGAGGCGATGGTGCTGGTGGACCAGCATGCGGCGCATGAGCGGCTGATGCACGAGGCGCTGCGCGACCAGTTGATGGCGGGCGGCGTGCGCGGCCAGGCGCTGCTGCTGCCCGCGGTCGTGGATATGCCGCCCGCGCATGCGCAGCGTCTGGGCGACGCCGCGGCGGGGCTCGCGCGGCTGGGCCTGGAGGTAGAGCTGTTCGGGCCAGGGGCCGTGCTGGTGCGCGCGCTGCCGGCGTGCCTGGGGGCGGCCGATCCGGCGCCCTTGGTGCGCGACATCGCCGAAGAACTGGCCGAAAGCGGCGCCAGCACCGCGTTGGAGCAGCGGCTGGATGCGGTGGTCGCGCGCATGGCGTGCCACGGCAGCATCCGTGCCGGCCGCCGCCTCTCGCTCGCGGAGATGGACGCGCTGCTGCGCCAGATGGAGGCCACCCCCCGCGCCGCCACCTGCAGCCACGGGCGGCCGACATTTCTGAAGCTGACGAAGGCGGATATCGAGCGGCTGTTTCAGCGCACGTGAGCGGCGCGGCGATTTTATTGTGCTTGGTTAAGCAAAAGATTTGAAACCATAGATGGACACGGTGGAACACAGATAAAAAAGTGATGATTGGCGAAGGGCATGCGGATCCGTAGGGTGGGCTCCTGCCCACCTCTTTCGGGCCGCGCGAACCAGGTATCGGCGCCGGTCACGAACATCTCGCCGGCGGCACCGAAGAAATTAAACCACGAAGGCACCAAGCACACGAAGGATTTCACGAAGAGGGCTTGATAGCGCTTTCGTTCTTCGTGTGCTTGGTGCCGTCGTGGTTTAATTTCTTGCGACGGTTGCGACCGGCATACAAGGTCGGGGGATCGCCCGAGGCGTTTTCGCGCCGGCGCTCCGCGGCTATGATGATGAAACCGCAGATGAACGCAGATGAACGCAGATAGTGTCGCTGTGGAATTTGCTTGTCGTGGAACGCATCGTGACAATTGCGTCGGATGCATCTGCGTTTATCTGCGTTCATCTGCGGTTTCAATTTCTTCGTTTTCTATGATGCTGCGCGCATTGCGCTGCAATACCCGGCGTGAATTGAGTTTGACGTGCCCAGGCGCCGCGGTTGCGGCGGCACGTCATTGCGATCCGCGGCGGAGAAGACCAGAGTCACTCGCGAAATCTCGTCGGTGCCCCTGGATTGCTTCGCCGCGGCTCGCAATGACGCGGAGAGTATATTTGCCGTCTGGTCGAAATCATCCATATTTATCCGTATTTATCTGTGGTTCCATTCACTGCTTTTTTGTTGCCCAAGCAGTTTGCAGAGTGGCGTGATATTCAGTGCAGGTGCGGTAGCGGTGGCAGCAGCTCGATGGGCAGGTTGTTCAGATAATGCAGGATGACGCCGGGCCAGATGGTGCGGGTCCAGAGGGCCAGCGCGGCGGTGATCGGGCCGAAGATCAGGGCGGTATAGAGGATCTGGCCTTCGAGGTCGTCGTTGGTCATCCAGAAGGTGTTTTTCAGATGCCACAGACCGAACAGCAGCGATGACAGAATGATCGCCCACAGCCAGCCATAGGCGCGCTCCAGCGCGCCGAGGATGAAGCCGCGGAACAGGATTTCCTCGGTGATCGGGACGAACAGGATCCACACCTCGGGAGGGCCGCCGAGCATGGTGCCGGTCAGCCGGAAGCCGCGCGCGAACAGCAATGTCGTGATGCTGTAGAGAGCGGCCACGATGCCGATCTGCACCAGCGGGGTGAAGAGCCAGAATTTGCGGAAGCGCAACAGCTCGATCGGGTAGGCGTTCAGGTCCATGGGGCAATGCCTTACAGCAGGCGCCGTTGACGCGCACGCACCGCATCATCGCAAGGGCTCGCAATGGAGTAGGTAACGACACGGCGCGACAGCGGGCAAAAGTTTTTTACTTCTTTTTTCAAAAAAGAAGTGCTGCCTTACTCCGCCTCCAGCTTCGCGCGTGCGGCCTGCAAATCCGCTGTCGCCTCCGGCGACACTTGCGGATAGTGCAGATCGAGCCGGGCCAGCGCGTCGACCAGGGCTTCGACGACGACGAGGTGGGTGAACCATTTATGGTCGGCGGGGACGACGAACCAGGGGGCGTGGGGGGCGGCGGTGCCGGCGATCGCCTCCTGCGCGGCTTTCTGATGGGCATCCCAGAAGCCGCGTTCGGACAGGTCGGTCGGCGAAAATTTCCAGTTCTTGTTGTGATCGTCGATGCGGGCGAGGAAACGGTTTTTCTGTTCGCCGCGTGATAGATGCAGATAGAATTTCAGGATCACCACGCCCTGGCGGGACAGATATTTCTCGAACGCGGCGATGTCGGCCAGCCGGTGGCGCCAGAATTTGTCGCCGGCTGCCGACACGTCGCCGTCGCGGAATTGCGGCAAATGCGCGTGGCCGAGCAATTCCGGGTGCACGCGGCAGACCAAAACGTCCTCGTAATGGCTGCGGTTGAAGATGCCGATCATGCCGGCCGGCGGAACTTTGGCGTGGATGCGCCAGAGGAAATCATGCGCGAGATCCTCGGGGCCCGGCTGCTTGAACGACGAGATATCGACGCCCTGCGGGTTCACGCCGGTCATGACGTGGCGGATCGTGCCGTCCTTGCCGCCGGCATCCATGGCCTGGAACACCGCCAGCACGCGCCAATCGTTGCGGGCATACAGGCGCGCTTGCAGCGTGGCCAGGCGCGCCACGCCGTCGGCGAGCAGCCCGTCGGCGTCCTTCTCGTCCACCAGCGCATGGGCGTGATCGGCCGGGTCGTGGTCGGCGAGCCGGAATTTGGCGCCGTCGGTGACGCGGTAGCGGTCGAGCAGCTTGGCGATCTGTTTCGGTTTCATGTGTTCCGCTTGACAGCCAGGGCCGCACTCGCCTGGCAGGTCGGCATCATTTCGATGCGGTTGATGTTCACGTGGCCGGGCAGATGCAGCACCCAGGCGACCGCCTCGGCGATATCGGTCGCGGTCAGCGGCTCGGTGCCGGCATAGACCGCGTCGGCGCGGCTCTGGTCGCCGCCGAACCGGATCGCCGAGAATTCGGTGCCGCCGCACAGGCCGGGCTCGATATCGGTCACGCGCACGCGGGTGCCGAGCAGGTCGGCCTTCAGGTTCAGGGTGAATTGCTTCACGAACGCTTTGGAAGCACCGTAGATATGGCCGCCCGGATACGGGTAGCTGCCGGCGATGCTGCCGAGATTGACCACATGGCCGCGGTCGCGCGCCACCATGCCGGGCAGCAGCGCGCGGGTCATATGGATCAGGCCGGTGATGTTGGTGGCGACCATGCGGTCCCAGTCGGCGATTTCGGCGGTGTGCGCGGGCGACAGGCCGAGCGCGAGGCCTGCATTATTGATCAGCGCATCGATGTCGCGCCAGCCGTCGGGCAGGGCGCCGGGCAGGGCGGCGATCGCCGCCGCGTCGGTGACGTCCAGCCTGTGCGGGTGCAGGTCCGGCCCAAGCTCGGCGGCCAGTGCCGCGAGCCGGTCGGCACGGCGGCCGGTGGCGATGACGCGCCAGCCGCACCGCACCAGGCGGTGCGTGATGGCCAGGCCGAAGCCGGCGGTGGCGCCGGTGACGAGCGCCAAGCCCGGCGGCGTTGGTCCGGGTGTCGCGGGCGTGGCAGCGCTCACAGCAGTTCGAGCTCGACCGGGATGTTGTTGCGGGTGGCCTTGGAATAGGGGCAGACCTGATGCGCGGTATGCAGCAGCTTTTCCGCGTCCGCGCGCGACACGCCGTCGATCCGCGCCTTCAGCTTGACCGCGATCGAGTAGTCATTGCCGTTGATCACCAGCGTGACCTCGGCGGTGACCTCGACCGCGTCCGGCTTGAGCTTGTCGGCGCCGGCGACGGCCAGGATGGCGCTGCCGAAACAGGACGAATAGCCGGCGGCGAAGAGCTGCTCCGGGTTGGTGCCGGGTTTCTTCGAGCCGGGGGTGGAGAGATCCAGGTGCAGCGTGCCGTCGCTGCTGTCGACATGGCCGTTGCGGCCGGCAATGGTGGTGGCGATTGCGGTATAGGCCATGCGGAGCGCTCCATGATGTCAGTTCGTTTGACGTGGGGGAAATAGGGCCACCCGGCCGGCCGCGCCAGGAGGGGCTCGCTGGCGCCCCGATGGGCAGTGTTCGGAAAAATCGATGGTTGGGATCGATTTATTGCGGGCTTTCCGTCAGGCTTGGCGCGCGCCAGTCTGTAATGCCGCAATCGTTGGAGAGTTCAGACATGAAGATTTTGGCAGCTTCGCTGGCGGTGGCGCTGGCCGCCGGCGGCGTGTGGGCCGCGCCCGCGCGGGCGCAGCTCGTGACCGATCCGGCCCGCGTGAAGCCGGGGACGTATAGCGTGGAGCCGTTTCATACGCGCGTGCTGTTCAGCCTGAACCATATGGGGCTGACGACATATTATGGCGAGTTCACCGGCGCGTCCGGGTCGCTGACGCTGGACCCGACAAAGGCTTCGGCCAGCGCGCTGTCGGTGCGCATTCCGGTGGCCAATGTTTCCACCAGCAATCCGATCCTGAACGGTGAGCTGAAATCGGCCGATTGGTTCGATGCGGCCAAGTTCCCGACCATCAGTTTCGTCTCCACCAAGGTGTCGCCGGCTGGGCACGGGACGGCGAAGGTGACCGGGGACCTGACATTGCACGGCGTGACCAAGCCGGTGGTGCTGACGGTGAAATTCAACGGCGCGACGGTCAACCCGATCGATAAGGCATACTCGATCGGGTTCGAGGTCAGCGGGCATATCAAGCGGAGCGCGTTCGGCGTTGCGAAATATGTGCCGCTGGTGGGGGACGATGTGACGCTGATCATCAGCGCGGCATTCGAGGCGAAATAGCGGCGCGGCCTCGGCCTGGCTCGGTTTCCCGCGGCGCCGGCCGGTCAAATCGTCGTGCCAACGGCATAGCGTGCGGAATTTTAACGACATGTTCAGGGAGTCGCGTTGACGCTGGTTCCGCCACCGGTCTAGGTTGTAGCATTAAAGCCGGCACCGCCGGCTGGGTGTGAAACTGTCGCCCGACGGTGAGGGCCGTATTTATATGATGAAATTGTCTCGTACCGGTATGAACCGGCCGATGCGTGTTCTTTATGTCCGATGCGCAGCGGGATTGGCGGCCGCGTCTTTATGCGCGGCGCCCGCGTTCGGCGGCAAGCCGGCGCCGGCACCGGCGCGTCCGGCACCGCATTTCGGCGGCGGTGCACCGGCCGGCGGCGGCGCGCACATGCCGGGCGGCATGGGCGGCGGCGCGCATATGCCTGGCAATATGGGCGGCGGCGCGCATGTTCCGGGCAGCATGGGTGGTGCGCACGTGCCTGGTGGCATGGGCGGTGCCCATGTGCCGGGGGGTGCGGGCAGCGCGCATGTGCCAGGCAGCATGGGGAGCGCGCATGTGCCCGGCGGCATGGCTGGCGGCACGCATGTGCCGGGTCATACCGGGGGTGCAAGCCCGCATTATGCCGGCGCCGGCACGCATGCCGCGGCGCACGGCACATCGCACGAGGCGGCCAGCCATGGCGCAGGGCACGAGGCGACATCGCACGGCGCCGAGCACGCGGCGACATCGCATGGCGCCGAGCACGCGGCGTCGCATGGCGGCGGGGCCGAACATGCAGGCGCGCATGGCGGCGGGACGGAGCATGGCGGCGCGCACGGGACCGAACATGCGGGCGAACATGGCGAACATGCGGGCGAACATGCGGGCGCCCATGGCGGCGTGCAGCATGCGGCGGCGCATGATGCGCGGCTGGGCGGGTCGGCCAAGCTGCATACCAGGGGACTGGAGGCAGCCGCGTCGCAACACCATGCGCCGAACAAGTTCCTGCATGCGGACGCGCATCGTGATATCGGGCACGACCGGTCGTTCGTTTCGGCGCACACCCACGATTTCCATACCGCCAACGTGCATGATTTCAGCGCGCGCGAGCTGCATGCCTGGCGCGGCGGCTCCTGGTCCAATGAATGGCATTATGGCCGCCGCGGCTGGTGGTGGGACGTGGACGGCGTCTGGTATCCGTACGCGGATCCGATCTTTCCGTTCCCGCTCGTGGTCGCACCGCTGGTGGTCTACGATGCGGAGGTTATCGACGGGCCCGATCTGACCGCCGAGGAAATACCGCCCGAGCCGCCGCCGCCGGGCGCGCCGCCGCCATCCGGGCCGCCGCCTATTCCGCCGCTGCCCGCCGCGCCGCAGGGCGTGTATCGCTGCGCCCAGCCGGACGGGAATTTCCCCGATGTCGGCGCCTGCGGTGTGTCGTGGGACCTGGTGGCGTCGCCGTCGCCGGACAGCCCGCCGCCGTGAGTGCAACGAAGCATGTTGTTTTTTGAAAAAAGAACCAAAAAACTTTTGTCCGTTGGGGTCGGCGCCCGGTAACGAGAGCGCCGGCTTATGGGAATATCGGAAGCTGGGGGTGAGTGCGGTGATCAGGAAATTTCTGGCGGCCACTGCGTGCGTGGCCGTGCTGGCCGGGTGCGAGACGAAATATCAGACCGTGACGCCCGACATGCAGGCGAACATGCTGGCGGACCTGAAGGCCGGCAAACCGAACCTGGATTGTGCGGAAAAATGCAGTTTTACCTGGTCCGCCCAGGTCGCCGCCATCCACCAGCTCGACCTGGCGGAGAAGTGGAACGATCTGGCGGTGCGGGTGATGACGATCGGCTTCGGGTCCGACCTCGCCTATTATTATCTTGGTCAGGCGGCGCAGGGGCTGGGCTACCAGCAGGCGGCGATCGACTATTATAATCTGTCGCTGGCGTTGAATAGCGGGCCGAATGCGTTCCTGCGCTGCAATGGCGGCCAGGCGCTGGCGGCGCAATTGCAGGTGCAGACCGGCGATCCGTGCCAGGGCGTCGATCTGGCCGGGTCCATTCCGGTGTTGATCCAGGCATCGAAGGACGCGATCGCGCAGCAGGAGGCGGCCGCCGCGGCGGCTGCCGCACCGCCGCCGCCGGTGCATCATCGCCGCCATCCGCCGCCGGCTGCGGCCAGCAATACGGGTGGCACCGGGTGGGTGGCGCCGCCGCCGCCCAGCAGCAATACGGGCGGGACCGGCTGGGTCGCGCCGCCACCGCCGCCGGCGCCGGCCAGCCAGTGAGCGCGCCGATGTTCGTTCCACACGTCAAGGAAGGCTGAAATGTCCAAGATCGTCAGTATTTTGGGGATTATCGGCGGCGTGGCCGTGGTGGCGGCCGCGGGCGCCGGCGGGACGTATTATTTCTTGAATCAACCCGCGGCGACGCCGGCCCCTGCCCCCGCTTCGGTCGCGCCGCCGGCGCCTGCGCCTGCGCCTGCGCCCGCCCCGGCTGCCGCGACGCCGCCGCCGGCGGCGGCGTCGAACCCGCCGCCCGCGCCCGACTCGGCAAGTGCGGGGTCCGAGCCGGAGCCGGGTGGCGTGTCGGCGCCGGATGTGGCCAGCGTGGAATTCTCATCGCTGGTGCAGCCGTTCAGCCTGGAGAAGGACAGTGCGGCCTATGTGGCGGCCAGCAATGACGCGCCGCAGATGTATCCGCTGCGCGCCGGCACGCCGTTGACGTCGACGGAGAAATCCAAGGACGGCAAGTGGGTGATTGCGCTGACCGAGGACGGGCAGGCGGCGTATCTGCCGGCGTCCGATCTGGGGCCGTATGATCCGAGCAAGGTGCCGGCGCCGGAATTGCCGGCGACGGTGAGCGGCGATGCGACCGTGGTGGATACGGCGACGTTGCAGGTGGGCGACCAGAAATTGTCGCTGACCGGCGTGAAGGGCGAGACCGGCGACTATGCCGACAAGTTGCAGCAGGTGATTACGGCGCAGGGTCCGCACGTGGACTGCACGTTACAGGGGCAGACCTATCAGTGCATCCTGCCGACCAAGATGGACATTGCGCGCTTTGCTTTGTTCAATGGCGCGGCTGATGTGACGGACGATGCGAGCGACGATTACAAGCAGCAGGCCGCTGCGGCGAAGGACGGGCATCGCGGCATCTGGAATGAGAAGTAACGGGGCGAAGTCCTGCTTCGCGGATGGCATCAATCGGCTCACACATGTGGCCGGCTGTTGATCCGGGCGTAGGCGCGCCGCGGGGTTTGGGGGCTCGCATCGGCGTATACGCCGATGCGAGCCCCCACCTCGTCTTCCTTCTTAAGCCACTGCCTGCAATTTCCGCTGCGGCGTAACGATCGCCATGCATGTCGCCCAGATCACGCACGCGGCGCCGATGCCGACGAGAAGGTTGCGCACCGGCTCCGGCAGGAAGCACCCGGCGACGCCCACTGCGACCAGGGCCGCGGCCGTAAAGTTATAGACCCCGCCATAGGGCAGCGCGCGCGCGAGCGGCACGAAATGCAGGCCGACAATGACGGCGACGCTGCACAGGAAATAACCCGGCAGACCGAGCCAGTTCAGCACGTTCACCGAAACCAGGATCGCCACACCCTCGGCACTGCTGGCGATGGCGACCATGCCCCAGCCACGGTGCGCATCGGCATGATGCCTGCGCGGGGCCAGCCGGTCGGCGCGGATGGCGGCCGCGACAAACCCGAGCGAAATCGCGGCACCCATGGCAAGCCCTGGCCATGTGCCGAAGCCCGCCGACGTGAGGCCGACACCCCACCAGATGGCGGCGAAGACACAGATGACGGTGACACCGATGGAACGCATGGAACTCTCCTCTTTCTCGCCAGATAACTCTGTATGACAGAGTTGTCTGAGTCAAGGCCTACTTTGCGGGTTTCGATCTTTTTGCCGCGGCGCCGCTGGCACGCCGGAGCGCGCGCAATGACGCCGGCGCACATAAACAGCGCCGACTTAAGCGTAGTAAGGAAGGTCTTGTTTTTTGAAAAAAGAAGCAAAAAACTTTTGCTTCCTGGCGTACGTGGGCCAGGGTGACATCGGCCCTGGTGGTGAGCGCGGCGCTGGCCTTTCTTTTGCTTTTTCGTTAAGTCGGCTTGGTGACCGACGCCGCACCAACCAAGACCTGGCCTCGCGACGCGCTACCGCGCGGCACCATGCTGCATGGCTATCGGATCGTCGAAATCCTCGGCCGCGGCGGCTTCGGCATCACCTACAAGGCGATCGACGGCATCGACCAGACCTTTGCCCTGAAGGAATATTTCCCGCGGCAATTCGCGGTGCGGCAGGACGAGCAGGTGCTGCCGTCGGACGACGCGGCGCGCGAGATGTTCACCGAATGCCTGGATCGTTTCACCCGCGAGGCACGGGCGCTGACGCTGTTTTCCGGCCAGCATGGCGGCGCCGAGGGCGTGGTGCGGGTGATGACGTATTTCGAGGCGAACGGCACCGCGTATATCGTCATGGAGTATCTGGAAGGCGAAACCTTCGACCGCGTCATCGCAGCGCACCCGGAGGGGCTCTCCGAGTCTGAACTGAAACAGATTTTGCGTATTCTGCTGCCGGCGTTGGAACGCGTGCATGCGAACGGTTTGCTGCACCGCGACATCAAGCCGGCCAATATTTTCCTGCGCGACGGCGGCCACCCGGTGCTGCTGGATTTCGGCGCGGCGCGCACCACGAGCACCGGACAGACCGAAGCCTATACCTCGATCTTCACCGAGACCTACGCGCCGATCGAACAGATCGAGGGGCGCAAGCAGGGGCCATATTCGGATATCTATGCGCTGGGCGTCACCTGCTACAAGGCGATGGCCGGGCGCACCGCGGAGAGCACCGGCACCATGTCGCTCACGCGTCAGGCGGCGCTGCTGCGGCTGCAGCCGGACCCGCTGCGGCCGGCAACCGAACTGGGCGCGGGCCGCTACTCCCAGCGCTTCCTGCAAGGCATCGATGCCGCGTTGCGCGTGGCGCCGGAAGAACGGCCGCAGGATGTCAGCGCGTTCTCGCAGGCGATCGGCCTGAAGGAGCCGCCGCCGGTGGACGAGGCGCCGACGCGGCTGTTTTCTGCGCGGACCGCGGATGCGGCCGATCCTGCCCTGCCGCACGAAGCGCCCACCATGGCCGGCGTGCCGACCGCGCTCGGTGTCGCGGGCGTGGCGGGACCGCGTGGCCTGCCGCCGCCGCCGCCGCCGCAAGGCGGTGCCGCCGGCTGGCTGGTCGCCGGCGGCGCTCTGCTGGTGCTCGCGGTGGGCGGTGGCGGCGCTTATGCCTATTGGCCGCAACTGCGCGACAGCATCAAGCCGGCCGCGCCCACGCCGGTCGCCACGACGATCACGCCGCCGCCTGCTGCCGTCACGCCGCCCGAACACACGCCGTCGCCGCCGGTGCAAAAGACGCAACCCCCTGGGATGTTGATCCCGCCGCCGCCGGCGGGGGATGCGCCACCGCCCCCATCCTCGCCACCAGCCCCATCCTCGCCACCACCATCGTCCGATGCGGCCGCGCGCGCCGATGCGGCATACCGCGCCGCGGATTTCGCCACCGCGTTGCCGGCCTACCAGGCGCTCGCGGCACGGGGCGACCGGCACGCGCAGACGCGGCTTGGCCTGATGTTCCTGAACGGCGAGGGCGGGCCCGCGGATTATGCCGCCGCCCGCGAATGGTTTCAGAAAGCCGCCGATCAGCATTACGCGCGGGCCGAGTATGAACTCGGCATCATGGCGCAAAAGGGGCTTGGTGGGTCGCGTGATTTCGCGACCATGCTGACCTGGTATCACCGCGCCGAGCGGGATGGCTCGCCGGACGCGGCGCAGCAGCTCGGCTACGCGTATCAGGAAGGGCTGGGGACGCCGATCGATCTGGCGCAGGCGGCGGAATGGTATCACCGCGCGGCGGACCGCGGCAGTGCCGCCGGCATGTTCAGCCTGGGGCAGATGTATTACGGCGGGCTGGGCGTGCCGGAAAACAAGCAGCAGGCGCGCGACTGGATTGCGCGCGCGGCGACCGCGGGGAGCCAGGAGGCAAAGCGCTGGCAGCACGCGCACTGAGCTAAAAAGAAAGAATGTTCTTTTTTGAAAAGAGAACCAAAAAACTTTTGTCTGTTTGGTTCCGCGCAAGCTGAAGACGCGCATGTCAGGTCGTGAGATCGCAGGAGCAAAAGTTTTTTGGTTCTTTTTTTCAAAAAAGAACACTTCTTCTTAGGCGCCGTTAGGCTCAATATAGTCTTTTTGGTTCTTTTTTTCAAAAAAGAACACTTCCTTGGGAGAGAACATCCAATGAAAAATAACTATAAAATCGCCATCATCGGCGCCGGCTTCGGCGGGCTGGGCATGGCCATCCGCCTGAAGCAGGAAGGCGAAGACGATTTCGTCGTGCTGGAAAAGGCGGACCGCGTCGGCGGCACCTGGCGCGACAACACCTATCCCGGCGCCGCGTGCGATATCCAGTCGCATCTCTATTGGTTCTCGTTCGATGAGCAACCGAACTGGAGCCGTATCTATCCGCTGCAGCCGGAAATCTTCGCCAATATCGAGGCCATGGCGGCGCGGCACGGGCTCGCGCCGCACATCCGCTTGCAGGCGGAGTTGCTCGGCGCGCGCTGGGATGATCAGGAATTGCTGTGGCGGCTGGACGTGCGCGGCGGCGAAACGGTGACCGCGCGCGTGGTGATTACCGCGTGGGGGCAGTTGAACCGGCCGTCGACGCAGGGCATCGCGGGCGTGGCGGATTTCGCCGGCGACTGGTTCCATTCGGCGCGGTGGGACCACGCGGTGCCGTTGCAGGGGCGGCGCATCGCCAGCGTCGGCAACGGGCCCAGTGCCGCGCAGTTCATTCCGGAGCTGGCGGCCGTTGCGTCCGAACTGCATGTGTTCCAGCGCACGCCGAATTATATCGTGCCGCGCGGCGATCGGGCTTATACCGACGAGGAGCGGGCGGCGCTGCGCGATGGCGCCGCGCGGGCCGCCAGCCGTGACGTGTTCTATCAGGAACATGAGGGCTGGTGGCCGGCCTTTACGCCCGGCACCGACGTGGCGGCGGCGTTCGAACAGCAGGCGCGCGCGCATCTGGAGGCGCAGGTTGCCGACCCGGCGCTGCGGGAGGCGCTGTGGCCGCGCTATCCGCTCGGCTGCAAGCGGCTGATCATTTCCGACGATTTCCTGCCGGCGATGACGCAGGAAAACGTGACGCTGGTGACCGGGCGCATTGCGCGCGTGGAGCCGGCGGGCATCCGCACCGAGGACGGCGTGCTGCATGAAGTGGATGTGATCGTCTACGGCACCGGGTTCGATACGTTACAGTTCCTCGGCACCGGTGATGTGACCGGGCGGGCGGGCACCTCGTTGCGCGCGGCGTGGCAGGCGGCGCCGCAAGCCTATCTTGGCATGAATGTCGCCGGTTTTCCGAATTTCTTCATGCTGTATGGGCCTAACACGAATTTGGGCCATAATTCGATTCTGCTGATGCTGGAAGCGCAGTTCGACTATATATTGCAAGGGCTGGCGGCGATCGAGGCGGCGGGGGGCCGGCCGCTGGATGTGCGGCAGGATGCGCTGGCGGCGTATAATGCGCGATTGCAGCAAGGGCTGCGCGGCACCGCGTGGGCGGGCAGTTGCCTCTCCTGGTATAAGACCGCGGATAATTTGATCACCAACAACTGGTCCGGCTCGGTGGAGGATTACCGGGCGGCGACGGCGCGGCTGGATATCGGGCAGTACGAGTTCCTGGGCCTGCATGCGGAGGCCGGCGCGGCCGGGGCACCCTGAGCGTGGCGGATCATCCGTTTTATTCGCAGGCGCTGCACGGGCCGTTCGAAACCTATGCGCTCGGCGATTTCGTCCTGGAGGATGGCGGCACGCTGCCGGAGTGCCAGTTGGCCTATGCCACGTTCGGCACGCTGTCGCCGGCGCGGGACAACGCAATTCTGGTGACGACCTGGTTTTCCGGCACCTCGAAAATCATGGAGCAGGCCTATATCGGGCCGGGGCGTGCGCTCGATCCGGGAAAATATTTCATTATCGTGGTCAATCAGATCGGCAACGGTCTGTCGACGTCGCCGCACAATGCGCGCGCGCCGTATGGCGGCCCGCATTTTCCCCGCGTGCGGATTGCCGATGACGTGATCGCGCAGCATCGTCTGCTGACCGAAAAATTCGGCATCGCGCGGCTGGCGCTGGTCACCGGCGCATCGATGGGCGCGGAACAGACCTTCGAATGGGCGGTGCGCTATCCGGACATGGTGGCGCGCGCCGCACCCATCGCCGGCACGGCACGGACGACCGACCATACAAAATTATTCGCGCAATCGCTGATCGATGCGATTACCGCCGATCCGGCCTGGGCGGGCGGCTCGTACCAAAGCGCGGACGAGGTGCGGCAGGGTTTGCGCGCGCATGCACGGTTGTGGGCGGTGATGGGCGCCAGCCCCGCGATGTATAGCCAGGAATTATGGCGTGGCCTGGGGTTTTCGTCGGTCGATGAGTTTCTGGCGGGGCTGCTGGATGCGTCGTTCCTGCCGCTCGACCCGAATTCGTTGCTAGTGCAGGCCTGGAAATGGCAGCAGGCGGACGTGGCGCGGCCCTATGACGGCGACCTGGCGCGGGCGCTGGGGCGGATCACGGCGAAAACATTCGTCATGCCGGTCAGCACGGACATGTTCTTTACGGTGGCGGACTGCGCCGCCGAACAGGTGCTGATCCCAGGCAGCGCGTTGCGCGTGATGGATACGGCATGGGGTCATTTCGGTGTGATGGGCATGGATCCGGCGTATCTGGGGCAGGTCGATGCGGCGCTGACCGCGTTGCTGGCGATGGGGTAGAAGCAAGAAAGACAGGCCTTCTTTTTTGAAAGAAAGAAGCAACAAACTTTTATCTGTTTGGACGCGTAGCCGATTTCGAAATGGGTCGGGTGTATTGAACAGACGGGAAGGGCTGCGACCGCTTTGCAAAAGGAAAACACCTTATAACCAGAACATGAGCGCGCAACCAAACAGAAACAAGTTTTTTGGTTCTTTTTTTCAAAAAAGAACTCTGCTTCTTTCACGTTCCCGCGGCCTCAACCGCCCCTGTTGCGCCGTCCAAACGCCCGCACCACGGAAAGCTCCGCGCCGTCGGTGACGTCAGCGCGCGCTTGCGCGAGCGCATCGACCAGCGACAGGAGCGCAGGCGTCAGCGCCGCGAGCGAGAGCAACGCGGCGCGGAGATCGGTGAATATCTGGTGGCGTGCCGGCAGGCCGGTATAAACCGGATCATGCAGCACCACGCCGGCGGCCCGCGCGGTCACGATGTATGGGGTTTGGTTCGCGCGGCGCCATATGACAGTGCGGCCGGCCGACGCGGGCGGATACACGAACAGAATGTCCGGCGCGCCCTGCCCTGATGGGTGGTCCGGCCGCATGTCATCAACCATCCAGCCGCCGTCGTCCGCCGCGGCGGACCAGGCGTCGGACCAGAGCCGGTCGGCGGCGCTGAACCCGGCGGGATGATGTTGTGCCGGGGTTTCCGGGTCGGATGGCGTCGGCTCGGCGCGTGCGGTGCCAGATGAAAGCTGATCTTTTCGCACGGCCGAGATCCCTAAACTGCCGGCCTCCCTGACCGGCCGCTCGCGCCCAATGCGCCATGTGCGCCACGATCTGGAACCATGACGATTTCAATTGTGCAATTTTGCCGCGATGTTTCACACTTCGGAATCTACGCATGCCGCCTTGGAACCACCCCCGTGATTCTCCTCATGGAGCCGGCTTCCCAGCTTCGTGCTTGACCAGGAAACAGATGGGAGTCTGGGGCCTCAGGCCCCGTCACGCGCATGCGTGCGGCGCATGATTGGGTCGAGGGGTGGAGCCCGCGCCTGCGTCGAGGCACCAGACATGACCCTGCGCCTGGCCGACATGAGCGTGGCGCTGCCGCGGTATGGGCGCAGCCAGGTGGTGCTGGAGGCGCTGTCGCTGCATGTGGCGGCGGGCGAGGCCGTGGCGATCATAGGCGAATCGGGCAGTGGCAAGACGACCGCGGCGCTGGCGATCCCTGGGCTGCTGCCGCCGGGGGCGATGGTCAGCGGGCGGATCAAGCTGGAGGGGCGCGATCTCACGTCAATGCCACAGCGGGCGCGCCGCCGTTTGTGCGGTGCGCGTGTCGGCATGGTGTTTCAGGACCCGCTGGCGGCGTTGAACCCGGTGATCACGATCGGGGCACAGATTGCCGCGCCCATGCGCCGTCATCTTGGCCTCACGCGCCGCGCGGCGTGGGCGCGGGCGGTGGCGTTGCTGGATGAGGTCGGGATGCCGGATCCGGCGGCGCGGGCGCTGGATTACCCGCACATGCTCTCGGGCGGCATGCGCCAGCGCGCGATGATCGCCGGCGCGTTGGCCTGCGACCCGGCTTTGCTGATTGCCGACGAACCGACATCCGGGTTGGACGCGAGGCTGGCCGCGCGCATCCTGGAGAAGCTGACAGGTCTACGCGCGGCGCGCGGCATGGCGGTTCTGCTCATCAGCCACGATTTTTCGGTGGTGGCGCGCCATGCCGACCGCGTCGCGGTGCTCTATGCCGGGCGCTGCGTGGAGCAGGGGCCGGCGGCCGATAGTCTCCGTCGCCCGCGGCACCGCTACACGCGCGCCTTGCTCCGGGCGATCCCCACCTTGGCCGGTGACCTGCCGCCATCGATCCCGGGCATGATGCCGGAGCCGGAGGCCTGGCCTGACGGCTGCCGCTTTGCGCCGCGCTGCGCCCACGCGGATGCCGCCTGCGCCGCGGCCACGCCCCTGCGGGACGGCGTCGCCTGCTGGCATCCGGCCACCGGCGATCTGCCTCCACCCGCGCCGTCCGCGCCCCGGCCGCGGCCCGCGTCGGCCCCGATCCTGGTGGTGGACGCGCTGTCGGTGAGCTACCGCGCCGGCGGTTTCGGCAGCCGGACGCGCGCCGCGCTGCGCGACCTGTCGTTCTCGCTGGCGGCCGGCGAATGCCTCGCGGTGGTCGGCCCGAGCGGCGCCGGCAAGACGTCGCTGGCGCGCGCGCTGTGCCAGATGCTGCCCTATGACGGCCGGATCCTGCTCGCTGGCCAGGATTTGGCCGCCCTGCGCGGCGCCCGGTTCCGCGCCGCAAGGCGCCGCGTGCAAATGCTGTTTCAAGCGCCGGCGTCGTCGCTCGACCCGCTGCAAACGGTCGGCGCGGCGCTTGCCGAGGCGGCAGCACTCTCCCGGAGCGCGGTGCGCGAAGCGGCCATGCTGGCGCAGGTGGGGTTGCCCGCGGCGCTGCTGTCCCGGCGGCCGGCGAGCCTGTCCGGCGGGCAGGCGCAGCGCGTCGCGATCGCGCGGGCGCTGGCTGCCGACCCGGCGGTGCTCGTGCTCGATGAGCCGACCGCGAGCCTGGACGCCTCCAGCGCCGCCGCGCTGCTGGCGCTGCTGCGCGACCTCGCGTCGGTGCGCCGCCTCGGCTATGTGCTGATCACGCACGACCGGGCGGTGGCTGCCGTCCTGGCGCATCGCACGCTACAGATAGAAGAAGGACTTCTTTTTTGAAAAAAAGAAGCAAAAAACTTTTGCCAGTTGGCACATGCGGCCCACTTCCAGGCGGGCCACATCATCAAAAGAGTAAGAGTTTTTTGGTTCTTTTTTTCAAAAAAGACCATCTTCCTTTTTGGGGCTACCGCCATGGACGTTGACATCGAAGCACCGCCCGTCCGCCCGGTCACACTCGATGACAAATACGCGCGCTTCGACGGCCGCGTTTACCTGACCGGCATCCAGGCCCTGGTGCGCTTGCCGTTGTTGCAGAAACGCCGCGATCGCGCCGCCGGGCTGAACACCGCGGGCTTCATTTCCGGCTATCGCGGCTCGCCGCTCGGCGGCTACGATCTCGCACTTTGGGGCGCCAAAAAGCACCTCGACTCGCACGACATCCATTTCCAGCCCGGCACGAACGAGGACCTGGCGGCGACCGCGGTGTGGGGCAGCCAGCAGGTCTCGCTGCTGCCCGGGCAGAAATTCGACGGCGTGTTCGGCCTGTGGTACGGCAAAGGGCCGGGAGTAGACCGTTCCGGTGACGTGCTGAAACACGCGTCGTATCAGGGCACGCCCAAACATGGCGGCGCGATCGCACTGTGCGGCGACGACCATGGCGCGCGGTCCTCCACGCTGGCGCACCAGAGCGACATCGCGCTGATCCATTACGGCATGCCGGTGCTGAACCCGTCCACGGTCGAGGAACTGGTCTCGTTCGGGCTCGCGGCCTGGGCGATGAGCCGGTATTCCGGCGCGTGGATCGGCATGAAGGCGCTGACCGACACGGTGGAGGGCGGCGCCTCGATCCCGGCCGACATGGACCGGCTTTCCTTCGTCACGCCGACCGATTTTCCGATGCCGCCCGAGGGGCTGAACATCCGCGCCCGCAACGGCTCGGCGCTGGAGGTCGAGCAGCGCCATTACGAACAGCGGCTGGAAGCGGCGCAGGCCTGGGTGCGCGCCAACCATATCGACGGCGTTGCCTGGGGCGGCGCGCGGCGGCACCGGCTCGGCATTGTGTCCGGCGGCAAGGCGTATCTCGACGTGGTCGAGGCGCTGCGCGGCCTGGGGCTCGATGAGCATCGCACGTCGGCACTCGGCATCGGCGTCTACAAGGTCGGCATGACCTGGCCGCTGGAACCGCAGCGGCTGCGCGCGTTCGCCGAAACCTGCGACGAAATTCTGGTGGTGGAGGAGAAGCGCCCGATCATCGAGGATGAGATTTCCACCATCCTCTATAATCTGCCGTCGCATGTGCGGCCGATGCTGACCGGCAAGCTTGATGAGAATGGCGCGCCGCTGATCAAGGCGGTCGGCGAACTCGATCCGGATCTGATGCTGCATATCCTGGCCGGGCGCCTGCGCGGGCGGATCGAGGATGACGGGCTGCGCCAAAGGCTGGCCGCCATCAAGCCGCTGGAAACCGGCATCCCGACCATCAGCTTCGGCGTGAAGGAATTGTTGCGCCCGCCGAGCTTCTGCGCCGGCTGCCCGCACAATACATCGACGGTCGTGCCGGAAGGATCGATCGCCGCGGCCGGCATCGGCTGCCACATCATGGCGGCATCGTTGCCGGAACGGCATACCATGCCGGCGTCGCACATGGGTGGGGAGGGTGCGACCTGGATCGGCCAGGCGCCGTTCACCACGATGCCGCATATGTTCCAGAATCTCGGCGACGGCACGTATTTTCATTCCGGCCTGCTCGCTATCCGCGCCGCGGTGGCCGCGAACGTCAACATCACCTATAAAATCCTGCTCAACGGCGCGATCGCCATGACCGGCGGCCAGCAGATCGAGGGCGAGGAATTCCCCGGCCAGGTCACCGGCCCGCATGTCGCGCAGCAATTGGCCGCCGAGGGCGTCAAACGTATCGCCCTCGTCAGCGACGATCCCGCCCGCCATGACCACGCCGACTATCCGCCGCTGGTGACGTATCACCATCGCGACACGCTCGATGCGGTGCAGCGCGAATTACGCGACTTTGCGGGCGTGTCGGCGCTGATTTACGACCAGAGCTGTGCCACCGAGCGCCGCCGCCTGCGCAAGCGCGGCAAGCTGGCGGCCACCAACGAGCTGCTATTCATCCACCCGGAGGTCTGCGAAGGCTGCGGCGATTGCGGCGTGCAATCGAACTGCATTGCGGTGGAGCCGGAGGAGACCGCGCTTGGCCGCAAGCGCCGGATCAATCAGTCCGTCTGCAACACGGATTTTTCCTGCGCGAAGGGCCTGTGCCCCAGCTTCGTCACCATCATCGGCGGCAAGCCGCGCGCCCGCGCCGAGGATGACGCCGAGGAAGCCGGCATCATCGCGTCCCTGCCGGAACCGGCGCTGCCCCGCATCGGCGAGGTGTATAATATTCTGCTCGCCGGCATTGGCGGCAACGGCGTGGTGACCGTATCGGCGCTGCTCGGCATGGCAGCGCATCTTGAGGGCAAACAACTTACGGTGCTGGATAATTCCGGGCTGGCGCAGCGCAACGGGTCGGTCACCAGCCATTTGCGGCTCGGCGACGGCGCGCACCGGCACAGCCCGCGCATCCCGAACGGCGACGTGGATTTGGTGATCGGCGCCGATGCGATGGTGGTGGCGATTCCGGAGACGCTGGCCAAACTCGGCCATGGCCGCAGTGCGGTGATCCTGAACCGTTTCGTGGCGCCCAACGCGCTGTTCGCCGGCGATCCCGACCTCGACCTGCGTTTCGACCCGATGTTGGAGAAAGTCCGCCCGCGCGCCGATGAGGGGCGTATCTTTGCGCTCGACGCGACCAAACTCGCCGGCGTGATGCTTGGCAACACGATCGGCACCAATCTGCTGCTGGTGGGCTATGCCTGGCAGCGCGGTCTGATCCCGCTCGGCGCCGACAGCATCATGCAGGCGATTGCGCTGAACGGCACCGAGGTGGCGATGAATCGCCGCGCCTTCGGCCTCGGCCGCATTGCCGCGGCGCGCCCCGACCTGGTCGCCACCTGGCTGCGCGGCCACGAGGCTGCCGCCATTCCGGACAATCTGGGCGATTTGCTGGCCGATCGGATGCCGCGCCTGACCGCCTGGGGCGGCCCGCGCTGGGCCCGCCGCTATCGCGCGCTGGTTGCCACCGTGGAGGCCGCAGAGGCGAACATCGGCGGCGCCGACGGCCGCCTGTCGCGCGCGGTGGCGCACGTCGCCGCCAAGCTGATGACCTACAAGGACGAGTACGAAGTCGCCCGCCTGTTCGCCGATCCGGCGTTCGGCGTGCGCCTGCGCGACAATTTCGAAGGCGATTTCGAGTGGCGCTTCAACCTGGCTCCGCCGCTGTTTTCCCGCCGCGACAAGGTCACCAAACGTCCGGTGAAGCGCCGTTTCGGCGCCGGCATGATGCGCGGTTTCAAGCTGCTGGCCCGGCTGAAATCGCTGCGCGGCACGCCGTTCGACCCGTTCGGCTACCACCCGCACCGCAAGCTGGAGCGCGCGCTGGTGCGCGATTACGAAGCGTTGGTGGCGCAGGTGCTGGGCCGGCTGAACGCCGGCAACGTCGCGGCCGCAGAAGCCGTGCTACGCGCGCACGACAAGGTGCGCGGCTACGACGTGGTGAAAGAGGCGAACGCCACCCGCGTCCGCGAGGCGCTGCCGGGGCTGTTGAGTGCCCTGTAGGGTGGGTTGCCCTTCGCAACCCACCATGGACCCGTCGGATGTGGCGTCTTTGGTCTTGCGCGGTCGCCCAACGAAGATGTGCCACGAAGAACACAAAGAACAGCAAGAGAAACGCACGAAGGAGGGGCGATCCCGCGCATGGGTCTGAATATCCCGGTGCCGCCAGGCACCAACTCCCCGTCCGCGCCCAGTCAGCAGAGCAGCACTACAGCGAGGTCGCAGCAGTCGTGCGTGTGATCCTGGCGTTCCGCGTGGGTTAAATCCTTTTCGCGCCGCGGTCGCCTGATCGGCGTCCCGCCTAGTCCTCGCTCGGCGCCGACGCGCCGTTCGCGCGGTTGGGGCCCTGCGACTTCAGGTGCCAGAGACGTTCGTGCGAGGCCAGCAAGGGGGCGACCACCGTTTCGCGCCGTTCGGGACGGGGGGGCACGCGCAGCAGCACCAACTCGAGCGTCTGCAATAATTCCGTTGCTACAATAAGCTCGCCCTCGTCGCACGCATGATCGAACGCAACTTGAATCTTGTCGCTCAACCTGCGGCTGTAGCGTTCCTGGTCACCGGAGGCGGACGCGGTCTGTGTGCTGGACATGAGAAAGCTACCGAACGTGTTTCCTGACTGGACTATGCCAGAAATTTAGCCGGACCCCAAAGCGAATTAGCAACGCGGTGCCCCGACAATCTCAAATTGTGCCAATTTACCATCCATCACGAAGTCGCCGAAGTTCATGGCGAGATCATCGGACACCCCGTTGTCAAAATAACGCATACCAATCTCGTAGTCTGGTTTTTCGCTCGTATCGTCACGATCGAAGAAGGCAACATGCACACGCCCAGATGGTAACGCGGACAGCGACGACCATTTTTCGGCGTGCGGCGGCTGCCATCCTTCAATCGTCACGAACGTGTCCTGTGCGCCGGCGGCACCGGTGCCATCGAAAAGCGGCATGGAAAGGAAGCGTTTTCCGGCGTGACCGGCTTGCAAAATGGCAACAGTGTGTGCGGTCGGCAGCATCGTCCCCGGCGGCAGCGCCACGCGCCGCCGTTCGGGCGCGGTGAAATCCGCGTATCCGTGTCCGCCCGACCGGTCGAGCACGGCCGTGCCGTCCAGCGTCTCGGTGGTGGCCGCCCCGCTCGTCTGGCGTGTGTGAAAGCTCAGGTGCGTGCCGTCCTTGGTTTCGAACGTCGCATAGTCGGACGCCATGTCGACGTCCTTGCCGTCACGATCCGTCATGTGGATCGACAGATGCTGCGCGGTCGTCCAGCCGGTGCAGCCGTCGTCCACATCGTAGGTCATGTCACCGCTGGCGGCGAGCACGCCCTGGTCGTTGCTGGATTTCAACGTGAGCTTGTACAGCGCATGATGGGCGGCGATGATGCCGGACAGCGGGGCCGCCGCCGCCGGGCCCGCGCTTGCGATCAGAAGCAATAATGCCGGCAAACGCATGAAATGACTCTGGACCCCTATGGACCGGGACCATACGCAACGCCGCCCGCGGGCGCCAGTTGCTGGCGGGCGCGGCGCCAGCGGGTAACAGAAAGAAGTGTTAACTTTTGAAAAAAGAACCAAAAAACTTTTACCCCGGCGCTCTTGCCGCCCGACATGGCCTGCGTCAGCTTGCGCGGAACCAAACGGACAAAAGTTTTTTGGTTCTTTTTTTCAAAAAAGAACACTTCTTTCTGTTCACGCCATTGGCCTTAAACAATCAGGCCCGTGGCCCCATGTAGCGCGGAAAGACGCGGGGGAACTATGATGCGACAGGTCGGGATTTGCGGCGGGCGGCGCGTGTCGGCGCCATCGCGCGATGTGTGGGCGCAGATCCGGGAGGAGGCGGTTTCCGCCGTCGAGCATGACCGCGTGATGAGCGAAATCATCCGCGACACCGTGCTGATCCATGACAATTTCGGCGACGCGCTGGCGCATCGCCTCGCCCGCAAGCTGGCCGACTACGCGCTCAGCATCGAAAGCCTGGAGGCGATTTTCTGCGAGGCGTTCGGCGCCGATCCCGCGATCGAGACCGCGGCGCTGGCCGACCTGACCGCGGTGCGCGACCGCGACCCCGCGTGCCCGGACCTGCTCACGCCGTTCCTGTTCTTCAAGGGCTACCAGGCGATCCAGGCCTACCGGTTCGGCCACTGGCTGTGGAAGCGCGGGCGCACTCACCTAGCCCGCCATATGCAAAGCCGCGCCTCGGAAACCTTCGCGGTGGATATCCACCCGGCCGCCAGGGTCGGCCAGGGCGTCATGCTCGACCACGGCACCGAGGTCGTGGTGGGTGAGACGGCGGTGATCGACGATGACGTCTCGATGCTGCAAGGGGTGACGCTCGGCGGCACCGGCAAGCAAAGCGGCGACCGGCACCCGAAAATCCGCCGCGGCGTGCTGATCGGCGCCGGCGCCAAAATTCTCGGCAACATCACGGTGGGCGAGGGCGCCAAGGTCGGCGCCGGCAGCATCGTGCTGGAGGACGTGGAGCCGTTCACCACGGTGGTCGGCAATCCGGCCCGCGC
>Ga0116226_10001028_pt1 | contig 24397 bp, 44 predicted proteins | sample S1TSphfallax_FD_89692 | JGI IMG/M metagenome (GOLD analysis project Ga0116226, IMG submission 89692) | Host-associated microbial communities from peat moss isolated from Minnesota, USA - S1T2_Fa - Sphagnum fallax MG | ecosystem: Host-associated > Plants > Peat moss > Unclassified | place: USA... | reverse complement strand
TAAATTTAATTTTAAAAAAATTTTAAAATAAAAAATTAATAATTTTTATTTTTAAAAAAAAAATTTTATTTAATTTTAAATATTTTTTTTTTTTTTTTTTTTTTAAAAATAAAAATATAAATAAAAAACAAAGGTTTAATGTATATTATTTATATTTAAAAAATCAAGTATTTTTACAATTATATTATAATATAAATTTTATGTTTTATAATAAATTTTTGGTATCTATGTTTATTAATAAAGAAAATTTAGATTTTAAAGAAGTTATAAATTTTGAAGTTTTTTATGAGAAAAGTTTAGCTTTTTTTTTTAATAATTTAAATTTTTTGATTTTTCAAACGAAAAATTTAGTTTTTAATAGTCGAAAATTATTTGGAATGTTTTATTCTTTAAAAAATGTAATTAAATATAATTATTTTGTTTTTAATTTTAATTGGTTTTTAAAGTTTAATAATATAAATAAATTCAAAATTAGAAAAGCACTAAGGCGTAATGAAAGTGCACAAAATTTGGGGTTCCTTTTAGGTTATAAATTAGGGTTTAAAGGACGTTTTACAAGAAAACAAAGAGCAGCTTCTCTTTGATTTGCACAAGGGCAAGTACCTTTAAATTCTGTAATGTGTAAAATAGATTACGGTTTTTATACTTTACCGTTAAAAAATAGTGCAGTTAGTATAAAAGTTTGATTATATAAAAATAAAAATGTGTATGATTGAGTATATAAAATACCTTTTTATAAAGATGAAGCAAAATCCTAGTGTTTTAAAATATAAAAAAAATCATAGGGTTAGTTTTTCATTTTTTTTTTTAAAAGAACAAAAAAATTTTTATCTTAAAAAAGGAGTGTTAGCTTTACAAACACAAGAACCAGGGAAATTAACGTATTCACAAATAGAAGCTTGTCGTAAAAGCATAAGACGTAATTTAAAAAAACAAGGCACTGTATATTTAAGGACTTTTACATCTTTTTCAGTTACAAAAAAAGCAATAGCATCTAGAATGGGTAAAGGAAAAGGAGTACATGCGTATTGAGTATGTCCAGTGCGTAGAGGTCAAATTTTGTGTGAAATTGAAGGAGTTTCTTTACTTAAAGGAATACGTGCATTACGTAAAGCAAGTAATAAGTTACCTTTTAAAACTACAATAGTTAATAATTTTTATTAGATGTTACAATTAAAAAGTATAGCAATAGCGACGGACAAAACGGCTGTAGTTTTTGTACAGTGTTTAAAAGTTTTAAAATCTTTTAAAAACAGAATAGCTTTAATAGGCGATTTAATTATTATTTGTGTGCAGAGTATAAATATTACTAAGCATAGAAATTTGAAAGCGCGTTTACAAAAGAGATTTAGAATAGGAAGTATACATAGAGCTTTAATTGTAAGATCTAAAACTAATTATATGCGTATACCTGGTATTTTTATAAAATTTAATAAAAATCATGTAGTATTAGTAACTAAGCAGGTAGTACCTGTTTCTAATCGTGTATATGGTCCTGTTTTAAGGGAATTTTGTATGTTGTGACCTTCATTGGGTTGTGTATCAACTTGTATAATTTAAATTAAGTGAAAAAGGATTTTTATATGCACTATAAATCTGTGGGTCGTTTTTTATTAATTCTAAAATACAGTAATTTGTTGTATAAGTCTTACGAGATTTTAAACATCAATTATTTAGTTATATTTTTTTTTATAAAAGATTTAAAAGATTTAGATAATATTTCTGTTTCTAATTACTTTTATTTTTTTAAATATTTTTTTGGTAAAATAGGTTTTTTTTTAAATTATTCATATTCTTTTAGTTTAAATATAGGATATCATACATTTACTTTACAAAGTATTTTGCGTAATCGAGATGTGTTTTTTCCTTTATATTTTTTTCTAAATGATGTACATTTTATGATTTTAAATAACGGTTCCATTCGTAATCTTGTAAATAAAGATTTAGAAATTACAGTTCATGATATGAATTTTTTTACAGAAAAAAAAACTACTTTAGGTTTTTTTAATTTAATGCATAAAGTTACTTTAAAAGTTGTAGCTTTTAAAACTAGTATTATGGAAACTACAGATTTATATACTCTATTTAAAATATAAATGCATTTAAGTAATTTTAAAAAATACAGAAGACTTGTAAAACTTATGTGTGTTGTAGAATTAAAAAAGAATTGTGCTAAAGCAATTTTGCATTCAAAATACAAGTGTTTTAAGTCTATAAATTTTTATAGAAGTATATCAAAAACGTTATTAAATAAAAAAAGTTCGATTTCTTTTTTTAGAAGAAGTTGTTTGATAACTGGAAATTGTCGTTCGGTTTCGCGTAAATTTAAAATGGTTCGACATTTTTGTAAACATTATGCTTCCTACGGTTTAATTTCAGGATTACGTAAATCCAGTTTTTAATTTAAATGTCGAATTATCTTTTAGCAGAATTTGTAACAAGAATGCGTGTGGCTTCTAAATCTCATTGAAAAAGTGTTAAAATTTTGAAAAGTAATTTTATTTTACAAATAATAAATTTGCTTTATAAAGAAGGTTTTATTAGAGGTTTTTTAATTTTAAAGAATGAAGATAATATTTTAGTATTTTTAAAATATTATAAAAATAAAGCTAGTTATTATAGTCTTTCTTTAATTTCAAAACCTGGAAGACGTGTATATTGAAGTTTAGATTTTTTAAGTAGAAAAAATAGTGAACATAATTTAGGAGGCTTTTATATTATATCAACGACAAAAGGTTTAATGACAAGTACAGGAATTTTGTTAGGAGCTCGAATTACGGGTGAAGTTTTGTTAAAAGTAAAAGTCTAAAATGTTTTTATATAATACTAAAGAGATTTATTTTTCTAAAGTTTTTAAATTTGTATTTAATGAAAAGTTAAATATGTTTACAATCTGGAATGGAGGACGCGTTTTTTTTTTAAAGTTACCATCTTTTTTTTTTTTTAAAATTGTAGATTCAAAAAATATACGTTTTATTTTTTTTAAATATTTTTATTATATTACTTTTTTTAAACATATATTAAATTTGGATATAAAATTATCTTCGTTTTATTTTTTTAGAATAAAATTAAAGGGTTTGGGTTACAGAGTTACACATTTAACGAAGTCCGTAGTACGTCTATTTTTTAATAGAAGTAATTTTTTTTATATGCATATACCATCGAGTATTCTTTTAAAATATAAAAATAGAAGATTGTTTTTTATAAGTACACGTTTAGAAGATTTAAAGCTTTCTATGTTGTATTTACTTATGTTAAAAAAGCAAATTGTTTATAGATTAAAAGGGTTGTTTTTTCCAAAGCAAATTTTTTTAATTAAACCAGGTAAAAATAAATTTAGATAAGAAAAAAAATGCAAATACATTGTCATAAGCAAATTCGTATTCGATTAGGAAATAATAAAAAATATTATTTTATATATTTAAATAATGAACTTATAATAAAACAACGTGTTTTTAAAAGTATTCCATATACGTTTATGTATTTAATGCATTTTTTGATTAGGTTAGGTTTAATAACTATTAATAATTAGTGTTTTTATATAGACAAGTTAGTTTACCTTTTAATAAAGAAATTAGAAATTCTTTGCAAGTTATTTTGGGTGTAGGCTGATACAAAGCTAGTTATGTTTGTACAAAGATGGGATTAGCGTATCCTTTGTCTTGTGGTAATTTAAATACATTTTATTTTTATTTAATGTCTTCGATTTTAGATTTTGTAACGCTTTTGGAAGTTCGTATAAAGCGCTTTGTATATGAAAATATAAAACGTTGTTATGAGATACAATGTTATAAAGGATTGCGTCATAAAGATAGTTTACCTGTTAGGGGTCAACGTACACGTACTAATGCTTCTACTAAAAAAAATATAAAGTATAATTTAAAACCTATAATAACTAAGGTTTCTAGTAAAAAATCTAAAGTATAATGAAAGATATTAAAAAAGTAATCACTTTTAAAGAATTTTATAATTTTAAAGAAAATACGGCTTGTTTACTTTTTTTTAGAAGTCGTAGTAATTATTTTTTAGTGCTTTCAGATATGAATAATAAATGTGTGTTTAGTTGTACAACTGGAACTGCTAAAATGGGTAATAATAAAAAACAAAAATTAACAGTGCATAATATTTGAAAACTTGTAGCTTTTTTTAGTCCTTATTTTACTTTGTATAAAATACAGTTTATAAAATTTTATCTTCGTTGTAGACAATCTAAGCATTTATTTCAACTTTTAAGTTATTTAGAAGTGCTTAAAATACAGGTTAAAAGTTTTCATAAAATTCTAGAATTACCACATAATGGTGTTAGACCTCGTAAATTAAGAAGAGTTTAATTGTTGTTTTTATTATGCAAATAAAAGATAAGAGTATGGAGCAACGTGTAGGTTCTATTTCTATAAATAGACCTTTTATTTTTGATAAAAAATTTAATTCACATATAAATTTGTATTATAGGTTTTTAGGAGAGGTTTCTTTTTTTTCGGATTTTAGTTTTATAAATGTTTTTATGCATAATGTTAAAATTTTTTATAATGCTTTTTATATTTTAGATTATAATATTATTTTAAATTTTTTATATTATAAAAGTTTAGGTATACACTCTTATAAACAAAATATAAATTGTAAAAAGTGGATTAGTAATGATTATTTTTGTTTAAAAAATTTAAATAATAAAAAATATGATGATTTATGTTTCAATTTTTTTGTGTATAAGAATTTTTATAAAAAAAATAATCAAATTTTAACTAAAAAAAAGGTTTCTATAAATTTAGATGTTTCAAATAATGAAATTTTAAAAAATGAAGAAAGTTCTTGTGATCTTTATTATCAAAATAAAAGTTTGTTTCAAAGTTTTTATTTAAATAAATGAACGGATGTATCTTTAGATACGGATTTCAAAATTTTTAAATGTTTTAGTGAATTAAAAATATTAGAACTTTTAAGTTCTAATTTATGTTCAAATTTTTTTTCGTTTAAATTTAATAATATAATCTTTAAAGATATTTACTTTTTAACACAGACTTTTTTTAATATAAAAATGTATGTAATTGAAACTGTAAAATCTTTTATTTGTAAATATTTTAAAATAAAAAGTGATTTACTATGTAGTGAAAATGCGAACCTACCAAAAGTTCTAGATTTTTGTAAGCCTTTTTTACGATTACAAAGATCAAATACGTTAAAATCTAAGGTTTTAAAAAAAAACGTTAGATTGCATAAAAAAACTAAAAAAGATATATTTTTTAAATTTGATTATCGTTTGAGAGAATTAAAAAGTAAGGGAGTAAGGTATTCCTTCTTTTTTAGTAGAAGTAAATTTTTAAAAAAGCAAAAAGTATTCAATACAGCTATGTGTGTTTTGTTTTTTAAAAGGTATAAAACTTTAATAGTTAAAAGTTTAAATACTTTGAATTTAGTAAATATTTTATTACGTATTGTATTTTCTAAAAAGGTTAAGGGTTTTACTAAATATGTTTTAAAGTACAATATTTTGTTATATAGATATAAATTAAAAAAATTAATATCTTTTTTTAGTAAGAATTTTTATATGTTTAAATATTTATATAATTTAAAAATTTTAAATTATAATTTAAAATTTTTAAATTATAATTTTTATATGTTTAAACTTTTAAATAGATTAAAAGTTTTAAAATTTGCGTTATTAAAAATACAAAAAACACCTTTTAAATTTGATATTCAAAATTTTAAGGGAGCAATACTTTTGAATTTTTTGGATTTTATTTTTAATAAACAAATTGCTTATACTAAAATTTTTAAATCGTTTAAAACTAAAAATCAATTACAATGTTTTTGATTTTTATATTTTAATCAAATTAGAAAAGATCGTAATTTTTGGATTGATTATTTTACTAAAATAAAAAAAATTTTAAAAGAGAGAATTTCAAATACATGTAAACTCATAAAGATAAATGATCTTAGTGATTTTAGTAAATACAGTATATATTTTGATGCAAGGGCTTACTATCAACGACATTTGTCAATGTTTACGTATTATTCGAATTTTTCTTTTATTAAATTTAAAGAAAATCAAAAATTGTTTTTATTGTATAATTCTTTTAACAAATTTGATGATTTAAAATTTTTTAAAAAATTTCATAAGCAACGTAAATATTGATTTAAATTGTTTAGTTTAAAAAATAACTGAAAGCGTATGCATAATCTCGAAAACTTTAAAGGTTTTAATGCTTTTAATTTTTTGGAATCTTATAAATTAGAAAATATAGAAGGAAGTAAATCTATTGCTTTACCTACTCAAGTACTTAGACGAAAATCACGGATGTTTCTTAATTGTAAAACAAAAGGAGTAAGTAAAGCGCGTCAAATTTTTTTGCATGAAACTAAGACATCACAATTAAATCTAGATCAATATCAATTTAAAGTATATTTTAAATATTTTATATTTGAGAATATAAATATATGTAGTAGTATAGATTCTTATTTTGAGTTAAAGTTTTTTTTAGATCTATTAGTGAGTGTAAATTTTAATTATTTAAAATTTTCGTATTTTAAAAAGTTATTAAAAAATCATAGAATTAATAATACAGAGATAGATAATACAATGTTATTATTTAAAATAATATTTGTTTTTATTAAAAAAGGTTTGCTTTTTAAGTCATGAAATCAAAATCAAATAAATTAAAAACAATAAAATTAAGAACAAAAACCCGTACGGTAGGTTCTTATTTTAATTTATGTAGATTTGTACGAGAGTGTAAATTTAAAATAAAAGATAAATATAAGCAAAAGTATTCGTATAGAGTTATAAAGTATCCAGAAATGGAACCTGAAAAATTAAAAATTAAAAAAGAAAAATATTATTCTCTTACAATAAAAGGACCTTCTAGTTTATGTAAATTTACATTGACGAAGAACGATTTATATAATTTACGTTGTTTAATTTTTGATTATTATGTTTTAGTGTTTTATGTTTTGGTTCTTGTGCATAGACAATTAAAATATGTAAGTTTTTTTGAAGCTTTTAATTTTTTTTTTAAATTAAAAAATTTATATTATTTTTTGTATAATTATTATGATGATTATTTAAATTTTGATGAAGAATTTTTTTATTTGAATTTAAGTTATTTTTTTGATTCGAATTATATAAAGCATTTTAATTTAAATTTTATATATAATTCTAAAAAACTCAATAAATTTAGTAATTTTGAAACGTATTATGGAATAGATAAAAAGACCACAAAGGAAGGTAAAGAAATGATACTTGCGTATACTTTTGATTTAAATACGCATATACCGAATTTTTTAGATTTTTGTATGTTAGAAATGTGTCTTTTGAAAGCAAGAATAACGTCTTTTCATGTACATTATTTTCAAAAATTTAAAAATACAAATTCAAGAAAATTAAATAATAAACTTATTTTATATTCAAAGTTTTATTTAAAAGCAGATTTTTTGTATTATTATGATTGTTTTGATTATTTAATGCAATTAAGACGCGTTCGATTTCAAGAATATGTACGTATGCATTCTTTTTTTGTAAAAAATTTTAAATTACGTAAGTTTTTTATGGAAGTATTGTATGTCACACGAGCACCGCATTTTTTAAATGTTAAGGATGAAATAACTTGGTATAAAAAAAATATTAATGCAATTCAAGATAATTATAATTTCTATAGTTCTTCTAAAAGATTTTATAATTCATTTGTTCAAGTAGATTTAAATGCTTTAAATATTGTTTTAAATAATAAAATGTTTATGTTTCAAAAAAAGTTAAATCGTTTGGATTCTAGATTTCATAAAGGTATAAAATGAATGTTTTCAAGTAGTGAAAAGTGTTATCATGTTTTTAATTGTTATTTTTTGACTATGGATTTTAATTATACTTATGAATTTTATTTTATGTTTTTTAGATTTACAAGTTTGGAACATTATTTTAAATTTATGATACCTACTTTTGATTTACGTCTTTTATATTTTAGTGAAATTGCTATAAAAAAAGAAACGGCTTTTGTAAACAAGATATATCAACAAATGATACCTTATTATTTTTATATGGATTTATGATCTTTTTCGAATTTTTTGTATTATAAAAAATTAAATACTTATTCATTTTTTTTTTATAGAATATGTGATCTTCTTATTTTGAAAGTTAAAAGTTCTTTAAGGTATAAAATGAGTATAAAAGGATATGAAGGTACACATCCTGATTGTGATGCTTTTGAGTTTTTTATGTTATTAGATTCTTTGTTTGATAAAAAAAGTAATTTGGTTTTATTGTTTGATACGATAACGGAACCTAAAATGTCTTCTATGTCACTTTTGTACAATACTATAGGTTATATAAATTGAAGATTGCAATTCAGTACTTATAATAGTGTGTGTTATCCTTCGTTTAGTTATACTTACTATAATTTAAAATCTACATATGATTCAATTTTTTATAATAGATTTAAAGGGACTCAAATGTATTGAAGAATGCTTATGCATTTGTATGTAAAACAAAAATGGAATCAGACGAAATTGATGCGTATACCGCGTGTGCTGCCGAGTCCTTCAGATACTAAGGAAAGTTTTAAGTTGAAAGTGCAAGAACGGGAATATCTTATGAATGAATATAAAAATGTAAATTTTTTTGAAAAAATTTTATATGTAAAACTTTTTAAGCATTTATTTTTTCAATTGATTTATGAGAATGCTATGGATTTTGATCCTATTATATATTTTTTTTTATCTAAAAACAGAGTTTTATTAAGTAAATATAAATTCTGTTTTTTTGGTTTTGAAAAATTTAAAAAGTTTTTAACTCTTCGACAAGATTGTATTTTTGTTAAGGATTTATATCCTTATAAACGTAATACAAAAGCAGACATTACAGCACATATTATAGATAGTTTTCCAAATACTAATATGTTAAGCGAATCGAAATTTTTAAAAACAAAAATATATTATTAAAAGATGTTTGATTTTATTTGAATTTCGAGTAATGTTTTTGTATTTTTGATATGAATTATTTTAGAAAATTATCGTATGCGAACACGTATGTTCGAGAAGGAGGAGTGTACTCCTTTATTTTTTTTGAAATTTAGTATACTTTTTTTAATTTTAGTCTTTTTATATACGTTGAATATGCCATCTGTTGATGGTTTTATATATTGTGCCGATATTTTTGTTTATAGTAAGCTTATAAAAATGTTAAAGCTTTTTTTAATATTTTTAGTTTTAGTTATTCATATAATTGCGTATTTTTTTCTTGAGACTCTATTTTTTTTAGAATTTGTGCCTAAGATATGACTTGTTTTACTATGTTGATTTCTTCTGATTTCAAGTAATTCATTAGTATTTACTTTTATGTTTATTCAATTGCAAAGTATAAGTTTGTATTTACTGATAGTGTTTTGTATATCTTCGTATGCAGTTAGAGAAGTTGCTTTTACATATTTAAGATTTAATTCATATTCAAATATTATTTGGTTGTTTGTTTTTTATTGTATTTGTAATGGTACTACAATTATTCAAGAAATAAAGATATTCTTAGATCTTGTATTATTTGAGTGCAATACGATGCTAATTGTAGGTGTACTTTTTCTTTTTGTAGATTGGGTTTTTAAATTGGCAGTTTTTTGATTACTGTATTGAAAAACTAGAAATGATTGCGAAAAACTATAATGTTGTATAATTTTATTTGAATTTCTAGTGATTTTTTTTTATTTGTGACATGAATTGTCTTATTAATTTATAGTATCTTTTATAAAAAGGAGTGTACTCCTTTATTTTTTTTGAAATTTAGTATACTTTTTTTAATTTTAGTCTTTTTATATACGTGGAATATGCCATTAGTAAATGGAACTTTATATTTTTTTTTCGATACTTTTGTTTATAGTAATTTTATAAAAATGTTAAAGCTTTTTTTAATATTTTTAGTTTTAGTTATTATTATAATTGCGTTTTTTGTTATTGAGACTCAAGATTTTGATTTTGTAGAATTTGTTATTATTATGTTAATTGCTTTACAAGGTTTATTTTTAATTATCTCAGGTAATGATTTATTAATTAATTTTTTGGGTATTGAATTGCAAAGTTTATGTTTTTATATTTTAGTAGGTTTGCGTAAACATTCTAATTTAGGTATAGAAGCTGCTTTTAAATATTTTGTATTAAGTGCATATTCAAATCTTATTAGTCTTTTTGGTATTTCTTTTATTTATGGTTTTGTAGGTACTACAAAATTAAAAGAAATAAATATATTGTTAGATACAGAGTCTAATACGATGCTCGTTTTAGGTGTACTTTTTCTTTTTGTAGGTGTGTTTTTTAAATTGGCAGTTTTTTTATTTCATTATTGAATAGGAGATGTGTATCAAGGATCTTTACTTCTTGTAATTGCGTTTTTTGCTATTGTACCAAAATTAGTTTACATATTTTTTTTTTTTAAACTTTTTTTGGTTTTTTGAGTTTATATACAAGATATCAGTATTTGACTTAGTTGTTTTTCTATTGTATTTGGTACTGTTATTTCTATGTATCAAGTAAGTTTTAGAAGATTGTTAGCTTATAGTTCTTTAACGCATGTAGGTTATATGGTTTTAGGAATTTCTTTAAATACTATAGAAGGTTTTGTTTCTGCATTTTTTTATTTATTTATTTATATAGTTTTATTAATTTTTACTTTTATTTTTTTATTTTGTTTTGTAGAAAAACATAGTACTAAAGAAATTTTTTATATAGATGATATTAGTGCATTTGGTATAATTGCCAAAAAGCATTATAGTGTAGCATTTTTATTTTCTACTATTTTATTATCTATGGGTGGTGTACCTTTTTTCGCAGGCTTTTATTCTAAGTTTTATTTTTTTATGGCTCTTTATTCTAGTTTTAATTTTAATTTACTTTTTGCTTTACTTTTTGTTAGTGTAGTTAGTTCCATTTATTATATTAGGATTATAAGATTTCTTTTATTTACGGATGATTTTAATTGTAATTCAAATTTAAATTTTTTAAATTTAAATTTTTATAATTTAATGTTTATTATTTTAATTGTTTTTTTTATTTTTAATTGTGTTATATTTTTTTTTCATGATGCTTTGTATTTGTATATTCAGCATTTAATTTTAGTAAGTTTTTCTTAAATGCGTAAATATCAACATTTAGTTGTTAGGTTTAGAAAAAAAGAATCTAGTCTTTTTAGAATTTTAGAAATAGTAGTTATTTTAAATCGTAAAAAAAGTAGTAGTCGTGTTTTTAAAGATAAAATAGGATTTTTGCATGTTAATGCAACAATGAATTCTTTATATTTAAATACTGAAAGATTGGGTTATTATTTAAATAGAGGTGCTATTTTAAATAAAAAGGTAAAAGCTGCTATAGGTCGTTTTTGTTGTATTAATACTAAAAAAGTTGTGTAATCTAAGTAATATTTTTGATTATTTTGTAGAAGAAAATTTTCTTGTACAGAAAGATTTTATTGAATTAAGAAAGCATAGAAAAACAGTCCGTGGATTACGGAATTTTTTTCATTTTATGGTTGGTGATATTTTGGAAATTGTGTATTTTCGTAAAAATGTAGCATTTATTTTTTCGGGTATTTGTAAAGCGAAAAAAAAAAAAAATATGCTGGATCCAGATACAAGTTTTATATTACGTAATACAATAATGCAAATAGGTATAGAGTTAAAGGTTTCTTATTATTATAATAGAGTATATAAAATGACTTTTTTAGATTTTAAAAGAAAACAGTATACTTATAGAAAAAAAAGAATGTTTACAATACGTTATACTTTATCACGTAATAGTAAAGTTTAATTTGTCATGATAAAATTACATTTAAATGATATACAAGTAGAATCTCAAAATGAAAATATTACAATTTTTCAATTGTGTTATTTAAAAGGAATACATTTACCATGTTTTTGTTATCATGAAAAATTGAGCATTGCAGGTAATTGTAGAATGTGTTTAATTCAAGTAAATCAAGGAATCGGAATAGCTTGTGCTTTAAGTGTAATGGAAGATATGTTAATTTTTACAGATACTAAAAGGGTACGTGATTCTAGAGAATTTGTGTTAGAATTCTTGTTATCTAATCATCCTTTAGATTGTCCTATTTGTGATCAAGGTGGTGAATGTGATTTACAAGATCTTTCTTTAAATTATGGAACTGATAGAGGGCGTTTTTATGAGCAAAAAAGATCCGTTACAAATTTAAATTTAGGTTTACCTATTATAAAAACTATAATGACAAGATGTATACATTGTACAAGGTGTGTACGTTTTGCTACTGAAATTGGAGATTTTTCTTTAGGTATTATGGGTAGGGGTGTTGATATGGAAATAGGAAATTATATTGAATTATGTTTACAAGATGAATTATCTGGTAATATAATTGATTTGTGTCCTGTAGGAGCGTTAACTTCAATGCCTTATGCTTTTACTTCTAGGCCTTGAGAGTTGAGCGCTTTTTCTAATATCGATTTTTTAGATGCATTAGGTTCTTCTTTAAAGTTATATGTTTATAATAATGAAATAAAAAGAATTTTACCTATTTTAGATGAAGATATTAATGAAGATTGATTAACTAATAAAGCACGTTTTAGTTATGATGCTTTAAGTATAAATAGATTGTTATATCCAAAAATGCGTATACATACTAAATTAGTTGTTTTTTCTTGAAAAAAAATAATACCTGTATTATTAAAATTTATATTTTTAAATTTTTATAAACAATTAAAAATTGTGTTAGGTTCTTTTTTAGATTTAAAAATTTGTTTGAGTTTAAAAAAATTTTTTAATAGTTTTGGATGTGGAAATTTTGTATATTCAGAAAATTTACATTTAAATAAACTTAATTTTGATTTTAGGTTTTTTTATTTATTAAATCTTAGTATTTTAGAATTAGAAAAAGTTGCGTTTGTATTGTTTCTATCTACAAACTTAAGGATGGAATCTCCTCTTTTAAATTCTCGTATAAGAAAAAATTATTTATTAAATCCTAATATAATGTTGTTTTCGATTGGTTTATCTTTACAATATTTAACTTATCCGATTAAGAATTTGGGAAATAATATTTCGGTGTTATTTAATTTTTTTAAAGGGAAATTAAGATCCTTTTGTTCTCTTTTTTTTAAGAATTTAAGTAGCTTTAGTTTTTTAAATAAGGATATTTATTTATGTTATAAACCAGTAGTATTAATTGGATTTTCCATAATTCGTAGATTTGATTGATCTAGTTTTTTTTTTTTATTTTTTTTTAATTTAAAAAAGCAATTGCATTTTTTACGTTTTAATTTTGTATCTAGTACTTTAGGTTTTTTAAGTTTTAGTGAATTGTGTTTACAAGGTTTAAAATTTTTAGATTTAAAAAAGCAAAAAGAATTTGTATATATAGTTCATGATTATTTTGTATTTGTAAATAATACAGTTTCTATTTTTCAGGGATATTTGAATCCTTTAGGTTCTATTTTTTTATATTCTACTTTTTTATTACCTATTAAAGCACCATATGAATACGATTGTTTGTTTTTAAATTTAGAAGGTAGATATCGTGTAATGCAAGGTTGTTTAAAATCAATGTTAGAAATTTATGAGGATTCTGAAATTTTTAATATTTTAAGTGTGTATAATAAAACTTTTAATATTTGTAAATTTTCTATTCTAAAGAATTTCTATTTATATTATAGTTATTTTAAAAATTGAGTACAATCTGTATGTACGTTTTTTTATGTTTTAAATGATTTTGTTAAAGAATTATTTTTTTATACGTCTGTAGTGTCAATACAATCTTGTATTTCGACTTTAGTTTTTTTTAATATAAAATTATTTTATAATTTAAAATTTGTAAATTCGAATTTTTTTAGATTTATAAATAATTATTATTCTAGTGATTTTTTTTTAAAAAATTCAAAAATTATGTCTTTATGTTCATTAAAAACTTTTATACTAAATTGGTAATGCGTGTGTTGTGTGTTTTTATTAAAATTTTTGTTTTATATATTTTATATATTTTTTATTTGTTTGATTGATTAAAGGTTTTACCTATAATTGTACCTATCTTATTATCTGTGGCTTTTTTTACGGTAATGGAACGTAAAGTATTAGCTTCTATGCAACGTAGAAGAGGACCTAATGTTGTTGGTATTTTTGGAAGTTTGCAAGCATTTGCAGATGCTTTAAAACTTTTAAGTAAAGAAACTATTGTACCCTCTTCTTCTAATTTTTTAATTTTTATAGTGTCACCTATTTTTACTTTTATTATTAGTTTATTAGGTTGAGCATTTATACCTTTTGATTTTGGTATTGTAATTTCTGATATTAATTTAGGTATACTTTTTTTATTAGGATTATCTTCTTTAAATGCGTATGGTATTATTTTGTCAGGTTGATCTAGTAATTCTAAGTATGCGTTTTTAGGAAGTTTAAGGTCTTCTGCTCAATTAATAAGTTATGAAGTTTCTATGGGTTTGATTATAATACCTGTCTTAATGTTTTCACAAACTGCAAATTTAACAGGTATTGTTGTTTCTCAATCGTTTTTGTATTTTGTGTGGCCTTTATTTCCTTTTTTTATTTTATTTTTTATTTCTGCATTAGCAGAAACTAATAGGGTGCCTTTCGATTTACCAGAAGCAGAATCTGAACTTGTTTCGGGTTATAATGTTGAATATTCCGCTATAGGTTTTGTGTTTTTTTTTTTAGCGGAATATAGTAATATTATTTTAATGTCAGCAATTATTGTATGTCTTTTTTTTGGTGGGTGGTTACCTTTTTTTGATTTATTTTTTTTTATACCGGGATTTTTTTTTTTTAGTGTGAAATTATTGTGCATAATGTTTTTATTTATATGAGTAAGAGCTACGTTGCCTAGATATAGGTATGATCAATTAATGTTTTTGGGTTGAAAAGTTATATTACCTTTGTCTTTAGCGCTTTTATTTTTTAGTATTTTTTTATTTTTATGTTTTATTTAAAGTTTTATATATGTATTTATTAATAAGTTTTTTATTTATTAGTTTTTTATTTATAAATTTCTTATTTTTTTTTAATAATTGGTATAGATTATTTTCTTTTTATTTTTTTTTTGTAAATTTGTTAAGTATTATTTTTATTTTTGTAGTATTTGATAAGGCTGTTTTTTGGTTTCAATTAATTTGTGAATTTTATAGATTTCAAAATTTAAATATTACGTATATTTTAGGTGTAGATTTTTTATCTTTAATTTTAATTTTATTATCAAGTTTTTTATTATTGTGTTGTTTTTTAATAAATTGAAATTTAAAATATTTACAGCGTTATTACATTTTTCTTTTATTATTTACATTATTATTATTTATAAATGTTTTTTTATCTTTAGATTTTTTTTATTTTTTTATTTTTTTTGAAGCCATCGTAATTCCCATGTTTCTTTTTGTGGAATTTGAGGTAGTCGAGTGCGTAAAATTTATGCTGCTTATCAATTATTTATTTATACTCTTTTGGGTTCTGTGTTTGTTTTAATCAGTATTTTGGATTTAGCACTCAGTAAAGGTAGTACTTCTTTTGAAATTTTTCTTACTTCTTTTTTTTTTGAGAAACGTGAATTGTTTTTTTGAGTATTTTTATTTTTAGGTTTTTCTGTAAAAATACCTATAGTGCCTTTTCATGTATGATTGCCAGAAGCACATGTAGAAGCTCCGACTGTAGGTTCTGTTATTTTAGCGGGTATTCTTTTAAAATTAGGAACTTATGCTATGTTTAGATTTTTATTGGGTTCTTTATTTAATATTTGTTATGATTTAATTTTTTTTGTATTAGTAATAGCTACTTTTGGTTTTTTGTATGCGTCCTTAGTTGCTTTGAATCAAATAGATATAAAAAAAATAATAGCATATTCGTCTATTGCACATATGAATTTTTCTTTAATAGGATTGTTTTCACAAAGTGTAGTGGGTGTTGCAGGTTGTTTAATAATGATGTTGGGTCATGCGTTAACTTCTTCTGCTTTATTTTTTGGTGTTGGTGTTTTATATGATCGTTATAAAACTCGTATAATTTTTTATTATAGTTCTATGGTATCTTTTATGCCTTTATTTTCTATTTTATATTTTGTATTTATTTTATCAAATTTTGGTTTTCCAGGTACTTTTAATTTTGTTGGTGAATTTTTAATTACTTTAGGAGGTTTTAGTTTTTCAAATACTATAATCTTATTATCTTTATTAGGTATGATTTTGAGTTTATTTTATTCTTTATTTTTATATAATAGAATCTTTTTTGGTTCTGTTAATAATACGTTTATACGTTTTTATGTAGATTTAACACGTTTAGAATTTTATATTTTAAGCTTATTTTTTGTTTTAATTTTGATATTTGGGTTTTTTCCAAATATAATATCTATATATTCTTTTTTTTTTATAAGTAAATTAATTTTTGTATATTTTTAAAAATAATGGTTTTTGAATTTATACGTTATTGTATTTTTTATTTTTTATGTTTTATTTTTTATTTATATTTGGTTTTTGATTCTTATATACAATATCCTGTTTATGTATTTATACTGTTTTTATTATATTGTGCGTATGTTTATACTTGTTATGTACTTAAGTTTTATTGTTTTTTAAAGTTAAAGGTTTTATGTGTTTATAAACATTGAATCTACAAATGTTTGTTATTATTATGTCTTTATATTTTGTTGTTATTCTTTTATATTTTTTTAATATATGTGTATTCTTTTTTATTTGAATAATGTATTTAAAATCTAGATACTTGCAATCTTTTAAATAATTCATTACATGTATTTAGAATATATAAGTCTTTATTATTTTTTTTTTTTTTTATTAATTGTAGGTTTATTATTGTTCTTTATTTCGTTTTTTTTTGTTTATCAAAGTCCTAATATGTCAAAATTGTCTTCTTATGAATGTGGGTTTAATCCATATAGTGATTCACGTAATAAATTTGAAATCAGATATTATTTAATAGGTATCCTTTTTATAATTTTTGATTTAGAGTTAATTTATTTGTTTCCATGAATTTTATCTTTACATTTCTTAAATTTAAAGGGTATATTTTCAATGTGGTTTTTTTTGTTTATATTAACTGTTGGTTTTGTTTATGAATGAATAAATGGAGCGCTTGATTGAGAATAAGCTTAAATTAATAGAATTTTGTTTTTTTTATTTAGAAAAATTATTATTTAAATTTATAAATTCGATAATTTTAAAACCTAATACTGTATTAGTAAATTTAAAATTTTCGTTTTTTTATTATGTTTTTATATTTTTAAAATATAGTTTTATTTTAAAAATAGTAATGTTATTAGATATTATTGCTATAGATCATCCTGATAAAATACTTAAAGGTACGAAGTTTGAGTTAGTATATGTTCTTGTAAGTACTGTTTTAAACTTCAGATTTTTTTTTAAAATATTTTTTAATATAGAAAATCTAGTAATATCTTTAAGTAGTTTGTATCCATCTGCAAATTGATTTGAAAGGGAAGTTTGAGATCTTTATGGTATTAAATTTTTATTTCATAATGATTTGAGACGTATTTTAACCGATTACGGTTTTGTAGGACATCCTTTATTAAAAGAATTTCCACTTACAGGATTTATTGAATTACGTTATGATGATAGCGTAGGTTTCATAATTTATGAACCTATAGAAATTAGTCAAGCTTTAAGGATTTTTAAATATGAAAATCCTTGATTTATGTGAAAAGCATAATTATATGTGTACATTTTTTATTAAAATTAAAAATTTAACTTTAAATTTTGGGCCGCAGCATCCTGCAGCACATGGAGTTTTACGTTTGGTTTTGTTTTTAGAAGGTGAAATAGTAAAAAAAGTAGATGTACATATAGGGTTATTGCATAGAGGAACTGAAAAACTTATAGAATATAAAACATATGTACAAGCGTTACCTTATTTTGATCGTTTAGATTATGTTAGTATGATGGCACAGGAGCAATGTTTTTCTTTAGGTGTTGAGAGATTACTCAATTGTAAAATACCTTTTCGTGCAAAAGTTATAAGGATTCTTTTTGTAGAAATAACAAGGATTTTAAATCATTTATTAGCGTTGACAACGCATGCTTTGGATGTAGGCGCTTTAACACCTTTTTTATGAAGTTTTGAAGAGCGTGAAAAACTTATGGAATTTTATGAAAGAGTTTCAGGTGCTAGGTTTCATGCTAATTATATAAGACCTGGTGGAGTAAATCAGGATATACCAGAAGGTCTTATCGAAGATATCTATAATTTTATTCAACAATTTTTTTATCGTATAAATGAGATTGAAGATCTTTTAACTTCTAATCGTATTTGAAAGCAACGCTTAATTAATATTGGTACGGTGAGTGCAAAAGACGCTTTAGAAAGAGGTTTTTCAGGATGTATGTTAAGGGGTTCTGGTGTTGTATGAGATTTACGCGTTATTGAAAACTATGATGGTTATAGTAATTATAAATTTTGCATACCTGTGGGTGCACATGGAGACTGCTATGATCGTTATTTAGTAAGAATAGAAGAAATGCGTGAGTCTTCTAATTTAATTTTGCAGTCTTTAAATTTTTTAAGATTTTTAAATGTTTTAAAAGAAACGGCGTTTATTGTAGAGGATTTTAAAATCGCACCACCTTCTAGAGCTTTTATGAAACACAGTATGGAAGCTCTTATACATCATTACAAATTGTATAGTGAGGGTTTTTTAGTAAAAAAAGAGGAAACTTATAGTGCAGTGGAAGCTCCTAAAGGAGAGTTTGGTATTTTTTTGGTTTCTAATAATACTAATAAGCCTTTTAGATGTCGAATAAAGTCGCCAGGATTTCTTCATTTACAAAGTTTAGATTTTATGGCGCAAGGAGGGTTTTTAGCAGATTTGGTTACCATTATAGGAACTCAAGATTTAGTATTTGGTGAAATAGATAGATAAAATTGAAAACTAGATTTTGAAATAGAAATATTATTTTTTATTTTGCAAAAATTACAGGAGTTTTTTATAAAACACCTATAAATTTAAGTTATTGGTGAAGTTTTGGAGCTCTTTCGTTTTATTTTTTGATTGTACAAATAATTACAGGTATATTTTTGGCTATGTTTTATAATCCTTCTATTTTAATGGCTTTTAAGTCTATTATGTTTTTAAATAATGAAATTTATTATGGTTGATGGTTACGTACATTACATGCTAATGGTGCTTCTTTTTTTTTTTTTTTTAAATATTTACATTTGTTTAGAGGACTTTTTTTTGGTTTTTTTTTTTTTTTTTGACAATTTTTTTTGAATTCCGGTTTTTTTTTTTTTTTTTTTTTGTACATATTTACATATGTTTAGAGGACTTTATTATGGTTCTTTTTTATTTCCTAGACAATTATTGTGGAATTCCGGTGTTATTTTATTTATTTTGATGATTATAACTGCATTTTTAGGTTATGTATTACCTTGAGGACAAATGAGTTTTTGAGCTGCTATGGTTATTACTAGTTTATTAGCTGCTATTCCTTTAATAGGTTCTGATTTAATTTTTTTGATTTGAGGAGGTTTTAGTATTGAAGATGCTACTTTACATCGTTTTTATTCTTTACATTTTACTTTACCTTTTGTAATTTTATTAGTTGCAGTTTTACATATTGCTTTTTTGCATGAAACAGGATCTTCAAATCCTTTAGGATTAGCTTCTATATATGAAAATGTGCCTTTTTCTACTTACTACATTTTAAAAGATTTATTAAGTATTTTTATTATTTTAATTTTATTTTTTTTTATAATTTTTGTAGTACCGGATATGTTGGGTCATACTATTAATTATCAAAAAGCGAATTTTTTGGTTACACCACCTCATATAGTACCTGAATGATATTTACTTTTTTTTTATGCAATATTAAGAAGTGTACCTAGTAAACTTTTAGGGTTTTTTTTTATGATATGTTCTCTTTTAGTTTTATTTTTATTACCTTATTTAATGAAAAATTCGTTAATACGTAGTACTGTCTTTAAGCCTTGACACAAATTATGATTTTGAATATTTGTAGTAGATTGTATTTTATTAAGTTGAATAGGTGGAGTACCTGTTTTAGAGCCTTTTTTAACTATTGGTAGGTTCTTATCTTTTTTATATTTTTTAATAATTTTAGTTTTATTTCCTATAGGAGCGTTTATTGAAAAATTAATTTACGATTCTTATATATTTTTAAAACAGCAATAGGAAATGAGTATTTATATTTTTTTATCTTTATTTTTATTTGTAGTAGGATCTTTTGGTATGTTTTTGTCTAGAAAACATGTTATTGTTATATTAATTTCATTGGAATTGTTAATTTTATCTATAAATTTAAATTTTATTATTTTTTCAGTTTTTTTAGATGATTTGTTGGGTCAAATTTATGCACTTTTAATTTTAACGTGTGGAGCAGCAGAGAGTGCCTTAGGAATGGCTTTGCTTATTGTTTTTTATAGGTTAAGAGGTGGTATTGCTATTGATTTAATTTCTTTATTAAAAACGTAGTGACATATCAACAATTATCTACTAAACGTCGTAAGCGCAAACCTGATAAACGAAAAGCACCAGCTTTTGTAGGAGGACCACATCGCAAAGGAGTTATTTATAAAATAACAACAATGAGTCCGCGTAAACCTAATTCGGCAAAACGTACGTTTGCAAAAGTACGTTTAAATATTAATGGAAAACGTTTATTTGCAAAAATACCGGGTATAGGTGAACATTATTTACAAACGCATTCTGTAGTTTTTGTTAGAGGACATGGTCCTAAGGATTCTCCAGGTATAAATTATCATCTAGTTAGGGGTTGTTATGATTTTATTAAGGAGGAATCTTATGGTCGCAAGAATCGAAGATCTAAATTTGGAGCTAAAAGACCTAAAATTGTATAATCATGTTATTAAAATTAAAAATAAAAAATAATAAATTTAAGTCTTCTCTTTTTTTTTTTTTTATTTATATTTTTAAATTTTTAGGGTTTTTAATTTTTAGAGGAAATAAAAAATTAGCTTATAAAATTTTTTATGACTTTAAATATCTTTTAAAAAAAGAAATAAAAGTTGATATTATAAACACGTTTTATAAAGCAATGTCTAATCTTACACCGCTTATAGATTTTTATAAAAAACGTTTTGGTGCTCAAAAAAAAGAAATACCAAAACCTTTGTATGGTCGAAAAAGATTTTCTTTTGCATTGAAACTTTTGTTTCAATGTTTAAAACAAAAATTTGGTACTTTAAAGGCAACAAATCTTGTAAATGTAATTATAGAGTCTTCACAAAATAAAGGTTTCGTTATTTCAAAAAAAAAAAGTATGTATGTACTTGCTATACGTAACAAGTATTTATTGCAGATGATTAAACGTTAAGATGGCTAAAAAATTAATTGCAAAATTTGTAAGAGTAAAACCTCATTGTAATATAGGAACAATCGGACATGTGGATCATGGTAAAACCACCTTAACAGCAGCAATTACGAAGTGCTTGCAAGGTATAGGAAATACCGTCTTTCATGCATATCATGATATAGATAGTCATGTAGAAGAAAGAACACGTGGAATAACAATTAATGCAGCGCATATTGAGTATGAAACAGAGTATAGACATTACTCGCATATAGATTGTCCAGGACATCAACAATACGTTAAAAACATGTTAACAGGTGCTGTACAAATGGAAGGTGCTATACTTGTAGTGGCTGTTAATGATGGTCCTCAAGTACAAACTCGTGAGCACATTATTTTGGCAAAAGAAGTAGGTATACCTTATATGATTGTTTATATCAATAAGTTAGATTCTATGTTTGAGAATGATATGAAGGATTTAGTTGAATTAGAAGTTAGAGAACTTTTAGAAAGTTACGGATTTCCAACGGATTTACCAGTTGTTAAAGGTTCTGCACGTAAAGCTTTATTGGAAGAGTATGAAAGTGATTTGGGTACAGGATCTGTTAAAGCTTTAATGGTACAAGTAGATACTTACATAAAACAACCTTTGAGGTTAAACGATGCGCCTTTTTTAATGTCTATAGAAGGTGTTTTTATGGCTACGGGTAGGGGTACAGTTTTAACTGGTAAGGTAGAAACAGGTACTATAAAGATAGGAGATAATTTGGATCTTGTAGGGGGTCGTAATACTATAAATACGCTTTGTATGGGTCTTGAAATGTTTCATAAGTCTTTAGAGTTTGCAGAAGTAGGTGATAACGTAGGTATTCTTGTACGTGCTGTTAAACGTGAGGATGTAAAAAGAGGTTTTGTATTATCAGCACCCAATACTATACAGGCTTTTTCTAAGTTTAATGCAAAAATATATGTATTAACTTATAAAGAAGGAGGGCGTCATAAGCCTTTTGTTGGTAATTATACTCCACAGTTTTTTTTTAGAACGGCAAATTTAACAGGAACTATTACTTTACCAGAAGAGGTAGGCGCAGTGATGCCAGGAGATTCTCTAGTAGTAACAGTTAAGTTGGTGGATAAGGCAGCTTTAAATTTGGGTTTAAAATTTGTTATGCGAGAGGGTAATATCACTATTGGTGCTGGTGTTATTACTAAATTTTTAGAATAATATGAAACTTATAAGTATTTATATACAATCTCAAAATGCTGAATCAGGACCACCTTTGGGTACTGTTTTAGGTAATTTTGGTATTAATAGTGTTAAATTTTGTAAAGAATTTAATGAATTTACAAATGAGTTACCTTCTTATATAAAGGTATCTGTAACACTTTTTGTAGAAGAAGATAAATCTTATGTATTTACAGTTAAAGGGCCTAGTATAGGTTTTTTGTTAAGTATTTTAAAAAAAGAACAAGTAGTTAAGAATGTAGATGGTAGTACGACTACATTTTATGTTATTACAATTGAAGATTTTTTAAAAATTTGTAAATTTAAGTTTCCTTTATTGGATTTAAAGGTTTCAGTACCTATTGTTTTAGGTACTATACGTGGAAGTGGCATTTCGATTATTTAAAATGTTAAATTTTTTAAATGTTAATAAATTTACATTGCGTTATTTTTTTTTAATTAAGTTTCGAAATCTTATATTAGAGAATAAGTATATACTTATATGTACATCTAATAAATTTAATACTCATAATTTGTTGAATTTGAAGTATATGTTAATGTCTAAGAATCTTAAAAGTTTAAATTTAACAATTTCGTATTTAAGAAAGCTTTTTATTTTTAGATATTTTAAATTTTTAAGTGGTTTAAAAATTTTGATATTTTGTAATACTGATGATGAGTTTTTTTTTGTTTTGAATAATCTTTCTGATTTTAAATTTTTGGGTTTTTCTTTTAATTATAGTTTTAGTAGTTTTTGTAATATTGAAATTTTAAAAAGTTATTTGTTGAAATCTAAACAATTTTCTATTTATATGTATTTTTTATTTTATTTTGTTTATTTTAAAATAGTATTTTTATTATGTCTTTTTTTAGTTCGAGTATTAAATTTATTTAATTAAATAATGTTAATATGTTTTAGTGTGTGTGTTTTGTTTTGTTTTTTACCTTTTATAATTTTAATAAATTTACAATCTTATTATTTAAAAAAAATTGATATTCAATTTTTTAAAATTACAATGTGTATAGAATTTTTTATTTTTTTTATATATTTTGTTTTAAGTTTATTTTTATATTTAATTTATTCGTGTTTTTTATTTTTTAATTTTTGTTTAAAAAAAAGTACATATAATAAATATTTTAGATGAGATTATCAATCTATTTGGGATGTGCGTACTTTACAAAAATCTTATTTTATAATAATGGAATATTGATTTTATTGCTATTTGTATATATATAATTTGTTTTTATATATGTTTTTATTTGTTTTTAATTTTTTATATGTACAGATGTTATCATTGTTGTATTTTTCTGGTTTATATTTTATTTTTAAAATTATATTTGTAAAATTATTTGTTCAAAATAATTATTCTTTTTTTTATTTTATTTTTAACTTATATATTAAATTAAAAAAATTAATATTTTATATTGTACAAGAAACTAATATTTCTGATTTTTTTAATTTATTTTATTTTTTCAAATTTCAAAAAAATCAAGTGTATTATATGTGATATCATCAAGTTTTAGAATATTCTTCTAAGTTTGTATTTTTGATACCTTATTTTAAAGGTAGTGAATTTTTTTTTAGTAAAAAAAAATTTAATAATAAAATTTTAATAAATACTTTATTTTATTGTATTTCTATTTTTTTTAAATTTTTTTTAGATTTTTTTTTTAAAATAGGTTTAATATTTAATATGAATATTAAATATATTAATTTTTATATTTTTTTTAAAATTAAAACATTAAATACGCTTATTTTGAATATTAATTTAAAAAAAAATAATTATTTTTTTTTTTTTTTTTTTTTTTAAATTTTTTTTTTTTTTTTTTTTTTTTTTTTTTTTTTTTTTTTTTTTTTTTTTTTTTTTTTTTTTTTTTTTTT
>Ga0116226_10001027_pt1 | contig 24404 bp, 22 predicted proteins | sample S1TSphfallax_FD_89692 | JGI IMG/M metagenome (GOLD analysis project Ga0116226, IMG submission 89692) | Host-associated microbial communities from peat moss isolated from Minnesota, USA - S1T2_Fa - Sphagnum fallax MG | ecosystem: Host-associated > Plants > Peat moss > Unclassified | place: USA... | reverse complement strand
GACGAGCGCCGACGTATCGATCACCATCGTTCGGTCGGAAGTCCCGCGTCGTCATAGCCGAGAATCGCGTCGGGTGTCCGTGGATCGCGCACCGGCCGGCTTGCGCAGCGCTTGGCGATTCGCCCGATTTCCCCAGCGAGGCTCGGGCCCGGTGTCGCGCGGATCCGGCCAAGCCGTTCCCGCACCGACACGACAATCGCTTCAGTCAACGTCTCCCCGGTGCGCTTGGCAAGTTCGCGAACGAGCCGATCGGCTTCGGCATCCTTGATATTGAAGGCCATATCTAGATTATAGATTTCAATCTAGAACATCGTCAACAGGCACCGAACGTCTGTTCGGCGTTGCTGCATGGGTGTATGTGGGATATAGTGGAGGCCGGTGGTACTCAGTGGAAGCCAGTGGGGGTAATTTTCTTTGGCCGCGGATCGCCCGCTCTTTACGGGATCGGTCGAGCACAGCCTTGACGACAAGGGGCGCCTCGTCGTGCCCGCACGGTTCCGCGAGCGCCTCGGCGCCGGCTTCTTCCTAAGTATTGCCGAGCCCGACCCGTGCCTGGCGCTCTACCCGGCGTCCACCTGGGCCGAGTTCTGCGCGAAGCTCGAGGCGGCGGAGGTCAAGGACGCCCGCTATCGCGCCTTCGTCCGGCACCTCTTTGCGAATACGGAAGAGCTCTCGTGCGACTCGCAGGGCCGCATGCTCGTGCCGCAGGCGCTGCGCGCCTACGCTTCCATCGATAAGGATGTCGTGTCGGTCGGCTCGCTGACGCGCATCGAACTTTGGGCTCGCGACCGGTACGAGGCGCAAGCCCGCACGGCATCCGCGAGCGATCTCGGCGACTTGCGCACCGAATTGGGACTGTATTAGTGCGTGGACCATATTTCGGTTCTCGCCGCCGAAGCCGTCGCCGCGCTGGCGCTGCGTCCGGACGGGTGCTACGTCGACGCGACCTTCGGTGCGGGCGGACATTCGGCGCACATCCTCGCCGCGCTCGGACCCTCGGGCCGGCTCGTCGCCATCGACGCGGATCCCGGCGCCCGAACGCGAGCGCCCGTGGACTCGCGCTTCACGCTCGTCCACGCGAATTTTCGCGACCTGGCGAGCGTGCTCGACGAGCTTTCGATCCCCGCGGTGGACGGCGTTCTGTACGACTTGGGTGTGAGTTCGATGCAGTTCGATGAAGGCGAGCGCGGCTTTTCGTTCCGCGAAGCCGCGCCGCTCGATATGCGGCTCGACCCGACCCGCGGTGAGAGCGCCGCGGAGTTCATCGCGCGTGTCGACGAAACCGAACTCGCCGATGCGATCTTCCGCTTCGGCGACGAGCGCAATTCGCGTCGCATCGCGCGTGCGATCAAAGCGCGCACGCCGCGCGACACGCTCGAACTTGCCGCCGTCGTCAGCGGCGCGGTACACGTGCGCGGAAAGCGCGAGCGCATCCATCCGGCGACGCGCACGTTCCAAGCGCTGCGCATCGCGGTCAACGATGAACTCGGCGCACTCGAAGCGTCGCTCGACGCCGCGCTCGAGCGAACGCGTGACGGTGGCCGGATCGCTGTCATCAGCTTTCACTCGCTCGAGGACCGCATCGTGAAGCAGCGCTTCCGCGACGACCCGCGCGCCGAGCGCGTCACGCGCAAACCGATCGTCCCCGGCGAGGCCGAACTTGCCGCCAACCCGCGCTCGCGCAGTGCAAAACTGCGCGTCTGCACCGTCACGAACCAGGAGAGTCAGCCATGATCGCACCGCAAGCGCTTCCCAGCCACGGCCCGCGCGAACGGACGTTGACGCGCAGCGCACGCAGCGCGACCAAACGCCGCACGCAGCGCGCGCGGCGCCGCAACACGGTCGCGTTCGTTCGCGCGCTCGCGGCCGTGGCGCTGGCCGCCGTGCCGGTGCTCGTCTACGTGATGCTCACGGCCAAACTCACCTCGACGAGCTATGCGCTCGCCCAGGCGAACCAGACGAAAGCCCTCTTACTCGAGGAATCGCAGCGGCTCGACGACCGGATCGCGCGGCTCGAATCGCCGGAACGCCTCGCGCAGGTCGCCGCGCAGTTGCACATGCACGATCCGCACCGCTACGCGGTCGTCGAGGTGCCGGACGCGCACGTCCCCATGCCGCAGCGCGGGATCGCGTTCTTCGGCGTATCAGGCATCTGGCCGACGCGCTAGCGTGGCGGCGCGAGCGTTCGCGCGCGTCGCTCCGGCGCGCGCGAAGATCGCGTTCTATATCGTCGCGTTGCTCGCGGCGTATTTGTGCTGGCGTCTCGCGGACGTCCAGGTCCGGCAAGGCCCGCGGCTTGCGGCGCTCGCGCTCGACCAGCATGCGGAGAGCGTCGAACTCTTCGCAAAACGCGGCTCGATCGTCGACCGCGACGGCAACGTGCTCGTGCGCTCGCTGCCCTCCGAGAGCGTGTACGCCGTCCCGACCAACATCGCTCGGCCGTCCGAGGTCGCGGCGAAACTGGCGCCGATCCTCGGCATCAAAGCACCCGCGCTGAGCGCGGCGCTCGGCGAGAAGTCCCAGTTCCGCTGGCTCGCGCGCAAGATCCCGCACGATGTCGCGAACCGCGTGCGCGCGCTCGGGATCGAAGGGATCGCGATCGTCCCCGAAGAGACGGGCGTGCGCTTCGCACCCGAAGGCCATTTGCTCTCGACCGCGCTCGGCTTCGTCGGCATCGACGAGAACGGACTCGACGGCCTCGAGTACGGCTTCGATTCGTTCTTGCGCGGGACGCCCGGCAAGATGCGCATCGAGGCCGATCAGTTCGGGCGCGCGATCCCGTTCGGCGATCGCACGGTGCTCGAAAAGGCGCACGCCGGCGGCACGCTCGAGCTCACGATCGACTCGTATTTGCAGTTCGAGGCCGAGCGCAGCCTCGCGGCCGCGGTGAAGCGCTATGCGGCGCGCAGCGGCGTTGCGATCGTCATGGATCCGTGGTCGGGCGAGATTTTGGCGCTCGCCAGCGTCCCCGATTTCGATCCGTCGCATTTCGCCGCAGCGGGCCCCGGTGCGCTGCGCGACCGCGCGGTCGAAGACGCCTACGAGCCCGGCTCGACGTTCAAACTCATCACCGCGACCGCGGCGCTCGAATCGGGACGCATCTCGCCCGAGGCACGCTTTCCGGCGCGCGATTCGCTTGCGGTCGGCGGCCGCGTCATCCACAACGCTGAGGACGGCTTCATGGCCGGCTCCGGCACTACCGAATCGATCGAAGACATCATCGCCTACTCGCACAATGTCGGGGCGGCGGAGCTCGGCGCGCAGGTCGGCCCCGCGCAGATGTACCGCACGATTCGCGCCTACGGGTTCGGCGATCCGACGCAAATCGAGTTGCCCGGAGAAAACCCCGGCATCGTCCCGCCGGTCTCCGACTGGAGCGGCAGTTCGCTTGCGACGATCTCGTTCGGCCACGGAATCTCGACGACGCCGATCGCGCTCGTACGCGCGTATGCGGCGATTGCGAACGGCGGTCTCTTGCTGCGTCCGCGCATCGTGCGCGAACTCCAAGATGCCGGCGGCAAAACGATCTATCACTATCCGCCCGAAATCGAACGCCGCGTCATGACGCCGCAGACCGCCGCGATCTTGCGGCGGTATCTGCGCGCCGTCGTCACGCGCGGAACCGGCAATCCGGCGGCGCACGTCCCCGGCTACACCACGGCGGGCAAAACCGGGACCGCGCAAGTCGTGGAAAACGGCCGTTACCAGCCCGGCGAATACGTCGGTTCGTTCATCGGCTACGTCCCGGCAGATCGCCCGCGCTTCGTGATCTTCGTGAAGATCGAGCGTCCGCGCGGCGCCTACTATGGCGGCGTCGTAGCGGCGCCCGTTTTTACCACCTTGGCGCGGGTCGCAATGCTGCACGCGGGCGTGATGCCCGCCGCGCCGAAGAGGCATCCGTGATGCACGAAACGCTCGATTTGCTCAGCGTACTCGGCGATGCGCGCATCGTCGGGGTACTGCCGTCGCGATTCGAATCGATCGTGACCGACTCGCGCGACTCGACGAGCGGTTCCCTGTACGTCGCGCTGCGCGGCGCGCGCGTCGACGGCCATCATTTCGCGCATGTCGCGGTGGAAAGGGGAGCGGTCGCGGTGGTCGCGGAGCGCGAGGTCGCGGTCGAGGTGCCGCAGCTGATCGTTGCCGACACGCGGGTTGCGATCTCGCGCCTCGCCGCCGCGTTCTACGGTCGGCCGTCGCAGGCGCTGCGCATCGCGGGGATCACCGGAACCAACGGCAAGACGACGACGACGCATCTGGTGCGCGCGATCTGCGAGGCGGCCGGCGAACCGTGTGGCCTGATCGGGACACTTGGCGCGGCGTTCGCGGACCGGAAATGGCCGCTCGATAATACGACGCCGCTCGCACTCGAGCTGCACGCGGTGCTCGCTGCGCTGCGCGATGCGGGCGCGCGGGATGTCGCGATGGAGGTCTCGTCGCACGCGCTCGCGCTGGGCCGCGTCGAAGACGTGCGCTTCGCGGTCGCCGCGCTCACCAACCTCACCCGCGACCACCTCGATTTTCACGGCACGATCGATCGCTACGCCGCCGCAAAACGGCGGTTGTTCGATCTTGCGCCGCTCGCGGTGCTCAACGCCGACGATCCGTGGGGCGCGAAGTTCGCCGACGGACTGCCGGGCGCGATCACCTACGCGATCGATGCCCCGGCGACGGTCCGCGCGCAGAACGTCGAGCTCGACGGTGACGGTTCGCACTTCCAAGTCGACGGTACCGATGTGCACACGATGCTGCCGGGCCGCTTCAACGTACGCAACGCCCTCGCCGCGTTTGCGATCGGCCGCGCGTTCGGCTTTGCGGATGCGGCGATCGCACGCGGGATCGCCGCGACGCGCGCGGTCCCCGGCCGGATGGAGCGCATCGGCGCGTTCGGCATCGATGCGATCGTCGACTACGCGCACACGCCGGACGCACTCGAGAACGTGTTGCGCGCCGCGCGCGAGACCGCCAAGCGCAAATTGATCGTCGTGTTCGGTTGCGGCGGCGACCGCGATCCGGGGAAGCGCGCCGAGATGGGCACGATCGCGGCGGCGCTCGCCGATCGCGTGATCGTGACCTCGGACAATCCGCGCAGTGAAGACCCGCTGACGATCGCGCAGGCGGTCGCCGACGGGATCAAAGCCGATATTGTGCTCGATCGACGGCGCGCGATCCGCCGCGCGATCAACGAAGCGGTCGCGGGCGACGTCGTCGTCATCGCCGGCAAAGGACACGAAACCTATCAGATCGTCGGCGCGCAAACGCTGCCGTTCGACGACCGGGACGAGGTGCGGGCGGCGTTCGCCGAACGTGCGGCCGCGGCGGCACGATGACGGTCGATGCACAGCTCTCGATCGCGGCGCTCGATGCGCGGACGCTGCGCGCGCACCGGTTGCCGTCGCGGCTCGGGATTTCGACCGACACGCGCACGCTGCGCCCGGGCGACACCTATCTTGCTTTGCGCGGCGAACGGTTCGACGGCCATCAGTATGTTGCCGAGGCGTTCGCGAAGGGCGCGGTCGCGTGCATCGTCGCCGATCCGGCCGTCGTCCCCGCCGACCTGCCGGCGCTGATCGTGCACGATACGACCGTGGCGTATCTCGAGCTCGCGCACCTGGCGCGCACGCGCACGCGTGGCGGCGTCATCGGGATCACCGGCTCGGCCGGCAAGACGACGACCAAGGCGTTTCTCGCCCAACTGCTCGCCGGCAGTCAGATCCCGGCGGTTGCGACGCCGGCGAACGAGAACAACGAAATCGGCGTGAGCAAGTTCTTGCTCGCGCTTGACGACGGCGATGCGCGCGTCGCGATCGTAGAGATGGGCGCGCGCAAGTTTCGCGACCTCGATCCGCTCGTCGACGCGGCGCGCCCCGACGTCGGCATCCTCACGAACATCGGCGAAGCGCATCTCGAGATCTTCGGCTCGCACCGGCGGCTGGCGGAGACGAAATGGGCGCTTTTCGAGCGCGGTGCGCGCGCGGTCCTCAATTTGAGCGACGTCGAGTCGTGCGCGCGTGCCGCAGACCTCGCGGCGCCGCCGCTCTGGTTCGGGGTCGGCACCGCGACGCCGCCGTCCGGCGCGCCGGCCGTCGTCGTGCGCGACGCGCAGACGCTGGTCGTCCACGACGGCACCGCGCGCACCGAGCATCCGATCGACGTGCGCGTTCCCGGCGCGCACAACCGCACGAACCTTGCCGCGGCGCTCGCGGGCGCCGTCGCGCTCGGCCATCCGCCGGCGAAATTGCTGGGCGCGGTCGCGAGTGTCACGCTGCCGTCGGGACGTTACGAATCCGTCGCGCTCCCCGGCGGGGCGCGGCTCATCTACGATGCGTACAACGCGAATCTGAGCGGGACGCTCGCGACGCTCGAAGCGTTCGCCGCCGAACCCGCCGGCCGCCGGATCGCCGTGCTCGGCGGGATGGCGGAACTCGGACCGCAAGCCCCCGAGATGCACGAGCGCGCCGGCCGGTCCGCGGCCGAGCACGCGAGCATCGTGCTGTGCGGCGGCGATTTTCGTGACGACACGCTGCGCGGTGCCGGTGCGCTCGGCGTCGCCTACGACGGCAACGCGGCGGCGATCGCGTGGCTGCAGGCCGAGCTGCGCGACGGCGACGTCGTGCTGCTCAAGGGTTCGCGCAAATACGAGATGGAGACGATCGCGCGCGCGCTCGGCGCGGAGCTCGCATGATTCCGCAGGCGGTGCGTGAACCCGGGCTGCCCGACGGCCTCGTCGCGATCCCGGTGCGGACGCGGCTCGTTCGTCCCGGCGACGACCTCGCGGCGCTGATCGGTGCGGCGATCGCCGGCATCGCGCGACCGGGCGACGTCGTTGCGATCGCCGAGACGGCGGTCGCCATCGCGCAGCGCCGCTTCATCGGCGCCGAGTACGTGCGACCCTCGAAGCTCGCGATCGCGCTCTCGCGCCGCGCGGGGGCGCTCGCCACGGTGAACCAGCCCGAATCGCTGCAGATCGTGATCGACGAAGTCGGCCTGCCGCGCGTGCTCTTCGCCGCGTTCGCGCATGTCGCGGGTCGCGCGATCGGGCGGCGCGGGCTTTTCTATTCGCTCTTGGGCGAAGCGATCGCCGCGATCGACGGCTATACGGGGACGCTGCCGCCGTACGAACGCGCGATCGTCTTCGGTCCCGCCGAGCCCGACCGCGTCTGCGCCGAGCTCACGGCGACGCTCGGCTGCGGCTTCGCGGTCGTCGACGCGAACGATCTGCGGCGCGCCAAGGCGCTCGGCGTCTCGCCGGGATTGGCGAGGAGCGCCGTCGAGACGGCGCTCCTCGCCAATCCACACGGCAACGGCGACGAACAGACGCCGCTCGTCGTGCTGACGTGGCGCGGCAGCGGACCCTCGCCGTTGCGGGCCGCCGCGTGATGCGCGCGGCGGCATTCGCGTTCGTCGCGACGCTCGCGATCGGCCTTGCGCTCGGGCAGCCGCTGATCGCGCGTTTGCGCGCGCTCAAGCTGCGTCAAAAGGCTTACGAAGACGCGCCCGCCACGCATCAAACCAAAACCGGGACGCCGACGATGGGCGGCATCCTGTTCTTGCTCGCACCGCTGGTAACGCTGATCTTCGCGCATGACACGTCGTCCGTCGCGCTCGCCGTGCTCGTTGCGGCATCGGCGGCGATCGGCTTTGTCGACGACTGGAGCGCGATCCGCGCCGGCCGCAATCGCGGTTTGCGCGCACGCACGAAGTTTCTGCTCACCGGCCTTGCGGGCGCGATCTTTCTCGCCATCCTGCTCCTCGGCGGCGCCGTGACGCCCGCGCTGCTCGGCATCGGCGCCGTGCCGTTGTGGCTGTGGATCGCGCTCTCGCTCGCGGCGATCTTGGCGACGACGCACGCGGTGAACCTCACCGACGGGCTCGACGGGCTCGCCGGCGGAACGGTCTTGCCGCCGCTCGCGGTTTTGGGCTTCATCGCGCTGCGAACCGGCGCGCCGAACATCGCGATCGCGGTCGCCGCGCTGCTCGGCGCGGTGCTGGCGTTCCTTGCCTTCAACCGTCATCCGGCGCGCGTGTTCATGGGGGATACGGGATCGCTTGCGCTCGGTGCGGCGCTAGCCGGCATCGCGATCCTGACGAACGCCCAGTTGCTCTTGCCGCTGATCGGCGGCGTGTTCGCGGCCGAGACGCTCTCCGTGATCCTTCAAGTAGCTTCGTATAAGACGACGAAACGGCGAATCTTCCGTATGAGTCCGCTGCACCATCATTTCGAGCTGGCCGGTTGGCCGGAGACGACCGTGACGACGCGTTTTTGGCTGGCCTCGCTCGGCCTGAGCGCGATCGGTTTCGCGCTGGTGGCACGCGTATGAACAATCCCGCCCCGCGCAAAGCGGGCCTGGGCCGCGACGAGCGCGTGCTCGTGATCGGCATCGGCCGCAGCGGCCGCGCCTCGATCGAGGTGCTCGGCCCGCGCGTCGGCAAGGTCTATGCGACCGACGAAAACCCGGCGGCAGCGCACGTGGATCTCGGCGTGCCGTTCATCGCGCCGGCCGATCTCGACGCGATCCTCGCCGACGTCACCGTCGCCGTGCTCTCGCCCGGAATCCCGCTCAACGGCGACCTCGTGCGCCGCGTGCAGCGCGCCGGAATCCCGGTCTATAGCGAAGTCGAAGTCGCGTACCGGTTGTGCGCGGCGCCGATCGTCGCCGTGACGGGCACCAAAGGCAAGACGACGACGACCGCCCTCATCGGCGAGATCTTTCGCGCCGCCGGCAAGTCCGTGCTCGTCGGCGGCAACATCGGCAACGCGCTCATCCACGAGACGGCCGTCGCGACCGCCGATGATTGGGTGATCGCCGAGGTCTCGTCGTTCCAGCTCGAGTCGATCCGCAGTTTCAAACCGAAGATCTCGCTGATCACCAACCTCTCGCCCGATCATCTCGATCGCTACTTCTCGATGGAGGAATACGCTGAGGCGAAGTTCCGCATCTTCGCCAATCAAGGGCCGGGCGATACGTTCGTCGGCAACCTCGACGATCCGCGGATCGCTGCGCTCGGCGAGGGCGAAGATTCGACGCGCATCAAGGCGCGCTCGCTGTGGTTCGCGGGCGAACCGCACCGCAATACGACGCTCTACCTGCGCAACGACGAGCTGATCGTCTACGCGCCGCCGACCGGCGATCCGCGCCCGGTGACGATCATGCGGGTCGACGAGATTCCGCTCAAGGGCCGCCATAATGTCGAGAACGTGCTCGGCGCGATCCTGGTCGGACTCGCCGCCGGTCTCGATCGCGAGGCGATCGCCGAAGGCGTGCGCCGGTTCGTCCCGCTCCATCATCGGCTCGAAGACGTCGCGACGATCGGCGGCGTTCTCTATGTCGATGACTCGAAGGCCACCAATCCCGGCTCGGTGATCGCCGCGCTGCGCTCGTTCGGCAAACGCCCGATCGTGCTGATCGCCGGCGGCAAAGGCAAGGGCACCGACTTCAGCGAGCTCGGCCGCGTCGTGTCCTCGCGCGCGAAAGCCGTCGTGCTCATCGGCGAAACCGCCGCGGAGATCGCGCCGCAGATCCGGCGCGCGAAGGTCGAACGCGCGGATTCGATGGATGAGGCCGTCGCCAAGGCCGCCGCGTTCGCGCAGTCGGGCGACATCGTGCTGCTCTCGCCGGGCTGCGCGTCGTTCGACATGTTCGACTCGGCGGAGGACCGCGGCCAGCGCTTTGCCGCCGCGGTCCGCGCGCGCGAGGGCACGCAGCCGCATGCTCGGTAGTTCGGTCCGCGGCGCCGCCGCGTACCGTCGCAAGGCGGCGCGCCCGGCGCAGCGCGGAGCGCAACCGCGCGCGGCGCCCGACATGGTGCTCTTCACGACGGTTGCGGTGCTCGTTGCGATCGGCCTCGTGATGATCTACAGCGCGTCGAGTGCGACCGCGTTCGCGACGTTCCGCGACACGGCGTACTACGCAAAGCGCCAGGCTGCCTGGCTCATCGTCGCGATCGTCGCGGCGGTGCTCGCCTACCGGATCGACTACCGCAAACTCAAGACGATCGCGCCGCCGCTTGCGGGGATCGCCTTCGTGCTCTTGGCCGCGGTGCTGGTTCCGCATGTCGGCGCGATGTCGGGCGGCGCGCGGCGCTGGCTCGGCGTCGGCGCGTTCAGTTTTCAACCCTCGGAATTCGCGAAGCTCGCGCTCGTGATCTTCATCGCGGCGAAACTTAGCGGCCTCGGCGAAGGGGTGCGATCGCTGGTGCGTGGGGTCGCGCCGGTGTTGCTCGTCACGGCGCTCTTGGCGATGCTGATCCTCTTCGAGCCCGATATGGGCACGGCTAGCATCCTCGTGTTCACGGGGTTCGCGATGCTCTTCTGCGCGGGTGCTCGGCTCGAGCATCTCGCGCTCGCGGCGTTTGCGATGCTGCCCGCGATCGCGCTCGAGATCGGCCGCTCGGCCTACAAACGCGCACGGATCTTCGCTTTCGTGGATCCGTGGAAAGATCCGCAGAACACCGGCTTTCACATCGTGCAGTCGCTGCTCGCGCTCGGCAGCGGCGGGATCTTCGGCCTCGGTCTCGGGGCGTCGCGCCAGAAATTCTTTTATCTGCCCGAGCAATACACCGACTTCATCTTCGCGATCCTCGGCGAGGAACTGGGGATGATCGGTGCCGTGACCGTGCTCGCGCTCTTCGTCCTCTTCGCGTATCGCGCCGTGCGCATCGCGCTTGCCGCACCCGACCGGTTCGGGATGCTGCTGGCGCTGGGCTGCACGTTCCTGATCGTGATCCAGGCCTTCGTCAACATCGGCGTCGTGACCGCATCGTGGCCGGTGACGGGCGTTCCGCTGCCGTTCGTTTCATTCGGCGGCACGTCGCTTGTGATCTCGCTCGTCTGCGTCGCGCTGATCATCAACGTCGGACGGTATCGCGTCACTCGGAGAGAAGGGTAACTGTATGAGTCTCGTCGACGACCAAGTAAAATCGAACCGGATCAGACTGTCACTGAAGTCTGCAGACGCTACGCATCCTGTCCGTCTTTCCGACTTACTGGTCTTTCTTGAAAGAATTTCCGGTGTCCTCGGCTCGGTGGACCGAGCGGTAAACGGCAAGCAGAGCACCGTTTTTAATGTTTCAGATCTGAAATACGGCAGCGCGGTCATTGAAATCGAAGAACAAATTAGTTCGCGGCATCGGGCTAAGCGACACGTGTTCCGTTCGGTAATCGACTGTTTCGATCAATTAACGACGATAATGCCCGGCGAGGATCGTCCCTTCTGGGTTACCTCGGATGTGCTCAAAAAGTTTTGGAATGTCGCGGAACCGCTCCCGCATGGATCAATGGTCGTTTTACGTACTCAGCGAAGGGTGGTTTCCGTAGATGATGATCTTCGAGCAAGGATCGAGGACCTGTTAAGTCCCGATACCACTAGCAATGGCGTCATCACGGGAACCCTCGATGCAATAAATATGCACGGAAGAAGACACGCATATCTTTATCCATTATTCGGGCATCAAAGAGTTGTTTGTGATTTCTCATCGTTGAGCGATGATGAGGTGAAGTCGTCGCTTCAGCGACGTGTAAAAATCGAAGGCCAGTTGCATCGGAGATCCTCGGACCCGTTTCCTCATTCGGTCCAGGCTAAAGCGTTTACCGTGCTTCCGCCCGATTCGGAACTGCCGACCCTGCGAAGTCTGCATGGATCGCTTGAGGTTTCGTTTGAGATGTCAACCGACGAATTCATAAAGAACTTAAGGGATGACGGCTAATCCGCGCTCCGTCGTGTGGGATACATCGTGTTTCATTGACTATTTCAACGCGAACAAAAAGGGTCAGCGTACGGATGAAGAGATGGGTGGGCTCGAATCCGTTGCAAATTCTATCGATCGCGGGGAAACTAATCTGGTTATCCCTCAAGCCGTGTTTTTTGAATACCTTGAGACCGGTGCGCCGGAGAGCCAGTTCACCAGATTCGAGCGTTTTGCGCAGCGCTCCAATGTTCAAGTCGTCGACATCAACTCGGTAATATCTTTGGCCGCACGCGAAGTACGTATTCAGACCGCAGAATTTGGCTTCAAGATTCGCGGTGTCGACGCGGTTTTCGTCGCCACTGCCGTTCTCTATTCAGTTCATCAACTGCACACTTTTGATCGAGACATGCTTCGATTGAACGAGCGCTTCACGGTAAAGGGTCAAAACAGGCGGCTCACGATCTGTAAACCAGGTCTCTCGAGTGATGATCCACTTCGCCTGCCGGGCCTATTTTCTTGATGAAACTGCGCGTCGCGTTTACCGGCGGCGGCACCGGCGGCCATATCTATCCCGCGCTCGGCATCGACGACGCGATCCGCGCCGAATTCGCCGCGGACGTCTACGAACCGCACTTCTTCGGGAATGAAGGCGGGCTCGAAGCGGAGCTCGTGACCGAGATGCCGCTCACGTTCGTGCCCAGCGCGCCGCTGCAGCGCAAACTCTCGCTCGGCACGCTGCGCACCGTGCTGCGCAACCTCTGGGGAATCGGCGTTGCGCTCGTGGCGCTCGCGCGTTTCCGGCCGCTGGTCGTGATCGCGACCGGCGGGTACGTGTGCTTTCCGGTCGTCGTCGCGGCGCGTATCCTGCGCGTCTTGCGATTCATCGACTGCGGGATCGCGCTGCTCGAGATCAACGTCTATTCGGGGCTCACGAACCGGCTGCTGGCACCACTGGTCGATGAAATCTGGATCACCTACGCGGCATCGGGCGCAGCGTTCGGTCGCAAAGCGGTGCTGACCGGCGCGCCGACGCGGGCGTCGCTGCGCGCGCGCGCGCTGCCGGCCATCGCACGCGAACGGCTCGACCTCGATCCGGCCGCGCAGACGATCGTCGCGATGGGCGGCTCGCAGGGCGCGCGCTCGATCAACGAAGCGATCGCGGCGCTTGTGACGCGCCGCTCGATCGGCACCGAACGGCAGATCTTGCATGTCTGCGGGAAGCGCGACTACGACTACATGCGCGGCGAAGAGCGTGCGCTCGCGGAAGGGAATCACGTGCGGCTCGTGCCGTATCTCGACGATCCCGCCGACGCCTACGGCGCCGCCGACATCGTCGTCGCGCGCGCCGGCGCATCGACGCTCGCCGAGCTCGCGGTGACGGGAACGGCGGCGATCCTCATCCCGTATCCGCACGCCGCCGAAGATCATCAGGCGCGCAACGCGGCGCACTTCGTCGAGCGCGGCGCGGCGGTGGTGATCCGTGACGCCGACCTCGATCCGGACCAGCTGTGGTGGACGCTGCGCGACTGCCTCGAGCCGGCTCGCTTGGCAGCGATGCGAGCGGCCGCCGCTGCGCTCGCGCCGCCGGATGCCGGTGCCGCAATTGTGCGCCGGATCGAAGCGCTCGTGCCGGCGCGGGTCGTCGATACCGCCCGGGAGAACCACGCGCCGTGACCTCGGAACGCTACCACTTCGTCGGTATCGGCGGCATCGGCATGAGCGCGCTCGCGCGGCTGCTGCTCGAACGCGGGATCGCCGTCAGCGGATCCGACCTCAAAGGCGGGACGTTGCTCGACGAACTCGTGCGCGAAGGCGCGCGCGTCGCGATCGGCCAGCGCGCCGAGAACATCGGCGAGGCGACCGTGCTCGTCGTCTCGAGCGCGATCGCGCCCGGCAACCCCGAATTTGCGGCCGCGCGCGAACGCGGCCTGCGCATCATCACGCGCGGTGAGCTGCTCGCGCAGTTGACGCGCGGCATGCGCACGGTTGCCATCGCCGGTACGCACGGCAAGACGACGACGACCGCGATGACGGCCTCGATCTTCGAGGCGGCCGGTTTCGATCCGACCGTCGCCGTCGGCGGCGAGCGGATCGACACGCGGCGCAACGCGCGCAGCGGCAAGGGCCCGTGGTTCATCACCGAGAGCGACGAAAGCGACGGATCGTTCCTCTTCCTCTCGCCCGCGATCGCCGTGATCGCGAACATCGAAAACGATCACATCGCGAGCGACGCCGACATCCCGCGCTTGGTCGCGCAGTTCACGGCGTTCGCCGCGTCCGTCCCCGCGGGCGGTCATCTCGTGATCGGCAACGATAATCCGGCGAGCGCTCTCTTGGCGAACTCGGGCGGCGCGGCGCTCACGACGTTTGCGACGCGCAGCCCCGCGATGCTGCGCGCGCGCGACATCCGCTTCGCCGCGCTCGGCTCGCGGAGCCGGATCGAAGCCGAGGGAACGGTGCTCGGCGAGCTCGCGCTCGGCATCCCGGGCGAGATCAATATCCTCAACGCGCTCGCGGCGATCGCCGCGGCACGCGCCGCCGGGATCGACTTTGCGACGGCCGCGCGGGCGCTGGCGGCCTTTCGCGGCGTGCGGCGCCGGTTCGAGATCGTCGGCCGCTCGGCAACGCTCACGATCGTCGACGACTACGCCCATCATCCGACCGCCGTCGCGCAGACGATCGCGGCGGCGCGCGCGGCGCACGACGGTCCGATCGTGGTCGCGTTTCAACCGCATCGTTATTCGCGCACCGCGTATCTCGCCGCCGACTTCGCGCGCGCGCTGACGGCGGCGGATCGCGTCGTGCTCACGCCGGTGTATGCGGCGTCCGAGGCACCGCTGCCCGGCGTGAGCGAGCGCTCGATCGGCGAGCCGCTCGCCCGCTCCGGAACACCGGTCAGCTACGTCGCGGCGGTCGAAGAGTTGATCGATCGAATCCCCGCGCTCGCGCCGCCGAACGCGCTCGTGCTGATGCTGGGCGCGGGCTCGATTTCCGCCGTCGCGCACACGCTCGGTGCGCGCATCGGCACGCCCGCGGAGCCGCTTCTTCGTGGCTAGTCTCGTGACGCCGGCCGATCGCGATGCGCTGGCGGCGCGGTTCGGCGAGCGGGTGCGATTCGATGAACCGCTCGGGCCGTACACGTGGTGGAAAATCGGCGGCCCCGCCGACGCGCTGCTCTCGATCGAGACCAGCGACGAGCTGGCCTTCATCTTACGCCTCGCGTTCAAACGCAAACTGCCCTGGTTCACGCTCGGCTTCGGCTCGAACGTGCTCGTCGGCGACGGCGGCTTGCGCGGCCTCGTGTTGCGACTCGGCGGTGCGTTCGATGCGCTCGACGTCGTCGATGAAGACGCGCAGGTCGTCGTGCGTGCCGGCGCCTCGGCGCAGATGGCGCTGCTCACGGCGCAAGCCGCGTCGCGCGGCGCCGTCGGCATCGCATCGCTGGCCGGCATCCCCGGCAGCGTCGGCGGCGCGCTTGCGATGAACGCCGGGACGGATCGGGAGATCGGCGAGTTCGTGCGCGAGGTGTGGGTGCAAACCGCGACCAAACCCGATGCGCATCCGATCGACATCCGTTATTTTTACCGGCACACGACGCTGGCGCGCGACGCGATCGTCTCCGGCGTCACGCTCGCGTTCGCGCGCGGCGACGCGCGCGCGATCCGCGCCGATCTGCAAGCGCGGCTCGTGCGCCGCAAGGCGACGCAACCGATTCACCTGCCCAACGCCGGGTCGTGCTTTCGCAACCCGGCCGGTGACAAAGCGGGCCGGCTGATCGAGGCGGCGGGCGCCAAGGGCTGGCGCTCCGGCGGCGCCGAGGTCTCACCGCAGCACGCGAACTTCATCGTGAACGTCGCGGCCGCGAGCGCGCGCGACGTCACCTCGTTGCTCGCGCGCGTGCGACGCGAAGTGCAGGTCCGCTTCGGCGTCGAGTTGCAACTCGAAGTGCATTTGATCGGAGAATTTACCGGATGAAGGTCGCGGTCGTGATGGGCGGACCGAGCGTCGAGCGCGAGGTCTCGATCGAGAGCGGCACCGGCGTCGCGCGGGCCTTGCAATCGCTCGGGCACGACGTGCGCACGCTCGACTTCGACGCGCGCTTCGTCGACGCGGTGCGCGAGATCGCGCCCGACGTCGTCTTCAACGCGCTGCACGGGACGGGCGGCGAAGACGGCTGCATTCAAGGCATTCTCGAATGGCTCGGGCTGCCGTACACGGGCAGCGACGTCACGAGCTGCGCGCTCGCGATGGACAAGCATCTGACGAAGAAACTGCTGGTTTCGGAAGGCTTCCCGACGCCGGCTTGGGACACGTTCGATCTGCGCGGCGGGACGCTGCCGCTCTTGCCGGGCTCGCTCGATCCGCCGATCGTCGTCAAGCCGCGCAGCAGCGGATCGTCGGCCGGCGTCTCGATCGTGCGCACGCACGAGGAGTGGACGAAAACGATGATCGCCGCATCGGGCCGAATCGCCCAGGTGATCGCGGAAGAGTTCGTCCCTGGGCGCGAGTTCTCGTGCGGCGTGCTCGGCGAAGAGCCGTTGCCGGTCATCGAGATCCTTGCAGCGGACGATTTCTACTCCTACGATGCCAAGTACAAACCGGGCGGCTCGCGCCATCTCGTTCCCGCGCCGATCGATCGCGATCTCGGCGCGCGGTTGCAGATGCTCGCGCTCTCCGTGCACCGCTTGCTCGGCTTACGCGACTACTCGCGCACCGATTTCATCGTCACGCGCGAAGGTCGTCCGTACATCCTAGAAATCAACGCGCTCCCCGGTCTCACGCCGCTCTCGCTCATCCCCGATGAAGCCGCGAGTGCCGGGATCTCCTACGAAGCGTTGATCGACCGGCTCATCACCTACGCGGCCGGCCGCGCGACGCTCGTCTAGCGCATGCGCGGTCGGGAAATCCAACTCGTCTCACGCCCGAGGGAAGTCCCGGACGAGACGAATTTTCGCATGGTCGACGTCGATGTGCCCGAGCCCGCGGCGGGCGAGGTGCTGGTTCGCAATACGCTCATCTCGGTCGATCCGTATATGCGCGGCCGCATGAACGATGGCAAATCGTACGTGCCGCCCTTCGCGCTCGATGCGCCGCTGAGCGGTGGCGCGATCGGCGTCGTCGAGACCTCGAACGGTGCCGCGCTCACGCCCGGGACGACGGTCGCGCACGATCTCGGGTTTCGCGACTACGCCGTTGGACCGGCGAAATGGTTTCGACCCCTCGACACGGCGGTGGCGCCCGCGAGCGCCTATCTCGGCGTGCTGGGCATGCCCGGTTTTACGGCCTGGATCGGCCTCTTTGCCATCGCCGGCTGCAAAGCGGGCGATACCGTCTTCATCTCATCGGCGGCGGGGGCGGTCGGAACGAGCGCCGTGCAGCTCGCGAAGCGTGCCGGCGCCCGCGTCATCGGCAGTACGCGCTCGCCGCAGAGTGCCGCGTTCCTGGCCGACCGGCTCGGCGCCGACGCCGTGCTCGTCCCGGAGGAAGGCCGCGTCGCGGCGCAGCTCCGCGAAGCCGCGCCCGACGGTATCGACGTGTACTTCGACAACGTCGGCGGCGAGCAACTCGAAGCCGCGCTCGCGAGCGCTCGCGATTTCGCACGCTTCGCGCTCTGCGGAATGATCGCCAGCTACAACACGCCCGTGCCCGGCCCGCGGAACATCGGGCTAACCGTCTCGAAGCGGCTCTTGCTGCAGGGCTTCATCGTCTCCGACCACGGCGCGCGAATGGCCGAGTTTCTGCGCGACGTGGGCCCCGCGGTCGGCAGCGGCGAGATCGTCGCCGAGGAGACGTTCGTCGATGGGCTCTCGCAGGCGCCCGCGGCGCTCATCTCGCTCTTCGCCGCGGGTGGCCACCGGGGAAAACTGATCGTCCGGCTGTGATGGATTCGGCCTGACGTCCGAGTCCGCGGGAGGGGGACGGCGGGCGAGCGAATCCCCCCAGGCTATGTCAGGAACGGTTGTCGATCGTGGTCTCGAAGGCGTCGTCGTCGGCGAGACGGTTCTGAGTAATGTTGAAGGCCAGATCGGGCGTCTGACGTACCGCGGGTACGACATCCACGATCTCGCGGTCAATGCGACCTTTGAAGAGGTCGTGCACCTGTTGCTGTACGGCCACTTGCCGACGCACTCCGAGCTGCACGATCTGAGCGCGAAGATGGCCGCCGAACGTTCGCTGCCCTCGGCGCTGATCGCGATGATGCACGCGATCCCCAAGGACGCCTGGCCGATGGATGTGCTGCGCACGTGCATCTCGGCGCTGGCGCACTTCGTGCCGCACGCCTCGGACGGATCGCATACCTCCGACGCCGACGCCGCGCTCAACCTCGTTGCCAAGACGCCTTCGATCGTCGCCGCCTGGGACCGCATCCGCCGCGGGCTCGAACCGATCGCGCCGGATCCGAAGCTCCGTCACGCCGCCAACTTTCTCTGGATGCGCAGCGGCGAGAAGCCGATTTCGGAAGCGGAACACGCGCTCGACACCTATTTCGTCCTGCTCGCCGACCACTCGTACAACGCCTCGACCTTCGCCGCGCGCGTCACCGCCTCGACGCACGAAGACATCTACGGCGCGATGACGACCGCGGTTGCCACGCTCGCCGGCGATCTGCACGGCGGTGCGCCGAGCAAGGTCATGACGATGCTCGAAGAGATCGGCTTGCCCGAGAAGGCCGAACCGTACGTGCGCGCCCTGCTCGCGCGCGGCGAGAAGATCATGGGCATGGGGCACCGCGAGTACAAGATCCGCGATCCGCGCGCCGAGCATCTCGAGGTCATGGCAAAAAATCTCACCGAGAAGTCGCACGCGAAGTGGTACCTCATCGCGCGTGCGCTCGAGGACGCCTCGAACAAGGTCTTGCAAGAGGTGAAGCCCGGCAAGCGCATTTACGCGAACGTCGAGTTCTACACGGCGCCGACGCTCTCGAGCCTCGGCATTCCCACCGATGAGTTCACCTGCATGTTTGCCTGCGGCCGCATGGTCGGCTGGTGCGCGCACACGCTCGAACAACTCGCGAGCGGACGGCTCATCCGTCCGCAGGCAACGTACGTGGGACCCGAAGTCCATCCGTTCGAGCCGATCAATCAGCGCTACGGCAACGGCAACGGCAACGGCAGCGGTACCGGCAACGGCGCTGCGCCGAGCGGGCCGCTCAACTGATCGACCGGCGCGCGGTCGTCGAACGCAGCACGAAGGAGACGCAGATCGAGTTGCGTCTCTCGCTCGACGGCGGCCCGATCGCGATCGATACCGACGTCGATTTTCTCAACCACATGCTCGATGCGTTCGCGAAGCACAGCGGCTGCGGGCTCACCGTCACCGCCCGCGGCGACGGCATGGATCACCATCACGTCGTCGAGGACGTCGGCATCGCGCTCGGCAAAGCGATCTATGACGCGCTCGGCGAGAAGCGCGGCATCGCGCGTTTCGGCTCCACGATGGTCCCGCTCGACGACGCCCTCGTCGCCTGCGCGGTCGATCTCTCGGGCCGCCCGTACCTCAATTTTCAGATCGCGTTCGCGGTGGAGAGCCTCGGTCAGCTCAAGACCGAGCTGATCGGCCACTTCTTCCGTTCCGTCGTCGACAGCGGGCGCTTCAACCTCCACCTCATGCAGATGAACGGCGACGTCGCCCACCATCTCTGCGAAGCCGCCTTCAAAGCCTTCGCGAAAGCCTTTGCGCAAGCGAAAACGCTAACGGGCAGCGATCAGGTCCTCTCCACCAAAGGTCTGTTGGAGTAAGGCGTCGCGCCTAGCGCGCGCCTGCGGCAGTGAGTTGACTTGCGTGCGGGGCGGAAAGCCGCTTGCGCTCGTCTTTGAGCTTCTCGGTTAGGGAAACGGTCTCGGCGAGATTTTCGGCTTGGCCATGGAGTCCGCTCGCCATGTGCGCGATGTCCCCGGCGCTGCGGGCGACGTCGTTCCCGAGATCGCTCAGCCGCGCCACCTCGGCGCTGGCTTCCTCGACCGCCTGCGTCCCGGCACTCGCCGAGCGCGAGAGTTCCGCCGCCGTGCGATCGAGGCTGCTGACGATCGTGCTGTTGTGTTCGACGAGCTCGGCGATTTGCGCGGAGCCGGCGACGAGGGTGTTGAGGCGGTCCGCTTGATGGGCGCTCGCTTCGCGCGACGCGGTCGTAACCGAGCGCGCCTGCTCGAAGTCTTCCACCATCGCGTGCAGCGCCGTGGTGGCAGTCTCGGCGCGTTCGCGTCCCGTCTCGACGGCGATATTGCCGCGATCCGTGATCCGCACCGCCTGCGCCGTCTCGCGCTGAACGCCGTTGACGAGATGCGCGATTTCGCGCGCCGCGTCTTTCGAGCGATCGGCGAGTTTGCGGACCTCACTTGCGACGATCGCGAAGCCGCGACCGTTCTCGCCGGCGCGGGCCGCTTCGATCGCGGCATTGAGTGCCAGCAGGTTCGTCTGTTCGGAGATCTCGTCGATGGCTTTGGTGATCGTCCCGATCTGGTTCGAGACGTCGTCGAGGGTCCGAATTGCCGTGACCAGTTCGTGCATGACGCTGGCGGCTTCGCGCGAGCTCGTGCCGGCCTGCATGACGGCGTCGGCGATCTCGCCGGCTTTGAGTGCCGAGAGGTCGAGGAGCTCGACCGAGCGTTCGACCTCGCGATTACGTTCGCTGAACGCCGTCCGCAAATCCGCGAGCGCCTGCGTATTCGAGCGCACCGCGGCGTTGAGGTCACCGGCGATGGCGCGCGTCTCGTGGACGGCGAGATCGAGTTCTTCGGCGTGCTGGCCGACGCCGCGGATCGTGACGTCGAGTCCGTGCATCGAGCCACCGGCGGTTCGCGTCGCAGCCGACATTCCGGCTGCGATCGACTCGAGCTGATTGGTCGCGGCAGCGAGCCGTTGCGCGGAGCCTTCAACTTCCGTAGCCGTCGAGCGAGCATTGCCGAGCGTACGGCGCAGCATGCTTACCAGGCGGGAGAACGCCGTCCCGAGCGTATCCTGTGCCGAGCGCGCGATGATCTCAACATCGAGATCGCCGTCGGCGATGCGGGAGCTTGCGGCCGCCACCTCGCGCAAGTTGGTGTTCGCCTCGAAAAACGTCGTGAGCAGCGTGCCCGCTTCGTGCGGCATGAGCGGGAGCGTCCGCGCACTCTCGATCGCCGCGAGATCGCCCGCGCGCATGCGCTCGAGAATGTCGCTGAGCGCCGTGAGCGGCCGTGCGAGGCTCGCCTCGATCGAGCGTGAGGCGACGAGAACGAACATCAGGCCGATCAGGCTGCTCACGCCGACCACGAACCAGCCCCGCGCCGATGTCGCCGCATTTTCGATCGCGCCCGTTCCCATCACGACCGTCATGACGAAGAAGAGTCCGGCCAGGACGAAAATCATGCGGCGTGCGATCCCGCCGCGCCAGGATGCGTGGGCAACGAGGCTTTGGCGATGGCGCGCCGTGATGCGCGCGCCGATCTCCGCCGCCGTTTGCTCCGCCGCGAGCCACATCAAGATGGTCATCATCCCGCCACCGAGGCTGCCCGCGAGCAAGATGATGCCGATGTGCGAGAAGGTGGGCTCGCCGAGAAGTGCGTTGGAGATGATCGTCGTGGTGATTTCGCCGAACAAGTAGGCACAATTGATGAACAGCGTGATCATTTGCGGAAATCGCTTGAGGCGAGCGGTCACGCGCGCGTTCGGCGCGCCACCCTCGAGCACGCGTCCGATCGGCTCGAACCAGGCGGAGATGAGGCGCAGGAGCACGATGGTCGTGACGACCGCGTAGAGCGCGACAATAGTTACTTGCGTGACGGCGGCGCGCTGCGTATACCCACCGTAGGTCGATGCATAGACGGCGATACCGACGAGCGAGACGATAAGGATCATGTAGCGGCGTGTTTGAAAGCGCCGCAGTGCTAGTTTGAGCTCGTCCATCGTAAAATATTGGACGAACGAATCGTGCTGCTAGATTCGGAAATCGGCAACGTTAACCGAAAGTTTTCACGCCGCACCCGGCGATGCCGTTCGCGGAAACGCTGTTACTTCTACGATGCGAGGACGGGGTCGCCCGTGTCCCGGAGGACCGGGAGCTGGTCGCGATGTTCTCCCAGCGTCACCGACGCCGCGAGTCCCTCGGCTTGTGCATGCAGGCCGGTCGCCATTTGCGCGATCTCGCGCGCGTTGCCGGCCACGTCGTTGCCGAGTTCGCTGAGCCGGTTGACGCTAAAGACCGCGGCGACAACAGCCTCCGAGCCCGCGTTCGCGGAGCGCGTGAGCTCCGCAGCGGTTTGGTCGAGGCTGCCGACGATGGCGTCGTTGCGATCGACGAGGGTCGAGATTTGCGATGAGCCGGAGACGAGCGTCTCGAGTCGCTCGCCTTGAAGTGCGATCGCTTTGCGCGACGATGTCGATGCGGAACTCGCGTCGGCGAAATCGTCCATCATCGCGCGGAGTGCCTGGGTCGCGGATTCCGCCCGTTCCCGCCCGCGTTCGACCGCCGTGTTGCCGCGCTGCGTGACGCTGACCGCGCGTGAGGTCTCGCTCTGGACGTTGCCGACCAGTTGGGCGATCTCGCGCGTGGCGACCTTGGAACGTTCCGCGAGCTTGCGCACCTCGTCGGCGACCACGGCGAAGCCGCGACCGTGTTCGCCGGCGCGCGCGGCCTCGATAGCGGCATTGAGCGCGAGCAAGTTGGTTTGCTCGGAGATCTCGTTGATCGTCTCGGTGATCGCGCCGATCTTGCCGGAGACGTCCTCGAGCGTGCGGATCGCCTCGACGAGCTCGTGCATGACGTTCGCCGCGTCGCGCGAGGTCGCGCCGGCCTCCGCGACGGCGTCCGCGATGAGCGATGTTTTCTCCGCAGACGTACCCATCAATTCCAGCGAGCGCTCCATCTCACGATTGCGTTCCGAAAACGTACGTCGCAGCTCGTCGAGCGCACGCAGGTTGGAGCGCATCGCCGAGCTGAGTTCGGCGGCGATGGAACGGGTTTCGAGAACGGCATCGCCGAGGGCGCTCGCGTGATCGCCGACGCCACGGATCGTCGTATCGAGCCCGCGCATGGAATGGCCGGCGGTATTCGTCGCGTCGTCCATCCCGGCGGCGATCGCTTCGAGCCGATTCGTCGCCGAGGCCAGCCGCTGCGCGGATCCTTCGACGGCGCTGGCCGTCGAGCGTGCGCTGCCGAGCGTGCGGCGGACCGTCGAGACGAGCCGCGCGAAGGCGCTGCCGAGGACATCGCTTTGCGAGCGCGCGCTGATCTCGACCGCGAGATCCCCGTCCGCGATGCGCGCACTCGCGACGGCGACCGAACGCAGATTCGCATTCGCTTCGTAAAATGTCGCAACGAGCGTGCCGGCTTCGTGCGGCATCCGCGGCAGGACGCGCGCATCGTCGATTGCGGTGAGGTCACCCGATCGCATCCGCTCCAAGATATCGCTGAGCCGCGTGAGCGGTCGCGCGACGCTGGCGGCGAGAAATTGTGCGGCAAAGATCACGAAGAGCAGCCCGATCGCTCCGGACATTCCGACGACGAGCCATGCCCGTCCCGTGGTAGCTGCGCCTTCAACGGTTCCGGTACCCATAACGATCGTTATGAGGAAAAACAAGCCGCCGAGGACGAAGGCGATTCGCCGTGCGATGCCGCCGCGCCAACCCGCCTGGGCGCTGATCTCTTCGTCATGGGTCGCGGCGATGTGAGCTTCGATCTCGGCCGACGTCCGCTCCGCCGAGAGCCACATCAGAATCGTCGTCATGCCGCCGCCGACGCACGCCGAGAGCAAGACGATCGCGAGATGCCGCGTGAGCTCGACGCCGAAGATCGCGTTGGCGATCACCGTTGATAGGGCCGCGCCCAGGAAGTAGAAGGCGTCGATGACGAGCGTGATCAGGGTCGGGAAGCGCCGGAGCCGTCGCAGGACGTCCGGAGTCGGCGGAGCGCCCTCGAGCACGGGCCCCATCGGGGCGAACCAGCCGTTGACGAGCCGCAGGAGCCCCACCATGACGAAGGCCGCATAGACGATGACGATGCCAATCTGGGTGAGTGCGGCCGCCGGCGTGTAATCGCCGAAGGTCACGAGGAACCCGACGACACTCAAGAGCGCGACGCCGACCACGACAAATCGTCGTGTCCGAAACTTGCGAAGGGCGATTGTTAGGACGTGCACGGGCCGCGCTTACTCTTCATGATTATGATAGTAATCGCCGATTCGGTTCGCCGACTTCCGTGCTTAACCGAAAATTTTCAACTCGGACGAGCCGGACGTGCGCCGGATCACGCGAGCAGCGGATCGCCCTTGGGGCGGACGGCGGGAAGCTGGTCTCGATGTGCGCTCAAGGTTACCGAAGCCGCGAGTCCTTCGGCCTGCGCATGAAGGCCGGTCGCCATCTGAGCGATCTCGCGCGCGTTGCCGGCCACGTCGCTGCCGAGTTCGCTGAGCCGATTGACGCTGGAGACCGCGGCTTCGACCGCCGCCGAACCGGCGTTCGCGGAGCGCGTCAGTTCCGCGGCAGTTTGGTCGAGGCTGCCGACGATGGCGTCGTTGCGATCGACGAGGGTCGAGATTTGCGATGAGCCGGAGACGAGCGTCTTGAAGCGATCGCTCTGCAGTGCGATCGCTTCGCGCGACGACGTCGACGCGGAGCTTGCGTCGGCGAAATCATCCATCATCGCGCGAAGCGCCTCGGTCGCGGATTCCGCCCGTTCGCGCCCGCGTTCGACCGCCGTGTTCCCGCGCTGCGTGACGCTGACCGCGCGTGAGGTCTCG
>Ga0116226_10001026_pt1 | contig 24408 bp, 22 predicted proteins | sample S1TSphfallax_FD_89692 | JGI IMG/M metagenome (GOLD analysis project Ga0116226, IMG submission 89692) | Host-associated microbial communities from peat moss isolated from Minnesota, USA - S1T2_Fa - Sphagnum fallax MG | ecosystem: Host-associated > Plants > Peat moss > Unclassified | place: USA... | reverse complement strand
CCTGACTTTGGTGCTGGGCGAGCCGATCCCGACCGATCTACCGCTGGGTAAACCGCTTGATACGCAAGGCCTGCTCGCCGATTTACCGGCCGGGTTGCCGTCAGACCTGCTCAACCGCCGGCCGGATATTCTGTCGGCGGAACATGCGTTGATCGCGGCCAACGCCAATATCGGTGCGGCGCGTGCCGCGTTTTTCCCGAGTATTACGCTGACCGCGTCGGATGGGCTCGCGAGCAATAAATTGAGCACGCTGTTCACCAAGGCAGCGACGACCTGGAGCTTTGCTCCGCAGATCAACATCCCGATCTTCACCGCCGGCCAGAACGAAGCCGCGCTCGACTATGCCAAGACGGAAAAGAATGTCGACGTCGCGCAATATGAAAAAACCATCCAGACGGCGTTTCGCGAGGTGTCGGACGCATTGGTCGCCCGGCGGACCTATCGTGATCAGCTTGATGCGCAGCAGAAGCTGGTGAAAGCCGACCGGGAAGCCTATCGGATAGCGGAGCTCAGATTTCGCGCGGGCGTGGATAACTATCTGACGTCACTCGATGCTCAGCGTTCGCTCTTCTCCGCACAGCAGGATCTGGTGCAGCTCAAGGAGGCCGAACTCGCCAATCTGGTGACGCTTTATAAGGCGCTGGGCGGGGGCTGGAAGGAGCATAATGTTGAGACCGCGTCAGCAGCTGAAACCCCGTGATATCGCTGCTCCCGTCATTTTCAGAAAAATTCAGAGACGGTTTCACCCGGATATGAGCTTTACTCCTGCTGGTCTTGAACAAGCTGGTGTCAATCATGGTCCGGGTCGCGGAAAGTGCGGTGGTGATATTTTTAGGGCTGTGCCTCTGCTTAGCGTCGGGGCACGCTGCCGCTAAGGAAAGCGTGCTCTATAATTTCACCGGCAGCACCAGTGCCGGATATCCCGTCTCCGGTCTGACCTTGAGTCCGACCGGTGTGCTCTATGGCACAAGCTATGGCGGCGGCGGCGGCGGGTTGGGGACGGTGTTCTCGCTGACCCCACCAAAAGCCCCTGCGACCGTGTGGAAATTCGCGGTCCTGCACAGCTTCGCAGGAACGTCCGGTGGCAATCCTTCGGCCAAGCTCGCCTTGGATTCGAAGGGCGCCCTTTATGGGACTTTGACGTCGGGCGGATCAGAGAATGACGGCGCTGTGTTCAAGCTAACGCCGCCTGCTGCTGGTCACACAGTATGGACCGAATCGATCCTCTATAATTTTAATTCGCTGCACGGCTACGAGTCCGTTGCCCCGGTTATCCTGGATAGTAGTGGGGCGCTTTACGGCACCACCGAGCAGGGCGGCACGCGGCAGCCGCTCGTTGGCTATAGCGGCGTCGTCTTCAAGCTGACACCGCCGGCAGCCGGCCATACGGTATGGCAACAGACCACCCTCTATAATTTTGCTGGCGATGCCAATGGTGGCAGCCCCGTGGCCGGGCTGTGCCGTGATGCTGCAGGGTCGCTCTATGGCACGACGCAATTGGGCGGTGCCGGCTTCGGCACCGTGTTCAAACTCACGCCGCCTGCTAGCGGCCATACGGTGTGGGGCTTTGAGACACTCTATCAGTTCAAAGGCGGTACCGACGGCGCTGAGCCGGTTGCCGGCGTGGTGGTTGACGCGAAAGACGTAGTCTATGGCACGACGTCAGATCAGTCGAATTCCCTGGTTGGGGGAAATTCGAGCTATGGCACGATCTTTAAGCTGACGCCGCCGCCGAAGGGTAAGACGGCGTGGACAAAGTCGCTGGTCCATCGATTTACGGATGGCACCGATGGCGGCCTGCCAGTGTCAGATCTCTTGATCGATGCGAAGGGCGCACTCTACGGCACGACAGAGACGGGTGGCATTATCGGCAATGGCGGGAACAGTAACGGTAACGGCGTGGTGTTCAAGTTTACACCGCCTGCGGCCGGCAAGACCGCCTGGACCGAAACCGTGCTGTATTCCTTTGCCAAAGGCAGCGATTCCGGAGATGGGAAAAACCCCACGACCGGGCTGACTTCGAACGGCCATGGCGAATTCTTCGGGACGACCAATGGGAGTAACGGCATCGGCCAGATCGGCGCCATATTTGCGCTATTTGAATAGGCTGGCTCGGCAATAAATGCCACGTCGGCAATAAATACTGACCGGCTAGCGCAAAAATAAGGGGTAATTTGGCTTTTGGCGGTATTCAGCTATGTCAATTGTCGGCGTGCCGATTGCTTGAATTCGTCTCATCCTGAATAATGTTGGCATAGCGCCAGATGCTTCAGGGAGAGTGGCCGGGAACCACAAGGCTCATTGGAGGCACTATGAGCATTTCAGCAATCGGCTCAAGCGCGACGAATGCGCTCAATCAGAATGATCTCGCAACAGATACGACCTCACAAGCGGCCAACGGTACGAGCAGCGCCAGCGGTGGGAGCAACTCCAGCGATTCGGCGACAACGATCTCCAGTAACATTACCACGACAAACGCCGACGGCTCGACGCAAACGACCATCACCTATGCTGATGGGACTACATCGGTGACCACGACCGCGGCGCCGGTGCAGCCAAGCGGCGGCTCGGCCAATCTGCTCGATGGCAGCAATGGCGGACAGCTTGCGACCCTGCTCGCCGCTCAGGAACAATCGCGGCCAAGCTGATCGCAGGGGAGGGATCGAGGATCCCTCCCCTGAGCTTAGGCCAGGCTTTTCGACGCCATCTCAAATGTGTTCTTGCTGAGCTTGGGGGCGCCGAGCACACGCTCCAGGGCTTCCCGCATCAGCGCCTGGCGTGCCGGATCGAAACGACGCCATGTGCCGAGCGGCTGGATCTGGCGTGCGGCCAGTTGCGGGTTGGTTTGATCCAGCCGAAGGATCTGATCCGCCAGGAATTGATAGCCGCGGCCCGAAGCGTCGTGGAAGCGAACGGGGTTAGCATTGGCGAAGCTGCCGATCAGGGCGCGCACCCGATTGGGGTTACGCGCCTCGAAGGCCGGGTGATGCAGCAGCGTCTCGACCCGGTCCAGTGTCGAGGGCAAGCGTGAGACCGCCTGGAGCGCGAACCATTTATCGATGACGAGCTCTTCCGATTGCCACGTCGCGAAAAATTGTGCGAGGGCGGCATCACGTTCCGGCCGGTCAGCGTCGTTGAGCACAACAAGGGCAGCGAGCACGTCTGTCATATTGCGTGCTTCGCCGAACTGACGATGGGCGAGCGCAAACCCATCCGGCTCTTCTGTGGCGCCGAGATAGCCGAGCGCTGTGTTGCACAGTGCACGGTTACCCATTGCGACTGCATCCACCCGATAGGCGCCCGTATCGGTTAGATCTGAGTAAAGCCTGTGCCACTCTGGTGCGAGCGACAATCCGATCGTTTGACGCACGAAGTGGCGTGCCGCATGGATCGCGTCGACATCGACGATCTCCATATGGTCGGCGAGTTCGGATTCGCTGGGCATTGCGAGCGCTTCGGCAGCAAAAGCAGGATCCTGCGATGCCGTTGCCAGGATGCGGCGATGGCCATCGATGAAATCAGCATCGAGCGCCAGTGTTTCGCCTCGGCGCCATGATTTGGCAATTTCCAGGATCGTATGAACCGCCAATTGCTGCCCCGCATCCCAGCGGACGAACGGGTCAGAATCATGGGATGCCAGAAATTTCAGCCGGTCGAGTGACAAAGGCTGCAGCTTTACCGGCGCCGAAAACCCCCGCAGCAGCGACGGCACCGGCGGTGCCGCGACATTTTCGAAGCGGAAGGTCTGCCGGGCGGCATCCAGCCGCAAAATTCTGGTGTCGGCCGTCAGACTATTCTCGCCGGCCAGCCGCGCGGCGAGGGCTGTTCCATCCGGCCCGATCAGGCCCATTGCCAGCGGAATAAGCTGTGGCTGCTTGTCGGGCTGACCCGGTGTTGGTGCGGTATGCTGCGTGATGGTCAGATCGTAGGATTGGCGCGTCGGGTCGTAGTGATCCTCAATCTTGAGCTCGGGCGTGCCGGCCTGGGTATACCAGCGCTTGAACCCGGCTAGATCCATGCCGGACCCATCCTGCATCGCGGCGATGAAATCCTCGACCGTGACCGCCTGATTGTCATGGCGCGCGATATAGAGATCCATGCCCTTGCGGAAATTTTCTTTGCCGATCAGCGTCTCGATCATGCGGACGAGCTCGGCACCCTTATTATAGACCGTGCTGGTATAGAAATTATCGATCTGCATATAGGCGCTGGGTCGCACCGGATGGGACAGCGGACCGCTATCCTCCGGGAACTGCAGGGCGCGGAGGACCCGGACATCGCTGATGCGCTTGACCGAACGGCTATGCTGATCCGACATGAATTCCTGGTCGCGATAGACGGTCAGCCCTTCCTTCAAAGAGAGCTGAAACCAATCGCGGCAGGTGACGCGGTCGCCGGTCCAGTTGTGGAAATATTCGTGCGCGATGACGCGCTCGACCCCTTGGAAATCCTGATCGGTCGCGGTTGCCGGGGCGGCCAGGACATATTTCGTGTTGAAGATATTGAGGCCCTTATTCTCCATCGCCCCCATATTGAAATCGCTGACGGCAACGATGTTGAAGTGGTCGAGATCATATTCCAGCCCGAACGTGGCCTCGTCCCACCGCATCGAATCCTTGAGCGCCTGCATCGCGTGGCCGCATTTATCTTCGTCACCGCGACGAACCCAGATGGCGAGTGCCACAACACGGCCCGAGCGCGTGGTGAACTGATCCTTGACCGGGACCAGATCGCCCGCGACCAGCGCGAAGAGATAGCTGGGCTTCGGATGGGGGTCTTCCCATTTCATCCAATGACGTCCATTGGGGGCGTCGCCCTGATCAACCGGGTTGCCGTTAGACAGTAAGATCGGTGCCAGCGTTCGATCCGCGACGATCGTCGTGGTGTAGCGCGCCATCACATCCGGACGATCCGGAAAAAAAGTGATGCGCCGAAATCCTTCCGCTTCGCATTGGGTGCAGAAATTGCCACCGGATCGATAAAGCCCGGATAGCTCGGTATTCTCCTCAGGCAGGATCCGCGTCTCGATATCCAGCGAGAATGCATCCGGCACAGAGGCAATCGTCAGAAACAGGGCATCAAGACGATAACGCGTCGTCTCGAGCATCTCGCCGTCCAGCGCCACCGATATGAGTTCCACACCGACGCCGTTCAGCTGCAACGGCGCCGAGCGGTTGGTCGAAGCCGGATTGCGCTTCAGGCTGAGCCGCGATTTCACAGAGGTGGAAGCGGGGCCGAGATCGAATATCAGATCCACCGTCTCTACGAGGAAATCTGGCGGCAGGTAATCGTCCAGCAATATGGTCTTGGGCGGTGTCGCGCCCCGAGCGTCAGCCATTGTCCATCCAGCATTGATTGGTCGAGTTATGGGTGTTGTAGCCGTAAACGCGGGGCCGGAGTAGCCCCAGCGACATGCTGGATGTTGCACGAAGGTCGCAGTCGGTAACACTCTTGCAGCGATGGTGTTTGGGTCGGGGCCGAAATTAAAGGGAATCAAGGGCATAAGCGTGATCGATGGCGTCGAATCTGAACGCTTTTCGACAATTGCGCTGGACATAGCGACTCGTCCAGGTAAGATTCTATTAATCTAGAATCGCTGTGGGCCATGACAGGGACCGTGATCGTACATAACCGCTTTGCGGACCAGTTGAGACCCCGTCGGGTCGGACTGGTGCTTGTCGATTGCCAGGAGGCCTCACTAGGCCGGCTGGGCGGCGAGGCCGCGGCGTTGCGCAATAATCTTATCGGACTAGCCCGTTTTGCGAAGGCGGCACGCTTGCCGGTCTTGCTGGCGAGCCGATCTGGTGCCGAGTGTGGGCCGATCTTGTCAGAATTGCTCGACCTGCTTGGCGGCGCCCCGGTCGTGCGTCGAACGAGCGTGTCATTCTGGGATGATGGGGCCTCAAGAGGAGCGGTGAGGGCGCTGCGTCGCCGCGAACTGATTTTTGCCGGTGTGATGCCCAATGCTGTAGCGTCTACGGCGATTGCTGCGCGCTTCGAAGGCTATGGCGTCGAGATCGCCGTGGATGCAACAGTCGGGTTCGACAACAGCGCGCCTCATGTCGAAAAATCCCGCATGGGGGCCGCAGGCATTCATTTAACGAGCTGGATTGCGCTGATGGCTGAGCTGACCTCGGCGGGGGTCGAAATCTGCCCCGCCGAAGCCGCGGCGTTGCGCGATAACCTATCGCGCTACACCGTCAGTGCGGCTTATCGGGCGAGCGAGGAGTTGAGCCGGCTCGCCGATAATGTCAATCCAGTTCCGCGATGGAACTGATGATCCGTGAGACCATGCCGTAATCGATGGCCTCGGACGCCGACATCCAGTAATTCCGCTCGGTATCGCGCCGCACGCGTTCGATCGCCTGCCCCGTCTCGGACGCAACGATCTGGCTGAGCCGCTCCCGCATTTTCAGGATTTCGCGCGCCTCGATATCGATATCGACCGCACGACCCTGCACGCCGCCCATCGGCTGATGCAGCAGGAACCGCGTGTTGGGCAGGCAGACGCGGTTTTTCTTATGTCCTGCCAGATAGATCAGCGCGCCGGCCGAGGCGACCCAGCCGGTCCCGATCACCCGGACCGGCACCGAATCGCGTACGAACTTGATGATGTCATGGATCGAATCGCCGGATTCGACATGGCCGCCGGGCGAGTTCACATAGATATCGATCGGCTTATCGGTCTCTTCGGCCAGCGTCAGGATGCGGCCGACGACATCGCGCGCGAGCTTGTCGTTGATCTGGCCGAACACCATGACCTTACGGCCCTTCAGCAGCCGCGATTCCAGCTCATTGACCGGCGCCGCGTCTGGCTTGGCCTCACCCGGCCGCTCCGGCGCATCGGGCTCGTCATCGTCATCATCAAGGCGCGTCTGGGTCAGGCGAGTGCTCACGGATCGATCCCTTTATATCGTCATCGGCCGGGCGAAACCCGGCGCTCATCTCAGCGCCCAATATGTAGGACGCTCAGGCGTCGAGGGGAAGAGCGCGATTATGGGGTGGGGGTGTCGGCTTCTTCAGTAGAGCACGCACCGTCGATCTGCGCTATGCTCCCGCCCCATGGACCAGACACTCGCCCATCGCCGCATTCTGCTGATCATTTCCGGCGGGATTGCCGCCTATAAATCCCTGGATCTCATCCGCCGGCTGCGCGAGCGTGGGGCGTCGGTGCGGGCGGTGATGACGCGGGCGGCGCAGGAGTTTGTGACGCCGCTGTCGGTCTCGAGTCTGACCGAGGACAAGGTTTATAGCGATCTCTGGTCGCTGACCGATGAGAGCGAGATGGGCCATATCAGGCTGTCGCGTGAGGCGGATCTGGTGCTGGTGGCGCCGACGACCGCCGATCTCTTGGCGCGGATGGCGGCCGGGATGGCGGATGATCTAGCCGCGACGACGCTGCTTGCGACCGACAAGCCGGTGATGGTCGTGCCGTCGATGAATGTGATGATGTGGTCCCATGCGGCGACGCAGGCCAATCTGGCATTGCTCGAATCGCGCGGGGTTGTGCGGGTAGGGCCTGAGGCGGGCGATCTTGCCTGCGGCGAGGTCGGGTCGGGCCGGATGGCCGAGCCGCTGGCGATCGTGGCTGCGGTCGAGGCGTTCTTTAGCCGCGGTATCGCCTTGGCCGGGCTGCATGCGCTGGTGACCAGCGGGCCGACCTACGAGCCGATCGATCCGGTGCGGTTTCTGGGCAATCGCTCGTCCGGCAAACAGGGCCATGCGATTGCCGAGGCGTTGGCACGGCAAGGTGCCCGGGTGACGCTGGTCGCCGGGCCGACGCAGGAAGCAGTACCGGCGGGTGTGCAGATCATCCCGGTCGAAACCGCGCGGGATATGTTGACCGCCTGCGAGACTTCGCTACCGGCCGATATCGCCGTCTTCGCCGCGGCGGTCGCCGATTGGCGGGTTGTCGAGGCAGCGCCGCAGAAGCTCAAGAAATCCCATGCCGGCCCGCCGATGCTGAAGCTCGTCGAAAACCCCGATATATTGGCTGCGATCGCCAAGCCGGGACCGCATCGACCGAGGCTCGTGGTGGGATTCGCAGCCGAGACCGAGCGGGTCATCGAAAACGCGATCGAGAAGCGGCGCCGCAAGGGCTGCGACTGGCTGCTCGCCAATGATGTGTCGGCGGCGGCCGGTGCGTTCGGCGGCACGCGCAACACGCTGCATCTGGTCACGGCGGCCTCGAACGAGGTAGAGACTTGGCCCAATCTTCTGAAAACCGAGTTGGCCGCGCGTTTGGTTGACCGCATTGCTCAGGAATTTGCCTGATTCATGGATATTGATCTGAAAATTTTGGACCCGCGTCTCACCGCGTGGGGCTTTCCCTATTGGGGTTCGGCGCTGGCCGCCGGGCTCGATCTCTTCGCCTGTATCGAGGAAACGCTGGTGCTGGCGCCCCAGGCCCCGGCGACGCTGATTCCGGCAGGTTTCGCGATGCGTATCGGCGATGGCGACTGGGCCGGGCTGATCTATCCGCGGTCAGGGCAGGGGCATAAGCGCGGGCTGGTGCTCGGCAACGCCGTCGGCGTGATCGATGCCGATTATGAGGGACAGGTGATGGTTTCCGCGTGGAATCGCCATCGCTATCGGGCCATCCCGATCGCGCCGGGTGAGCGGATCGCGCAAATGGTGTTCACCCGAGTCATTCGGCCGACATTCCGCGTCGTCGAGGTGTTCGATGGAAGTTCTGCGCGCGGTGCGGGCGGCTACGGCTCAACCGGCTAAGCCGGTCTTGGCACGGACGATATCGATCGCTACATTCCCGACAGAGCATTTGGCCAATTGGTTTAATCTACAGGCCACATGCGTACTAACGAGGGAATGCCGCTATGGCCGTGTTGCTGAACCCGTCGCCGGTGTCGCTGCCGAATGCGCGGGGTAAGATTTACAACAATATCCTGGAGACGATCGGCGCTACGCCGCTGGTTCGGATCCCGAAGCTATCCCAGGCCTACGGGGTGGTCGCGGATATCGTCGTCAAATGCGAATTCTTTAATCCGCTATCGTCAGTGAAGGACCGGATCGGGCGCGCGATGGTCGAGGCGGCCGAGCAGGCGGGACGGATCAAGCCCGAGACGGTGCTGGTCGAGCCGACATCGGGCAATACCGGCATTGCGCTCGCCTTTGTCTGTGCGGCCAAGGGCTATCGGCTGATCCTGACCATGCCGGAAAGCATGTCGGTCGAGCGGCGCAAGATGCTGAAACTGCTGGGTGCCGAATTGGTGCTGACCCCGGCGGCGAACGGCATGAAGGGGGCGATTGCCCGCGCCGAGGAGCTGGTCCGCGAGCTGCCGGATGCAATCATGCTGCAGCAATTCGAGAATCCGGCGAACCCGGCGGCGCATCGCGCGACCACGGCCGAAGAAATCTGGATCGATACGGATGGCAAGGTCGATATCGTGGTGAGCGGCGTTGGCACCGGCGGGACGCTGAGCGGCATCGCCCAGGTGTTGCGGCCGCGCCGGCCCTCGCTGCGCATGGTCGCGGTCGAGCCCGAGGATAGTCCGGTTCTGTCCGGTGGCGCGCCCGGTCCGCATAAAATCCAGGGCATCGGCGCCGGATTCGTACCGGGCACGCTGGACCGGGACCAGATCGACGAGGTGGTGCGCATTTCCAATGACCGAGCCTTTAAGCTGGCCCGGGAAGCAGCACGCACCGAGGGGCTGCCGGTCGGCATCTCCTCTGGTGCGGCGATCGCGGCAGCGCTGGAGCTGGGTGTGCGGCCGGAGCTTGCCGGCAAGCTGATCGTCACAATCGTGCCGAGCTTTGCCGAGCGCTACCTTTCGACGGCGCTGTTCGACGGGCTTTGATGGCGGAACTCAGCGATGCCCAGGTCGAACGCTATGCAAGGCATCTGATCCTCGACGAAATCGGCGAGGCCGGGCAGGCGCGACTGTTGGAGTCGCGTGTGCTGGTGGTGGGCGCAGGCGGTCTTGGCGCGCCAATATTGCTCTATCTGGCGGCGGCCGGCGTCGGAACACTGGGTATCGTCGATGATGATCTCGTCGAACTGTCCAATCTCCAGCGCCAGGTGATCCATCGGACAGCGGATCTGGGGCAGCGCAAGGTAGATAGCGCAGCGCGCGCAATCGAAGCGCTCGATCCGGGGATCCGTATCGTCTGTCATGCCGAACGGGTCGATGCCACGACTGTCGATCGGTTGATCGCCGATTATGACATCATCGCAGACGGGTCGGATAATGCCGCGACGCGTTATGTGCTGAACGATGCCTGTGTCGCGGCGCGAAAGACGCTGGTGTCAGGGGCGATCTTGCGGTTCGACGGGCAGCTTTCGACCTTCAAGCCGTATGCCGGACCGTCGCAGCCGTGTTATCGCTGCCTCTATCCGGAACCGCCGCCTGAGGATCTCGTGCCGCGCTGCGAAGCGGCAGGGATTTTAGGGGCCGTTGCCGGCGTGGTGGGAACCATGCAAGCGACTGAGGTTCTGAAAGAGATCCTGGGACTGGGCGAAAGTCTCAGCGGGACATTGTTGATGATCGATGCCTTGGCAGCATCATCTTACCGGGTACGGATTTCTCGCAATCCGTCGTGTCGGAGTTGCGGGAGCTAGAAGTTCGTCTTCAGCTCGATCCCGAATTCGTGCTTCTCGACGAAATTCCCCTTGTTCAGCGGGTCATCGGCCCGGTCGCTCAGCTTGAACAACGGCACGAATTTGGTGGCACTGCTGGTGCCGATCGTCGGGGTCAACGTGTTGGGCAAGGGCTGCAACACAGTCTCTTGGGTTGGAGCCGGGGTCTGGCATTCAGACTTGAACGGGTCGATCCCCATATTGAAGGGTTGTTTTGCCACCGACATCGCGGGCGCCGGAACTGATTTCGCACCCGCATTCGGCACCGGATGCACAACGCTCAGCGTTGGCACCGCCGCGGGTTTAGGCGTCTGCGCGTTGGTGGGCGCAGAGTCGGCTTGGGTGCCGGCCGTATCTGCGGCAAAGGCACCGGGTAATCCAACAACGCTCAGAATGACCGCAAAGAGCGCCACTCCGACGTCCCCAAAGCGAGGAAGTATGCACATGCCTATAATGTCGGCGTATCTGGATAATTTGTCCAGAGGATGTTTCGGCGTGGGAACTTTTTTGTTTTCGACTGCAGGGCGACAGGGATCCGTCTGTTTTCGTCAGCCCGGCGTCTTGCGCGGTGCGCCGGGGCGACCATTGCGCGTCCATTCATCAAGCGGAATCCGCGGCAGCGAAAAGCGCTCGCGGGTCCGGCAATACCAGCCGCCGCCATGCATCCGCCCGACCAGATCGAGGGCGGGCGTATCGACATAATGCTTGGCGCGATCGAGGATCGCATCGTCACGAATATGCATCGCGACAACGCGGCCCAGCACCAGTGCCGATTTCGGTCCGAGTTCGACGATCTGGAAGAGCGTGCATTCCAGCGCGACCGGACTTTCCGCGATGCGCGGCGACGCGATTTTAGCGGAGTCCGCCGTGGTGAGCCCGGCTGCCGAGAGTTCATCGGTGCCGAACGGAAAATCGACGGCGGTGATATTCATCTGTTCGGCCAGTGCGTCTGACACCAAATTGACCGTGAAGTCGCCGGTCGCCCGAATATTGCGCTGCGTATCCTTGCCTTCCCCCGACGGACGGCTGCCGATTCCAACGCCGATGATCGGCGGATCGCCGGCAAAGGCATTGAAGAAGGAAAAGGGCGCCGCGTTGATTGCGCCCGCTGCGCTGCGGCTGCCAATCCAGGCGATCGGCCGCGGGACGATGGTTGACGCAATCAGCTTATAGCAATCTTGCGGCGAGGTTTCGGCGAAATCAAATAGCATGGCGTCTCCTAGCCTTGTATATCGCCGACCATACCCACCCCGAGCAGGCTCATCATCAAGACCAGATTGAGCAGCAGGACAAAGCCGGCCCCGATAAGTCCCGCGACGAACGTGACATTACTCACCCTGAAGCCGCCCATCACATCAGGGCGGCGACTGAGCAATAGCAAGGCGATCATCGGGATCGGCAGCGCCACACATAAGACCATCTGGCTGATGACCAGCGACTGCGTCACGTTATAGCCCATCGCGACGACCGCAAAGGACGGCAGCATCGTGACGAGCCGACGGACCCCGATCGGGATCCGGAATCCCACAAATCCCTGCATGATGACCTGTCCGGCCATGGTGCCGACCACAGAACTGGACAGGCCGGACGCCATGAGCGAGACCAGGAAAATCCCGGCCGCGGCACTGCCCAGAAGTGGCATGAGCGTATAATAAGCAGTCTCAATCTCGGCGACATCACTATGGCCCGAATGGAACGCGGAGGCCGACATCATGACCATCGCCAGATTGACCAGCCCCGCAAACCCCAGCGCCACCATCACTTCGCGATTGGAAAAGCGGATCAAGGTCGCGCGCTCGCGGTCATTACGGACCGTCGCGCGGGCCTGGGTAAGGCCTGAATGCAGATAGATCGCGTGGGGCATCACGGTGGCGCCGATGATCGCAACGGCGAGCGTCACGGCATGCCCGTCCGCCAAGCCTGGCACGACAAGCCCGATGCCCGCCGCGTGCCAATCCGGCGGTGTGATCACCAGTTCGGCGACGTAACTCAGACCAACCGCCGCGACCATCCCGCCGATGATATATTCAAGCGGCCGGAAGCCCGATTTCTCGGCCTGTAAAACGCCGAAGGTAATAATGCCGGTGATCACCATCCCGACCATAAGCGGCAGCCCGAACAGCAACGACAAGCCGATTGCACCACCCAGAAACTCGGCAAGATCTGTCGCCATCGCCGCGATTTCACTGACGATCCACATGGCCCAGACCAGCGGGCGCGGGTAATGCGTTCGACATAACTCCGCCAAATTATGACCGGTCACGATCCCCAGTTTTGCCGACAGAGACTGAAACAGCATCGCGACGAAATTGGCGAGCAGGACGACCCAGAGCAGGCTGTAGCCATAGCGGGCGCCGGCCTCGATATTGGTCGCGAAATTGCCCGGGTCCATGTAGGCGACCGAGGCCACGACGGCCGGCCCGGCAATCGGCAGGAAGGCGCGAAGACCGTGGCGTTGTCCTGAGAGAGTCTCGCTAATCGCGGCGCGCGTGCGTTCGGTCAGGCCTTGTTTGGTGAACGCCAATTCGGTCAATCTGCCGGATCCCGGAGCAAAGCTGAAACTACGAACCAATAATATTCTTTAAGATATAGCCGATGCTATACTTTTCAAGGACGCCTGCACGGTTGCGAATCTGTATAGGGTGGCGGGGTGACGACAGGTCTGGCCTGATTGCCCCGAACCGGGCAGAATGACGTTGACTGAATTCGAGAAGTGAATGGGCGGAGATGGAAGACGATATCGCGGCCGAATCCCGCATCAAACTGCATGCTCCCGATGATTTCGTCGGCATGCGCCGCGCCGGTCGGCTGGCAGCGGAAGTTCTGGATTTTATCACGCCCCATGTGAAACCGGGGGTGCAGACCGGCGCGCTCGATCAGCTCTGCCACGATTTTATTCGGGATCATAAGGCGATACCGGCACCGCTCAATTATCGCGGCTTTCCGAAATCGACCTGTATTTCGATCAATCACGTTGTGTGTCACGGCATTCCCGGTGAGCGGCGGCTCGAAGACGGCGATATCGTCAATATCGACATCACTGTCATTCTTGACGGCTGGTATGGCGACACCAGCCGCACCTTTCTAGTCGGTGACAAAGTCTCGGTTAAGGCGCGCCGGCTGGTCGATGTAACCTATGATGCCATGATGCTCGGCATCGCAGAGGTCCGTCCCGGCGTGCATTTGGGTGCGATCGGCTACGCGATTCAAACCTTTGCCGAGGCGCAGCGATTCTCTGTGGTACGCGATTTCTGCGGCCATGGCATCGGCCGCGTCTTCCACGCGGCGCCGAGCGTGCTGCATTATGGCCGTCCGACCGAAGGCGTGGTGCTCCGCGAGGGCATGTTCTTAACGATCGAACCGATGATTAATGCGGGACGGTGGGACGTAAAGATCCTGTCCGATGGGTGGACCGCCGTGACCAAGGACAAGTCACTGTCCGCGCAGTTCGAGCATACGGTCGCTGTAACAGCGGACGGCTATGAGATTTTCACCCTCTCGCCTGCCGGCTACACCAAACCGCCCTATGAGGCGCTCGGCGCTTCGTGAGCCTGACCGACGACAAGCCGCATTATCTCGGTCACCGGGAGCGGCTGCGGCAGCGTTTCTTAACGGGTGGCGCCGATGCGCTGCCGGATTATGAATTGCTGGAACTGCTGCTGTTCGGCGCCAAGCCGCGCGGCGACGTCAAGCCGCTGGCCAAAGCGCTGATCGCGCGGTTCGGAAGCTTTGCCGCTGTCGTCAATGCCGAAATCCCCGCGCTGCTGGCATTCCCCGAGATGGGCGAGAGTTCCGTGGCGCTGTTGAAAGCGGTCGCGGTTTCGGTGCATCGCGTCTTGCACGCCGAAATGACCAAACGGCCGCTGCTGGGGAATTGGCAGGCAGTGTTGGATTATTGCCGCGCACTGCTCGCCCATGCTGGCATCGAGGAATTCCACGTGTTGTTTCTCGACCGCAAGAACGCGCTCCTTGCCGATGAGCGCCAAGGCGTCGGCACGGTCGATCACACGCCGGTCTATATCCGCGAAGTGCTGAAGCGCGCGCTGGAACTGGGCGCCTCCGCGGTCATTCTTGTGCATAACCACCCGTCCGGCGACCCGACGCCGTCGCGCGCCGATATCGAGGTTACGCGCGATTTGATTCAGGCGGCGCGGACGCTCGGGATTGCCGTGCATGACCATGTCATTATCGGCCGATCCGGTCATTCGAGCTTAAAGTCGATGGGGTTGATCTGAGGCACATCGCCTCGCTGCGCAGGAGCGGATACGATGTTCGACCTGGACCAACTGGTTACCGATTGTCGATCGGTCTTGGGCGATGATACCGCCCAGAAATCAGTGCGCGAAATCATGAAACGGGCCATGTCGGACCCCGCTGCCGTCATCAAAGCCTTGGGCGAGCCGACGAAAGCCGGGTTATTCGGCCTCTATCGTGCGCCTGATCTCACGATCCTCAATCTCGTTTGGGGTCCGCACATGATCTTCCCGCCGCATAATCACCGGATGTGGGCGGTCATCGGCATCTATACCGGTCGGGAGGATAACATCTATTGGCGCCGCCTCCCGGGCGAGGGCCGCAGAATCGAAGCGGCGGGTGCGCGCTCAATCGGTGTGGGCGACGCCGAACCACTCGGCAAGGATATCATCCATTCGGTGACCAACCCGATCCCGCGGCTGACCGCGACCGTGCATATTTATGGGGGTGACTTATTTGCCGAAGAACGCAGCGAATGGGACCCGGATGATCTGACGGAGCGACCCTACGAGATGGACGTGGCGCGGCAGCGATTTGCGGAGTCGGATCGCAGCTTGGCTTCTCCCGGCTAGATTTTTATTGTCCCCGTGTTGTTTGTGGCTTCCGTGCTTGGCAAAACAGATTTTGGGAATCTCAAGCAATGCGCTTTGGAGTCATCCATAACGCTGCCGACTACTGCCCGCCGCCGAGCCGCCCTAGGTTCGGCATGTCCTGTTTCGTATAGCCGGCAGGCACCTCGAATACATCCGGGCTGATCGGCTTATGCTCGATCGTCTTCAGGGTGGTTGTCGATTTCAGCTTGCCGTCGATATAGAGCACCGTCTCGATCGGTATGCCGTCAAACCCGATCTGCTTCGCCCGCGCATCGAAATCCAGCATGTCGAGATTGCGCCCACCAAATGAACCGAGAGCGTTCCGCATCGAATCGGCGAACGCCTTGAACACGGCGAAATCATCGCGGGTTACGCCGACTGCGCTGATCGGTGCTATGCACAGATCGGAGCTCAACATGCCGTTTGTCTTCTGGTGAAACACGGTGCAGGACCAGCCACCGATCTGTTTGGTCTGGCTGGTCTTTTCCAAGGTGACATCCTGGCTTTGTCCCATCATCGCCCCGCCAGCACTATGGCCCATTGCCGCTTCAATTTGTTTGCGTTGGGCCTCGGGCAGGGATTGTAGCTGCTTCTGCATTGCCGCCTGTGCGGCGCTAATGCCGGCCCCCATCGCTTTGGGGTCGATCTCCATATATTGATGCTTGTCTTTCATGATGTTGATCGCTTTGCCGGTGTCGGTCCGATAGATCATCGTGAACCGATCGGTATCGACCTTCATCCGATCCGGTAAGACATAGAGGTTTTGCGGCGAAGTCTTGCCATCGGCATCGACCCTGTCGGCCGTGATTTCCAGCGCAGCCTCTGCGCCTGTCGTAACCGCCAGCCCCAGCATGGCGACCATCGTCAATAAGTCCCGGCGCATCGTATCCCCCCAACCCGCTTCATTATGGCGGCAGACAGTGCGATGCTTGTTGTTTAAGCGCAAGTCCTGATCGATCGGACGCGTAGTGATAGTAAAAGGACCGGGTGGATCAATGTCATTGGAAGCGGTGATCGAGCATTCCGAGCGACCGCAGACGCGCGCCTCGCTGGCGGCCGACCTTCGAGCGCTGGGGGTCGAGCAGGGCGGTTGCATCCTCGTCCATACGTCACTGAGGGCGATTGGGTTCGTGGCTGGCGGCGCGGTAACTGTGATTGATGCGCTTTTGGATGCGATCGGCCCGAATGGAACCCTGGTCATGGCGGCGCAATCGTCTGACCTCTCGGATCCCGGTCAATGGCGCAATCCGCCGATACCGGCTCATTGGGTCGATACGGTTCGCGCTGCAATGCCGGGTTATGATCCGGTGCGCACAGCGACCATGCAAATGGGCGTCGTGCCTGAGCTATTCCGGACTTGGCCCGGCGTGCTGCGGAGCGGGCATCCGGTCTGCTCCTTTGCCGCATCCGGGCTGCGGGCGAGGGCGATTTTGGAGCCGCATCCACTCGATGATCCGTTCGGCGAGGCCTCGCCGCTGGCGCGGCTTTATACACTCGATGCGCAGATTTTGCTGCTGGGCGCAGGTTGGCAAAGTTGTACCGCGCTGCATCTATCCGAACGCCGCGCTGCGCCCGATGCGCTACCCGAAAAGGCTTGGTCGCCGATCATGCGGGACGGGCGGCGCGAGGAGGTGCTGTGGGACGAATACCAGCACGATTCGGAGCGTTTCGGCGGTATCGGCGAGGCGCTTGAGCGCACGGGGCTGGTCGCGATCGGCTGTGTCGGCAAGGCGCAGTGCCATCTGGTCAGGCTGCGTGTTGCCGTGGACTTTGCTGCTGAAGCATTGGCGCGTCTGGTGAAATCCTGACGGCCAGGGCGGGATTGCCGTCCTGATCGATGAGGCCCATCTCAGTCAGGATGGCCAAGCGGTCGATCAGAAAGGCCGCGGCACTTGGCCGTCCGGCGCCTTCCAGCCAATTCTGTTCCTGAAACGCCAGGATCCCCGGCTGACCGAGGGTCAGCTCCCATAGAATCCCGAGCAACGAGGCAAGCTGTTCTTCCAGCTCTCGCGCCTCATCGCCAAGCCGCCGCGCACGGTCGGCCTCTGCAATCCGCCCGGTTTCCGGCCCAGCACCCAGCCCGAAATCCGGCAGAAATCGCCGCGTGGGGCTCGCGAGCTGATAATGGGCGACCTCATGGATCAGCACGGCCGGCTCTGATTCGGTTCGGACATGCCGACCGTCCCAGGAGAACGCCGCCTGCGGTGCCTCGGCCAAGGGCTGCATGCCGAACTGCGCGGCGAGCCTGACGGCATCGCGATGCCAGTCGGCGATCGTCCCCATATGATCCCGGCTTGCCGCAATGCGCGCAAAGACAAGCCGCGCCAACCCGTCTTCCGGCAAGGCTGAGGCATAGCGCGCCAGCACCGGCAGCAAGTCGTTATCGGGGATCGGCGTTAAAATCATCGGGATCAACTAGATCATTGTGGAGTTGGGATGAGTCGCAAGGAGGAATATCCCATCTCATAGCGAACTAATCTCTGCTATGCGAGCCCGCACCGGGGCAAGCGGTGCAAAGCGAAACGTGTTATTCGCTGGGTGCGATGAGTCTAATGCAGGAGATCCAGGTGAGCGGCGAGCCGTTCTGGCGCACGAAAAAGCTAGGTGAGATGACCCCGACCGAATGGGAGTCGCTGTGCGACGGCTGCGGCAAATGCTGTCTCTTGAAGCTCCAGGATGAGGATAGCAGCACGATCTACCACACGGATGTCGCCTGCAAACTCTTGAACCTCGAGACCTGCAAATGCAGCCGCTACAAAGACCGGCAAAAGCTGGTGCCGGATTGCATCAAGCTCGATGCAGGCAATATCGCCGGCCTGGATTTCATGCCGACGACATGCGCCTACCGTCTGCTCGCCGATGGCCAGGATCTACCCTGGTGGCACCCGCTGGTCTCGGGGCGGCGCGACACGGTCTATAAGGCCGGCGTCTCGATCAAATATCGGGTGATCAGCGAGGACGATATCGACGAAACCGATCTGCCGAGCCGGATGGTGGAGTGGCCGCGCTAAGCCGGCACTTCCGCCTCCAGCCGATCCACCTTTCGCAGGCCGGGAAACAGAAACCACCAGATCCCGACCACGGCCAGCGTGCCGATGCCGCCGAGCAGCACGGCGGGGACCGTGCCGAGCCACGCGGCTGTCACGCCTGATTCGAATTCGCCGAACTGGTTCGACGTGCCGATGAAGATGAAATTCACGGACGAGACGCGGCCGCGCATCTCGTCAGGGGTGCGGAGCTGCACCAGCGTCAGCCGGACATAGACGCTGATCATGTCGGCTGCGCCCAAAAACGCCAATGCCCCTAGCGACAGGACATAATTCTGCGACACGGCGAAGACGCAGGTCGCGATGCCGAACACCAGGACGCCAGCAAACATAGCGATTCCATTGTGGCGCTGAAGCGGATAGCGGGCGAGCAGGCTTGAGACCAGCAGCGCCCCGATCGCCGGCGCACCGCGGAGCAATCCCAGCCCGACCGGCCCGACCACTAAGATATCGCGGGCATATACCGGCAGCAGCGCAGTGGCACCGCCCAGCATCACGGCAAAGAGATCGAGCGAGATGGTGCCCAGAATCGTCTTGTCTTGGGCAATGAAGGCGAGACCCGCGAAGACCGAGCGGAGCGTGGCCGGCTCGCGCCCGGGCATATGGGTGCCGACCGGCAACAGCAAAGCCATCCCAAAGCCCGTGAGATAAACCAGCACACAGGCCGAATAGGTGAGGGTCGGGCCAAGCCCATAGAGGAGGCCGCCGATCGCCGGTCCGACGATGGTAGCGGTCTGACCCACCGATGAGCTCCAGGCGATGGCGCGGCCATAGGAACTGCGCGGCACCAGCCCGGAGAGCAAGGCCGACATGGCTGGCCGATCGAAAGCCTGCGTGGCCCCAAGCAGACAGGCGAGCGGGTAGATCATCGCGACGCTGATATGGCCGGTGGCACTGGCGAGACACAGCAGCAGTGCCACGAGCATATTGGCGACGACGCAGCTGCGCACGATCGTACGGCGCCGGTATCGGTCGATGGCATGGCCGGCCGGCAGCGCCATCAGCATTGCCGGCACGAACTGGGCGAGACCCACTAACCCTAGGTCGAGCGGACTATGGGTCAGATCATAGACCTGCCAGCCGATTGCCACCGTCATGACCTGGTAGCTCATCGTGCTGAGTCCGCGTAGCACCCAATAGAGATTAAAGGGGCGGTGCCCTCTTAAGACAAAGGGCGGCTCCGCCACGCTATCGGCCAGACTCATGTGTTTCGTAGCGTCACTCGCTCTCCTCCGGCCGTCGATGGCGGCGGATCACCAGCAGCGCAATATCCTCGTCGCCGATGCGTTGCAGCCGTTTTTCAGACTCGGCGGGTAACGGGATGCCGCGGTTAATGCAGAAGAGGATCAGGGCGGCTGCGAGGGTCGCTGCGCTGACCTCGACGGTATTCATACGGTTGAGGTCGTCCTGAATGCGCAGGCTGGCCGAAATTTCCGGATCGGCGTACACACGGACTCGGACGACATTTCCAGATGGCATCGGCAGGTTGCGACGGCGATGATAATCGGTAATCGCGTTGGCAATTTCCGATCCGTTGAACGTGATTTGGCGAACCTCCTTCGGCATAAGCTCCTCTATCGCGGTGCATCCGCGCTGTCCAACCATTCCATCTGAAAAGAATGGAAGGTTAATTAAGCTCATCCGGGATCGCGGCAAAGAGCAGTGTCAGATCATTCCCTCTCTGCCCCAATGGGGCAGAGAGGGAATGGGGAGTTATGGCATCGACGATGCTTCGGCCGCTTCGATCTGGTCCCGGTTCGGGATCTGGTCGCTGACCCAGCCGCCGCCCAGATCCTCGATCAGGGCGACGCTGGCGGTCAGGCGGTTTTGCCGGAGGGTCAGCAGGCTTTCCTCGTCCGACAAGGCAGTCGCTTGCGCCGTGACGACGGAAGTATAGGCGACCGTGCCGGCCTTATACTCATTCAACGTCAGGCGAACCGCCTCTTCCGCGGATTTTACCGTCGCCTCTGCAACACTTGTTTCTCGTTCCAGGATGCGCAGCGCCGCCAGTTGATCCTCAACGCCTTGAAAGGCGGTCAGGACAGTCTGGCGGTAATTGGCGATATCCGCATCATAGGCGGCCCGCGCCTGAGCGACCGCGCCGGCGCGCGCACCGGCATCGAACACTGTTTCGGTGAGCTGGCCACCGATCGACCATGCCGCGTTTGATGCCTGAAACAAATTCGACAGCGACGATGCCGAGAACCCGTAAGAGGGCGACAGCGTCAAGTCCGGGTAATAGGCGGCGATGGCGACGCCGATTTCGGCATTGGCCGATGCCATGGTCCGTTCTGCTGCGGCAATATCCGGCCGACGCTCGAGTAATGATGAGGCAACGCCCGTGGGAACGACGGGCACATGGGTCGTGAGGTCGGTTGCCGCGATCGCAAAACTATCCGGCGTCTTACCGATCAGCACCGCGATCGCATGTTCCAGCTGCGCGCGCGCGACTTCAAGATTGATGCGCTGCGCCTGAGCCCCCTGCAACTGAGTCTGTGCCGTAATCACATCGGCTTGCGCAGCGACGCCGACCTTATACTGGTTCCGGGTGATGTCGTAGGCGTGTTGATAGGCAGCAATGGTGTTATCGAGCAGCTTTTCTGAGGCATCCTGAACCCGCAGTTCGAAATAATCCGTCGCGAGCGTGGCTTGCGCCGTGAGCTTTGCGGCGGCGATATCCGCGGCACTGGCCTGGGCGGTCGCGACATCGGCTTCGATCGTCCGTCGGATCTTGCCCCAGATATCCGGCGCCCAACTGGCGCTGGCGGTTACGCTGAACTGATTGCGGATGATTGACCCGCTGTGGCTGCTGCTGGTGGTGCTCGTGCTGAAGCTGCTGCTCGATTGGGCGGATCGTGTGTCCGAATTGCCGAGCGACAGGGTGGGAAAGAGGGTCGCATTCGCCTGCTGCACGATCGCGACGGCTTCGCGATAGGCGGCTTCAGACTGTTTCAGTGTCTGGTTCGAGATCTCAATTTGTTGCTCGAGTCCGTCCAGGATCGGATCGTCATAGACCGACCACCAGGGTGTACCGCTTGCGGCCTCGCGCGGTTCGGCAGGTTTCCAGCCGTCCTGCTCCTTGAATTTGGCGGCGATCGTCGCAGTCGCGCGCTGATAATCGGGTCCAACCTCGCAGCCAGCAACGACAGAAAGGAGCAGAAGCGCTTCGGGCGCGCGATGCAGGAGCGCCTTCATTCGCCGGCCTCCGGCACCGCGCCTCTTGGGTAGAGCCGCTGCCAGCCGCCGAGGCAGAACGTGCGAAACCGCTCCAGATAAAGATAGACGACAGGCGTAGTGTAGAGCGTCAGCATCTGACTGACGATAAGGCCGCCGACGATCGAGATGCCGAGCGGTTGACGCATCTCGGCACCATCCCCGGAGCCCAGCGCCAACGGCAGCGCCCCTAACAGCGCTGCGGCGGTAGTCATCATGATCGGGCGGAACCGCATGATGGAGGCAGAATAGATGGCGTCACGGGGCGACATGCCCTGGTGGCGCTGCGCGTCGAGCGCAAAATCGATCATCATAATGGCATTCTTCTTGACGATGCCGATCAGCAGAATGACGCCGATAAGCGCGATGATGCTGAATTCGGTTTTGAACAGGATGAGGGCGAGCACCGCGCCGGCACCTGCCGAGGGCAGGGTCGAGAGGATCGTCAGCGGGTGGATATAGCTTTCATAGAGCACGCCGAGCACGATGTAGACGGCGGCCAGCGCAGCGGCGATCAGGATCGGCTCGTTTGACGTTGATTGCTGGAACTGCGCCGCAGTTCCAGCAAAGGTACCGTGAATCGTGGCCGGCATGCCGATCTTGTTCATTGCCTGACGGATTTCCTCGGTCGCGGTGCTGAGCGACACGTTCGGCGCAAGATTGAACGAAATCGTGGCCGCCACAAACGGTCCCTGGTGATTGACGCCCAGGGGGGTCTTCGCCGGCCCGTAGCTGGAGAAGGCGGCCAGCGGGATCATGGTCTCGGTCGAGGTGGCAACCGCTGATCCGGTCGATGAGCTGCCCTTGCCGGTGCTCGCGATGCTGTTGAGCGCGGCATTCCGGGCGGAATCCGAGGCGACGGCCGCAGCACTCGTGCTGGTGTTGCTGGCGGTCGCCGCGACGACCGTGCCGGCCACGGCATTGCTGCTGGCGGAACCGCTGACCGCGCCGCCCGACGTGCTGACATATAGCTGCTTCAGCGTCTCCGGGCTTTGCCAATATTGCGGCGCGACCTCCATGACGACGTGATACTGGTTCAGCGCGTTATAGATCGTCGAAACCTGGCGCTGGCCGAACGCATCGTAGAGCGTGTTGTCGATCGAACTTGGCGTCAGCTTAAAGCGCGATGCGGTATCCCGATCAATTTTGAGATCAAGTTCCAGCCCGTCCTGCTGCTGATCCGAATTGACCTGCGACAGGTCGGGGATCTGCTGCAGCGCGTCGGTCAGTTTCGGCGCCCATTTATAGAGTTCTGCCAGATCGTCGGCCTGCAGCGTGTATTGATACTGCGCATTGCTTTGCCGGCCGCCGATCCGGATATCCTGGACGGCTTGAAGAAAGAGGCGGCCGCCGGCAACGACCGACAGGCTCTTGGTCAGGCGTTGGATCACCTGATCGGCGGTTTCCTTGCGCTCTGTCAGCGGCTTTAGCGCGATATAGACGCTGCCGGTGTTGGTCTGGCGGCCGCCTGTGAAGCCGACAACGCTCTCGACCGCAGGATCCGCCTTCACGATCGACACGAACTGCGCCAGCTTCTTTTCCATAAGCTGGAACGAAATGCTCTGGTCAGCCTGGATGCCGCCCATGATCCGGCCAGTATCCTGCTGGGGGAAAAATCCTTTCGGAATAACCATAAAGAGATAGACCGTGAAGGCGATCGTTGCGAACAGGATCGAGATCATCATGAAGGAATGGCGGAGTGCCACAATCAGCGTGCGGCTGTAGAAGCCGAGCATCCCGTCGAACACACGCTCGCTTTGGCGGAACAGCCAGCCTTGCTTGCGCGGTTCCCGATGGCGCAAGAACAGCGCACACATCATCGGCGTAGTGGTGAGCGAGACGACCAGCGAGATCAAAACGGCGATGGACAGCGTGATCGCGAATTCCCGGAATAACCGCCCGACGATGCCGCCCATCAGCAGTATCGGTAGGAACACCGCCACCAGCGAAATGCTCATCGAGAGCACGGTGAACCCGACTTCGCGCGCGCCGCGGATCGCCGCCTGGAACGGGTGGATGCCTTGCTCGATATGCCGCTCGATATTCTCGAGCACGACAATCGCATCATCGACCACGAACCCGGTCGCGATGATGAGCGCCATGAGCGACAAATTATCGAGGCTGTAATTCAGCAGATACATCGCCCCGAACGTGCCGATCAGCGAGATCGGCACCGCCACGCTGGGGATCAGCGTCGCTCGCGCATCGCGTAGGAAGATGAACACGACGCCGATCACCAGCGCGATCGCAATCAGCAAGGTCTTCTGCACATCATGCAGCGAGGCGCGGATCGTGGTCGTTCGGTCATTCGCAACAGAGATATCGATATCGCTCGGGATCGATGCCTTCAGTTCGGGCAGCAGCGCCACGACGCGATCGACCGCGTCGATGATGTTGGCGCTTGGCTGGCGGAACAGAATGACCAGCACCGATCTTTTGCCGTTGGCCAGCCCCTCATTGCGCAGATCCTCGACCGAATCCACGACATCGGCGACATCGCTGAGACGCACCGCCGCGTTGTTGCGGTAGGCGATCACGAGATTGCGATATTGGCTCGACTGCCGCGCCTGATCATTGGTGTAGAGCTGATAGCGTTTTTCACCGATATCGATTGATCCTTTGGGGCTATCGGCATTGGCCGAAGCCAAGGCCGCGCGGACATCCTCAAGCCCGATGCCATATTTGAACAAAGCCTCGGGATTGAGCT
>Ga0116226_10001023_pt1 | contig 24417 bp, 25 predicted proteins | sample S1TSphfallax_FD_89692 | JGI IMG/M metagenome (GOLD analysis project Ga0116226, IMG submission 89692) | Host-associated microbial communities from peat moss isolated from Minnesota, USA - S1T2_Fa - Sphagnum fallax MG | ecosystem: Host-associated > Plants > Peat moss > Unclassified | place: USA... | reverse complement strand
CTTGAACGTTCGACGGACCTTCGTGGTCCTGATTCGGCGTTCACCTTGCTGCAACGCGGACTGGTTAGCCGGCATCAGAGCTTGGCGCAGACCGCCGATCTTGGGCCCTTGCTCGACCCTCGACCTACCCCCCCCCGCCGAGATATCTGGCGCCATCCACCCACTCGCATCGCGGCGCTGTGATCTGCGGCCGTCGATGTTGATGGGCATCTGCGGCCGGCTGCCGGGATGGGCGCTTCTGCAAAGCTGGGCGGCCTATCCTGGATAGCGCCCTGTTTGCGCAATACTAATCGCGTTCAACGATTTTGCGTACTTTTTTTGCGACGTTGTGAGGGGCTCGCCACCGCTGCATACGCCTTGATCCGGGCTTGTGTGCAATCCGTGGAGGGCTGCGCCAGCGCTTCCCGTCGCCCCGGCGACGATCCAGGATGCGGTGGCAGGCTGAGGTGATCGGCCGCATCTTGAGCGCTGCGAGGCGCACATCGGATTCCGTGCCGGGTCTCAAAAATCCCGGCCCAACATCATAAACAGGGTCGTGCCAGGCCATGCAGCAGCCTGCAACATGTCGCTCGCGCGACCGGATCAGGCCGACGTTGAAGCGATGCGGGACCGCTGAAACTGGCAGAATTGCCCTGCCTGCGTCAAATTGTCACAGCTATCGAGGCAAGGCGTCCCCGACCGGACTTTGCCCAGCGTGCCATACGGCGGCGCCGCCATTACAATGCAAAACCTGGTGCGGCGCGGCCACTGACACGCCAGTTTATCTGCGCTGGCCAGGGCATATCCTCCGCATCTGGACGGGTCTTGGGCTGGTGTCGGCCTGGCCGGCTAGTGCGCTTGATCCGTTCCGACATGGGTTGGAGCGGGCCAGTCGATACGCTTAAACGGTACATACATGAATATTCGCCTAGATATTTTGCAAGTTGTGGTTGCTGCCTGTACCGATATTGCGTTTGCCTTGCTGGTCGGCATGTTGCTGGCCGAGCGCGCGGTAGCGGGCAGTGAGCGCGCTCAGGCCTCGGTGCGGCACAACCTGCGCGTGGTCGGCTTGAGCGCCGCCACCGTCCTGCTGGCGGCGCAATGGTTGAGCTTGTGGCTGCAAAGTGCCGTTTTGACCGGCTTGCCGCTGTCCGACGTCTCGTCGCAATTGCTGACCGTGGTCACCGACTCGCACTATGGCTCAGCCTGGCTGATCGGTTATCTTGCCGTGCTGGTTTTATTTGCGGTGTTGTTGACGCATTTCGTGCGCGGCCGCGCCAGTGCCGACGTGGTGGGGTTGCCGCCGGGCATGTGGTTGGCCGCCAGCATCAGCACGGCCTTGTTGGCGCTGACCCGCTCCGCCGTCAGCCATGCCGCCGACGGCGGTGATCTGTCCTTGGCCGAGTGCGTGCATTGCCTGCATCTGTGCGCGAGCGCGGCCTGGGCCGGTTTGATCCTTGCTTCGGCCTGGTCGGTCTTGCCGGTGTGGCGCACGCAGGCTACCCGCGCCCAGCAGCTCAGCTATGTGAATGGACTGTCGCATAGCGCGGGCGCCGCGTTTCTGGTGGCGCTGGCAGCCGGCGCATTCAACACCTGGCACGAGAGCGATGACGATGGGGCCGCGCTGCTGACCAGTGCCTGGACCCACATTCTGATCTTCAAGCTGGTACTGATCGGGTGCGCGCTGGGCTGTGCCGGGTATAACCGCGTGTTGAATTTGCCCAGACTCCGGCGCGACGCGCAGGCCTTGAACACCGACTTGACGGCCCAGGATGCGTTCGATCTGGCTTACCAAAGCTATACCCGCTGGCTGACCCTGCAGGCCTTGCTGCTGCTGGGCGTACTGGCGATTGCCGCGTTTCTTGGACAGAACGTCCCCGGTGTTTAAGCGGTAAGCCGCTGAGTCGGTGAGTCGGTGAGTCTATTCGCCTATTAGCCCTTCAACTATTGAGTTCTTTTAGCCCCTCGTGCGATAACGCGCAGCCGGCCCGGGTTCAAACCGCCGCCGTGCCGGCTGTCGCGCCATCCTTATAGCGGTTCGCGCCGATCAAGAGCGCACCGATCAGCCAGTAACCGACCAGGATGCCCACCGCGTTGAGTATGGCGTGGGCATAGCCGAGCTGGCCTACGTCGACAAAAGGATAGGGGTAGAGTTTGAATAGGGCGCCGCGTACCAGCACGTAAGCAAAGTAAAGGATGGGGTAGAGCGACCAACGCAGCAGATCCGACAGGCGTACGGTGCCGCGTTCGACAAAAAACCACCAATAAACCAGAAACGATGGCGGGATTACGTCATGCAGCAGGTGCGTGGCGAGTAGCTCGAGGCCCTGCGCGTGCGATAGATGCCGCAACAACACACTGTAGGCGATACCGACAAAAACGATGCTGGTTGCGCTGCCGGTGACAATGGCGGGTTGCCCCAGCCAGCGGCTGGCCCGACTGGCGGGCGCGGCAAGATGCAGCGTCAGCGTGACGGCGATCAGCAGATTGGTCAGGATGGTGAAGTAGCTCAGCAGATGGATGATGCCACCCGCTACACTGCCGTTGTGAGCGATGCGCGCGGACAGGGTCACATAGAATTGCAACGCCAAGGCCACCCACCCAAGCAGCGCCAGGGGTAAAGCCAGCCAGTGCGCGGGGAGGCTTGGCTGGCTTGAGGCGGAGGGTAAGTTCGTGTTCGAGGCCATCGCTGTCGCGCTCCCGGGATTGTTGTCCCGGCATCTTACTTGAGCCCGGCGCGCGAATGCCGGGCGACTCACGCAAACTTAGCGCTTGCTGACACCATAGACTTCGATCACGTAACGAAACAACAGAGGTAAGGCCGGGTCGCGCCGCAGATCGACAGGGTTGTCACTGCAGGGATAGGTGGCTCTGGGCGGGCGCACAAAGCGCGCCAGCATGGCGGCGTCGTGCCGTCCGGCCAGGCCGAGATCGGCCAGCGCTTCGTTTTCGATTTCATGCAGCAAGCGCCAGGTGAGTGGCACGCGGCGGCGCAGATAACGCGCAGCGATGACCTGGACGATGTCCTGCAGATCGGCGGCGGCGCGCTCGAAAGCCAGTTCGGGATCGGTTTCTTCGAAATGGCCACCTGCGTGGATGGCGTGGGCCGCGACGCTGCGGGCATGTTGGGCAAACGAAAGCGTATTCATCGGCTACTCCTTGGGGCATCAGCTGTGATGGGTATGCGCGCGGTTCGAAAGCGAAAACATACTGTACATCCATACAGTATTCTGCGCAAGCCCTGCGCCGAATTCCTGGTCGAGATCCCCGCCACCGGTGCCAGCCCGCGGCGCCGCCAATCTCAGTGCATCGCCCCGATGCAATCGAGCCACGAACTAAGCGCGGCACCCCGCGGTCGAACTGCTGGATGAGCAGGTATTGCTGCGTGCCTCTCGGTGCGAATGGCAACGTGGATCATGGCCTGTCTCATGCCGCAATGCCACGTGCGCCACGTCTGCCCCAGGCGCGGCCAATTCCATCGGGAGGTTCCACCCATGACCCGTTACACCCTGGCAGGCAGTGAGCGCCGCGCCGTCGCGGGCGCGCGTCGCCTCGCCGCCGCAGAGCCGACGCAACAGTTGGAGGTCTTATTGGTGCTGAGGCACGGCGACCCGACGGCATTGCAGGCGCTCGGCGCGCGCCTGGCGGCCGGCGAACGCATCGCACCCCTGACCCGCGAGGCATACGCCGCACGCTTCGGTGCCCATGCCGACGATGTGGCTGCCGTCGCGGCCTTTGCCCGTCAATATGAATTGACACTGGTGCGCGCCGATCCGGCACGGTGCGTGGTCGTGTTGGCAGGCACCGTGGCCAGGCTGCAGGCGGCGTTCGGGGTCGAACTGCATACGTTTGAGCTCACGCAAGCGCCCACGGCATCGGAATCCGCACGGACCCAACGTTACCGTGGCCGGATTGGCCACATCACTTTGCCCGACGCTTTACGCGAGATTGTCACGGCAGTGCTCGGTTTGGATAACCGGCCGCAGGCGCGCACCCATTTTCGCTTTCATCGGCCGCGCGCAGGCGCCGGCGCGACCCAAGCGGTGTCCTACACGCCGCCCCAGGTTGCAGCGCTATACCAATTCCCGGACGGCGACGGTAGCGGCCAATGCATAGGTTTGATTGAGCTGGGCGGCGGGTATCGCCCAACCGACCTGACCCGTTATTTCGCTCAGTTGGATATTCCCGCGCCCAAGGTGGTCGCGGTCTCGGTCGATGGCGCCAGCAATCAGCCCAGCGGTAACGCGGATGGCCCCGACGGCGAGGTCGTGCTCGATATCGAAGTGGCGGGTTCGATCGCGCCAGGCGCCCAGATCGCGGTCTATTTTGCCGCCAATACCGATGCGGGCTTTATCGATGCGGTCAGCCAGGCTATCCACGATACCGTCAATCGACCGTCGGTGGTGTCGATCAGCTGGGGTGGTCCGGAATCCTCGTGGACGGCCCAAGCGACACAGTCTTTCAACCAGGTGCTGCAGGAAGCGGCGGTGCTGGGCGTGACTGTCTGTGTGGCGGCGGGCGACGGGGGTGCCAGTGACGGCACGGGATCCTCCACCTTGGAGGTCGACTTTCCTGCGTCCAGTCCTTATGCGCTGGCGTGTGGCGGCACCCGTCTGCGCGCCTCCGGCAGCACCATAGTAAGCGAAGTCGTGTGGAACGACGGTGCACAGGGTGGTGCGACGGGCGGCGGTATCAGCACCGCGTTTGCATTACCGAGCTGGCAACAAGGTCTGCAAGCGACCAATCTGGAGGGTACCAAAGTGCCGCTGAATGGGCGTGGTGTGCCTGACGTGGCCGGTAATGCCGACCCGGAAACCGGCTATGCGGTGTGGGTGGACGGCAGTGCAACGGTCGTCGGCGGTACCAGCGCAGTCGCACCTTTGTGGGCAGGGCTGATTGCCCGCATCAACGCGAAACAAGCCAAGCCGATTGGGTATGTGAATCCGATCCTTTATGAGCATAGCGCAGCATGCCGACCTATTGTCCAGGGTAACAACGGCGGCTACGAGGCCAGCATCGGTTGGAATGCCTGTGCCGGACTCGGCAGCCCGAATGGTGAGGTGCTTGGCGCCGACTTGTAGGCGTCCAAGCCGCGGAGTCGACACCTGGGTGGGACGGCCTTGTTAAAGGCCGTCGCAGCGACCGCAGCGACCGCAGCGACCGCAGCGACATGCGGCAGGGCAAGCCTAGGTTAGGGGCCGCCCTGTTCGAGGAAACGCACTATTACAGGAGGAATGGTTGAAAGCTGATTGTCAGCACTGATCGTTATCCTGGGCAACTTCCAGGTGGGTTTCATTCATCGGACAGACCTGGGCCACACACACCGTACCGGGTTGGGCCCTGCCGTATAGGAATCCTAAGAAGATTCCTCATAAGATTCTCAAGAGGAATCGCCGCTAAAACCATTGGTACCATGTTTTAAAAGCTTTACCCGCCCATACACATCGATTTCATGCTGCCGGGCTTCAGCAAGTGCGGCACCACCACCTTGAGCGCCATGCTGAATCAACATCCGGCACTGGTGATGCCCCGCATCAAGGAACCGAATCTGTTTTCGGATGCCGCTTTCGAACATCGCTGGCGCGACTACGTGGGTTTGTATCCGGGGGAGCGTGGCGATCGGTTATTCGGCGACGATTCAACCAGTTATACCACCGTGGCCGACGAAGTGGCGGCGCGCGATCGTATCGCCGCGCACTATCCAAACTGCAAAATGATCTTCATTGCGCGCGATCCATTCAAGCGCATCGAGTCGAGCTTTCGCGAGTTTCATCACAGCGGGCCCGTGTTCGCGGTCAACGCCGATTTCGATCCGAATCGTGCGATCCAGCAGTTTCCTGCCATCATCGAAGACTCCATGTACTACCGGCGTTTATGCAATTACCTTGAGCGCTGGCCCGCGCGTCAGGTGTTGGTGATTTTTCTGGAGCATCTGGTGGCACAGCCTGAGCGCGAATTGCACCGCTGCTTTGAGTTTCTCGGCGTCGATCCGACGCCGGCTCGCGAGATTGCGTTGGAGCAGAAAAACTCGGCGGAAGAGAAACTCTATGACACACGTTTGCTACGCTATCTGCGCACGCATCCGCGTTGGGGCTTCAAGCTGGCCAGACTGACGCCGGCGCAGCAGGATCGCTGGCTGCGACCGCTGGGACTGCGCCGCGTGTTCAAGCAAGCGCCCGCATGGAACCTGGAGACGTTGGCTTGGATCGTCGATACCCTGGCCGATAATATTGATCAATTTCTCAGGCTGCGGGGCGAGACGCGGGACATCTGGCCGACCTTTGCATCGCTATGCCGCGCCCACGGCCGACCGGAAAAATTACTCTCCGATGACGCGACCGTGGCGTCCGCGCCAGAGCGTGCGCGATTGGTGCCGCAATCGCAGCCGCAATCGCAGCCTCAATCGCAGCCTCGATTGCGCGTCGTCGGTCGGCGCTAGTCAGCGCTAGTCGGCGCGTCGTGCGATCGGGGCAGGCTCAGCATCGGCCGCGCCCACCGAGAAAGCCGCGACCAGCTGAACCAACTGCTGGGCCCGGCTACGCAAGGCATCGGCCGCCCCAGCGGTTTGCTCCACCAATACGCCGTTTTGTTGGGTCGAATGATCCATCTGCATCACGGCGGTATTGACCTGCTCGATCCCATCAGCCTGTTGCGCGGTGGCCGTGGCGATCTCGTCCATCGTCAACATGACCTGATTCACCGACGCCACAATCTGGCGCATCGTACTGCCGGCCTGACTGACCTGCTCCGATCCCAGGGCGACTCTTTGCACTGAATCTTCGATCAAGGTCTTGACCTCTTTGGCCGCTTGAGCGCTGCGTAAGGCCAGCGATCTCACCTCGGTAGCCACGACCGCGAAACCCTTGCCCTGAACGCCGGCGCGCGCGGCTTCGACGGCAGCGTTCAAGGCCAGAATATTGGTCTGGAACGCGATGCCGTCGATCACGCTGACAATATCCGTGATCTTGTGCGCACTCTCCGATACCTTGCCCATGGTGTCCACGATACGACTGACCAGATCGCCCCCCTGGGTGGCTTCCTGCGCGGCATGGCGCGCAAGCTGGGTGGTATGCCGGGTGTGCTCGGCATTTTGTTTGATCGCAGCACTCAATTGCTCCAGCGTAGCAGCTGTTTGCTCCAGCGCTGCCGCTTGTTGTTCGGTTCGACTCGACAACTCGAGATTGCCGCGCGCAATGTCCTGCGCATTGTGATTGACGTCCTCGGTGCCGCGTCGTATGCCGGCCACGGTCTGTGCGAGGCTGCGCTGCATTTGATCCAGAGCGGACAATAACTGTCCAATCTCGTTACGGGAAATGCCGTCGATGCGCGCGTCAAGATTGCCGCCGGCAATACGCTCGAAATGGCGGCCCGTGACACGTAGCGGATGCAACAGGAAACGACTGATGAAAAGCCAGGCCGAGCCGCACAAGACCAAACTCAGGACGAATAAGGCACTGGCTAGGTACGTTGCCCATATCGCGCGGCGTTCGGCGGCGACACGCTCAGCATCGCTCATCTGTTGCGCGTACTGGATCACAGCGTGCAGCGTGGCTTGAAAGCTCGCATCTGCCTGCTCGGCATTCGCAGCCGCCGCCGTGTACGCATCGAGCGAGACGTCATAGAGTGCTTCTTCCCGTGCTGTCAGTACATCCTGGTACTTCTCATAAGCCGTCAGCACTTGCGCCGAGCGGCTGTCATTGCCGCTGATTTGCCGGTAGACATTGAAAATCTGCTTGGCTTGCAGCAACGCCGCCGATGCTTTGCGGGTGTAGTCGTTGGCCTTGATCTGATCGCCGCGCTGCAGATTGATGCAGGCATTGTCCATATTGGCCAGCGCGGCCAGCAACAGGCGTTCTGTTTCGTGCAATGGTTCGAGCTGACGATCCGATAGCTGCGAAATGGCATCGAGAGCCTGCGCGGCTTGCCGTGCATTCGACCAGGCTACCCACAAGGCAGACCATAGTGCGAGCGACAACAGGCCAAGCACGATCAACAACCCAGTGCGGAGTTTAAGGTTGACTAACATCGCGGTGCGGGTTTGAGGTTGGCGTTCATGGATCAGGCTTACTTGATGCCGAATCGATGGTCTAGCGACACGATGCCGCCACCCCGAGCGATCAGATACAACATCAGACCGGCCCAGGTCAGATGAGTCGGCCAGGCATCCGGGTAGACAAAAATCTCAATCACGCTGGTCATACCCAGCAGGGCGAAGGCGGACAGACGCGTCATGAGTCCCAGCGCCAGCAGCAGCGAAAACAGATGTTCCGAGTAGGCGGCCATGTGCGCCGCGATCTCTGGCGGGATCAGTGGAATTTTGTACTCGTCACGGAACAACTCGTAGGTACCCGGCGTGATGGTGAGAAAGCCTGTGACCTTGGTGCGGCCCGACATGAAGAAGGTCGCGGCAATACCGTAGCGTGCCGCCAAGGCGATCAACGAGTGTCCGATCCACGTGCCGAGACGATCGGCCAGTTGATTCCATTGTGTGAGTAGCCAGGGAGACGGCGAGCGCGTTGTGCGAGAGAGTTCCATGATGGGCTCCAAGATGCAGTTCTTTGGTTTATAAAGCCGCGTCGAATGTATCGGGCGGGCAGAGTGCGCCAGCTTCCAGCAAGTCGGCCAGGGTGCGCGCCAGATCCAGCGCCGGATCCGCAGTCAGCGCGTGTTGTGCCGCCTCGGCCAGCGACAGGTCCTGTGCGCAAGCGTTCAGAAACGCGCAGTGACCAAGACCGACTTCGCGCCATTGCACGGTGGCTGAGGGCCTGGTCAGCAGGGCACCTTGGGCGGTCCAGTGCAGGTCGCTATCGATCTCGATCTGCGCTCGGTTGCTGTGCCAGATCGTGTAGACAGGATGCGTCTCGAACCATGCCCAGCGCGCCGCGGGATGAGGGCGCAGCACCACGGCGCCCAATGCCTCCGGCGCCAACTGCGCCAGCACATCCGCTGCGGCCGGCTCGGCATCCGCGGCGATATGACTTTCTATCCATGCCCGATCCAATTGCGCGACACCGCTCAAATAAGGTAGCTCACGTGCCGGTTCAAAATGCGCCAGAAAGTCTGCAAACGTGGCGCCGTATTCGATCAGACTGATACGGTCAGGCGGTGTGCCCGGAACAAACACGGAAGCCGCGGCCCCAAACCAGTCGACTCCGACCAAACGTTCGACGGTTGGAAAGTTGGCGCGTAACGCATCAACACATCCCTTCATCACAGTGTTGCGATACACGTTGAAACCAGCTTGGGCCTTCAGCGACTGCAGCATCCCTGCCGCAGCGGGTGCAGCATCCCTTGCGAACAACGCCTGCACAAAATCGTCTTGATAGCGGGTGAGCGAAGATGTCATGGGATCACCAGTTCGGACAGTGCGTGCGTGTGTAGAATCTGTTGCGCGTTGTCGCGCTCGCGCCAGAGTTCGTCCCAAGCGGGAATCTTGTCATCGCGTTCGATCAGGGTGGGCCGCGGCCCGATCCATTCGATCAACTGCGCGTAGAGTGACCAGACCTCGGCGGAGATCGGCGCATCATGGGTGTCTATCAGCAATCCGCTGGCGTTCTGATCGGCGGCATCTTCGCTGTGACCTGCCAGATGAATTTCCATCACCGCTGTGCCATCGATCTGCATCAGATACTGAAGCGGGTCAGCGCCCAGGTTGTGTGCGCTGATGTACACATTATTGACGTCCAGCAGCAAGCCGCAGCCGCTGCGCTTGACCAATTCACCGAGAAAATCGGTTTCGCTCCAGCTGTGGCAATCAAAATTCAAGTAATGCGTGGGGTTCTCGATCGCGATGCGGCGCCCCAGCGCATTTTGCGTGCGATCAATATTGTCGGTGACGCGTGCCAGCGTTTCACTGGTGCGCGGCAACGGCAGGAGATCCGGGTAATAATGACCGCGCCAGGTTGACCAAGCGAGATGCTCCGATACCAGCGCGGGCTGAAAGCGCTCGACCATGGCGGCCAACTTGCGCAAGTGCGCGGCATCGGGTGGGGCATCCGCGCCGAGCGACAGCGAGACGCCATGCAGTGACAGCGGATGCCGTTCGCGTATCGCTTCAAGCCAGGCCAGGCGCGGACCGCCCGCGATCATATAGTTCTCGGGATGGACTTCAAACCACAGGCCGCTTGCAGTGGCCTGTGCGGCCGCCGCGTAGTGCGGCGGGCGCAGCCCAAGTCCGGCGTTCAGTGAGTGGTTCATGATCGCGGGTCGCTCGGCTGTATCAGGACGCGCTCGGGGTCAACGAACCCATGCCGTGCGGCGTCTTGATCGACGTGCAGGTGCCGGCGGGTACGTTCTTCCAATGTGCGCCATCGTAGTCGGTCTTTTGCGATGCGGCGCACGTCGTGCCTGCACCTGCCTTGCAGTCGTTCTGACCGGCAAGCGCGACGCCAAAACACTTCTCTACCGAGGTCTTTGCGGGCGTTGCATTGCTTTGTGCTTGGGCAGCGCCCGAGACCAATGCGGCGAGGGTGAAAGCAGCGCTGACGAGATGGCGAGTGTTCATGAGATTGACTCCAGGAATTGAGGTGTTAAGTGATTAGAAGCCGGACGCTGTGTTGTCATGTGCAGCCGGTCTGTCAGTTAATACGGTGGCGCGTCCCGATGAGTTACAGCGAGGATGAAATTTATTTGGGACGGTCTGGCTTCGAGCGCAACAGAGGTATCGACGCGATATCGTCAAACAGGTCGCGTAGGATGGCGTTTGCGCTTGGGCCGCAAGTTTGATTCGGAGAGCGTCGCAAGCGCTTATGCGGCGTGAGGTGGCCGCCGCGTCGACGCATGCGCTGTCGCACGGCGGATTAGCGTCGCCGCCGCCGTCATGGGGGCAGATTGTCTTGCTTGGGGTGCACGTGTATTCTAGAGCGCCCGATTCAGAATAAAAAACCCGTAAACAATAGGGGGCGCAGCCGACCTATACTGGCGCTGAAATCACAGCCCCCCGGGTATCGTTGCCCACAAATTTTTTTTCCTAGGCTGTAACCAGAACGCCCGATGAATCGAATTAATGAAGGTAAGGCGGACGGCCAGGCGGCAATGAGCACGCTTCAGCCGGTCGAAGATCGTCTGAGACGCCTCTTTCTGGCCGGCCTCGATGGCGACGCGCTGGCGTATCGGGATTTCCTCGATAAGTTGAGCGGCCATTTACGCGGCGTGTTGCGCAAGCGTCTGTATCAGATGCCGGATCATGTCGAAGATGTGGTTCAGGAAACCCTGCTCGCCGTGCACAACGGCCGCCATACGTATCGTGCCGAGCAGCCGTTAACGGCATGGGTGCACGCGATTGCCCGCTATAAATTGATGGATTTTTTCCGGGCCCGCGCGCGCCACGATGCACTGAACGAGCCGCTCGACGAAACGCTGGAGATATTCGCGATCAGCGATGAGGAGCCGGCCGACGCCCGCCGCGATGTCGGCAAGCTGCTGGAGCATTTGCCGGAGCGGCAGCGCCTGCCCATCGTCCATGTCAAGTTGCAGGGACTTTCCGTGGCTCAGACGGCCGCCTTGACCGGCATGTCGGAGTCGGCCATCAAGGTCGGTGTGCATCGCGGCCTGAAAGCGTTGGCGGCGAAGATGCGAGACGTATTATGAAGACACAGGATTTGGTGAGTTTTTTGGCCAGCGGCGTTGCGCCGGTGGATAGGCATGTCGCGGCCAAGCGCTATGCGCGCGGTTTGGCGCTCGGTTGGTTGGGCGCGGCGGCGCTGATGCTGACGCTGTTCGGTCTGCGGCCTGATTTGGCGCAGATGATTCATAGCACACTGTTCTGGTGCAAGCTGGCCTTCCCGGTCAGTCTGGCACTGGCTGCGCTGTGGGTGAGCAACCGCTTGGCGCGTCCCGGCATGCAGATCGGGATGGGCTGGATCCTGCTGACGGTGCCGGTTGCCGTGCTGTGGATCGCCGGCGCCATGTTGTACGCCAGCAGTAGTGCGGGCGTCGAGCGCGCCACCATGTTGTGGGGATTCAGTTGGCGCATCTGCCCGTTCAATATCGCGCTGTTGTCGATTCCGGTGTTTATCGGCGTCTTCTGGGCGCTGAAAGGTCTGGCGCCGACCCGCTTGCGCGCGGCCGGTGCGGCGGGTGGCTTGCTGGCCGGCGCGACCGCCACCACCGCCTATTGCTTGCATTGCCCGGAAATGGGCGTGCCGTTTTGGGGTATCTGGTATCTGCTCGGCATCGCGATCCCGACCGTCGTGGGGGCTGGTCTTGGGCCGCGTCTGTTGCGCTGGTAGGCGCCTGAGCGGGGCGGCGATGCCGGCAGTGTGTACCCCGCCTCGCTGTTAGCCCTCGCCGCGGCGACAACCGTCGTCACCGCGGCGTCACTCTGGACCACCATGCCATGTTGCTAAGTAAACTGTTTCGCCGTGCCGCACCGCTTCCCCCCGCCAGCCCGCTGGAAGAAAAGCTGCTGGCCAGCCTGTTGGTGATGGCTTGGGTGGTGGAAGCGCGCGATCCCTATACGGGCGGACACCTGTGGCGAGTTTCCCGCTTTGCGCGTTTGTTGGCGCAACGTGCCGGTCTGACCGAAACGGAGGTAGCGCGCGTCGCCATCGGCGGGTTTCTGCACGATCTGGGCAAGGTGGGCATACCCGACGCCATCTTGAACAAGCGCGACAAGTTGAGCGACGAGGAATACGCGATCATCAAAACCCACCCGGAAGTCGGCCGGCGCATGTTGGAAGGTCATCCGTTCTCCTCGTTGGTGATGGACGCGGTGCTACTGCACCACGAAACCCCGGATGGCCGCGGCTATCCGCGCGGCTTGACGCAGGAACAGATACCCGTAGTGGCACGCATCGTCGGTATTTGCGATGCGTTTGACGCGATGACCAGCACTCGGCCATATCGCGCCGGGATGCCGATCGAAAAGGCGATGTCCATCATTCGCGACAATCTTGGACGTCAGTTCGATGCTGAACTCGGCGGCCAGTTTGTCGCCCTGGCGGAGGATGCGGAACTGCGGCACGTGGTTGGTCACAGTGACGACGGTATCCCGCTTCAATCCTGCCAGATGTGCGGCCCGACACTGCTGTTGCGGCGCGACTCGGTGGCGGGCGACAAAGTATATTGCCGCTCCTGTGGCAGCGAATATGCCCTGGTCGCGCATGACCAGACGCTGCAAGCGATCGCTACCGGTGCGCGCGGTAGCGCAGCCCAGCTCGAAGCCCGTCCCGACGATGGCTTGATCGCGCGGCTGGCCGCGGAGTCCGCCTGTATGCTGAGTCCGACACTGGGGCGCTGACAAAGCCGGTGTGTCAGGCCGGACGTTCTAAAATCTAGGTGAAATGCAGGGTATACGCCGGGGGCGGCCAGCGCTATGGTCAAGGGATAGTCTGTACAGGCTGTCTTGCGACAAGGCCGGGACCTGCGATGATGCCAGCATACTCTTTGCGCTTTCTCTGTATCGCGATGGTGATGCCCATGTGCGTGTCAGTGTGCCGTGCAGATCTGCATCTAGTCACCGAGAACATGCCGCCGTACAACTATGTCGATCCCCGCACCGGTCAGGTGATCGGGTTATCGGTGGCGCTGTTAAGTGCCGCCGCCGCGCATGCCCATATCAAAATCGCGGACATTCAACAGATGCCGATGGTGCGGGCCATTGAGCTGGCACGCAGCCAGGCCGATACGTGTGTCTTACCCTTGATACGCACGCCTGAACGCGAACCCCTGTTTCGATGGATCGGCCCGTATGCGGTCAATCGCTGGGTGTTCTATGCACGTAACGATTTCAAACCTGTCATCCAGTCGCTGGACGACGCCAAGCGCTACCGTATCGGCAGCGATATCCACGGCCGCAAGACCGCTTACCTGAAAGGTCGAGGGTTTACTGCGCTGGATCTGGCGCCGGAAGATGCGCTGAACGCCCGCATGCTGGCCGTGGGGCGCTTTGATCTGTGGTTGGCGGGGCTGTATGAAGGCCAGGCGTTCGCTGATCAGGCCGGCGTCGTCAACATACATCCGGTGTTCGAAGTGGCACGGGTCGATTACTACCTGGCGTGCAACCCGCATCTGGCTGCGACCACGGTCGATGCCATGATGTCCGCGCTGCGCACCATGGCCAAGAGTGGCGAGGCAGCGCGGATTGAGGCGCCCTACGCGGCAGCCGTATCACGCTGAGCGGCTGCCGCCGGGTGCTTAAAACCCTTCCAACACGATCTTGCCGCGTGCGCGCTGGCTTTCCAGCAAGGCATGCGCGCGTTTCAAATTGGCCGCGTTGATGGTGCCGTAGTGCTCGCCGACAGTGGTACGCAAGGTGCCGGCGTCGATCAGCGCAGCGACCCGATCTAGCAAATGATGTTGTTCGATTTGGTCTTCGGTCTGGAACATCGAGCGCGTGAACATGAATTCCCAGTGCAGCGATACGCTCTTGCGCTTCAGTTGACGAAAATCGAAGAGTTCCGGATCATCAATCAAAGCCAGCTTGCCTTGAGGTTTAATGGCTTCGACGATCTGTGGGAAGTGCGGTCCGGTCTGATTCAAGCTTGCCACATAATCCACTTCACCGATGCCGATACGCTGGAGTTCGGCCGCCAATGCCTTCGAGTGATCGATCACATGATGGGCACCCAGCTCGCGGATCCAGGCGTCGGTGGCCGGACGCGACGCCGTGCCGATTACCGTGACGCCGGTCAGGCGGCGCGCCAATTGAGTCAGAATAGAGCCGACCCCGCCCGCGGCGCCCACCACCAGCAGCGTTTTGCCGGAGGGCGTGTCGCTGGCGGGGATGGCAAGCCGGTCGAACAGCAATTCCCAGGCCGTAATGGCCGTCAACGGCAGGGCTGCGGCTTGGGCAAAGTCCAATGTGGCCGGCATGCGGCCGACGATGCGTTGATCCACCAGGTGTAATTCGCTGTTGGTGCCGGGGCGCGTCAAGGAGCCCGCGAACCAGACCCGGTCGCCCGGTTTGAACGAAGACACGGCACTACCGACGGCGCGCACCACGCCGGCCGCATCCCAGCCCAGCACCTTGGCTTGGCCGGCTTCGGGCGGCACGCCAGCACGGACTTTGACGTCTACCGGATTGACTGAGATTGCCCGCACTTCGACCAGAAGATCTTGCGGACCCGGTTGCGGATCGGGCAATTCGACGTCGATCAACGCGTCGTCGGCGGCGATGGGCAGATTGCGATACAAGGCGATGGCTTTCATGGACTCGATACAGGCTGGATGGAGAGTCGCCATCATGCGATGCCCCAGGCCGACGAACCAGTGGATACAATGAATTTCAGTTTCAACGAATCGTTGAAAATATAGTTCGAACCTCAGAGGATATGTGCCGTGGAATTACGCCTAGCCAGCCAGGATGACGCCGTCGCCATAGCCCAAGTGCATGTGGATGCATGGCGCGCCGCGTATGCCGATATCATGCCCGCGGCGTTTTTGGCCACCCTGTCGGTCGAGGCGCGCGCCGAAATGTGGCGCACGTCCATCGCGGCCGGTCGGCTGACCATGATGCTGGCGTGGGATGGCGATCGTTTGGCGGGTTGGATCGCATTTGGCGCGAGCCGCGATGCGGATAAGAGCCCGCCGCTGGACCCGGACCATGCCTGGGCCGAAGTCCATGCCCTCAACGTGCTGCCTGAATACTGGGGCAGCGGTGCCGGCCTGCGTTTGATGCAGTATGCGTTGACCCAGCTGCGACAAGCCGGTTATGCCCATGTGACGCTCTGGACCTTGCAGGAAAACCATCGCGCACGTGCCTTTTATCAACGGCTGGGCTTTGTGCAGGATGGCACCGACAAAATCTTCCAGCTTGGTGAGCTGGGTCTGAAGGAGATGCGTTACCAGTATTCCTGGTAGGCCAGCATCGGAGGGCGCGGATGGCCGACGCAATGCCGGCCTGGCGCCCTCACCTCAGAACTTGTGATACACCCCGATCAGCACGACGTGCGGGGCTTGGTAGTTTTCCAGCGCGCCATTCTGGCCGGTATAGGAATCGCTGATATCGTCGACGAAAGGTTGCACGCCGGTACCGTACTTGGCGTAGGTCGGTGCCGTGCCCGTATTGCGTATCATCGAGCCACGCACGTAAAGCGCGGTGGTTTTCGACATGTTGTGGTCGTAACCGAGGGTCAGGCCGAGCGAATGGTCATCGGCGCCGGCGACGGTACGATAGGCCAGTTCGATGCGGAAATCGTTGACGCGCTTATATCGATAGAGGGCGCCCAGCGTATATAGGGACGCGACTCTATCCTCGGCGAGCCGGGGCGCGAGGAAGCTGTATCCCGACGACAGCACATAATTGGAGCCGTCGTACAGCAAGCCGGCAGCCAGATTGTCGGTGCGCACGTAGCTGGAGGTGGTCAACGGATCGAGACCATAGTTGCCAACGTAGGCGAGCGAGCCGAAAGTATGGCCGTCGTAGTAGTTCAAAGCCAAGGAGCGCGTGGTGATGGTCGGCCCGCCGACGCTGCCGCTGTTCATCGACAGCGCGGCTTGCCCATTCAGCGGTCCGAACCACGGCGTCGAATAACTGACTGCATTGGGCAGACGGGCAGGTTCGAAACTTGCGCCAGGGCCCAGATCATAGGTCCATGCCGTCAGATAGGCGACCGACGATACGGTGCCGACCTGGCCGAATACATCGACGAAAAGCGGCACGCCGACGTCGTCCTGCAGGCCGAATTTGATTTCGCCGGTGCGGGCTGATCCGATCGAAACCCACGACTCGCGGTTGAATTCGGTTCCCGACGTCCCGTAGGCACCGTTATTTGCATCGAAACCCGATTCCAGCGAGAAACGGGCGCGAAAACCGCCGCCCAGATCCTCCACGCCATAGATCCCGAACTTCGAAGTCCATTCGCCGCCGCTTTGCTCCAGAAAGGTGGTCTTTGCCCCTTTCTCAAAACCGATCGCGTCGTCGACCGTGCCGTAGAAAGTGACACCCGGCGTATACGCCGCGTTACTGGCATAGGGCACGCCAAAAAAGTAATTCGACATAAAGCTGTCGTTCGCGCTTGCAGCCGGGCTCAGGCTCAAGCCGCTGGCTGCGGCAAAGACGCAGGCGAGCGCCCGCAGCAGATGGCGGCGAGAGATTGGAGCGGTGTACGGTTCGGCGGGCTGCTGGACCGCCTGGGCGGGGGACTGCAAGCGTGATTTGGACATGGACCGTTTTAGTTGAAGTGATGAAATCGTGCGAGAAAGCCAGATGAAAACTGTGTGACGCTGACTATCCGTGCACAAAAACCCACCTACAATCGAAATATTGCGCCCCCTATTAACTTTTAGTTGATACCCTGGTTTCTTGGCTATTTATGGATAGTTGTGACGCATAATCCCGCTTCGCGCCATCTTCTGGCGCATTCAGCATAGAAGGTCGGCACCATGAAACTTCACCATTTGCGCGCATTTCTCGCGTTGGCGGACGGCGGCAGCCTGGTCAAGGCGGCCGCCGCACTGAATCGAACGACCGCGGCAGTTTCCAAGGCGATCCGCGAGTTGGAAGACGATTTCCAGGTCCAATTGTTCGTGCGCACGCCTTACGGCATGTCGCTGGCGGAGGGCGGCCGGGTCTTGCTGCCGCGCGCGCAAGCCATGCTGGCCGAACGCATGCGTGCCGACGAAGATCTGCGCACTTTGCGCGGACAGGGGGAAAGCCGCCTGCGCATCGGCTTGACGCCGGCCGTGGCGGTGCTGATCGCGCCGGTGGTGATCGAACGCTTTCTTGCGTGCGCGCCCGGCATCCGTCTCGAGGTCTATGAATATCAGCGTGAGCAAATGGCGCATCGGCTCGACGACGGCACATTGGATCTGGTGTTGTACGGCTTGCCGTCATTTATGGCAGAAACCGTCAGCGACCCCGGCACCCTGATGTACGAAACCGAACTGGCGCTGACTGTGCGCCGCGCCAGCCGCTACGCGCAAGCCCGCTCGCTGGCCGATCTGCACGATGCGCTGTGGATTTATACCGACCCGCACGGGGTGCAACAAGCCTTTGTCGCCGAGGCCTATCGCTCGGTGGGGCTCGACGCGCCCGCCCGTACCTTGCTGTGCAATGCCCAGGTGGTTGCCTTTATGCTGACGCTGCAACTCGACGCGGTGGGTTTTGCCGCGCGCCCGGTGGCCGAATCGTATGACCCCGTCACCATCCTGCCGCTCTTGCCGGTGCCGCCGACCTTGCGCGTCTACAGCATGGTGCGGCCGTCGGCGCTGGCGTCGCCGGCAGTGAATATGTTTATGGCCTTGACGCGAGAGGCGACGGGGAATTGAGCGCGGGGCAACCCGCGCAGGGGCCACGAAAGTCGTCGAAGAAGCTTTGGCGGCTGGTGGAGTCGCGATACCGGCTCATGTCGACAGTAACAAAGGTTTACTCCAGATCCAGCCAGGCACGCGCAAATGCAAACTCGACCCGCACACGGTGAAGCAGGTGCTACAGGAGCCCGGCATCCTTGCCATGGAGTGATGCGATCAGGCCCACTTGGCGCCAATGGTGCTAGACGAGCTCAAGCTCTCGTTTGCTAAGGTCGTCGGCAGCGACTGCCACATTTTTCGGGGCGCAGGCGTTCCGGGCTCTCGCTATACATGGGTCAAGATGGCTAGGTCCAGCTTGGAAGGCTTGCGTCTTGCTTTGCTGGACGGTCAACACGGGGTGTCAGTCTGCCGCAGCGACGATGGTGACGATTTCGCTCCTTTCGACAAACCCGAGCATTTTATCGAATCCATCGAGATTTCAGACGCGCGATTTATGGACGCGGTGAGCCGGCCACGATAGCGCTCAACCCCATTCAATGCGCTGATCGGCGGGCGTGGGACGGGAAAATCAACGGTCGTACACGCATCGCGGTTCGCTTACCGGCGCGAGAAGGAACTGGCGCCAAGCTCAGAGGCCGTTCAGACCTTCGCTCGATTCAATAAGGCTGCGAGGAACCGTAATGACGAAGGTGGCTTGCGCGCTGAAATGCAGATTTGCGTAAGTTGGATTGCGAAGTCGTCGCACCGATCGATCAAGCCCATCTCGCATGGCTCCAGAGTAAGCGTCGGAGACAAAATTCTCGCATGCGAGAATCGAAACTACGAATCGAAAATTCTCGCGTGCGAGAATGGTCTTGCAGGCGCTTAAGTCCTCTCGCCAAGATCGAGTTGCCCCTGTGCTTTCGCTGGATCCTCGGGAAGCTCGTCCGACGAAACGGCATTCATGCCGACAGAGCGAGCGAAGTTACGAAGACCCTTATCGTCCGAGTAGATGCAGTTCGCAAGACGGCTACGCGCAATGGCCACGATTTGGTGATCGAATTTCACCTTGCTCCAAGCCGCGTTTTGCTTTCCCTTCTTGTTCCCCGAAGACAGCGCCGCCCGAATGCTGATCGAACATTCGATCGCCGCGCGCTGATCGAACGGAACGACCTCGAAGCCAGAGGATCGACTAAATCCGTCTGCGAGTTCGGGAGCGTGGACGAGAAGCTCCGATAACGCCGGAGTCGGGATAAGGATTTTGGTCCGCGTCTGATTGAGGTTGCGCACAAGAAACGCCAGGCGCTCTTTCTTGTGGCGCTCTGTCGTGCGGGGCGTCAGAAGACTGATCAGAATTCCAGCATCAAAAACGACCATTAATCGCTTCCCCGGATTTTTTGATGTTCTTTTTCCGGGTTATCGAATTCCGCCCATCCATTTCCCGGATGCGACGCGAGCTTCGCGAACACCTCGTCAGCCGGCGTCTCGTCGAGCTCTTCAAAATGAGCGATATGAAAACTTACCAGACTCCAATCGCCTTCGCCCGAACGTTCCCATACCCCTGTTCCGTGAACGCGAACCGGCTTGCCAAGGTAATGGCCCACAAGCGCACGCGCGGTCTCAGGCGTCGTTTCGATGCCCTTATAAATCGTCTGCTCATCGAGCGATTGCAGCCACACCGGAATCGTTCGGTCAGTGCCGCCGATGCGAATGACGATACCGTCTAGGCACCCAGCCTCGCGCAGCCTATAAGGTTTCTCGTCAGGGATATCGCGGCCTGCGAACTTGACATAGACAACGTTCCCCGCCTTCAGTGTCGCCTTGGCATTGTCAGCCTTCAGAAGACGATTGATCGCCTCGAACGGCTTCCGAATGTCATCCGGCGCGTCAACTGAGTGTGCAAGTTGCAGCCGAGCTTGGACCTTTGGTATGGCCGGATAGTCGACCTTCGCTTGAGGAATGGCGCTTCCCTTTCGTACGCTCGTGAAGTGGACGTGCTCGTGGCTACCAAGCAGGTCCGCAAGCTGAACCAAATACTCTGCCAGCCGCGACATTGGGAGCGTGTCCGGCGTAAAAGCGTCGATTCGAAATTGGATGAGTTCGGTCTTGTCCATGGCGCGGCCTTCTTTCTGATTATAAGGTGAAGATCGCTCGCAAGCCTACTGACCGTTGCGCCACCGCCGTTCGACGCGGTTGACACTTCGTTGACACCCAGAAACGGACAAGGGGTTACGTTTGCACGTAACCCCTTGTTTTATATGGTGGCGAATCAGGGATTCGAACCCCGGACCTGCGGATTATGATTCCGTCGCTCTAACCGGCTGAGCTAATTCGCCAAAGAGTCGCAGATTATCAACGTCAATTGCGGCCCTGTCAAGCCCTTTGCTCGCTTAGCGGCTCGAGAATTTGCGGCGGCGCCGTGCCGGGGTGCCGCCGCAGGTCTTACAGACTGGGTGTTGAGCCCGGCCTTATTCCTCCACCGCATCGATATCCGTGCCGCGGGTTTCGCGGACGAACAGCATGCCGATCACAAAGGTGAACAGCGCGATGGCGATCGGATACCACAGGCCCGAATAGATGTTGCCCTTGGCGGCCACGATGGCGAAGGCGGTGGCCGGCAAGAAGCCGCCGAACCAGCCGTTGCCGATGTGGTAGGGCAGCGACATCGAGGTATAGCGGATGCGGGTCGGGAACATCTCGACCAGCATTGCCGCGATCGGGCCGTACACCATGGTGACAAAGATCACCAGGATGGTCAGCACCGCAATCGTCATCGGGTAGTTGATCTGCGCCGGATCGGCCTTGGCCGGATAGCCCGCGCTTTTCAGCACGCCGCCCAGGCCGGTCTTGAAGGCCGCGCCCTTTTCCTTGGCGTCGGCAGCTTTGCCGTCATAGGAACTGACCACCGTGTCGCCCACCTTGATCTGCGCCACGGTGCCGGCGGGTGCCGCCACGTTTTCGTAGTTCAGGCCGGCGCTGGACAGCGCCGCCTTGGCGATGTCGCACGACGAGGTGAAATGCGAAATACCGACCGGGTTGAACTGGAAAGAGCACTCGTTCGGATCCGCCGTCACGGTAATCGGGGCCTTCTCGACCGCCGCTTCCAACGTTGGGTTCGCATAGTGCGTCAACAGATGGAACAGCGGGAAGTAGGCCAGAGCAGCGATCAGGCAACCCGCCATGATGATGGGCTTGCGGCCGATGCGATCCGACAGGGAGCCGAAAAACACAAAGAACGGCGTGCCGATCACAAGCGCCGCGGCGATCAGCAAGTTGGCCGTGGTCCCGTCGACCTTGAGAGTCTGGGTCAGGAAGAACAGGGCGTAGAACTGGCCTGTGTACCAGACCACGGCTTGGCCGGCGGTCAGGCCGATCAGCGCGAGGATCACGATCTTCAGGTTGCGCCACTGGCCAAAGGCTTCGGTCAACGGTGCCTTGGATGCCTTGCCCTCGCTTTTCATGCGCTGGAACACTGGCGACTCATGGAGTTGCAGGCGGATCCAGACCGAAATCGCGAGCAGCACGATCGAGGCCAGGAATGGCACGCGCCAACCCCAGCTGGCGAATGCCTCTTCACCGATGGACTTGCGTACGCCAATGATCACCAGTAACGACAGGAACAGACCCAGCGTGGCCGTGGTCTGGATCCACGAGGTCCAGGCGCCGCGCTTGTTGGCGGGCGCATGCTCGGCCACATAGGTGGCCGCCCCGCCGTATTCGCCGCCCAGTGCCAAGCCTTGCAGCAGACGCATGCCGATAAAGATCACCGGTGCCGCGAAGCCCATGGTGTTGTAACCCGGCAAGAGGCCGACCACAAAGGTCGAGGCACCCATGATCAGGATCGTGACCAGGAAGGTGTATTTGCGCCCGACCAGATCGCCCAGGCGGCCGAACACGATGGCGCCGAACGGGCGCACCGCGAAACCGGCAGCAAAACTCAACAAGGTAAAGATAAAGGCGGCCGTCGGATTGACGCCGGCAAAGAAGCTTTTGGCGATAAAAGCGGCCAGCGAACCGGCCAGATAGAAGTCGTACCACTCGAAGACGGTACCCAGCGATGACGCAAAAATAATGCGCCGCTCGGCGTTCGTCATCGGCGCGTGCGAAACGTGTCCGCTTACGGATGCCATTGCTTGTCTCCAATCGAATAAGAATTATGGGCGGCCTGCGGCAGCGCACCGTGGCCGTTATTCAGTATCGATGTGAAAACTTACCGATAACTGACACCGAGGCATCGAAAGGGCACTTTGTGCTGGGTCTGTCGGTGAAATGTGTGTTCGCCCGATATGCCGCTAAAATTGCCAAAATAATATTCAAATTCGGCTAAATAAATCGATTGTCGCGATTTTTAGGTGGCGTGATAGATGTATTTGTGCGCCCGCAAGCGCCGCCCTAGGGTAAATCCCGGCCTCGCAAACGGGGGAATGTCAGGCGTATCAGGGTGCCCGCACGCGGTGGCGAGTCCTGAAACACGTGGTCCAGGATGGCCATCTGGCCGTGATGCATGCTGACGATCTCGCGCACGATGGCCAGGCCGAGTCCGCTGCCTTCGCCGTCACGTCCGAGGATGCGATAGAAGCGTTCGACCACGTGCGCCCGCTCGTGCTCCGGGATGCCGGGCCCGGTGTCCTCGATGTCGATCCCCGTGCTGCGTGCGTCGGCGCGCACGCGCACCGTGATGCGGCCGCCGGTTGGCGTATAGCGGATCGCGTTGTCGAGTAGATTGCTCAGCATCTCGCGCAGCATCACCGGATTGCCCTGCATGTCGGCGTGAACGTCCTCGCCCTCAAAGCCGAGATCCATTTGTTTGGCGAGCGCGGGCAATACCCAGTCCTGCGTCACCTGGCGCGCCAGTGCGCCCAGATCCAGCCGCTCCAGCACCTGGCCGGCTTCCCGGTTCTCGGCGCGCGCCATCGCCAGCAGTTGGGTGACGAGACGGGCTGCTTGTTCGGAACTGGCGGCGATCTGCTCCAGTGAACGCTGAACTTCGGCCGATACAGCATGGCGTGAGGCCAGTTCGGCTTGCATGCGCAGACCGGCTAGCGGCGTTTTCATCTGGTGCGCTGCGTCCGCGATAAAGCGCTTTTGCAGCGCCATGTTTTGTTCCAGCCGCGTCAGCAGTTCATTGAAGGAGGTCACGAGCGGAGCGATCTCGGCCGGCGCCTGGGTCGCTTCCAGCGGCGACAGGTCGTCCGGGCGGCGCTGGCGGATATGCTGCTGCAGTGCATGCAGCGGCGCCAGGCCGCGCGACAGCCCGAACCAGACCAATACGATGGCCAGCGGCAAGATCACGAATTGCGGCAGGATCACGCCTTTGATGATGTCGTTGGCGAGCCGGCTGCGTTTCCCCAGGGTTTCAGCCACCTGCACCAGCGCGTACGGCTGGCCGGTCAGGCCCGGCACCTCGGCCGAGGTATAGGCGATGCGGATCGCGGTGCCGCGCAGATTCTCGTTGCGAAACTCGACGACACCCGGCTGCGGTTTATCTTCTTCGCCCGGCAGCGGCAGCTCGCGGGTGCCGGCGACCAGCTCGCCGTGGGGCCCGACCACCTGGTAATAGACGGTGTCGATATCGTCGGCGCGCAGGAACTCTCGCGCCGAGTCGGGCAGCAACATGGTGGCCACACCGTTGACCGGCTGGATCTGACGCGCCAACACGTAGACATCGGTTTCCAGCGAGCGATCGAAGGGCCCGTTGGCGATCGACTTGGCGACCAGATAGGTGACGGCAATGCTCATCGGCCAAAGCAGCAGCAGTGGCGCCAGCATCCAGTCCAGGATCTCGCCGAACAGCGAGCGCGGTCGCGGCGCGGTGGCAATTTCGTCGGGTGGGGCAAATGGATTTTGATAGGCCGCGTCGATGGTCTCTTCGGCATCGGCGGGCGATGGGGTGGCTTGAGGTCTGTCGCCGGCTGAGAAGGGCATCAGTGGGGCGCGCGCGTGTTGCGCATCGTCGGAATCAGCCGGATCGGCGGGGGTGGCTGGGTCGACGACGGCGCCACCTGGCGGGATGGGCTTCACGACGCGGCGCCAGAAGCGGGATCGCGCGCCGCCGCGCTGGCGTCGGCCGTGCCGGCGCCCGGTTTTTCCAGGCAATAGCCGAGACCGCGCACGGTGGCGATTTGCACCCCACCGGGCTCCAGCTTCTTGCGCAATCGATGAACATAGACCTCGATTGCGTTATTGCTGACTTCTTCGCCCCATTCGCACAGATGATCGACCAGCTGTTCCTTCGAGACCAGCCGGCCGATCCGTTGCAGCAGCACT
>Ga0116226_10001022_pt1 | contig 24419 bp, 28 predicted proteins | sample S1TSphfallax_FD_89692 | JGI IMG/M metagenome (GOLD analysis project Ga0116226, IMG submission 89692) | Host-associated microbial communities from peat moss isolated from Minnesota, USA - S1T2_Fa - Sphagnum fallax MG | ecosystem: Host-associated > Plants > Peat moss > Unclassified | place: USA... | reverse complement strand
CGCTTGATGCGGGAGAGGCGCTGGTGGATCTGGAAGTTGAGGTCCCTCGGCATCGAGGCGTGCCCGAGGTAGATCTGCTGGGTCACGAACCCGAGCAGGTAGAACAGCGCGACGGAGAACCGCTTGGCGGCGGTTTGGGTTGGGGGAGCGGTTGGGGCTGCGTCGGTCACGGCGATAAGATAGGATGGCTGACACGATAATGTCAAGTGTGTTTAACGTCTTCGTTGCCTTTTCTGACGCCTGGTGCGGTCCCGTGGATCGCCGGATCAAGTCCGGCGATGACGATTTTTCGTTGAATCAATATGTTGGGCGTAGGGTGGGCGTAGGGTGGGCGTAGGGTGGGCTTCAGCCCACCATCGGGCGCACGTTAGGTGGGCTGAAGCCCACCCTACCAAATATGGCCAACTACGCCGTCGGCCCGCCGATAACGCTTACTGCGAGCGGCGGCCGAAGGAGACGGCATAGGCCTGGGTGCGGGTGTCGATCAGCGGGTCGTCCGACGCCTCGATGCCGTCCGGCAGATTGGTCGGCAGGAACAGCAGGGATTTTTCCGCCGTCGCGCTGTCGGCCGCTGCCTTGGTGAGCGTCAGCGTGCCGAGCTCGACGACCTTGCGGTCGTCCGGCCAAGGCTTGGTCGGGTCGCTCGTCGGGTCGCCCGGATTGGCCAGTTGCGCGGACAGGCTGAACACGACGGGGCCTTTCGCGAGGCGGGCCGGCAGCTCCTTGATCAGGAAGTCGGGCGACTGCTTGGCGGCGTCCGCCGAGGACAGATGCTCGGCGCCGGCGGCCGGCAGGATCTTCCAGCGGAACGGCTGGCGCGTGCCGGCGGCGTTGACGAAAACGAACGCGTCGATGCCGTAATACGTCTCCCGCGCGAAGCTGGTCGGCGTCGCCACCGTCGCGTTCGCGGCGAGGAAGGCCGGATGGCTGCCGATGAACTGCTCGAGCTTGGTCGGCTTCGGGCTGTCCGGCCCGCTCGCGATGATCGCGTTCAGCAGGTCGCGAAATTCCTCGCCGGTGGCGACCGGGAAGAATTTCAGCGAGTTGGTCACGATGTCCGCCTCGCCGCCGTCGGCGAGATGGAACTTTATGGCGAAACCATGCGGGTTCGCGTACGGGTCGCCGTCGGGCAGGTTCGGCACGCCGGTGGCGTCGGAGAACCGCACCGTGACGGGCACGGGTTTGCCGGTGAAGATGACCGCCTTGCTCAGCGCGGCGGCGCCGGCGCCGGGGGTGAAACTGCCCTCCGCCACGACGCCCTTCGCACGGTTGGCGCGCAGGCCGGGATGGCTGCCCCAGACCTTGTTCATCCCGTCGACGATCTGCTCCGGCACCGGCGTGTCGTCCGCGCGCGCAAAGACGGATGTCCCGACAAGCAACAACCCCATCGCCAGCGTGGCCGGCCCCAGCCCGAAAGCGCGCATGATGAGCGTTCCCTTTTTCGTGAGGCGCATGTGGCGACGCAAGACGGTCATGGCAGTGCCGACTCGTCGCGCGAGCGTTCACAGTCCCGTGATCCATCCGATCCGCCGCCTTTCGTCACGGGCACGGTTTCCCCCGCCGCGCGATTCGCTATGCTGCGCGCCGAAAGGGGCGCCAACGCCCCGCCGACGGGAGGAAACCGCATGACCGACAGCCCGCACATCGTGCTCGATCCGCGTTTCAACGCGCTGATCTTCGGCCACACGAAACTGGAAAAACTGTGGACCGGCGCGCGCTGGGCCGAGGGGCCAGCCTACTTCGCCGCCGCCCGCCACCTGATATTTTCCGACATCCCGAACGACCGGCTGATGCGCTACAACGAGGATGACGGGTCCGTCACCGTGTTCCGCACCCAGGACGGGCACCAGAACGGCCACACCGTCGATGCGCAGGGGCGGCTGATTGCCTGTGAGCACAGCGGCCGCGTCGTCTCCCGCACCGAACACGACGGCAGCCGGACGGTGCTGGCCTCCCACTGGCAGGGCAAGCGGCTCAACTCTCCGAATGACGTGACGGTGAAGTCGGACGGCTCGATCTGGTTCACCGACCCGACCTACGGCATCGACACCGAGTACGAGGGCTACATCCGCGAGTCCGAAGTGGGCGCCAGCTACGTCTACCGGATCGACGGCCATACCGGCGACGTGACCGCCGTGATCACCGACATGCTCAAGCCGAACGGCATCGCCTTCTCGCCCGACGAGAGCCTGCTGTACGTGGCCGAGACGGGTGCCACGCACGACCCCTCGGTGGCGCCGGTGATCCGCGCGTACCGGGTGAATTCCGATGGCCGCAGCGTGTCCGAGGGCCGCGTGTTCGCGACCTGCGATGCGGGCCTGTACGACGGGTTTCGCGTCGACACGAAGGGCCACGTGTGGACCTCCACCGGCGTCGGCGTCTACACCTACCATCCCGACGGCACGTTGCTGGGAAAGACGCCGGTGCCGGAGATCGTCGGCAACCTGACGTTCGGCACGCGCAAGCGCAACCGGCTGTACATCATGGGCCAGACCTCGCTGTACGCGATCTTCGTGAACGCGCACGGCACCAAATACGGCTGAGTCCGCTGCCCGCCAGATTGGCGTTGCGCGCCTTGCCGGTCTGATGTCTTGTGGCGCGGAAGCCGTCGCTGAACGGACGGCGTGAAGGGGAGGGGACTGCGCATGAACGCGCCGCCGCCCGAGATACATGTGCCGCAACCGGGCGCCGCCGCGCCGTTGCTGGAGGTTGCGCACGTCTCCAAGCAGTTCGGCGGCACGCGCGCGCTGACCGACGTGTCGCTGCATGTCGGGCGCGGCGAAATCCTGGCTCTGCTCGGCGAGAACGGCGCCGGCAAATCCACGCTGATCAAGATTCTGGCAGGCGTGGTGATGATGGATTCCGGCGCGCTGCGCTTCGGCGGGCAGGACGCGACCGGCGCGCCGCGCAAGATGCGGATCTCGTTCATCCATCAGGATCTCGGCCTGATCGAGTGGATGACGGTTGCGGAAAACATCTGTCTGGCGCTCGGTTATCCGCGCTGGGCCGGATTCGTCGACTGGTCCGCCGCGCGCGCCCGCGCCGCCCGCGCGCTCGACCAGCTCGGCGCCGACATCGACCCCGATGCCCGCGTGCAGTCGCTGAGCCGCACCGAGAAGTCGCTGGTGGCGATCAGCCGAGGGCTGGCGGCGGAGGCGGAATTGCTGGTGCTCGACGAACCGACGGCGAGCCTGCCCGCCGACGAGGTGGCGCGGCTGTTCACCTGCCTGCGCCGGCTGCGCGACCGGGGTGTCGCGATGATCTACGTGTCGCACCGTCTCGACGAAGTGTTCGAACTCGCGGACCGGATGGTGGTGCTGCGCGACGGGCGCGTGGTCGGCGACCGGGTGGTGGCGCAAACGACGCCGGAGGAAGCGATCCTGCTGATCGTCGGGCGCGAACCGTCGCAGATTTTCCGCCGTGCCGTCGAAGGCAACGGCGCGCCGCGCCTGCTGTTCGAGGGACTGTGCATCGACTGGGTCGGGCCGATCACGGCGGAGATTCGCACCGGCGAGGTGGTGGGGCTGGTCGGGCTGCGCGGCGCCGGACAGGAACTGGTCGGGCGCGCGCTGTTCGGGCTGGAGCCGCCGACCGGTGGGCGGGTGCTGCTCGACGGCGTCGCGGTGGCGCCACGCTCGCCGCGCGAGGCGATGGCGGCGGGCATCGACCTGGTCTGGGGCGACCGCACCGCCGGCTCGATCGTGCCGATGCTGTCGGTGCGCGAGAACATGTACATCAACCCGACCGCCGCCGGCATCTCCCGCTTCGCCTACATGGCGCCGGGACCGGAGGGCGCGCGTGCCCGCGAACTTGGCGGGCGGGTCGGCCTGCGCCCGAACGATCCGGCGATGCCGGTGGAGGCGCTGTCCGGCGGCAACCAGCAGAAGGTCGTGGTCGGCCGCTGGCTGCATTTGCGAGGCAGGCTCTACATCTTCGAGGACCCGACGGCGGGCGTGGACGTCGGCGCGAAGGCGGAAATCTACCGGCTGTTCAATGTCGCGTTGCAGGAAGGTGCGGCGATCCTGATCGTGTCGACCGACTTCGAGGAAGTGGCCAACGTGTGCCATCGCGCGCTGGTGTTCGACCGGGGGCGGGTGGTCGCCGAACTCGCGCACGAGGCGCTTTCGGTGACGTCGCTGCTCGCCGCAGCCTCGGCGTCCGTCAATCCGGCCATGCTCGCGCACGCTCACGGGTGATACATGCAGTCGATCCAGTCCAACGCGCTTGAGCCGACGCGATCCGACCTGAGCCGGGCGAGCCCCGCCGAACGGGTGCGCCGGCTGATCCCGGTGTACGGCCTGCCGCTGCTGACCGTTGTTCTGATCATCGTCTTTTCGATTCTGCTGCCGGACACGTTCCCGACGGCGCTGAACGCGCGCTCGATCATGAGCGACAAGGCGGTGATCGCGCTGCTGTCGCTGTCTGCGATGTTGCCGATGATCGCGGGACGCATCGGCCTCACGGTCGGCTACGGCATCGTGCTGTGGCACGTCGTCGCGATCTCGCTGCAAGTGAATTACGGCATCGGCTGGCCGGTCGCGGTGGCGCTGACGCTGGCGGGCGGGCTGCTGGTGGGCCTGGTCAACGGCATCCTGGTCGAAGTCGCGCAGATCGACAGTTTCATCGCCACGCTTGGCACCGGCACGATCCTGTATGCGCTGGCCAACTGGCACACCGGCGGACGGCAGATCATGGGCCTGCTGCCGCGCGGCTTCATCGATATCAACGCGACGTGGATCTTGGGGTTTCCGATCGGTGCGGTCTACGTGCTTGTGCTCGCGGTGATCCTGTGGCTGATCACCGAGCGGTTGCCGCTGGGGCGGCATCTGTATGCGATCGGGGCGAACCCGAAGGCGGCGGCGCTGAACGGCATTCCGGTGCGCGCCTACGTGATCGGCGTGTTCGTCGCCTCCGGGCTGCTGACCGCGTTCACCGGCGTGCTGCTGGCAGCCAAACTGCGGATCGGGCAATCGAGCGTGGGGCTCGATTATCTGCTGCCGGCGCTGGTCGGCGCATTCCTTGGCTCGACGACGATCAAGCCCGGGCGGGTGAATGTGTGGGGAACGCTGGTCGGCGTGATCATCCTCGCCGTCGGCATTTCCGGCATCCAGCAGTTCGGCGCTGCCTTTTTCGTGGAGCCGCTGTTCAATGGCGCCACCTTGATCGTCGCCATCGGGATCGCCGGCTATGCGCAACGCCGCCGGTCGGCGGTGCGGCGCTACGCCGATCCGGGGTGACCAAACCGCCGCCAACGCGGATCGGACTTCGACGTCAAACAGAGGAAACCAAGAATGTCTCGTACGATATTGCTGGCTTCGGCCAGCCTGCTGCTGATGGCGGGCGCCGCGCGCGCGGATTCGCTCGCGGACGCGAAAGCCTACATCGCCAAGGTGACGGCGCCCGTCTCGACCTGGGACGGGCCGACCACCGGCCCGAAGGCGGCGGGCAAGAAGCTGATCGTCGTCGTCTCCACCGACCAGCGCAACGGCGGGGCGCGCGGCGTCGGCGAGGGCGTCGTCGAGGCGGCAAAAGTGATTGGCTGGGACACGCGCGTGATCGACGGGCAGGGCTCGGTCAGCGAGCGCGCGTCCGGCATCGCCCAGGCGATTGCACTGCACGCCGATGGCCTCGTGCTCGATGCGATCGACGCGGCGGAGCAGGCGAGCGCGATCGAGCCCGCGATCAAGGCCGGCATAAAAATCGTCGGCTGGCATTCGGGGCCGGCGCCGGGGCCGATGGAGAAATTCGGCATCTTCACCAACATCACCACGGACCCGCTGGAAGTCGCCAAGGCGGCGGCGACGTATGCGGTGGCTGACTCCGACGGCAAGGCCGGCGCGATCATCTTCACCGACAGCGCCTACGCGATTGCGATAGCCAAGTCCGACGCGATGGCCGCCGTGATCAAGGCTTGCACGACTTGCACACTGCTCAGCGTCGAGGACACGCCGCTCGCGGATGCCGCGAACCGGATGCCGCAGCTCACCACGTCGCTGCTGCAACGCTACGGTGCGAAATGGACGTATGCGCTCTCGATCAACGACCTGACGTTCGATTTCGCCGCACCCGCGCTGCAAGCGGCCGGCATTCCGGGCGATGGCGCGCCGCACGCGATCTCCGCCGGCGACGGGTCCGAGCCGGCGTTCCAGCGCATCAAGGCCGGGGAATACCAGGTCGGCACCGTCGCCGAGCCGCTGCGGCTGCACGGCTGGCAGGAGGTGGATGAGCTGAACCGCGCGTTCAACGGCGCGGCCCCGAGCGGCTATGTCGCGCCACCGCATCTGTTCATCAAGGCGAACGTCGACAAGGACGGCGGCCCGAACAACATCTACGACCCGCAGAACGGCTATAACGAAGCCTATATCAAGATCTGGGGCAAATGAGCCCTCGTCGCTGACGCAGCCCGCTCATCATGCCGGCGTGGGTCGGCATGATGGGCGGCGCTCCTTCCGACTGTTCCGAATGCGCGATCACAAGACCCGGATCGGGTCGCGGCCCCGGGAACGGGTATCGTCGCTCGGCGTTTAGGAGGTCCACTGAAGACTCCGGAAGGAACTCATCGAATGAAAACAATCACAACGCTCCTCGGGTGTGTGGGACTGACCCTTGTGATGGCGGGTCCGACCTATGCACAGAAGCTCGCCGCGACGAGCACCGACACGACGACGACCATGCCGTCGCCCTCGTCGGAAAATGCCCCGAACGGTTCCTTGCAGCGCTATCATGACATGTTCCGCGCCAGCAAGCTCGTCGGCGCCAATGTCTACAACCAGAGCGGCCAGACCATCGGCTCGGTCGACGATCTGCTGGTCGGCAGCGACGGGAAGATCTCCGAAGCGGTTGTCTCCGTCGGCGGATTCCTCGGCATTGGCGGCAAGCTGGTCGCCGTTCCGTTCACGGACTTCAAGTTCGTCGAGAGCCGCAAGTCGACCGCTGACAACACGGCGTCGCCGATGCTGGCGAACCCGACCAGTTCGACGGGCACGACCCCCGCGACAACGACGCCGACCGCTACCACGACGGCGCCGATGAAGACCAGTTCGGCGAACGAGCCGGTCTATTACAGCATCGTGTTGCCGACGGCCACGAAGAACTCCCTGAGCAGCGCTGCGGAATTCAAGTACGAGAGCTGATCGACCGGGCGGAGGTCACCGGCAACATCGGGCCGCCGGTGACCGCGTCTTTTCTGCAAGCGTGGGGATTCGATGCCCGATACGTCGATCCGCTCCTATCGAACGAAGCGCCGTTTCGCTGTCACGCCGGAGCCGACCGGATCGGGTGAGGGCGGGCGGAGCGGCGTTTTTGTCGTGCAGAAACATTCCGCGCATCGCGCCGGTCTGCACTGGGATTTCCGGCTTGAGCACGACGGCGTGCTGTGGAGCTGGGCGATACCGAAGGGGCCTTCGCTGGACCCGGGCGACAAGCGCCTGGCGATCCATGTCGAGGATCATCCGGTGGACTACGCCGATTTCCAGGGCGTGATTCCTGACGGCGAATATGGCGGCGGCAAGGTCGAGACCTGGGATCGCGGGCATTGGGAACCGATCGGCGATCCTGTTGCCGGAATGAAGAAGGGCGACATCGCGTTTACGTTGCGGGGCGAGCGGCTGAACGGCAGGTTCACGCTGGTGCGGCTGCGCAATCGCGACAAGCGCAAGGCGGAAGCCTGGTTCCTGATCAAGGGACATGACGAGAACGCGGTGGAAGGCGGAACCGCGCCATCGTTGGAGTCCAAGCCCCTGCCTGCGCCGAAAAAGGAGGCCGCATCGGAGCCCCCGATCGCTGGTGCCAAACGCCGTGCGCTGCCGCCTGATCAGGCGCCACAACTGTGCGAGTCCAGCGACGAGCCGCCCGCCGGCAGGCAGTGGATCAGCGAAATAAAATTCGACGGCTATCGCCTGCTCGCATGGGTCACGCGCGGCGGAGACGTGCGTTTGATGACGCGCAACGGCCATGACTGGGCGGCCAAGCTGCCCGCGGTCGCGAAGGCGATCGGCAAACTCGACGTGGAGTCTGCCGTGCTGGACGGGGAACTCGTGGCCTTGCGCGCGGACGGGACATCGAGCTTTGCGGATTTGCAGGCCGCGCTTTCGGACGGTCGCGACCGGACGCTGCACTTCCATGCGTTCGATCTGCTCGCGCTGAACGGCTGGGATCTGCGGCCGTGCGGGCTGCTCGACCGCAAGGAACTGCTCGCCGGTTTGAGCAACTGGAAGGGAATGCTGCGCCTGAGCACGCATGTCGCGGGCAACACGGACAAGATGCGCCGCAATGCCTGCAAGATGAATCTCGAAGGGATCGTCTGCAAGAATGCCGGTGCCCCCTATCGCGCCGGGCGCGGCAAGGACTGGCTGAAATTGAAATGCCTCGGGCGCGAGGAATTCGTCGTGCTGGGCTGGACGCCGCCTGCCCGCAGCCGGGTCGGGCTTGGTGCGCTGCATGTCGGGTATTTCGACCCCGATGGCCAACTGCATTACGCGGGCGGCGTCGGCACGGGATTTTCCGATGCATCGCTCGCGGCGTTACGCAAACGTCTGGATGCGATGGCCTCCGGCCCGCCCGCCGACATGCGTGTTGCCGGCGATCCGCCGGAAGGAACAATCGAATGGGTGCGGCCGGAATTGGTCATCGAGGTGCAGTATACCGCGTGGTCGGGCGCTGGGCGGCTGCGGCACGCGGTCTATCTCGGACAGCGGGAAGACAAGGCGCCGCGCGATGTCGTTCGCGATGTCGCCGATGCGCAAGCGGAACGCACCGTGTTCGGCACGGCGGCAGCAGCGCCAAAGCGCGTTCCGGCGGCGGCGAGCCGGATCGTGGTCGCACGCGCGCCCAAATCTTCCGGCAAACGTGTCGGCAATGTCGAGGTGACTCACCCGGACCGCGAGTTATGGCCTGGCATCAGCAAGCTCGACCTGGCGGAATATTGGGTGAAAGTTGCGCCGCACGCGCTTCCCGGACTGGCGCGGCGCCCGCTTTCCGTCGTGCGCTGCCCGGACGGAGTTGGCGGGGAGACGTTCTTCCAGAAGCACGCGCACGGCAAGCTTCCGCCGGAGATTCGCGAAGGCGCCGTCTCCGGTGCGCCATATCTCGCGATCGACGATGCCGATGGGCTGGTCGCGCTGGCGCAGATGTCGGCGATCGACCTGCATCCGTGGGGTGCCTCCGAAGCCGACCCGCTGCATCCTGACAGGCTGGTGTTCGACCTCGATCCTGGCGAGGCCGTTCGGTTCGGCGCGGTGGTCGCGGCGGCGTACGACGTGCGAGACCGATTGCAGCGTCTTGGCCTGGAGTCTTTCTGCCGCACCACCGGTGGCAAGGGGCTGCATGTCGTCGTGCCGCTGACGCCGCAGGCCGACTGGACGCACGCCAAGGATTTCTGCCACGCCTTCGCCGAGACGATGGCGCGCGATGCGCCGGACAAATATGTTGCGCACGTCAAGATCGCAGATCGGCGCGGCCGCGTTCTCGTCGACTGGCTGCGCAACGGTCTTGGTGCAACCGCCGTCGCATCGTTCTCGCCTCGCTCGCGCCCCGGCGCCGGAGTGGCCACGCCGCTCACTTGGGCGGAGGTCACGCCGAAGCTCGACGCCGGGCTATTCACGCTGCGCACGATTCCGGCACGTCTGGCGAAGCTGAAGCGCGACCCGTGGGACGGCTTCGACACACTTGCGCAGCAATTGCCGAAACTTGGCAAATCGCCGGAGCCGGCGGCGTCGGCCGAGCGGGTGGGCGGCAGTATCGTCAGCGCGCGAAAACCCAAGACCAGGAAGCATTGAACGATGGCAGCGTCAGGACCGCACCCGATCTGGACCGGCCATATGCGGCTGGCACTCGTCACCTGTCCGGTCGCACTATATAGCGCCAATCACGATCGCGGATCACTGCATTTCAATCTGATCAACCCGAAGACCGGCAACCGCATCCGCAACGTCGCGCAGGACGCGGAAACCGGGAAGGAGGTTTCGCGCGGGGATCTGGTGAAAGGCTACGAGTTCAAGAAGGACACGTACATCATCCTGACCGACGAGGATTTCGAGAGCGCGCGGATCGAGACGTCCTCGACCATCAAGATCGAGAAGTTCGTCGACGTTGCCTCGATCGACCCGATCTACTTCGACGCGAGCTACTATCTCGCGCCGGATGGCGATGCCGGGCGTGACGTGTATCCCGTGCTCCGCGACGCCATCGCCGCCGCCGGCATGATCGCGCTCGCCCGTGTCGTCATCGCGCGGCGGGAGCGGGCGATCGGCATCCTGCCGATGGGCAAGGGTCTTGTCGCGCACACGCTGCACGACGAGCGCGACCTGAACGATCCGCGCGAGCTGTTCAGCGGACTGCCGGGCGGCAGGTCCGACCCGGAGATGCTCGACCTCGCGAAGCAACTCATCAAGCGCCAGACAGGAACCTACGATCCCTCCGATGTGGAGGATCGCTACGAGGCGCGCCTGCGGGCCGTCATCGACGCGAAGCTGAAGGGCGAGGGCGTCTCGGTCGGCGATGACGAGGCTCCGGACCAGGACAACGTGATCGACCTGATGACCGCGCTGAAGCGCAGCCTGGGCGAGGGAGGCAAGGCGAAGCGGGCGACGAAGGAGAAGGCGCCCGCAAAGAAGCGCACGGCCCGATGACGCCCGCCATCCCTCGCGGCTAGCCGAGATACTCCATGATATACAGCCCGACCGAAAAGTCCGTGCTGTAGACGAGACCTTTTTTGTCCACGAACACGTCTGCCGAGTGCAGCACCTTCGGGCGGTTCGGCCGCGGATCGACCATTTTTGTCGGCGGTGGCGGCACGCAGGCGCCGACCTCGACCGGCTGGAACTTGTTGCGGATATCGTAGACGCGCACGCCGGCGTTCTGATACGTGGCGAAAATCAAATCCTCGCTGACGAAATTGTCCGGCCGGTTTTCGTACACGTTGTGCGGCCCGAAATGGCCGCCGACTTTCAGGTAGTCGGTGTCATTCGGCTCCGGGAATGTGGAAATGCTGATCGGATTCGACGGCACGCGATTGTCGAAAATCCAGATCGGCTTTTCGCCGTCCTCGCGGTTGTCGAGCACCGTCTCGTCCACCACGACCAGAAGTTCGCGGTTCGGCAGTGGCAATGCGTTGTGCGTGCCGCCGCCGAACGGCGGCGCCCAGGTCTTGTGCGTGATCAGTTTGGGCGCGGTCCGGTCGCTCACGTCCACCACCGCGAGGCAGGCGTCCCGCCAAGAGCAGTAGGCGATGTCGCCATGCACGATCGGATGGTGCAGGCCGTAGCGCCCCACTTCGCTTGGCCAGTTGGCGACTTCGCCGGCGGCGACGTTCATGCCGGGCAGCCAGTATTTGCCCGCCATCACCGGCGTCGTCGGATCGGCGAGGTCGATCGTGATCATGATGTAGTCGGAAAATCCATCGAGCAGTGCGGAGGCGTAGGCCCAGCGGCCGCCGACGTACCAAGCGCGATGCAATCCGCCGCCCTTGACCGGCATGAAGCCGATCTGTCGCGGCGAGTCCGGCCGGCTCACGTCATAGACGGCGAGACCGGCTGACCATGTCTGTTCGCTGGCGGCATCGGCGTGCGCGGCGATCTTGCCTTTGTAGTAGTTCTTTTCATCAAGCAGTTCGGGCTGCGCGAACATGTCCTTGGCGTGGACCACCAGCAGCAGATCGTCGAACTGTTGCAGATGCAGCGTCCATGTGTTCGGCGGGGCCGGAATGTAGGCAACAGGCTTGGGTTGGCGCGGCTCGCGCACGTCGATGACGGAAAAACCCTTGGAAAAGATGTGCCCGACATAGGCGAAGCCCTTGTGGACCATGATCTGGACGGCATCCGCGCGCCCGCCGCCCTGGTCCGTATGGCCGATGATACGCATGTTTTTCGCGTAGGTCGGTGTCATCAGGTCCGACATCGTCTCTCTCCCCGTTTGTTGGGGAGGAGTCTAGTCGCTGCGCGACGCTTGTCGAGGTGTCCGCTTGCAGCCCCGGATCGGGGATGGTCACATTGTGCGTCGCGAACGGCGGCGGACAGGGGGACCATCATGGATCTGGGGCTCGCGGGCAAAAAGGCGCTCGTCACCGGCGGCAGCAAGGGCATCGGCCGCAGCATCGCCGAGCATCTGGCGCGGGAAGGCGCGTCGGTTGCCATCTGCGCCCGCAATTGGGACGAGGTTGCGGCGACGGTGGCGCAGTTGCGCGGCCTTGGCGTGGCAGCGACCGGGCGTGCTGTCGATGTCGTGGACGGGCCGGCGCTTCAGGCGTGGGTCGCGGACGCGGCGGCGGAGCTCGGCGGGCTCGATATCGTCGTGCCGAATGTCAGCGCGCTGGCGATCAGCAACGACGACGCCGGGTGGAAGGCCGGGTTCGAGACCGACATGATGGGCACGGTGCATACCGTGGAGGCGGCGCTGCCGTTCCTGCACGAGTCCAAGGCCGGCGCCATCGTGATCATCTCCAGCGTCTCCGGCCGGGAAATCGATTTCGCCGCGGGGCCGTACGGCGCGTTCAAGGCGGCGCTGATCCATTACGCGCAAGGGCTGGCGTTGAATCTGGCGCCGAAGGGCATCCGCGCCAACACCGTCTCGCCGGGCAACACGTATTTTCCGGGCGGTGTGTGGGAGAAGATCGAGCAGGGAATGCCCGACCTGTTCGCCCGCGCGCTCGCGCTGAACCCGACGGGGCGGATGGGCCGGCCGGAGGAGATGGCGAAGGCGGCGGTCTTCCTGGCCAGCCCGGCGGCAAGCTTCATCACCGGCACCAATCTGGTCGTCGATGGGGCGCTGACGCGGGGGGTGCAGTACTGAGGCGGCTCGACTTTGCGGCAACCGGCGTGCTAAGTACAGGATCATGTACGTGGAGTGGCTGCCATGAGCACGGTGACCTATACGGATTTGCGGCAGAACCTGGCCCGGTATCTGGACCAAGCTCTCAACGACCGCGCGCCGATCACCGTGGTACGACAAGGCAAGGAAAACGTGATCCTGCTCGCCGAGCAGGAATACACGGGGATGCTGGAGACATTGTATCTGCTCAGCAGCCCGGCGAACGCCGAAATGCTGCTCCAGTCGATTGAGGAACTGAATGCCGGCAAAGGCGTCGAACGCGAGTTGATCTATCCGACGATTCCCACACCGGCGTGAGGGTCATCTTTTCGGCGGCGGCGTGGGAGCACTATCTTCACTGGGGGGCGACGGACCGCGACGTCCAGAACCGGATCAACGTGCTGATCAACGATGTCCGCCGCAATCTGTTCACCGGGCTCGGCAAGCCCGAACCACTGGTCGGCAATTTTGCCGGCTTCTGGTCGCGTCGCATCTCCAACGAGCATCGTCTGGTTTATCGGATCGTCGGGCGACGCGGCGAGGACCAGAGCATCGAGATCGCTTCGTGCCGGTTTCATTATCGGCAACGATAGCGGTTCCCCTACTGGCTCGCCCAGACGATCCTGTGCAGCCAGGCGACCTCGAAAAGCTCGAACGAATAGCTCGGATGTGCCGGATTGAGGCTGAGCAGTTCGACGCGGCGGGCGGAGCGGCGTTGCAGTTGCTTGGCCATCACTTCGCCGCGCCGCGTGCGCACCACCACGCGGTCGCCACGGCGGATCGGGGCGGCGGGGGAGACGATCACCAGATCGCCGTCGCGGAACACCGGCTCCATTGAATCGCCGGAGATTTCCAGCGCGTAGGCGTTCGGGTCGGCGATTTCCGGCAGGCTGACCTCGTCCCAGCCGCCGCCGACCGGATAGCCGCCATCGTCGAAATAGCCGTTGCCCCCTGCCTGCGCGAGTCCGATCAGCGGCACGCGGCGGGCGCCGGGGCGGCCGGCGGCGGGGAGCGCGCGGGCGCCGCTGACCAGCGCGGTGAACGCTTCCAACTCGGCGCCGGTGGCGGCCAGCACTTTCGCAAGGCTCTCCGTCGATGGCCAGCGCTGCCGCCCGTCCGGCATCCGGCGCTTGGACGGGTTGAACGTCGTCGGGTCAAGCCCGGCGCGCTTCGCGAGCCCGGAGGCGGAGAGGCCGTGTTCGGCGGCGAGCGTGTCGAGCGCGCGCCAGACATCTTCGTGCTTCATCGCGGCGTCGTCTCGCAAGCAGTTGGGGGCGCACGCATCGGCAGGATACGACTCGGATTCGCACACAGTGTGCTGGGAAAATCCGCCGCTGGGAATAGGAATTTTTGCGGGTAACACTTGCCCGCCCGCGCCCGCCCGTGTTTCAATGTTCTTGTTACGTTCTTATCTCGGGGAGCGACCCATGCGACCGATCCGTGTCTACGTGCATCCGGGCTACGAGAAGAAATCGCTCAGCGGCATTCTGCCCGAGCCGTTTCGCAACGCCGAGCAGGCGTGGTTCTGGACGATGGCGGCCCTGGTGGCGCGGCGCGAGGGCACCAACCGCCCCTCCGGTGCCGGCGTCCCGCGCCCCTGCGAGCCGGACGACGTGGTGCGGTGCCTCGATGGGCTGTACCGCCGCAAGCGCATCGACCTGTCACATGCCCGCGCCCTCAGCGCCTGGGGCGAGCGCGGAATGCCGCCGGACTGGAGGAGTGCCACGGAGCGGCGGGAGGCGAGGCTCTGGACCGAGGCGATGAGGCTGCTGGAATGGCCGCTGCGGGTGCGGGGCATCGTCGTCCCACCAGCAAACGAATTTTAGGAAAAAAATCCGTTGACAGGATTCGGTTGGCGCCTTATAGCTGTCCCCGTCGACGGGAGACATGTCTCCAAAGTCGGCGAGCTTAAAAGGACCTGACTCAGGGCTGCTTTCCTCACGGAAGGCGGCCTTTTTTGTTGTGCGGCGCGCGGCACGACTGTCGCCGGGCGCGTTGATCCATGAAAGCAAACGGGAGCGTGCGATGGCCTTTGCAATCCGCAATCTGTCGGTGTTGGCGTACGCCCAGGGTTTCACCCTGTGGCACTACCGGGCGAACATCCCCACGCTCGGCGCGACGGTCGTGCCGGCCGCCTCGGCGGCGGAGATCGGGCAGCCCGGCTTCTTCGACCCCGCCGCCGACATGCTGGCCGCCGGCGACATGGTGCTGGTCAGCGCCAGCGACGCCGGCAAGGTCCTGTTCGTGACCGGCACGGAGGGGGGGGTGAGTACGGCGGCCATGGCCGGATAGGGGGCCGCCACGCGGCGATGTGCGCGGCGCCGCATCCGTGCGAGGATCGGCGCCGTCGTTGCAGGAGGCGCCGATGACCGACAATCCCGCGTTCGCCGATCCGGCCGTGATCCACGACTGGCACGCGCACATCTACTACGAGCCGACGACACGGAAGGCGGCGGAGACGGTGCGGGAGGGGATTGCCGCACTGTTTCCCGAAGCGCTGCTCGGGCGCTGGCACGACGCACCGATCGGGCCGCATTCGCGGGGAATGTATCAGGTGGCGTTTCCGCCGGCGCTGCTGCCGACCTTGCTGCCTTGGCTGATGCTGAACCGGGGCGGCCTTGCGGTGCTCGTGCATCCGGAGACGGGGCACGAGGTCGCGGACCACACGCGCCACGCCGCGTGGCTGGGCGAGATCCTGCCGGTCCGCACGGAGATGCTGAAGGACTGAGCAGGCTGGACGGAAGTCTCAGATGACGGTGGCGACCCTCTGGAACGTGTCGCTGACGCTTGAACCCAGCGTACGCACGCTGGCGACGATCAGCACCGCGATCACCGAGGCGATCAAACCATACTCCACCGCCGTCACCGCCGCTTTGCTAATCCGCAAGTTTCGCCAGAGCGCGGCGACGTTCGTCAGCATGAGCTTTCTCCTCTCGTCGGCCGTCCAGCGGCAATGATGGTCATTCATTTTATGCGACATATTGTTAATAGATCGTCTATGACACAGAATACGATTTGAAATTAAACTGCGGCGGGCGCACGCGGGCACTCGCCCGCCGATCACAACGTTGTCGCGAGTTTCGTGAACGTGCCGCTCAGGTTGCTGCCGACCTGCCGCAGGCTGGACAGGATCATGAGCGCGATCAGCGACGCGATGATGCCATATTCCAGCGAGGTGACGGCGCGCCGGCCAAAACGATCGGTCATATGCCGCCGCGCCACTGCCGGCTTTTCGCGCAAGGCAACATACCAGAAGAGCATCGTCGCAGACGGGGATCGAAACATGTTCATGTTGGAGAGTATTCCAGACGCGCGGCTCGAATTCAACAATTTTCTCGCGATGCGATCAAAATTGCGAAAAATGCTACCTGTTCGTGCAGAGCCGGTGCGTCGGAGCGGTCTACAGCGTTGTGGCGATCTTCTGGAACGTGCTGCTCGTGCTGCTGCCCAGGACACGCAGACTGGCAACGATGACAATCGCAACCAGGGAGGCCACGATCGCATACTCCAGAGCCGTGACGGCGGCACTCTCGCGCGAAAGGCGCCGCCTGGCGAAACGGAGGTAATCAGCGAGCGGGCGAGTCCCAATGATGTGGCAGGCAAACAATCTCACGGCTTCGGCATCAAGGCGTGCCATCTCGTGTGGGTTCCGGAATGTTCAAGCCGCGCGGGGTGGTCGTGCTCGGAATGGACATTTTCGAACATTTGCTACTTTTGCGTGTATGGCTGCGACGCGGTCTCTCGCGCTCGCGTTGCCGGAACGCGGCGGGGCCTGGGGAGAGGGCTACAGCGTGCTCGCGATGGTGGCGAACGTGTTGCTGAGCGTGGTGCCCAGCACGCGAAGGCTGCTCACGATGACGATGGCGACCATGGACGCAATGATCGCGTATTCCAGCGCCGTCACGCCGGCGCGGTCACGGCCAAGCTGATCCGGCAGGACACGCAGTGATACCGATTTGCCGAGCGGAAAATGTAGCGGATGCATCCGGGACCGTGTGGCTCGACCAAGGGACAGTCCAAAATTTCATACCCGCCTTTAGAATGACTTAAAAAGAGCAGGGCGATTGCCCGGTGACGCTTAATTCGTATTCGTTTCGAAGGGGGCGCTAGGGCGCCGAGTCATTTCAAACCGCCTCTCGCGAGCGGCGCCGCAAGGCCACCGCCATTGCGTGAACGACCCCCACCGCGTGAACGGCCCGCATCGCGTGAACGACAGGTGACAAGCGGCCCCTCTGGGGCGATTGTTAACCAAATCGTAAGTGGGGTTTCACATGTCCGACCGCGCCCTGACTCCGGCAGACCAGATGGCGGCCCGGCCGCAGCCCGCGCCGGCGCCCGTCGGCCGGGCCGGGTTCGTGCTGCGCAAGCTGGCCCAGCAATTCGCCAGCTCGCCCGTTGCGTTCGAGATCCGTATGCCGGACGGCACGTTGCAGCCGTTCGGCAAGGGGACTCCCTCCTTCCGGGTGCTGCTGCACAATCCGGCCGGCGTTCGCGCGCTGAGCAGCCTCGATGAAGGCCGCTTCGCCGATGCCTACCTCGCCGGGCATATCGACATCGAAGGCGACATGTTGAGCCCCTTCGCGCTGCGGCAGGGGTTTGGCGATTTCCATCTGATCACCGCCGTATGGAGGTTCCTGCAACCGCTGCTGATGGGACAGGTGCGGACCAACCGCTCGGCGATTTCGTCGCACTACGACATCGACCCGAAATTCTTCCTCAGCCTGCTCGACCCGGTCACGCCCTGCTACACACAGGGCGTCTATGCGGCGGACGACGAGACGCTGGACGTCGCAACGACGCGGAAATTCGACTATTGCTTCGAGAAACTCGGGCTCAAGGCCGGCGACCATATCCTGGAAATCGGGCCGGGCTGGGGCGCCTGGTTCGAGTATGCCTCGGCGCGCGGGGTGAAATGCACCGGCATTTCCATCAGCCAGGCCAGCATCGACTATCTGAACGGCCGCGCGAAGGAGCTGGGCCGCGACTGGGAACTGATCTTCTCCGACCTGCTCGCCTACAAGACCGAGCGCAAGTACGACGCCATCGTGATCATGGGCGTGATCGAGCATCTGCCGCAGTACGACAAGGTGCTGGCGAAGTTCATGGACCTGCTGAAGCCGGGCGGCAACATCTTCCTCGACGGCAGCGCCTGCATCAAGAAATACGAACTGTCGTCGTTCATGGTCAAATACATCTACCCTGGCAACCACAGTTTCCTGGTGCTGCACGACTTCATGACGCAACTGGCAAAGACGCCGCTGAGCATGAAGGAGTGCTTTTCCGATCGGTGGAGCTATTTCCTGACGTTCCGGCAATGGGCGGTGAATTTCGACGCGAACAAGAACTTCGTCATCGACAATTTCGGCGAGTTCAACTATCGCCGCTTCCGGTTGTACTTGTGGGGCGCGGCGTACGAGTTCTATAGCCGGAGCCTGGATTGCTACCGGATGATTCTGCACTATCCGGGCGAGAACCCGGCGATCTGAGGGGCCGCGCCGGGCCGCTGAGTCAGTGGCCCGGCAGCAGTTTACTTGCCTCAGCAATCAAGACGGCTTGTCCGACCGCGACAACCACGGCAATCCATTTGAGCGTCTTGAATTTCTTTTCCGCGATCGCCTGACGACGGCGGTAGAACAGAATTTCCGATTCGGCCGTCATTTCGGGCAAGCCAGCAGCGGTGTTGCGGCAGTCCTGCAAGACGGCGCATAGCTTTTCGGCCTGCTCGTCCGAGAACTCGACCGCCACAAGCCGCTTAACAAGCCGATGGCTTTCCAGCGCGTTCATCGCGCAAACTTAGCCTGAATGTCCGCCGCCTGCCAGCGTCGCCGGGATCAGGCGAGGGCGCGGGCGGCAGCCAAAGCGCGGTCGATGAAGGCCTGCGTGCTGCCCAGATAGTTTTCGGGGTTGGTCAGCCGCGCGATTGCCTCGGCATCGAGCCGTTCGGCAACCGCAGGCTCGCGCCCCAGCGCCTCGGCGAGGCCGATCTCCTCGGCCAGCGCCACGTCGCAGGCGTGATGCACCGCGTCGTGCGCGGCGGCGCGGCCGAGCAGGGGGGCGAGGCCCATCATCACCGCCTCGGCCATGATCAGGCCGTGCGTCGCAGAGAGATTGCGGAGCATCCGCGCGCTGTCGATCGTCATGCCTTCGGCGAGGTCGCGTGCGTGCCGCAGCGCGCCGTGGGCAAGAAGAAAAGCCTGTGGCAGCGCCAGCAACTCCGCCTGCCACGGTCCGGTCGCGCGCTCGTGGTCGGCGGCCATCGCCCCCTGCATCACCGGCACCAGCGCCTGCACCATCCGGGCGGCGGCGAGGACGTACTCGCTGGCGATCGGGTTGCGCTTCTGCGGCATCGTCGAGGAGCCGCCCCGCCCCGCCTCGTACGGCTCCGCCGCCTCGCCCACTTCGGTCTGTGCGAGCAGGATCACGTCGGTGGCGAATTTCGCGAGGCTGCCGCACAGAAGTCCGAGAAACCCGACCGCCTCGGCCACACCGTCGCGCGACACATGCCAGGGCAGCGGCGGGGCGGCGAGACCCAGTTCGGCGGCGAGCAGCTCGGCGACGGCGAGGCCGCCGTCACCCAGCGAGGCCAGCGTCCCGGCGGCGCCGCCGAACTGCACGCGCTCCACGCGCGGACGCAGTTGGTCGATCCGCTCGACGTGCGACACCAGCGGCGCCAGCCAGACGGCGCATTTCAACCCGAACGTGACCGGCAGCGCATGTTGCAGGTGTGTGCGGCCGGCCATCACCGTGTGGCGATGCGCGTCGGCCTGCTTCGCGAGCGCCCCGATGGTCGCCACCAGATCGGCGCGCACGAGGCGCAGTGCGTCGCGGATTTGCAGCGCCTGGGCGCTGTCCATGATGTCCTGGGTCGTCGCACCCCAGTGCGTCCAGCGCCCTGCCTCCGGCCCGGCGGCGCGGGACAGCGCGGCGACCACCGCGACCACCGGATAGCCGACCCGGCGCACGCTGTTCGCGAGTTCGGCCGTGTCCGGCACGGCCGTCTCGGCGGCGGCGGAAATGGCGGCGGCGGCATCCGCCGGGATCAGGCCGAGCTTTCCCTGCGCGCGCGCGAGGGCGGCCTCGACATCGAGCATCCGGCGAAAGAACGCGCCGTCGTCGAACAGCGCGCGCATCGCGTCCGAGCCGTACAGCGTGCCGAACACCGCGCTGTCCGCCGGATTGACTGGCACTCTCAGACGTCCAGAAACACGGTTTCCGCACCGCCTTGCAGGCTGATGTCGAGCCGCCACGCGCCCGGCGCGTCCGGCCGCGCGACCAGCGTGGCGCGCCGGGCCGAATCCTCGATCGAACTCAGCAGCGGGTCCGTCTCGTTCAACGGGTCGCCGGCGAAATAGAGCCGGGTGACGAGGTGCTTCAGCAGGCCACGCGCGAAGATCGCGACGGCGAGATGCGGCGCCTGCACCGCGTTGCCGCGCCCGCGCACCGGGCCGGGCTTCAGCGTCACCAGCCGGAACTCCCCCCGCGCATCGGTGGCGACGCGGGCAAAACCGGGGAAGGTGTCCGATGGCGGCGGGTCCGACTGGAAAATCTCGACGCAGGCATCCGTCACCGGCGCGCCGGCGCCGTCGGTGATGCGGCCGGTGACGGTGATGCGCTCGCCCTCGGCGCCGAAGCGCGTCGCGTCGGCCCAGCTTTTGTCCTCGAGCAGATGCCAGAACGGGCCGATCGTCTGGCTGGCGGTCGCGATCGGCATCAGCCGTGCTCGTCGGCGGTCTGCACCGGCGTCGCGCCGCGCCCGCGCAGCACGAAGTCGAACCGGTAGCCGAGCGCCCATTCCGGCTCGGTGATATCGAGGGCGAAATCGGCGATCAGGCGGTTGCGCGCGGCTTCGTCCGGCACGCAGTTGAAGATCGGGTCGATCGGCAGCAGCGGATCGCCGGGGAAATACATCTGGGTGATCAGCCGCGTCGCGAAGCCGGGGCCGAACAGCGAATAGTGGATATGGTTCGGCCGCCAGGCGTTGTGGTGGTTGCGCCAGGGATAGGCGCCCGGCTTGATCGTGACGAACCGGTAGTTGCCGTCGGCATCGCTGAACACGCGGCCGCTGCCGACAAAATTGCCGTCGAGCGGGGCGTCGTGCTGGTCGCCCGGATGGGCGTAGCGGCCGGCGGCGTTGGCCTGCCAGATTTCGATCATCGTGTGCGGAACGGCGCGCCCGTCCTCGTCCAGCACCCGGCCCGCGACGATGATCCGCTCGCCCACGGCGGCGCGGCCATCGACGACGGAGATGTCGGCGACCGACGGAAAGTGGCTTGGGGAAAAGCGCGGGCCGGTGGTCTCGGTGACGGTGTGCGGCAGCGGCAGCAGCGGCTGCGAGGGATGTCGGAGGCCGGTGCTGCGATAGGCAGGCGCGTCGTAGGGCGGCTGCGTTCCCGGAACATGCGGTCGGAACGGGATGTCCATGGTCGGCTCCGTCAGGCCGGTTGGGCTGCGAGGAAGGCGCGCATGGCGGCCGTCACCGCGTCCGGCACCTGCACCGTCGGGATATGCGCGGCGCCGGGCAGCACGGTCAATGCAGCACCTGGAATGGCGGCGGCGAGCGCCTCGGCGGCGGCGGGCGGAGTTGCCACATCGTGCTCGCCCACCAGGACCAAGGCCGGCAGCCGTAGCGACGAGGTGCTTTCGGTCAGGTCGCCGACCGCCAGCGCCTCGGCGGCGCCGGCATAGCCCTCCGGGTCGGTGCGCCGGAGCATCGCGCGCAGGCCCTCGGCGGCCGGGTCGTCCAGAAAGCCCTCCGTGACCCAGCGGGCCAGCACCGGCGCGACGATCGGCGCCATGCCCTGCGCCCGCACCAGCGCCGCCCGCTCCCGCCAGATCGAGGCCGGCGGGAACGCCATCGCGGTGTCGCACAGGATCAGCGAGCGCACCCGCGCCGGCGCCCGCGCCGCCAGCGCCTGCGCGACGGCGCCGCCGATCGAGAGGCCGGCGACGTGCGCGCTCCCGATCCCCAGCGCATCCAGCAGCCCGAGCGCATCGCCGGCCAGCCCGTGCAGGCGATAGGGGCCGGGCGTGACGCCGGTCAGCCCGTGCCCGCGCATGTCCGGCCGGATCACCCGAAATGCGTCGGAGAGCGCGTCGGCCTGAGCGTCCCAGACATGCAGCGAGGTGCCGAGCGAATGCAGCAGCAACAGCGGCGGCGCCGAGGCCGGCCCGCTGACCCGCACATGCACGACCAGATCGCCAGCGCGTACGAACATTGTTCCTCGGTCTCCGAGGCGGAAGGGTAGGACGGTTTGGCGAGGGGCGCCAAGGCGCTTGCTCGCACACTGCCTAACCCCCGCCGATCGGCTGCCCCTTCGCCCGGTGGTCGTCCCAGCGCAGCCCGTCCACGGACTGTTTGACCTCGTCCTCGTCCTCCAGCTCGCTGAGCATGTCGAGGTCGGCCATCGTGTGGCCCTGGGCATCGACCGTGACCGCATCGGCATAGCGCCTGCCGAACAGGATGTCCTTGGTGCCGTAGTCCTTGATGTCGCTGACGTCGGCGGCCAGCATACGGTCGTGGGCGGTGACGGAGACGAACATGCGGATGTCCGCGCCCTCCAGCCGGGTCGGGAGGTAGCGGTGCAGCGGGCTCGCCTCGTCGATCTCGTGCATCAGCGTCCAGGTGATCGCGAACATCGGCAGCCGGTCGCGCGCCAGCGTCAGGTCGTAGACGCGGCGGAAGAACTGGCCCTCCGCCGTGACTTCGGCGATCAGCACGCCGATGCGGGCCTGTGCGTCGGTCAGCAGGCTGGCGCGGCCGTTGGCGAGCCGGATCATCAGCGTCTGCCGCCCGTTGTGCTTCGTCACCACTGCCTTTTCAGCCCACAGGAACTTGCCGCGCGGGCGGGAGAAGCGGACGAACGTCAGGCCGGTCATGATGGCGACGAAGGCCATGCCGACGATGATCTCGATGGCCGAGATGATGTGGCCGTACAGTGTCGCCGGCGCCATCACGCCGTAGCCGACGGTCGCCAGCGTCTCCAGGCTGAAGAAGAACGCATCGGTGATCGCGCCGGGCCGCGCGTTCGCGACCGAGCCGGGTTGCAGCAGATACAGCGTCGCGAACGTCAGATTGAGCGCGAGTTCCAGGCAGACGAACAACAGCAGGAAGCCCGGCCAGCTCAGCGAGACGGCGATGTGGTACGGGTCGCGCCAGTCGTAACGCGAGGCGCCCTTCTTGGTCAGCTCGAAGGCGCCGACGCGCACCGTCATGCTGGCGGGGCGGCGTTGACGATGGTGTGTCTGGCCGGCCGGGCGAGGGGGCAATTTCGGGCGGGACATGCTACCTGTCTGGCCGCAGGCGCGGACGGACGCAAGGGCGGCCTGGCCCGCCATTCGGCCGGGAACGCGAAACGGGGGGAGCGATGGTCGGGACCGGCGAATTGATCTGGCACGCTGTCCAGGGCTACGCGGCGATCGGCTTGCTGGTGGCACTCGCATTCCTGGCGTTCGGGCTGGCGCGGGTCGATCCGGGTGCGCGCGGTGCCTACGGGTTCCGGCCGCTGTTGCTGCCCGGTCTCGTGCTGCTATGGCCGCTGGTGCTGTGGCGCTGGGCGATCCTGGCGCGCGGGACGCCCGGCCATCGCATGGGTCGTCGGTTCACCGGCACGCACCGGACGGTCTGGAGCGTCTTTGCGGTCCTGCTGCCGCTGCTGCTGCTCGGGGCGCTGGCGCTGCGGCAGAGCGGGCCGCTGGAGGCCGCCCCCGTCCGCCTCTCGGCGCCCGCGCCGTGAGCGTGCTGTACCGGCCGGTCGGCTGGACCCGCTTCAAGATGCTGTATGACGCCGTCCTGCTCGGCGGCATCGCGCTGTATCTGCTGACCTACATGCGGCTCGGGCCGAGGCTCGCCACCGTGTCGGGCGGACCGGACGGGGCGACGCTGGCGATGGGCGCCTATGGCACCTGCGCCTTTCTGCTGCTGACCCTCGCACTGTCGATCGGCCCGCTGGCGCGGCTCGACCCACGATTCCTGCCGCTGCTCTACAACCGCCGGCATCTCGGGGTGATGACGGCGGTGGTGGCGACGGCGCACGCGAACGCCGTGATGGGCTGGTATTTCTCGTACAGCGCGATCGACCCCTACGTGGCGCTGTTCGGCATCGATGCGGGCTCGGGCGGGATCGAGGGGTTTCCGTTCATCCCGTTCGGCATTCTGGCCCTCGTCCTGCTGTGGGTGCTGGCGGCGACGAGCCACGATTTCTGGCTGAATTTCCTGACGCCGCCGCTGTGGAAGGCGCTGCATCTGGGCATCTACGCGGCCTATGCGTCGCTGGTGCTGCATATCGGGCTCGGTGCGTTGCAGAATGTGCGCAATCCGACGCTGCCGGTGCTCGTCGCGTTCTCCGTCGTCCTCGTGTGCGGCCTGCATGTCGCGGCGTCGCGACGGGACCGTGCCGCCGCGCCGCCGCGAGCGGCCGACTGGATCGAGGTCGGGCCGGCTGCCGCCGTACCGCCCGATCGCGCGGTGGTGGTGCGTCTGCCCGGCGGTGCTTCGGTCGCGGTGTTCCGCCATGCCGGCGGGTTTTCCGCGCTGGCCAATCTGTGCGCCCACCAGAACGGCCCGCTCGGCGAGGGGCGCGTGGTCGACGGGCTGATCGTCTGTCCCTGGCATGGCT
>Ga0116226_10001021_pt1 | contig 24422 bp, 16 predicted proteins | sample S1TSphfallax_FD_89692 | JGI IMG/M metagenome (GOLD analysis project Ga0116226, IMG submission 89692) | Host-associated microbial communities from peat moss isolated from Minnesota, USA - S1T2_Fa - Sphagnum fallax MG | ecosystem: Host-associated > Plants > Peat moss > Unclassified | place: USA... | reverse complement strand
GTCAGGTTGAACGTTTCAGATTAGCCCGTGCTCTTCCTGTAGACGGGGCTGATTCAAAACCTGGGTCCCCGCTTTCGCGGGGATGAGCGGAGCATTAGAGAGCTTGAGTTTCATCCAAGGGGGGCGGCCAAAGGCCGGTGACCAACTAACACGCACGTTTGTATCTGTAGCAAGAGGTTGGCCACTCCGGCGAGGTCGATGTCAACGTCGGTGTCGGTCATTAGGGGCGGTCGCTTTACCTGTGCGTCGCCGTCAGCGACCTTAGGCTCGACGCCAAAACCCGCGTCCTGTTGGACCTAAAGGACCGCACGCGAACCACATCGCAGGGCATGGCGCCTTCCAGGAACAGCTTACTGGCCTGGTCCGGCCGGGCCGCCAGAGCGCGTTGCGAAAAGTGGGAACCGGTTTTCGCATGAAACGCGCTCTAAGCTTTTTGAAGATAGAGCATGATTCAACGATCAAACGATTCCGTTTGATCGCATCATGCTCTAGCGTGGGGTCGCCGGCAAAAATCGGGAGAAAACTTTGACTTCGCGCGTTATTGCGCATCCCAGCCGTTTCGGCCACATGGGGTGACCCTGAAGGGAGCACGCCGAGGATGTGTTCAGAAGGCGAGCCAGGCCCTCCGCGTGGCGGGTCGCAGCAGCTGACCCTGAAGTATTGCGCGGTGTCCTTCTTCGGGCTGGCTGTCAATATCGCCCTGCTGCGGCTGTTGACGGGGGCCGGGTTGCGGCCCGCCTTCGCCCAGGCGTTGTCCCTGTTGTCGGCCGTGCAGGCGACGTTCTGGCTAAACGCCATGATTGTATTTCGCAACATGGACAGGCGGCGCTGGTATCGGCATTGGTTGGCCTACATGGGCGCCAGTGGGCTGGGTCTGATTTGTAACTTCCTGATTTTCACCACGCTGCTGTCGCTCCACAGGCCCGTCGTTTCCACACAGATTTTTGCCGTTTGTGCGGGCGGATTTGCGGCGTGGGTCGTCAACTACACCGCGGCTCGCCTGGTGGTGTTCAATTCGAAACTCCATCGCCGGATCGGCGCTTTAGTCAGCGGCCGAGACGCCGCGGCTCCAGGCCTCAAAGTGAAACCCTGACGCCAAGAGGAGTACAATCTTGAGACGAACCCTAACCATTCTAACGAGCGCAGCGGTTGCCACTGGCGTGTGCGCCGCGGCGCCGACGCCATCTCTTGACGCGGCCTTCCAGAACACCATCGTGTCGACCTACCCTGATGGCCGGCAGGCTCGCTTGTGGCTCAATAAGGATGGGAGCTATCGGGCGCAAGGGCGCCGGCACGATCCCTCACATGGCACTTGGAACGTAAAGGGCGATCAAATCTGCCTCCACCAAAAGACGCCCGCGACCCTGCCGATCGCCTACTGTACGGCGATACCGAGCGGCGAGGTGGGGTCGCACTGGTCGGCGAAATCGGTTTTTGGCGACCCGCTGCGCGTGGAGTTGGTGGCCGGACGATAGCTTCGTTGTTCGGTTGGTCTTATAATAGATGGCTTTGATGTTGACACATCAAAGCCCCTCAAGCGCCGGGCGGCCCACATCCGTGGCCCTTGGCTACGCGCCAAGTCTGGCGCGGGCGCTCAGCGCGCCAGCTAGGTCGCGATGAGCCATGCTCATCGCGACCTAGTATTACAGGCGACTTTCAGGTGGTACCGCCCATCGGTCGCTAAGGCGCTCATGTGGCCAACGATCAGGGCCACGGGTGTCGACGACACGCGGACCGTCCTGGCCGCCCAGTCCCCTTCGCGTACGCGTGAAGCCGTCTTTGGACGTCACCGATCGCGTAGGCACCGAATGGCGACCTGGCCGTCGACCTTGCAGAAGAAGCTGCCGAGCAAGCCAGATTTGATCAGGAGTTTAGAGCCCCGGCGCGGCGGTTCGGAGAGTTCATTCCCGTCGCTCTGGCGCCACTCCGCCCCGTCCGTCGTGGTCATGACCCATTTGCCCCTCTCGTCCTGTCGGGCGTCGCTGAGATCGACGACGACCTGGTCGATGGGCTCTTCCTTGGGTCCGCGGTTGAAGATTGCGAAGGAAGGAATACTGAAACCGAACGCCTGCCGGCGGACGGTTTGAGCCTGTTCCCGGTCGATCACCACGACGTCCCCCTTGGCTTGCGCGGTGTCGAGGGCATCGACAGCCTTGTCATAGCAGGCCAGCCGGACCGTCTGGTCGGCCAGTTTTCGGCAATCCGAAACCGCCTGCACCACCGCGGTTCGGCGCTGGTCCAGATTGCTCGCCGCCGCGCCAAATGCCGGCGCGGCGGACCCAAGCGCCACTGCGGCGAGCGCGCCGCCCAGAAAGACGCCCTCCGATATCATTCTACCCATACGTCCGCCCATCACGCCGCCGATACCCAAAAAGTTCGGTCGCCATCCTTGCGTAGGATCGGGAGCGGCGCAAGCGACCGACCGCCGCCTAGCCACAGGGGGCGCTTGGTCTGTGGAGAGAGAGCGGCTAGGGTCTGGACGGAGACTGGAGCTTAAATCCCTGAACCCTGCGGGACCCGACCAAGACCTTGTCGCCGTGGTGGATCAGGCCGAGCGCCTCCTCCTGGGCCGAGGAGCGCGGCGCGATCCAAAGGCGGCCCTGGCCCTCTTGTACGGCGCCGCCGAGCGAGGCTCGACCGCGGCCTTGCTGCGTCTCGCCGCGCTTGCTGCGGCCGGGTCCGACCTGCGAAAGACCCCTGTCCAAGCCGCAGACTTCCTGCGACAGGCGGCGGAACGGGGCTCGGACGCAGCGCGCGCCCAACTCCGGCTGCTCGCGGCGACCGGTGGCCAGGCGCCGGATCGGGGCTGGACGGACTGGGCGTCGTTGGCGCGAGGCGTCGAGACGCAGCGGTGGCTCGTCTTGCCCGATCCGGTAGCGATCTGTGAAAGGCCTGTGGCGCGCACCCTGACAGGGTTCCTGCCAGAGCCCGTATGCCGCTGGCTGATCGATCAGGCGCGCGGCGATCTTCGGCCGGCGCGCCTGGCGCGGGGCTACGACGGCTCTTCGCACGCGGCGGACGCGCGCACCAATAGCGCCTTCCAGTTCAACATCTTGAACGCGGACGCGGTGATCGGCCTGGTGCGCGCCCGCATCGCGCTTGCCCTATCGGCGCCGCTGCAGCATCTGGAGCCGCCCCAGATCCTGCATTACGCGGTCGGCCAATCGTTCCAAGCCCATTTCGATTCGCTCCAGGCCGACCCGCCGGACGCGCGCGCCGGGCCATACCGGGGCGACCGGGCCATGACCTTCCTGATCTATCTGAACGAGGGCTTCGGCGGCGGAGAGACAGCCTTCCCCCGCGTCGGCCTGACCTATAAAGGCTCGACAGGAGACGCTCTGTGGTTCCGCAACCTTGGGCCGGACGGCGCCCTGGATCCATCTAGCCTCCATGCCGGCCTGGCGCCGACCAGCGGGGAGAAGTGGCTGCTGTCCCAGTGGGTGCATGACCGGCCGTTCGCAGGACGCGTGAACTAGGCGTCGCGTGATAGAGCCTAAAGTCCTCGAGCCCTGGGTCCTCGCCGCTTTACGGGGTATTGAAACGCCGGTGACCCAATCCTCATCCGCGCTTCTGCTGCTCAACGCCGCCGAGCAAGCCTTCCGTCGTGGAGCGACGGACGCGGCCCGCGCGCAGGTGGCGCAGGCGTGCGAGGCGTTTCCTACGGCTTTAGACGCCTGGCTGCTCCGCGCCGACATCGCCCGGGCTTTAGGCGACCTGCCCGATCTGGCGTTCGCCCTGGCTCGCGCGGCGCCGCTCACGGACGACCCACGGCTGCGCGCAGTGCTGGACCTGGATCGCGGCTGGGCGCTCTACGGGGCGGGGCGCACGGGTCAGGCCTTCGCGCTTGCGGGCGCCCTGGCGCCGGCGCGGCTCCCGGCCGAGCGGCTCGCCATTTACGGCGACTTGCTGGAGGCCGTGGGCCTTTCCGACGAAGCGGAGCGGTCGTTCGCGGACGCGGCGCGGATGCGCCCCAATGATCCGGCCGCGTGGCTTCGGCTCGCCATGGCGCAAAACGCCCTCGGCCGGTCAGACGCGGTGATCCAGACCTGCGAGCGCGTCCTGACCTTGGCGCCCGAGCTTGCGCAGGCCCATGCTCTGCTCGCTTCGGCGGCGCAGGCGGCGATCACCGGTCATCAGATCGATCGCATGGAGCAATCTCGCGCGCGCGCAGACCATCCCCTCGATCGTGCTCGACTGGGCTATGCGGTGTTCGAAGCCCGCAACGCGATGGGAGACGTCGAGGCGGCCTGGCCCGCGCTCGTCGACGCCGGTCGAGCGGCCTTATCGCTATTTCCGTGGGCCGCGCGCGAGGCGTTGCTGGCGCAAAGAGAGTTCGTGTCGTCGACGTCTCGCGCAGCGGCGAAGGCTTCGCCCGAGGCCACCGGGGGTCCCGTCCCGCGCCCACTGTTCATCGTCGGTATGCCTCGGTCTGGCACCACCCTCGTCGATCGCATTTTGGCCTCGCATAGTCAGGTGCGCAGCCTCGGCGAGTTGACGACATTCGGTCGGCTGGCGTCCGGCGGACGCTCGAGCGGCGGCTCATACAACGATAGCGCGAGTCTGAAGCGTGCGGCGGCCACGGACTGGGCGGACGTCGGCCGCGCCTATTTGACGGAGGTCGGGTTGATGGCGCGCGGTCGCCCGGTCGTGACCGACAAGAACCCTCAGAATTTCGTCTTCGCCGGCGCTATAGCCCACGCCCTGCCGCAAGCGGTTGTGGTGCACGTCGTTCGAGCTCCGATGGATGCGCTGTTTGGCGCCTACAGGCGATTTTTCGTCCGGGAGCACGCCTGGTCGAACGATTTGGACAGCCTCGCCGACTATTACCGGCATCATCTTGAGACGGCGGCCGTCTGGCGGAAACTCCTGGGTCGACGGTGGGTGGACGTCTCTTACGAGTCGCTTGTGCAAGAGCCCGGCGACGTCATTCCCCGCCTGCTAGAGGCCTGCGGGCTGGATTTCGAGGCGCAGTGTCTTTCGCCCCACCTCGGCGTCGGCGCGGTCCGAACGCTCAGCGCGCTCCAGGTCCGCGAGCCGATCAACATGAAGAGTTTGGGCGCCTGGCGTCGGTATGGCGAGAAGCTGGAGCCGCTCCGGGTCCGGCTTGAGGCGTTCGGCGCGGTCGATGCGCGGGGCGAACCCACGGTCGGATAGAAAACGCTATAGCCTAAAGCAGGCTATTGGCTTGGTCCGGGTAGGATATCGACGGCCACCGCCAACCGAGGTCGATCGCCAGAGAATGGAACCGTGCCGTGCCACATATAGGACGGAAACAGGGTCAGGAGACCGGCTTCAGGTTTAATGAAATGCTCCGCGCCGAGCGCGGGTTCGGTGCGCACGCCGGGCTGGCCAAACTTGAGCCAACCTTCCCGCCCCACGGCGTTCGCCATCGTCTGCGGCAGGTCGACGTAGAAGGCGGAGGATAGCCAACCTTCGGGATGGACGTGGTCGGCATGAAAGCCGTTGGGCCGAAGTCTCACGGACCATGCGGAATGGGCGTGGTAGCCGCCCTTGTTTCTCGACCGAACCGGATCGCTCCCACGGCCGAGCCCTTGAATGTAGCTGCGGATCGCAGCGTCGGCCGCTTCAAAAAAGGCCCGGATCGCGGGATGTTCGGAGGCGGTCAGGTGGGAGATTTGGCTGCCCAGCCGCAGCGACTGGTCGAAGGGATGGGTGCGAAACCTGTGAAGACCATGCAGCGTCTCCGCGAGATCTGCGAGGTAGCTCTCAAGGTTGCTCCATCCCTTCGGCGCGCGCAGCTGGAAGGCCCGAGTCAGCCGGTCGTAATCATAGAGTGCGCCATACCGGGCGTCTCCCAAAAGCCGCCACGCCGTCGCCTGATAGGCCAAAACGGCCTGGTCGAACGGTCGCGTGCGCAGGAGCCCTTCCGCGATCGCCTCGGCGCGCTGGGCGGCGCCCACGGCGAGCAGAAGCTCGCACAGCGCGATCTGCGCGTCACGTTGATCGGGGGCGATGCTGTTCGCGGCTTCAGCGTGAAGCAGGCCGTCCGCCGGTCTCCCCGCGGCGCTGGCAAGGTGGGCCGCACGGATCAGGAGGGGCACGATGGAGGGATCTGGCGTCAGCGCGGCGCGAACCGTTGCGTAAGCGCCTGCCAGATCGCCAGCGAACTCTAACGCGGTCGCCTTAAGCCCAACAAACTCGGGCCGCGATGGAAAGGCGTTGAGCGCTCGGTTCAGCGTCTGGATCGCGAGATCGACGTCGCCGCTCCGCATCCAGATGAGCTGAGCCAGGTCGCGGTGGGCGTCGACATAGTCCGGTTGCCGACGAAGCGCTTCTCGTAGCGCGGTCTCGGCCCCGTCCAGGTCGCCCTCGCCGAGCCTGGCACGCCCCAGCACCAGCCACGTCTGGGGCGCATCGAGCCCTTTGCCGAGCGCGCGGACGGCGCTGGCGGCGGACTCGGCGAAGCGGCCCAAATCGCCCAGCGTGCTGGCGAGGTTGTGGTCCGCGACGGCGCTCGCGGGGTAGAGTTGCGCCGAGCGCCGGTGGATGGCGAGCGCCGCCTTCCAACGCCCCGCCGCCTTCAGCGCCGTCGCCCGGGCCGCGAGGACGACGTGATCTGGACGATCCAGCGCAATGAGAGACTCTGTAACCTTCAGGGCGTCCTGAGCGCGGCCCTGGTCGACCAAGAGGTCGGACAGGGCCGCCGCGGCCGCGGCTGAGCGCCTGTCCTGCTTAAGCGCGGCGCGATAGCTTGCCTCGGCCAATCGCGGGCGGCCCGTGCGCGCGAGCAGGGCCGCGAGTGCGATGTGCGTCGCCACGCGCTGGGCGTCGACCCTGAGCGCCGCATGGAAGGCGTGCTCCGCCCGCTCCATATCACCCATGGCGCCGTAGGCGACGCCCAGCCAATGTTGGACGTCGCCATCCCCACCCTGGGCAGCCGCCAGCCTTTCAAGCATAATGATGGCGATATCAGGCTTCCCCTGTCGCACCCATTCGATCGCGCGCGCGAGGTCGCCCGACGCCAACGCCGTCATCCCGCAGGTCCAGCCGGGGCGATGCAGCAGGTTGACGATGTGGACATATGGGAGCGATTGCATATTCCAGCCCGGCTGACAAACACCCCATCCCAAAGTGTTAGGGCGTGTCTTGTAGGAAAACCGGTTCCCACGTTTGGGGACGTGCTCGGGATCGCGGATCAAAATGACTGAAACAACACGCCCTGGGCAGGCGAGGCTCGACGAGATCACGGCGGCGGTTCAGAGGGGCGACCTGGCCTTGGCGTTTCGGCTGGCGGACGAGGCCTTGGCGGCGGGACAGCGCGACCCGCTACTTTACAAGATGCGCGGCGCGCGCCGCATGCAGCAGGGTCAGCTGGAGGAGTCTCGCGCCGATCTCGACCTCGCCGTAGCTGCGGAGCCAAACGACTTTGGCGCGCGCAATGCGCTGGGCTTCTGCTTGGCCAAGCAGGGTCGCTACGACGACGCCCTGCAGCAATTGACGATCGCCGCCTCGATGGCCCCGGCCTTCACCCAGGTCCATTTCAACCGCGGCTGGACGTTGGAGGCCATGGGCGAAGTGAGAGGCGCCGAGGAGGCTTACGCTCGGGCCTTGGCGTTGGACCCAGCCTACCATCAGGCCCGCGCCAACCTTTCGACTCTGGTCGGCCGACGGGGAGATTGGGTCGCGGCCCGGGCCCAGGCGGAACGCGCGCTCGCGGGCGCCCCGGGGCTGGCTGTGGCCGAAGTGGCTCTGGCGATGGCGGACGTCGCGGACGGTCACGCCGACGCGGCGGAGCAACGTCTAAGGCGCGTCCTGACTTCTACAGCTACGCCCAAGCATGAACGATGCCTGGCCTACGGCGTCCTTGGCGACGCCCTGGATCTGCAGGACCGGCCGTCCGAAGCCTTTGACGCCTACATGGCCGCCAATATGGGTTTCGCGGACCTGTATCAGGACCGCATGGTGGCCTGGGCCGACCCCACGTCGGGAACCCCGGGGGCCGCGATCGTGGCCGAGCGTTCCCTCGCGTTCTTTGGCGCGGCGTCGGATGATGTCTGGAGGCGGTTCTCGCGGGCCGACGGGCCTGCGTCTTCGTTGCGGGGGCACGTCTTTGTGGTCGGGTTTCCCCGGTCTGGGACCACCCTGCTTGGCCAGGTGCTGGGGAGCCATCCCGATGTGGTGACGGTGGACGAGCAGGAGCTCCTGGCCGACGCCGCGTTCGCCTTCGGCCGCGATCGCGACGGCCTGGCGCGGCTGGCCGAGCTGTCCGACGCGGAGCTGGCGACTTACCGCGCGCTCTATTGGGGCCGCGTCGCCAAGTTGGGGGTGGAGACCCTGGGCAAGGTCCTGGTGGACAAGCTGCCTCTGAACATCCTGGCGCTCCCCTTGATCGCGAAGTTGTTCCCAGACGCCAAGATTGTCGTGGCGCGCCGCGATCCCAGGGACGTGGTGCTGAGTTGCCTGCGCCGCCGTTTCGTGATCGGCCCGGCGACCATGGAGTTCCTGACGCTCGAGGGCGCCGTTCGGCTCTACGACCTCCTGATGCGCAACGACGCCCTCTTTGAGCGACATCTGGACTTGCAACGGCGCGTCCACGTCCACGAGCGGCTGGTGGAGGACTTCGCCGGCGAAGCGCATGCGCTTTGCGCGTTCCTCGATCTCCCGTGGCGCGCCGAGATGGAGGGCTTCGCAGATCACGCGCGAACCAGCGGCGTCGCCACGCCCAGCGCCCAGCAGATCGTGCGCGGCGTCAACGCCGATGGGGTTGGGGCTTGGCGGCGATACGCCGCAGAACTCCGACCGGTGCTGCCGCAATTGGAGCCTTGGGTTGTGCGGTTTGGCTACGAGCCGACGCGCGCGGGTGAGTGAAGGAGGCGGTCCCAGCACTTTACTCCTTTTTCTTCCGTCCTGCCCGGACGTGTTCCGGGCAGGACGGAAGAAAAACGGATTTGGCTCGATTTAGCGCCTGTGGGGAGGAAGACGCACGGCGTCAGCCGGGCGGAACAGGCCAAGGGCAGCCCCTCAGAGCCCCCCCATCGCGACAGGCGAGTCCGTGAACTTGTCCATTCCGGTCAGGATGGTGGCGATCGCGTGACGATCATCCTCGGTCAGGAGCGGGCTCCAGATGTCGAAGATCAACACCAGCCGCGGCTCGTCGCTGTCGTTCCAGGCCTCATGCTCGATGGTATCGTCGAATACCCAGGCCCGACCGAACTCCCAAGGCCGGGTCTGGCCCCCGACCCGGAAGCGGCAGCCCGGCGGCACCACCAGGGGGACGTGCACAACCAATCGCGTGTTGGCCACCCCATGATGCGGGGGGATGCGCGTTCGCGGCTTCAGGAGCGAGAACATCGAGGCGGGCGATCGATTTGACACGTGGGGCTGGGGCGCTTTCGCCAGGGCCGCCATGGTCGCGGGGCAGCGGGCGGCGTTCGCCCGCTCGAGCGTCCCGTTAGCGATAAGATGGAAGGCGGACCAGCGGTCGGATCGGTTCAGGTCCTCCCATTGGTCTAGGGGCACATTGTCCGGATAATCCATATAGGGCACCAGCCCTCGATCCTGCTCCAGCACATCCAGCGCCTCGCGCTGCATCGCCGGCGCCGCGTCTTCGATGTCATCGAGCCAGGGGAACAGGTCGCGGTCATAGAACTCGATCGCGGGCAGGCCAGGATAGAACAGGTGTGTGGGTTCTTGGCGATAGTTGCTCCGCAGACCGAGCGCCAGATCGACGAATATACCGGCGCGCGCTAAAGCCGCCTTTGAGGTTACGCCAGCGTCGTCGTGCAGTCGGTCACGGAGGAACTCACGAAGTTCAGCCTTATGCCGGGCGTCCACCTCCCGCGCACGATGGAGCGCTCGCAAGGTCGGCGGATCCAGCTCGTCATCTGGAGGCGCTTGGCCGATGGCGAGGCGATAGGTCTCGGCCGCGGCCCGCGCGCGCGACAACTGGTCCTGAAGAGCGCCCTTCATCAGAAGCGCCAGAAAACAGCGAGGATCGACGCGCAGCGCCTGGTCTAGCGCCGCCAAGGCCAGCTCAGGCCGACCGCCGCCGCGACGGGCCGCGGCGAGGTTGAGCCAGGACTGGAGATTGGCGTCATCCAAGGCGAGGGCGCGGGCCAATAAGGCTTCCGCTCCAGCGATATCCCGCGCGGCCATCGCTTGAACCGCCGCCCGATTGAGGGCCTGGATTTCGCTGAAATCACGCACACATGGACCCGATGTCGTGAAAACGGGCGCTCCCTAAAGGGGGCGCCCGCCGTTCATGACCTCTTATACTAATAATCGATCGAGATGGCCGAGAAGATATATCGGCCAAGCGCGTCATACACCTGAGGATAGGTGTTGCCATTGTAGGAGGCGCTCGATCCGCCGCTCGGATCGCCAATGATCGGCGGCGGGGTATCCAGAACGTTCTGGCATCCGATTATGAACCGATAGTGATCACGGAAGCGATAGCTCAAGGTCATGTCCATATAGCTCTGGGACGGGATCTTCGCATCCGCGGCGTAAACGGTGCCTGTGTCCACATAGGGCTCAGTCGTGTCGACCTTCACCGCGGAGAAGTAGCGCCATTGGCCCGAAACCTCGAGGCCGTCTATAGGCGTGTTCCAGGTGGTGCGGAACTTATGCCGGAATTTGGGATTTGGCGTTCCGCAGATTGGGCCATAGAGGCCGGCGCAGTCATACGCCTGAGTCCCCGGTAGGCTTTGGGTCTCCAAGGTGCTGAGCCAGGTGGCGTCATAATCAAACGTCAGGGCGCCAAAGCCCTGAAGCCCAAGGCGCGAGAACGGCAGGCGATAACCGCCCTGGATATCGACGCCGCTGGTCCTTGCCCCGCCGACATTCTGGTCGGTGTCTTCGACGTAGTCGTTCGTGTTGATCCACAGCGATCCATTGTTCGGGTCGCGGTGGATCAGGTTACAGAATTCCCCGCTCGTCAGACAGTCGGTGAGGATGGTCTGCCCGCCGATGCCGGCGATCTCCCCTTTGATCAAGATGTTGAAATAGTCGGCGCTGACGTTGAACCCCTTGAGGATACCCTCCTTGGGCGCAAATACGATGCCGGCTGTGATGGTGTCGGAGGTTTCCGGCTGCAGGTTCGGGTTGCCGCCCACCAAGCCGTTATATTGGCCAGCCGTGTTGGGCAGGATGCGGCCGTAGTTCGACGCCGTGGCGCCGGTCTTCTCGCAGTTAGCCAAAGTCGCCAGAGGATTGGCGGCCGCCGGATTCGCGCCTGCGCAGGGGTCGGTGGCGAAATCCCCAACATTTTGGTGGTCTGAGGTGTATAGCTCAAGCACGTTGGGCGCACGAACTGCTCGGTTGAAGCCGCCCCGGAAAGTGACCGAGTCGATCGGGCTGTACGTCCCCGCCAGCTTGAAGGTGTTGGTTACACCCGCCGTGCTGTAATCAGAAAAGCGGTAGCCGCCGTTGAAGGACAGAAGCTTCACGAACGGCGCGTCCTGCACGATCGGAACCTCGACTTCGCCGAACAGCTCATAGACGTCGAAGGTGCCCGAGGTCGACGGCTGGGGTCCTGCGCCGCCCGAAAGGTCGCCGGACGACTCCTCAGCGTCCGGGCTGAAGACCAGGTTTTCACGACGATATTCCGTGCCGACCGCCACGCCTATGCCATCTTTGGCGAAGGGCGACCTGACGCCGTACTTGCCGAGCTGGCCCGACATGGACGCCTGCACATCCTGCTCGGTCGTGCTGCCGTTGATAAAGCCGTTGGCCTCAAGATAGGCCAGCGCCGCGGGCGTGACCGCACCTGTGCCGAATATGTTATAGGGCACGCAGCTCGTATCCGTGCCGCTGAGCACCGAGGCGCATTCCGCGGCGCCTGTGGTCGGGTTAGGTACGACGTTGAAGGCGTTGGCGATCTTCGAGCCGGAGAAATAGCCCGAGTCGATCTCCTGGAACACCGTCTCGCCATACTGGGCGGAGATATCGTAGTGCCAGACGGGATCGAGGTCGCCCTTGGCGCCGATCACCATACGATAGGCTTCGTGCCGCAGGTCCGACAAACGGCCCGATCCCTCGACGTCGCGCCGCACCACGGCGACCGAGGCGGAGTCCGCCGCGGTTAACCCCGCATTCGTGCAGAGCGTCTGCACTTCCACAGCCGAAAGCTCTGGGTTGTTGCAGGGGATATTGACCGTGTTGCCGAACACGCCACCCGGCGCGATCTGGGCCACGGTGTGATCGTCCATGAACATGAACGAGCCGTAGAGATCGACCTTGGGGTTGATGTCGTAGTGGGCGAAGCCGCCCAGAGTATAGCGCGTATCGGGCCGCTGATAGTAGTTGTACGGCCCGTAGTTGAAGGGAATGATCGTTTGCGACAAGCCGCCGCCGGGCCGCACCTGATAGTCATAGGGCAGGTTGGCGTTATAGAGATCGTTGCTCAGCAATTGAGCCGGATAGGTCGTTCCCGAACCGGCGCATGCGAAGCCGTTTGTCTCGTCGTGGAGTGTACAGGCGCTGTAGTCGCGTTGGCCTTGAAGGACCGCCGCTTCCTGGCGATAGGTGCCGTACAGGGTGACGTTGCCTTTGCCATCCGGCGCATTGGCGCCGAAGATGATCGACACGTCCTGGGCGCCGCCGTCCGCGGTGCTGCCATGCGGGGCGGCGAAGCCATCGGCGGTATTGTCGGCCTCCAACGCACTATTGCTGTTGTCGTGCTGATAGATGCTCTGCTGTGCGTTGATTTCCAGACCCTGGAAGTCCTTCTTCATGATGAAGTTCACGACGCCGGCGACGGCGTCGGAGCCGTAGGTCGCCGAGGCGCCGCCGGTCAGGACTTCGACGCGGTCAATCAGGCCGGCCGGGATGAAGTTCAGATCCGGCGCCGGATCGGAGGGGTCGCCCGGCTGGAGCCGCTTGCCATCGATCAGCACCAGGGTCCGGTTGGAGCCCAAGCCGCGAAGGTCGACCGTCGCGGTGCCGCTGGCGCCATTGGTGATGGCGCTGCCTTGGGCGGCGAAGGCCTGGGGCAACTGGTTGATCAGGTCTTCAACCCGGGTGGTCCCCGTCAGTTTGACTTCTTCACTATTGACCGTAGTCACGGGGCTGGTGCTGGTGAGGTTTGGCGAGACCAGGCGCGACCCGGTGACGACAACCTCTTGGACGGCGGCCGGTGGCGCGCCCTGGTCCGTCGGTAGGGCGGCCGCGCCGCTGGGCGCGGACATCGGTTGGGCCTGCGCCGTCTGTGCGATGGGCGCACTGGACTGAGCGGATGCGGCGCTGACAACCACAAGGCTCGCCGCGCCGACCAGGATCGTCGACGCGAGAAGCCGTCCACGCGTGGATTTCAAATTGGTTTTATTCCACTCGGCCACAATAACCCCCTTTTTACGTGCGGCCGCTCAACAGGCGACCTCAATCCAAGTGCATCCGCTTTTCGGACGCCTTTGAAAGGCTTAGGACATTGGCTTGATGGGGGTCAATCGTTCCCAAGTCGGCCCGGAAGCGTTAACCCGGGGCTGTCACATTGAGGCCACATGAGGGCCATAGTTGAACAAAATGAATGCAGGACTGCGGCGGAAAGGTGCAGCTCCATCGTGCGGACAGCGGCGTCCTGCGGGCCCAATTCACGTCTGGGGACGTCCGGAAGAGGCTGTCAAAACCCGGTCTCAGGCGCGATCAGAGACCCAAGGCGCCCGGGTTCATTAGGCGGTCTGGATCAAGTTGCGCCTTGATCGCGCGCACCAGGCTGAGCGTCTCAGGCGCCAGGCGGGCGGCGTAGGGATACATCTTGCCGAGCTGGAAGTGGACCGCGCCGAACTGGCCGAACAGCGCGACAAGATCGGTTTTCAAGGTCTCCACAAAGGCTGAAACCTCGGCGTTATCCGGATAGGCCGGTAGCGATCGGAGATAGTCGTCCGGAACGACGGCGCGGTGATACTCGGTCTGCGGCCCGGGCCAATAGATCGCGATTTCGTACAGCAAGCCGCTCGAATTTACGGTCTCAAACATTGAGCCCGTCCAAACGCCCAAGCGCTTCATCTCATCGGCGCGGGCGGCGTAAAAGGCCTCCAGGGCGTTGTGGAAGGGGACGACGTTGGAATGGGGCAGAACGCCATGCAGAGGGACCCAGCGCTCGCCCTTGGGACCGAGCGTGCTGAAAAAAGGTGCAAACGGCACGCCCCGCACGACGGTGGGGATGGAGTTGGGAATTTCACGCCCGTAGACCATGAGCTGGCGCAGTCTGGCAAGCTTTGACTTGACCTCAGCGTCGCTCACCCCCTCCACGATGACATGCAGCATATAGCGTGCGCTCCGCAGCGCCTTTGCGCCGGACGCCGCCATCTTGGCGAGTTGGACGAGGCCGCCGAGGAGGGACGGCGACGATCGGAGCACCGCCTTGGCCATGTCGATCACCGCGCCGACGCCGGCGCTCTGGCGGGCGATCTGACCCTGGGCGAGCGCGGCGTCGATGGCGAAATGCTCGTCATCCAGGCCCTCCATCGCCGCAAGCCGCATGGCCTTGGCCAAGTCGGGCAGGTTTAAGAAGGCGAAGGAGGCGCAGCCGAAGGCCGCCTTGCGTCTCAGAAGCGGCAAGGTGATACGCGCCTTGATCCCCAGCGCGCCGCAGTCGCCCGTGAACAGACCGGCCAGATCGGGGCCGAAGAAGCGCGCGAATGGAGACGCCCCGATGGCGGCGGAGCCTGTGCGCAGGACATCGCCCGACGCGATCACGATGTCGAGGCCCAGGACCGACTGGGCGCTGACCCCATGGGCGCCGGAGCCATGGCTGATGCTATTTTGCGAAACCGACCCGCCGATCGTGGCCCGAAGACCGGAGAAGGGACCAAAAAACGGCGTCCTCAAACCGCGCGCATCCAGCGCGTCTTTGAGGGCCGCCCAGGTTACGCCCGCCTCGACGGTGACAAAGGCGTCCTCTTCATTGATCTCGACGATCTGGTCCAACCGCCCAAGATCCACCACGATAGATCGGCGCCGATTGGGCAGGTAGCCGTCGGTGTAGGAGGCGCCGCCGCCCCGGGGAAAGACGGCGAGGCCGGCGGAGGTCGCTGTGCGGACCGCGGCGCACAGGTCGTCCACAGACTTGGGGCTCACGACGGCCAGGGGCGAGTCCAAGCGTCGATAGACGTCGATACTGTACAGCGCCGCCGCTTCCCCCGTCAGCACAGCCTCGGCGCCGACCGCTGAGATCAAGGCCGCGACGATATCGTAGGCCACGAACGGGACGGAGGAGTCGGCCATGGGTCATGAGGTCGCTATATCTTCGATAATCGAGGTGTACCGCTCATCGCTATCGGCCTGGGCCGCCTCGTGGGCGTCCTTGCGGGCCAGATAGTAGAGCCGGTCGAGAAATCCCTGGCGCCAGGCCTCGCGCGCTTCCAGCGCCTCCTGATCCAGGACGAGCGCCTCGATCTCGGCTGGCAGGTCGATGCCCTTGGCCTTGGACACCCGCTCCACCGAGTCCAGCCGATCGTGCAGGACCGAAAGCTCGTTGGCTAGAACCAGGATCATGGACATGGCCTGATCGAGCCCCGGCGTTTCGTAGAACTGGGGGCGCTTACCTTTGGCGTCGCGCACGACGCGGGGACGTTCTGGCGGTATGACGTCGTGGGTCATTTTGGGGGCCTTGATGTCAGGCGGCCGCTTTTTGGGCGATCAAGACTTCCCAACCGCCGCCGGGCGCATATTCCCCGGCCACAAACTCCCGGTCCGCGACGGCGTCGGCGGCGGCTTCGCTATAGCCCGCGCCTTCGGCGACGAACTCCATCACCGCCATGGGCGCGGTATCGAAGCGGATCGTGTCGCTCGGAAAACCGGCGTCCTTGGCGAGCTGGATCTGGTCCAACTCCCGCATGGCGCCCCAAAAGGGTTCGTTATTGTACCAGGTCTCGTTATCCAGAATGAACTGGGTGAAGGGGTCCATCAGATCGAACGGCGGCAGATCGGCGTGGATCATGTAGCCGCCGGGCGCCAGCAGCCGGGCGCACTCCTTGAAGATCTTCGGCATGGCCTTGCCGCTCGTCTCATGCAGCAAGATATGGCTGACGACGAGATCGAAATGGCCATCGGGGAAACTGGTCTTCTCGGCGTTCATCTGGGCGAAGTTGACGTCCAGGCCCATGGCGGCCGCTCGGGCGTGAGCGTATCGCACCTGGGGCGCCGCGACATCCACCCCCCAGACCTCGGCGTCGGGAAACAATTCCTTGAAGGGCAGGGTGGCGTGGCCGACCGTGCAGCCCAGGTCCAAGATACGCTTGGGCGCGAATCCCTTCAGCTTGCGCCGAATATAGTTGCAGACGGAGCGGCCCATATCGTCGTTGAACGGCCCCATATAGCCCATGGCGTAGAGATAGACGCCCCGGTCGTAGAGAACGCCCGCCGCCACATCGTCCTTCGTCACCTCCGTCGCATAGCCGCCCGGCATGCAATGGATGTCGAGCGCTGTGACATAGCGCGGCGTCTCGAATCCCTCGGGAAGGTCGAGCTTGGCGGGGGACGCGGCGGATAGAGCCTTGGCCTTCTCGATGAGGTCGGGCAATTGCCGGTCAATGGAAATGTTGGTGGACTCCCAGAGCAGTTCCTGGGCGATCCGGTTGGCGGCGGCGTAGTGCTGGAAATACAGATCCTTGACCATGCCGGCGCGGATATCGCGTCGATCGGCGGGGGGGCGGCCTTGGTCGCGTTCGAACGCCTTGGCGACCCGCGTGCGATAGACGGGGGTCAGGCCGGGCAGGAGGCCGCTTTGGATGAAGCCCTTGAAGCTCTTGGTGAACTCCTGACGCGCGCGCTCATCGTGATTGATTTCCGGCAACATGGCGTGCGCGGTCTGTTGGAACGTGTTGAGCATTTGCGACATCGGGAACGCTCACGAGTTAAGCGATAAGGTGAGCCACTAGGTTTACACTAAAGACGCCCGCCTGTGCAGAAGGGGGGTCTGGAATCCGACTGGTGATCACCAGCTCCACGGTCGCTGTCAGATATCGACCTGGTAGGCGTCGTAGGCGAACAAGCCCAAGGTCTCTTCATTCTTCAGACCGACCAGTCCGAATAGATGCGCTTCGTCGCCTTGCAGCCGGTCGGCGTTGGCGTTGGATTCCAGCTGGATGAAGGCGCAGCGATCGATACGGGCGCGCTCATAGCGGCCCAGGCCCTGTGCGGGCTTTTCGCTGGCCGCCAGGCACCGACCGAGCACGACGGCGTCTTCGATGGCGGCGCTGGCCCCTTGGCCTAAGAACGGCGTCATCGCGTGGGCGGCGTCGCCCAGAAGCGCGATCCGACCCCCATGAACCCAGGTCGATAGCGGCGTCCGGGCGAAGATGCCCCATTTGAACAAGCCGGTTTCATCAATGGCGCCGATCATGGCCCTAACGTCGTCGGCCCAGGCGCCGAACAGGGCCTGCAGTTCGGAAACTCGCCCGGGAATGGCCCAGCCTTCAGGCGCCCAGTCGCTCTGGCGCGCGAAGAAGACTAAATTCAACTGCTCGCCCCGACAGATGGGATAACGCACCGCCATTTGGCCCGGCCCGATATGCATGCCCGGAAACGCCGCCAGCTCATCCAAGCCGCTACCCTCGACCGGGATCACGGCGCGCCAAGCCACATGGCCGGTGAAATGGGGCGCGCTGGGTTCGAAGAGACGCCGGATTGGCGACTTCACGCCATCGGCGGCGATGACGATATCGCCGCCGATGGTCTCGCCCGATTGAAGCCGAACGCGGGCTTCGTCCGCCCCCGCTTCAGCGCTCTCAACGCTAGCGCCCAGGCGCACGGTCGCTCGCCCGGTCTTCTCCAAGGCCGCCATCAGAACCGAATGCAGATCGGCGCGGTGAATATAAAGGTAGGGGGCCTTGTACAGGTCGCGCACCTTCTGACCGCGCTCCAGCGTGACCAGGGTGCGACCGTCCTGCCAGTGCTGGACGCGTTGGCGAAGGGGTTCGACCCCTTGGGCGCACAGAGCCGGTTCCAGGCCAAGTTGGCTGTAAATCTTCATGGCGTTGGGGGCCAGCGTCACCCCGGCGCCCACGCTCGCCCCAAGGGCCTGCGCCTGTTCCAGGACGACAACCTCGTGCCCGTCCTGGGCCAACACGAGAGCCGCCGTTAGTCCGCCGATGCCGCCGCCGGCGATCACGAGTCTCTGAGGTGTCATCCGGGGCGCTAGCCCTCCCGTTTGGATGCGCGTCGCTTGGAGCGTTTTGCGTGGCGCAAGTCGAGCGCGGCCCGTCTCGAGCCAGGGTGATTTGGCGCCCGACTTCTGAGGTTCCAAACGCAGCGGCCGGCCTGTCCGCCTAGCGACCAAGCGCACCAAGCCGGCGACGAGCGCGGCGGGGAGTATGCTTACGTGGGCCAGTAGACACGACCGTAAGGACGTTCCGTCATGGTGAATCTGACACGCCGTCAAAGCTTGGGATTGGCGGCCGCCGCGGGGGGCGCCCTGGCCGCGACCGCCGCTTTGGCGGATGTTCCGACTTTTGTCACGAAGATCGATTTCAAGGATCCGAAGTGGAACCGCGATACCTTTGCGCGTCTCGATATGGATGTGAACCCCAACAAGGAAAAGCTCGGTTGGCTCAAGGGCACGGTGTTCGGCGTGCGCGACAACGAAGCCGTGCGGCCTCTGTTTCTCAATGAAGGCTTCAGCTTCGTGCGCTCGAAGCGTCTTCCCGATGGAAGCTGGCATCGCATGCTTCGGGAAGTCGTTTTTTACCGCGATATCAAGACGGGGGAAATCCTAAAGACCTGGCATAATCCCTACACGGGCCGCGACGTCGAAGTCGTCCCCGTCGCCAACGATCCGTTCAACTTCACCATCAGCGAATTCTATCCCGACCCGCCGTCCTATGGCGGACTGAACACCGTGAAGCCGCCCAAACGGCCCTTCCTGATGGACTGGAGCTATGGGCCGAACGACACCTTGATCCTGAACACCAACATCAATCTCTACTACCCCTCCGCCATGCAGCCAGACAAATGGCCCATGGAGTCGCCAGGCGTGTTCAGTCGGGTGTCGGAACTCTTTATCTATGTGGTGAAACGAAAAGATGTGGAAAACCCCAACCTGACCCACCTGCCTCAGGTCGGGTCGTGGAGCCGGATCAATCCCTGGCCGCCGTGGATGCAGATGGGCGCCGCGCCCGGGGGCGTGAATTATTTCAATACGTTCGGGACCCTGTCGAGCCTCGACGACGTGCCTAAGGACCTGGTTGAAGCGGCCCGCGCGATCAGCCCCAAATTCCTGTCGGCGCCGACGGAGGATTACGGCCCATCGCTGTCCAGTCTTGAGAACTACGCCAAAAACCATACGCCGGCGCCCGTACCGCCCGGTTGGGTCCCGCCGCAGCCGCCGCCGACCCCTAGCTCGCTCCGTAAACCGACGGCCTAGTCAGCGCTAAGATGAGCATGGGACCGGCGTCGCAAATGGCCTCCGACGAGGTCGACGGCAGGGTCGGCTCAATGGCCTTGGCCAGGGGCTCCGACGCTTTTCCCATGGGCCTCCAGGCGGCCTATGGCGTTGGACAGATCGCCGGCCAAGTCTTTCGCGACGTGCCGTCGCTGCTCTTGCTGTTTTTCATGACCAACGCCTTGGGCGTCCAGCCGGCCTTGGCGGGGGCGGCGATTTTCATTCCAAAACTGGTCTGGGGCATCCTTTGCGACCTTGGCGTCGGGCTCGCCTCAGACAGGTTGCTGAAGGTGACGCCCCGGCGCGGATGGCTGCTGCTCGGCGCTCTTGGGTCCCCGTTCGCCATGGTCCTGTTGTTCCATGTCCCGGCGACCAGCCAGATCGGCAAGGCCGCCTATGTCGCCGGGGCGTTCAGTCTGTACATGGGCGTCTTCGCGCTCCTGTCCGTCCCCTATCTCGCCATCGCCGGCGAGCTATCCAGCGACGCGAAACAGCGGACCACGATCATGGCTTGGCGGCTCGTTTTCACCGCCGTCGGCGTCCTGATCGCGGGGTCGTTTTCGCCGATTTTCATCCAAATCGAAGGGGGCGGTCAAAAAGCCTATGAGGCGCTCTCGCTGGTCCTGGCCGCCATCTGTCCGATCTCGCTGATCATCGCCTTTTTCGCCGCCCAAAGGGCCTCCAGAGTCGAACGGGCGTTGCTGAAGCCGCCGGCCTCGCAAGGCTTTCCGGTCCGCGAAGCGCTCGCCGCCCTGGCCGCGCCCCGCTTTTCGGTCCTCCTTGGCGCCAACCTGTTGCAACTGGTGGGATCGGGGATGGCCTATGCCTCCATGATCTACTTCATCACCTATGAGCTGCACCGGACGGACCCGTTCAAACAGGTGGGCATCATCACCCTGATCGCCTGCGCGACCATCATTCTGGCCCAGCCGCTTTGGGTGCGGATCGCGAGCGCGCTTGGGAAACGGTCGACCTATATCGTCTCAACCCTTTTTTACGCCCTGGTCGCGGCGGGTTGGGTCGCGGCGGGTCATCTGGGATTGTGGGCGATCTATGTCTTTGCGGCGCTTTTGGGCGTCTCCAACTCCGGCTGGACGCTGATGGGCTTTTCCATGGTGTCGGACCTGGCGGACGATGGCCGAGGCGGGCTTTATTCCTCCATCTGGGTCGCGACGGACAAGATCGGCTTCACGCTCGGCGGCACGCTCTTGGTCGGCCTTATTCTTTCTACGTTTGGCTTCGACTCGCTGCGGGCCTTGGCTGGCTTGCCCCAGGCTCGGAGCGCGGTGCTTGGGGTCGTCTTGTCCTACAGCGCCGGGCCCGCCCTACTCAGCCTCGCGGCCGCCGGCATTCTGGCCCGATGGGGGGCCAAGGACCGCATTACCTGATCATCTCGGGGACGAGGGCGCCACATTGACGAGATAATCGTCAACGATCCGCGCGAACCTCTCGGGCGCTTCCAGCGGCGGGAAATGGCCGACATCGGGCATGATGACCAGCGAGACCTGGGCGTGAACGAGATAGTTGCGCAAGGCGTCCGCCGTGGGCAGAGTCAGTAAGGGGTCAGCGCCGCCCCAGATGAGAAGGGTAGGGGCGGTGACGCCGTTCAGCGCCTTCACCGCTTGGGCATGATCTGCGACCTGGGCGACCAGGGCTATGGCATGCTTTTCAGGCAGGCGCCGATTGAAATCGTAATATTCGGCGCGGATTTTCGGTGTCATGCGGGTTGGATCGGCGCTGAAATAATCAAGGAACTGGTTCCAGAACGCTTGCGACTGGAAGTGACTCCGCGCCGCCTCTTTCTGGGCGTCCAGGAAGGCTTGAGGCTGATGCATATGGGAGGTGTCGACAGGGTCGGACGGCGTGTTGGACAAGATCAGCCGGCTAACCAGATCAGGACGAACCGCGGCGAGCTGCACGCCCAACGTCCCGCCGCTGGAGACGCCCACCACCACGACGCTCTTCAGACCCAGCCGATCCAATAACCCTGCGGCGATATCCGTAGGGTGCAGTTTCGCCGCCGCCTCATCGGAGAGGGAGCCGGAACGGCCATTGGGCGGGACGTCAAATCTGATGATCCGATACCGGCCCTTCAGCGCGGCGACCACCCCGTCATAGGTCTCCAGCGTGCTGACCGATCCAGGCGCCATCAAGATGGGCGGCCCTCGGCCCTCGTCCGTATAATAGACGTCCACGCCCTCCACCTCGATGGTCCTGCCGGCAGGCTGGGGGTATTTCGCGAGAAGCTCGGCGCGGGACAGAAAAAGCCCATCTGCCGCCGAGGCGGCGCCCTGGGCCTGTGCCGATGGGGTCGACGCCGCCGACGATAGGAGCGCCGCCAAAGCCAGGGCTGCGCTCGTCTTCCAATATCGTCCGTAACCGACGTTCATGGGCGAAGGTTGGCGCGCTGAATGAGCGCGTCCAGTCGACGCCTCTCCGCTATCCGCCCATCGATCACCGGCCTATGCCGCGCACCGGCATGTGCTGGCGGCTGGTTTGCTCGCGAACGTCTAAGGTGTAACCGAGGTGCGGGTAGCTCGCGCGCCGGGATCGACGCACCTGGTCTGCTATGCTCGCCTGGATCTTGCTGCATAGCTGGAGCCCGCCTATGGACGTCACCCGCCGTCGCCTTGGTCTCGCCACGGTCGCCGCAGCCTTCTCCGCTAGCGCGGGCTCAGCGCAGACGCTTCGGCGCACCGCTAAGGGACCGAGCGGCCCGCTAGATGTCCTCGTGCTCGGCGCAGGCGTCGCCGGTCTCAACGCGGCTTGGTTGCTTGAACGCGAAGGCTTGAAAGTCTGCGTGATCGAGGGACGATCTCGGGTCGGCGGCCGAGTTCATACGTTGATGGACCAGCCCGGCGTGCCTGAGATGGGCTTCAATTCCATGGCCGCCGGCTATGGGCGCGGCATAGACGCCGCCAAGCGCGCCGGCGTCGAGCTTTACGATGTCAGCGCGCGCTTCATGAAGTCTTACCATCAGGAGTTGGTGATGGATGGCCGCATCCTGACCCGTCCTGAATGGGCTCAAAGCCCCGCAAACCCGTTTCCGGCGGCGCAGAAGATGCTGATGCCCTGGGAGATTTCGGGCAAACTGCTGCATGACCACAATCCCCTGAAGGACTGGTCGCAGTGGACAGATCCGACGAACGCCGCCCTCGACATCTCGATGCATGATTTTCTAAAGGCCCAAGGGCTTAGCGATGCGGCCATCCACCTGGCCGTCGACACCTCACCCTATTACGGGACCTCGTCCTATGACCTGTCGGCGCTCATGTCGGAGTTCGCCGACGGCTGGACGAAGACTCAGGTGGTCGCGGGGCCGATATCCTACGCCGTGCGGGGCGGGAACGAGCGGCTGCCGATCGCCATGGCCAAGCTTTTGAAGGGCGATGTGCTTCTGAACCGAGAGGTTATCGGCATCACGAGCGACTCAACAGGCGTCACCGTCGCCTGCGCCACCGGCGAGACCTTTCGCGCTAAGCGGGTCGTTTGCGCCTTGCCATTTTCGACGCTTCGTCGGGTGAAGATCGAGCCGGGCCTGACTGGGGCTCAAGCCCAGGCGGTTCAGACGCTGCCCTACCAATCCATCGCCAATATTTTCCTGAAGGTCCGCTCGCCCTTTTGGGAGGTCGATAAACTTTCGCCCTCCATGTGGACCAACGGGATCGCCGGCGTCGTGATCGCCCAAAGATTTGGGAAGACCGATGACGAGGTGACCGGACTTCTGGTCGAGGCGCGTGGCGAACTGGCGAACGCCTGGGATCGGCTAGGCCCGGACCAGGCGACCCAAAGGGTGATCGGCGCGATTGAGGCCATCCGTCCCGCGGCACAGGGTCAACTGGTCGGCGCGGCCTATTTTTCGTGGGGGAGGGAGCCCTTCAACGCTGGCGACTGGGCCTATTTCGCGCCGGGCCAAATCACCGCCTTCGCCAATCAGATGGCGGCGCCGGCCGGCCGCCTCCATTTCTGCGGCGAGCACACGGCTCGGGCGAACCGCGGTCTGGAAGGGGCGATGGAATCCTCGGAGCGCGTGGCGGTCGAAGTCTTGAGCGCCTAGTCGGCGACCCTTGAAGGGCGTACATCGTCTTCAACACGGCAGGATTGTAAATGACCGGGGGCATCGCATCCCGCCGCCGTATCAAGGCTGGCGCTCTTGATCGCGAGCGGCATGCCTCTTGTCCGACGCCGCGCCCCTGCCTATGGCCAAATCACGGTTTAAAGCGGTCTATAATTTAGGCGCCCGGATGACCTTGCGGACCAGTTTTAGCGCATCCCGTCCCCATCGCGCGGGCTGGGGCTGGGGCCCCCTGACCGGCTAGCGAATATTTTCCAGGAAATTTCACCGAATTGAACACCGGAGCGGAACTTTTCCGCAGACGGCGAGGGCGATCCAACGACTGCAAAAATCTGAGGGTCGCGGGCGACTGTATCTTCTTAAGGGGACCAAGATGAAAAGCGCACATTCGGCTCTTCTTGCCGGTTGTTCAGTTCTGGGGCTGTTCGCGGGTATTGGTGGTTCAGCGATCGCTCAGACCAGTTCGACGTCGGGCGGCCCACAAACCGTCGAGACTGTCGTCGTGACGGCGCGGAAGAAGTCGGAAGACATCTTGAAGGTCCCGGTCGCTGTGTCGGCCCTGACGGCGAGCGATATCGATGCGCGCGATATCTTGACCACCAACGATCTGGCGAACTTCGTCCCGGGCTTGACCGATGACCAGACCCTGGCCGCGAGCGCCCGCAACGACCGGTCTTTTCAAGAGTTCATCATCCGGGGCATGGTGCCGTCGAGCATCTCCAACCCGACCACGTCGCTGTTCATCAACGGTACGCCTTTGGGCAGCGCCGACCTCCTGCAAACTCTGGATGATGTTGCGAGCATCGAAGTGCTGAAAGGGCCGCAAAGCGCCTACTTCGGCCGCGAAACCTTCGCCGGCGCCGTCAATGTCATCACCAAACCCGCCACGAACACCTTGACGGCCAACCTCACCGCCGAGTTCGCGACCCGCGACACCTACAATGTGAGCGCCACCGTCTCGGGCCCCATCGTTGCTGACAAGCTGATGGTCTCGGTGGGCGGCGC
>Ga0116226_10001020_pt1 | contig 24429 bp, 24 predicted proteins | sample S1TSphfallax_FD_89692 | JGI IMG/M metagenome (GOLD analysis project Ga0116226, IMG submission 89692) | Host-associated microbial communities from peat moss isolated from Minnesota, USA - S1T2_Fa - Sphagnum fallax MG | ecosystem: Host-associated > Plants > Peat moss > Unclassified | place: USA... | reverse complement strand
TGATGCTTAGGATTGTGATTAAACTATTAATCTCTGAACTACATACTCAAGATAGCATTCTAATTACTTTTCCAACTCTTCATCCCCCCTGCTCCCCTGCTCCCCTGCCCCCCTGCTTCTTTCTACAGCCTACTTGCGTCCCAAGTGTAGAAGCCAGTTTTATGGGGAACTCTAGAGAATCGTCCTGTGCGATGACCTCTAGATAATTCGTTCAGCACCTTGTTTTTGACTTCTCGTAGCTGCTGAGAATCAAGTTCTCCATAAATTCCACTCACAATGTCATTCACACTGAAAATACGTCCCAGATTTTTCTCTAGGAAAGAGGTGATAGCGTCGATCAAGAACTGACCTTCAAAGGGTTTCAGCATGGGTACTATTTTAGTTTTGGGTAGGATAAAGGGCTTCTTCCTTTTTGACCTCATACCTGGAGAAAAGTTATTGCTACTTGTGGAAGATAGCAAACTCAAAGTCAGAGTATAACAACCTGGTTCATTGGGAATTGCTGCCCAGTATCCTCTTTCTCTACCTTGAGTAAGAGAAGATTGCACTCTTCCTTTTACCACCTTAAAGATATTTGGCTCTAATTCACCATAAAGCTCTCGCACAACAAAGTCTATATGGCATACAGTACCCGCATATTCATGCAAAAGTTTTTTTAGAGCCTCCATCCGAGTCAGATTTGCGTACTGGTGCAACATAGGAATATCTGCACCTTTAATGATTTCGCCGTAACTGTCTAAAGAGGTATTTTGTAACTGCGACTCTATTGATTCTGTAACTTGTGACTCAGAGTGAGCAATTACCAACTTATCTAAGTTGTTTGAGTCAGGAATTTGTGGCTCTATAGACTCCAATAAATTCGCACTAGCAGCTTTATCAGACGACAAAAGCAAGGGCGAATTATCTGGAGAAGCTATTATGGCTTCATTTTCTACTTCAAGTTGCGACAGATGTTTATGTTCATCTGAAAAAGACCAATTAGAGAGCAGAGCTTCTGCATGATTGAGCTGCGATCGCGCCTGTAAAAACAATCGTTGATACTCTTCTACAAGACCAGCATAGTAGTCTCGTAGCTCTAATAATGGTGTAATAAAGATCTCAGGAGGTGGTTGTAACTGTTCGTTAGAGTTCATGGCAATTCAATCAATCTAAATCAATTTCGCCTTTATAAGACATAGGTCTAGGTTTTGGTTTACTAGATTCCTGTAGTGACCTTTTGGGTGCTTGGGGGGGACGACAACTTTCGCAATAGAGTGGTCGTGGACCAAAGGTTTCCCGTTTTGTAGCCTGGTTGCATTGTTTACAAAGAAAGTGAAAAATTCGTGTGTGAATCAATCTCTTATGCGCTCTGACAGTATATTCTCTAACGTCGATCTGTTTTGTAGCCATAGTTTAGTAAATACTAATCTCAGTCCTCTTACTATAGCTATTCAAGCAAATTAAACCCTTTCAGTGTGTGTTTTACTGCACGTTTTTTGTAAATAATTTGAGCAATTTCCAAAGATGGGAAAACTTTTAGTTGTTTGATAATAGGTGTCGGCATCAATAACATCTTCCCTGAGATTAATTTATCAGGAATTCCTGCTACTGATGCCGTAAAACATATAATTCAACCTAAATCCAATCTGGACTCAACCTAGATCCAACCTAGATCTAACCTAGACTCAGTCTAGATTCAGCTTTGGCATAGACGCGACGGAGAAAAATCAACCTGATTGAGCAAGATTGACTCTGACAGCTTTTTGTTTTTCTGCTGCGGCTTTAGGCAAAGTTAGGTACAGAATCCCGTCTTTGTACTCAGCTTGCACTTTGTCATTTTGAACTTGAGTAGGCAATGGAATTACCCTTTGAAATTGTCCATAGTGAAATTCTGACCGAGTATAGCCTTCTTTATCAGTATGAGACTCGCACTTTCGCTCACCACTAATAGAAACTGCATCAGATGTTACTTCTACATTAGTATCTTTGGGATCTAAGCCTGGGAGTTCTACTTTCAATTGGAATGCTTCATCGCTTTCTACAAGTTCAGCAGATGGGATAAAATCCCAACCTCCGTCCCTACCACCATTAAATGGCAATAATCTGTCAAATAACTGATTCATTTGCCTATGTAGAGCATCCATTTCTCGAAAAGTATCCAAGCGTCCAGTTTCTTGCCACGGTTCAAGGTGTTCTATTTCTCTGAAAGGGTTCCAACGACTTAGTAGCGTCATAAGATTTCCTCAAAAATACAAAAAGGTTTGAATTTTGGAGACTGCAACTTAAGCTTCTAGATCGGGTGAACTATCAGAATATCCTAACCTAATTTTACTCTAGATAAGCTTAATTCTTAGCTTCCTACATGTAATTATAGCATTGCAATATAGACATACTAAAAAAAAGTATGAGAAATGTGCAAGGGTGAGCAGGCTGTTCCCTGAATTTTCCTTCAGCCTTCTAGTTTCTCAGCTATAGTCTTAAATAACAAACTTGGTGAAGAGTGTATAAAAAAGTGATCACCATCCAGCATACGTATGGCAAAAGAGGCGGTCGTTTGCTCTTGCCATGCTGTCAAATAATCGTAACTAATTTCCTTGTCTTGTAAACCGCCAAAGACAGTAATAGGACAGGTCAATGGAGATTGATTAGTATAATTATAGGTATCTAAAACTCTAAAGTCTGCTCGCAGAATTGGGATAAACAACCGCATAAGTTCCTGATTTTCTATAACTGCATTGGGAGTACCATTTAAGCGAATTATTTCTTGGATAAGATCTACATCTGGTAAGTCGTAAATAGGTGGTTTAGGGTCAGGAATTTGCGGTGCGCGGCGAGCAGCGACAAATAGATGTAACGGAGTAATATTATACTTAGAGCGTAGAATTCTGGTTAATTCAAAACCAATTAGTGCTCCCATACTATAACCAAAAATAGCAAATGGTTTATGTAGATAAGGTAAGAGAGCCTCAGCTGCTGCATTAACTAAAGGATCGAGGTGTATAAATGAAGGCAGATTAATCTGTCTACCTCTGCCAGGAAGCTCTATAGGACAAACTTCAATAGTATGGGGTAGATGCTGAGACCATGTGCGGAAAACTGTAGCATTCCCTCCAGCATAGTGGAAACAAAATAAGCGTATTTGAGCTGGGGAATCGGTTTTAGGACAAGTAATCCCAAAATTGGTATTTGTTTTAGCTGTCATTTTGTTGTCATGATAAAAATAAAATATGTCATGCTGAAATACTTCTGTATTGTATAGAATAAAGGAAAAGACTACTTTTAGCTGACTTTTATCAACATTATTAATTTCGCGTAACTTCCAATGACCACTATACCCCGTCGTTATCACATCATTACCTTTGGCTGTCAAATGAACAAAGCCGATTCAGAGCGGATGGCTGGAATCCTGGAGCAGATGGGTTTTGAGTGGTCGGAAGACCCCAATCAGGCGAATTTAATCCTTTACAACACTTGTACAATTCGAGATAACGCCGAACAAAAAGTTTATTCTTACCTTGGTAGACAAGCCAAACGTAAACACGAACAGCCAGATCTAACTCTAATTGTGGCGGGATGTGTGGCTCAACAAGAAGGCGAAGCATTGTTGAGACGCGTACCAGAATTAGATTTGGTTATGGGACCACAACACGCTAATCGTCTACAAGATCTGCTTGGGTCTGTTTTCGCTGGAAATCAAGTCGTAGCAACTGAAGCTGTGAATATCATGGAAGATATCACAAAACCACGTCGAGATAGTCAAGTGACTGGTTGGGTGAATATAATTTATGGCTGTAATGAACGTTGTACATATTGTGTAGTTCCCAATGTGCGAGGGGTTGAACAATCACGTACTCCAGCATCTATTCGGGCTGAAATTGTGCAATTAGGACAACAAGGTTATAAAGAAGTTACTCTCCTCGGACAAAATATTGATGCTTACGGAAGAGATTTACCAGGGGTAACTCCATCAGGTCGTCATTTACATACTTTGACTGATTTACTCCATTTTGTCCATGATGTTGATGGAATTGAGCGCATTAGATTCGCTACAAGTCATCCAAGGTATTTTACAGAAAGATTAATTCGCGCTTGTTCAGAGTTACCTAAAGTTTGTCAGCACTTCCACATTCCTTTTCAGTCTGGAAACAATGAGATATTAAAAGCAATGGCTAGGGGTTATACCCACGAAAAATATCGGCGGATCATCGATACAATTCGTCGTTATATGCCTGATGCTTCAATTAGTGCTGATGCGATTGTGGGTTTCCCTGGCGAAACGGAAGCACAGTTTACAAATACTCTGGTTTTGGTAGAAGATATTGGTTTTGATCTGTTGAATACTGCTGCTTATTCGCCTCGTCCTGGAACACCTGCGGCTTTGTGGGATAATCAATTGAGTGAAACTGTCAAAAGCGATCGCCTACAAAGGTTGAATCATCTTGTGGGGGTAAAAGCAGCGGAGCGATCGCAGCGTTATTTGGGTCGCACAGAAGTAGTACTAGTGGAAGACCAAAATCCTAAGGATCAAACTCAGGTAATGGGACGGACTGATGGTAATCGTCTGACTTTCTTTACCGGCGATATTAATCAACTCAAGGGAAAGTTGGTCAAAGTGAAAATTACGGAAGTCAGACCATTTAGCTTAACAGGAGAAGTCATCTAGTTAAATCATCCCTAAGTTTTGTCAAATCAAACATTTATGAGAAAATGAGCTACAGTGACTTTACCATAAACAGCTTGAAGGAGAAGTTCTGCATCAATTTTAGCCAAAATGAAGTTCTTTTTCCATCTCCTCCGATCCAACAGATTTCGGCTGCATTACAACAGTACTTAGACAAGTATATATCCTTAGCTCTGGCCATTGATACGGAAAAAGCTCGTTCAGAATATATTATTGCTCCAATTCTGGGAGAGCTAAAAATGTGTTTTAGAGATCGACTTAGTTTATTCTCTGGTACAGATTTCAATGTAGATAAAGAAAGTGGTCTATCTGGTCGATGTGATTATATTATTTCCAGATCACCTGATCAATATTCTCTGGCTGTACCAGTAGTTATGTTGGTAGAAGCCAAAAATGACAATATTAAAAGTGGTATTCCTCAGTGTGCTGCTGAAATGATCGCAGCCCAAATTTATAATGAAACTCAGCAAAATGCGATCGCATCTATCTATGGTTGTATATCTACAGGAACAAATTGGAAATTTCTCAAGTTGGCGGATCAAAATATAGCGATAGATCCGCTAGAATACTATATTGATACGCCTGAGAAAATCATGGGTATCTTGAGGAGTATCTGTTTGGAAAATTGAGAAATAATCCAAGTTGTAGTTTAAGTTGCGCAATCGCCCATATCAAGATAATAGCTAAATCATCCCAATGGCGTAATGTAATTCTATCAAACAAAAGAGGTGAAAATAGAATGACTACTGGAATATGGAGTAGTAGTGCTATTGCTATTTTTTGGATAAAAAAATGTCGGGAACATGGTCAGAAACATTGTGGGGAACATTCTTAACCGCCCTTGCTACAGCGCTTAGTCTACTAGTTGTAGATTTAGTCATTCCGGGAGTTAACATAGCTAATTTTCCTTCAGCTTTAATCGCCGCTCTGGTAATCGGGTTTCTCAATAGTTCAGTGAAACCGATAGCGACTGCGCTATCCTTACCATTGAACTATGCTACGTTAGGTGGATTTTCTCTGATAATTAATGGAATTTTGTTTTGGTTAGCAGCTGCGATCGTCCCTGGTTTTAGCGCTCATGGATTAATTGCGTTTATTGGCGGACCAGTAGTTTTGTCCTTGGTGAATACTTTCATCAGCAAATACTTTGCGGAAAAAGGTTTGGAACTCCCTTCAGCAAGCGATCGCCAACGTATACGAGAGTCTTAAAACTGAACAGATGGAGAGCAGTTATTGATCATCTCCACCCTAATTTAATTCCTTGGGTGGAGTTCACATTGGTTTTGATTGAGGAAAATGTAATTAAATAGACACATTAGCAGATCCATAAACTATTGCAGCAGACAATAGACAAAGTTTATGAAAATAACGCGCTTGCTTCTAGGTTTGTTATTACCTCCAGTGGGAGTATTTATGACTGTGGGTTTTGGTCCAACTCTCTGGATTAATATTCTACTGACTCTTTTAGGTTGGCTTCCTGGTAGTATTCATGCAGTTTGGGTGATATTCAAACATGAAGAACTAGTGAACAGGGAAAGTGGATATTAGTGACGCTCACGAAGTTTTCGCCACCTAAAAATCCCTTGTTATGGAACCCTGGCTCGAAATGGGTTACCAAATGGGAGTTGTCAAGTGGCGAAAACTTGCAGCATCTTGGGTAAAACTTGCGCAAAGGGTTGTCAAAGTATCATGGTATCGTTTAAAGTTATTAATAAGGGATTGTAACTTGAGCGACAAGAACTCTGGCTTCACTTTGGGTAAAGGGTAATGAATCAGGATGCAAAATTAATTACCAAGCTACATGATTTATATCAGATGTGGCTGGAGGATCTGCCAATGAGTAATGGTTTTGATGATGAGATTCTCTATCATTACACAACTCCATCTGGACTAAAAGGAATGTTAGAAAATCACGAGCTATGGAGTTCTAACTTGGCTTATGTTAATGATGCTAAAGAATTAAAACTAGGTATTTCTATATTTACGATAGTTGCGGAAAAGTTAAGGTATGAGTATAAAACTGAAAACTGGGAAGAAATTCTGAAAGAGTTGGAAGCAGACAGTGGTTCGGAATTAAATGACGAATTATTACTGCAACTTCTAACTAGCGAACATGTGAGAAAATCTTTTCTCATGGACTTGCTGGCGAAGAATATTAGGAATAGTCTTAAAAAAGAAGTGAAATGCAAACTAATAACCATAAATATTTTAGAAGAAATTCTTAACCGATTGAGTTCTAAGAATACATCAAGTCAGTATGGCTGCTGTTTTACAGAGAATGGAGATCAGCTAAGTCAGTGGCGAGCTTATGGAGCTTATTCTGTTGGATTTAGAACTCACGATTTATTATCTGGGTTGGAACTTGATGTTCAAGCTTGTAAAGTAATTTATGGGCAAAAACAACAGGAAGAAATAGCTTCATCTTTGATAGTAGGCTATATTGATTATTTGATTAAGAACTTAATTGATGATTTCAATGGTATAAGAGAACTGGAAATGAATAGCATTATTGCTGAAATTGTGAATCTTGTAGAAGAACAAATCGATAGATTAGTGGTAAGTTTTAAACATGAAGGCTTTTCTGAGGAAAAAGAACGACGCATCTATTTAAGTACAAATAAGTTGGAAATAATCAATGTTCGAGAGAAGAATAATCTTTTTATCCCTTTTCTGAAGTTAAAAATGAAAGATAATGCTCATTTGCCTATTAAGGAGGTTTATATTTCACCAACGGCTGATTTTGAAAGATCTGATCAAGGATTGCGATTTATATTGGATAAAAACGGATATGATCATGTTGAGATTAAGCACTCTAGCATTCCATATCGAATCTAAGCACTCTTTCTAACAAGGATTTTAAAGGTAAGAGTTTAAAATTTATCCCAGGTGATAATTTTATCTTGTTTCCTGCTGCATTAACCAAGATAATAAATCCGCCACTGAGGAAAAATCTAGTAATGCTTCTCCCAAAGATTCTAATCGCTCAATGGATAAACCAGAAATTTGCGCAATTAATCCAGCATCTAATTCGCCAATTTGCCGATTGAGTAGGCGAATAATTAACTGCTGTTCTCGTTGAATACCTTGTTGTACAGCTTGCACTATCTCTTGCTGATACTGTTGTACAGCTTGTTGTATAGCTTCTTGTATAGCTTGCTCTTTCTCTTGCTGATAAAGTGGTGCTAATCTCATAATCAACTCCCTGTCGTCTTTTTCTAGTTCTTGATTGACAACTAAGTTTCTTTGTAGGTTATACAGTAATTCTAGCGTCGCTTGTTTAAATGGATGCTCTGTTGGTAAAGCTTCCAATTCATCTACTGCTTGTCTTTGGACTCTTCCTCTACCCAATATCCTTAACCACAAGGTTTCCGGAATACGTGGTAATTGATGAATTACTACTATTGCTGCACAGAAGTTAGATGGAAGAAAGTATACTCCTGATAGCCAAGGTTCCTTTGGCTCCGCCCCAAATCCTAATAAGTTCTTGGGTGATGCTGTTGGCGTTAATATCCATAATTTAGGTATTATAGAGATTTCCAGGGGAATCTTATTCCTTTTAGCTTCTCTTTGTAATATTCCTCTAACTTCTAGCGATTTTAACACACAATTACAGATTTCTTCGACTGAAGCTGCGTTGCGAAATGGTTCAAATATCGCTGGATGCTGCGCCAGTGTTCCCAGTAAACCTAGTAATGTGGTTAGATCACTACTTTGTTGCGGGTCAGGAGAAAACCAAACATCTATTTGCCGAACTTTTCCAGCTATTTCTTTGGCTGCTCTGACTTCACCATAGGACTTGAGTAGTTCTTCTAAATAATATGAAGGAAAATTGGTCATAAACTAATCTTGTCATAGAATTTATTTACATCAGATTTACAAGTAATTTCATTTTAGCCAAATCTGATGTTTTTCCCATCTATTTAATTAGCCATTATGAACTGCTTACACCAAAAAGTATGAAAATACCACTTCCCACTTCCCTTCGCTTCCTTTTATTTATGTACATTTTTTAACACAAGTGTTTGAAGAAATATTTAAATATGTATTAGCGAATATTCGATAAGCTGATATTGACATATAATTTCAAGATGAGGTTAGATGTATCTGGGAAGATATTTTATCACAAGGTAAAAATGGACATGCACCACAGTAATATAAATATTGCCTACTAAAAGTTTATATGTTGATAATTTTTATATAGACTGATAATTTTTATATTAGGTATAGGAGCCATTGACGAAGGCAGGCGCTTATGCAATACTGAAATTCAATTTGCCGAGTTTGTGTCTCTTTATCTTTTACAGCTAACTCACTATGAAATTGTTTGATACGTTTAAACGATTAACGGGTAGTAATTCTGTTACTGTTACAAACCAAAATATGACTCAGGATACAAATTCTAAGAACAGCCATATCAACACTTACTTAGATTATTACTGTAATTTATCTGCTCCTGGATTTGCTGTTTTGCTAAAAGGAGAATGGGGATCTGGAAAAACATGGTTTATCAAAAAGTATCTTGATCAATTAAAATTAAGTAATAAGAAATTTTCGTATGTTAGTCTTTATGGTAAGACGAATATTGCTGAAATAGAAAGTGACATTTTTTTGCAGGGATTAATTCCTGATTTTCCAGGTAAAAATACAGTAATAAAAAATACGGCAATAATAGGACAGTTATTTAAAGCAGGAGCAAAAAAGTTTACAGGATTTGATTTAGATAAAATTAATCCTACTGAGTACCTTAATAACTTTAATAAAAGCATTTTGATTTTTGATGATTTAGAACGATGCCAAATAAATACACGTAATATATTGGGGTATATTAACTATTTTGTCGAGCATCAGGGATTAAAAGTAGTTATTATTGCTGATGAATCTAAAATATCAGACCCAGCTTACAATGCTATTAAAGAGAAGCTAATTGGTAAAACACTTAATATTATTTCTGATTTTAATGGTGCATTAGAAAATTTTATTTCTAATATAGATGTAGATATTAAGAATTTTCTAATTGATAATATTGAATTAATACAAGATATATACCAAAAAGCGGAATGTGATAATCTGAGGATTCTTAAGCAAATAGTTTTAGATTTTGACAGAATTTTTCAGGAGTTACCACCAAAAGCAAAGAAGGAACCAGCTATTCTTAAAGATATACTGAAAGTACTTATGATTTTCTCTATTGAAATTAGAACAGCAAAAATACTTCCACAAGATATTAGTAATTTAGAGGAAGTATATATATCTTTAATAACCAAAAAATATTATAGTTCGTTTAGCGAAAATATTTCAGATGTAGAGAAAAATAATGAAGATAAAACTCCGCTTCAAAAAATCTTTGAAAAATATTCAGAAATTGATTTATATCAAACATTCCCAAATGCAGTATGGTGGACAAGATTTTTTGATAAAGGTATTTTAGATCAACAAGAACTTGAACAGTCAATTTTAAACAGTAAATATTTTGAGGATGAAAATACCTCTAATTGGATTAGATTGTACAATTGTGATGCTCTCTCCGATCATGAATTTATTGATTTAATCAAGAAAGTTGAATTAGAATATAAGAATAAAGAATTTACTGAAATTGGTGTAATTCAACATATTACTGGACTTTTATTAAGTTTCTCTCATATTGGACTATATAATAGAAGTAAAGAAGATATTTCACAAGATTCAAAACTTTATATTGACTATTTGAAAAATAACCATAAGCTAGATATTTCTCAAATCCCTGATCGTCAGAGCTATGGTAGACTCGGATTTCTAGGAAAAGAATTTCAAGAATTTCAAGAATTTTGTGATTATATTATTGAATCTATTGAATTAGCAATAGTTGAAAATCGTCCTAATGATGGTCAAAAATTATTTGATGATTTGCAACGTGATTTATACGATTTTTGTAGAATAATTGAGTCGGAGTACAGGAAAATTCCTATATTGAAATATATAAAACCAGAAGACTTTATAGAAAAATTTTTGCTGATGACATATGAGGATAAAAGATATGTTTGTTATAAATTAAAGCAAAGATATAATTCAATTAATAATGAGGAATTACTTGAAGAATTGGAGTGGTTTAGGTCTATTAGGACTCTTGTACTGAAAGAAGCGAATCGCAACAAAGGTAAACTTAGTGGATATCTTCTAAATTCTCTAAATGAACATTATTTTAATGGAATCATTGAAAAATATGGAAACAACAATCTGGAGAATAAATGATGAAACTTCTACAACAAGCACTTTCAGGGATATCATGTCAAAGGTTGTTGATTGGGCGATCGCTAGTGATGAAGCCAATACAGTTGGGTTAAAAAAGGAGCCTTATTTTATAGTACTGCAGTACCATAAAATAAAAATATGTATTTTGCATATAAATACTTACATAATCATCTATTCCTTTTCGACAAATTCCTGATCACGATATCTATCTCCAGAGGGAGGAAAACTACTCAAGGCTGGAATTATTATAGAAGCATCTTCCAAATAATCTTTCCTTCCCAAATTGTTATACAACTAAGAGGGAGGTAGGTTGTTCGGATGCATATTCTCTCCCTTTGGGCCCGTGCGGGTCTGGGGGGAGAGAATTTGGCTTTTTTTATGGGAAGCTCAATCCAACCTACGTTTCCTTAACCGATTAGTATTGGGAGATGAAGGAGTTTTCTAGGAAGATAGTTTATCTTTAAATAAATCAGTAGAGGAAATAATCTTTGTGGTAATCAGCGTCAAAGGTTGTTCAAATCAATGAAATTAATCTAAAATCGAAGAGATATCAGATTGGTTGATGTTTAAGTTATGACAAACACAGCACCAGTAGCAAATCCTCTTGTTATACCGAAGAAACTACCTTTTCTAGAATCAGTATGTTGGCAGACAGAGAATGTATATCGGTTTACTCCAGAGCAAATGTTAAGTCGGTATGAGCGTGGTTGGCGTTATCGTAATATTTTCGATAATCTGGAGGGAGAGGAATTGTGTTTTGTTCAAGAACTGGCTAGACTCTATAGATCCTGGGTTAGTAATGGATCTATGACCTTTAAATTGGAACATCATAATCAAATCCTCATGATTCTTAATTGCTTAGATGCTGAAGTGCTTAATCAGGGTTCTGCTTATTTTGGAGGTGGAACTCTGCTGAGTCTGGATTTTAATGAATATAGATGGAGTAAAGATATTGATTTTATATCCTCAGTTAGTACAGGAGGATACAAATATCTCCGTACCTTAATATTTGATCGCGGCTATGAAGCTTTATTTCGAGATTTAAGTAGAATTAGATTAGAAAGATTATCAGTCGATCAATACGGGATTAGAATGGTTATTTATATAGATAATATAAGTATAAAAACAGAAATTATTGCAGAGGTTCGGTTTCAACCAGATCCGCCAAGGTATCCTAGTTGGTCACCTGTTGCGTGTCTAAGTATTAATGATTGTTTTACATCTAAATTACTAGCCAATTCTGATAGATTTATGGATGATAGCGTAGAAGCTAGAGATCTAATTGATTTAGCTGTTCTTCGATTCCATTATCCTCTACCCCAAGTAGCAATTAATAAAGCGGAAAATGCTTATCCTGTGATGCGTCCTTTAAAAGATGCGGTAGAAAGATTTCAAAGAAACGAGGATTATAGATCTAATTGTTTCTCTGGTTTGAAGGTTGATAAAGTTCAAATACCTAAGATTATGGATGGTGTTGATTTACTAGCAGATGATTTAGGTTTACCCCATACTCAAAGGGTTTTTCGAGAACAGCATGATATTTTTGATAGGGAACAGGGAATAGGGAACAGGGAATAGGGAAAGGGGAACTCTCTAACAGTAAAATTCTCATAGTTACAGCAAATTACGGCTAAAAAAGGTACAAACTTTTATCAGAAACCCTTATGCTAAGATGGTTTTACCCTTCTTCCCTGTTCCCTGTTCCCTCAGGACGATGGCTTATCCTTAAATAAATCAGCAGTTGCGGTCAATAATTCTCGCAAGTTGGATTTAATCTTTTGCTCCCGTTGAGCGATCGCTCTTCCAGCGTCACTAAACCTATCCTCCAATCGGGAATGTTGCTCTTTGATTTGGGTAGCTACAGTTTCCGGGTCAGCAAGGGTACGACTATACCAATTTTTTGCTTCATCTAAATAATTTTGCACTTCGTGAGAACGACCGCCATAACGTGCTGCTAAGTTAGCCCTGATAATTGCTATTTGTGCTTGGAGTTGGGCGTAGCGTTTCTTTAACAGAGTGGCTTCTTCGCTATCTTGAATATTAGCGATCGCCGACTTAATGGCTAGTTGAGAATTAGGATTTTTACCTGGTTCAGATGCTGCTTGAGAAACTTCCGTTAAAATCGCATCCATTTCTTCCTGGAGTTTTTCTTCCTCACTGTCTAACTGTTCTTGTAGTTGTTTGAGCTGTAATTGAGTTTGCATCAGCTTTTCGTGTTTTTTCACGTTTACAGCTTCTAATGCTCCTTGAAGAGAAGCTGTAATATCTTCCTTAATTTCGCTTCCGCTGTCTTTAACAGCATCAATAACTGTCAAGACAGAGTCTTTAATGATAGTACGTATTTCGCTAGAACCCGATGCAAATTCATGAGCTACTTGCGCGATGGCATTTTTGACAATTTCGCGGATTTGTTCAGTTCTTAACTGTCCAGCAGTCTTAGCTTTTTGCAAATCAGCTTGAATTACTTCTTGGACTTTGCTAGCCATTTTGACCTCTACCAAATGATATTTTTTAGGATTAACCGATTATTTCTATCTTATACTTATTTAATATGACCTAGTTCAAATAAATGTGTTACTTCCTTTAGATAGAAATAGAGATATATCTTTTGTGAGATAATTTACCTCGGATTATAGTTTATAATATTGGTTTAATTCCTGAAATATGGACGACTAATTCCCTCTGATTACCATGCTGGCGATGTTCCCAAATGTAAATACCTTGCCAAGTACCTAAAACCAAGTAACCATTATTAATTGGTATATTTTCCGACGTACTTGTTAAAGATGTACGTATATGACCAGGCATATCATCAGTACCCTCATTATTGTGAATGTAGTTACCTGATTCTGGGACTAGTTTGCTCATGAAGTTAGCTAGATCTACTAAAACATCGGGATCAGCATTTTCTTGAATGACTAAACTAGCGGATGTATGGCGTAAAAATAAGGTACATAAACCTGTCTCGATTCCAGATTCGGCTACTATGGCTGATATTTTAGCTGTGATATTTTGAAATGATTTACCAGTGGTGGAAATCCTCAATAGCTTTTGATATTGATACATAAGATAGTTTAAAATGAATATTACTGGAAATAGTTGATCACAGCAGAAGCGATCGCTTGATTCCCATCAGGAGCAATTACCTGATCTTTCTGGGGTGGTTGGGGTTGCAGGTGAAGGAAATCCCAGTGGGATTGGAAAAATTCTGATGGAGAGAGGATTTGGTGATAGTGATAATCAGTAATCCCGTCTAGCAGAAAAGCCGATTCGGCAAAATCATCGCGAGTGATGGTAACAATGGGTATTCCTAAACGTGCTGCTTCAGAGAAAGTTCCATAACCTGGTTTAGAAACTACTCTGCTGCAAATGGGCATAAAATCTACAGGACGATACTGACGATGGGTAATTTTAATCAGATTGGGTAAATCTGGAGCGGAAGAATCAAAGGTAATAAATTGCCAATCTGGAAATTGGCGTAAGTTATCATAGGGGATCTGCTGTAAACCTAAACCACCAAAAGTCAGCAGGACTGTTTTTTCTATTGGTGTGTGTATTCCCCAAGTTGCTCGCAATTCTTCCGCCAAGTAGTTGGGTGAGCCACCTGTTAAACCCACATCTATAATATCACGAAAAGCTGTCATGGGTTCATGAAAAGGGAGTCTGAATAATTTATCGCATTTCCCATACCAATTACTGATCCAGTCAGCAATTTCTCGAAATTCTTCTCCCCAATCTCGATAAATCAAGTCCCAACCAAAATTACTCAACATCCAACAAGGAACGTTTGCGGCTTTGGCGAAGCCAGGAGCGAGAAAGGGAATATCAGCTAAAATCAGATCAACGCGATTTTGACGGATGAAGTTGACTTCAGAAGCAATTAAGGAATTTTGCTTTTGGCGAATTTCGCGCAATTTATTTAAAGTGGCTGCTTTGTCCATTGTCAAGCTGTCAGCCTGGATGACTCCGATATCAAAAGCGCGGGGTCGCAGGATAAAGTCTCCTTCTATATAAGATTCTAACAACCATCTGGGAGCAGTGGTCACTAGAATCAGCAGCACTTCTGGACAGAGCTTTTGAATTGTGGAGGCGATCGCTGCGGTACGGGTGGTATGACCGAAGCCATGATTGGTAATAGCAATATATAAAATCGGACGCATTGACACATTTAGCATGGATTACTTTAAACTAAAGCGAGCAAAATTCTGCTATCGCTGCGACTAGTTGATCCATTTCTGATTCTAAAGTTAAATAATGGACACTAACTCGCACACAGGGAGGATTAGCGATTGTTCTTGTCAGGATTTTTCTAGCTTCTAAGAATTTGACTAAATCCAAATTATCCAAATCACCATTTAGTTTAAATGAAACTAAACCACTTTGGGGAGGGGAGATTTTTAAACACGTTACTTGGGATAATTGGGACAATTTTTCCCAGAGGTACTTGCTGTTGAGACAAATTTGTTCGTATCTTTGTACAGCATCACCCCACTGATCATGGATAGCGATCGCTTCACTTAAACCGATAAATAGTGGAGTGGCGATCGTAGATACTTCATATCTCCTACCATCTGGTTGCCAACCTACTGGGTGCGATCGCTCATCAGTAATAATTCCAGAATAACCAATAAATGTCGGATGGAGTTCTTCTCGTGCTGCGGGACTCACATATAATCCACCCACCCCTGGCGGTCCACACAACCATTTATGTCCGGTGAAAGCGTAGAAATCCACTTCTAATTCTGTTAGATTTAAAGGTAGTACTCCAGCAGACTGGGCTGCGTCTATGAGTAATAGAGACTCATTCTCATGGCATACTTTTACTATTTTGTCAAGCGGTAGGACTTGACCTGTATTCCACAGGATGTGACTCAAAACGACTAAACGGGTAGTAGGTTGTAAACTTTGGGCAATTACTTGTACAGGATCGCCCTGATTCAAAGTTGCTTGTATGGGACAATAAATGATTTCTACAGCAAATCTCCGCCCAATTTCTTGAGCAGTAGCAACTATTCCAGGATGTTCACTGTCTGAAAGCAGTATACTATCGCCGGGATGCCAATCAATACCCCACATGGCAATATTACAGCCTACTGTTACATTATCGGTTAAGGTAATTGTAGATGTTGGTGCATTTAGTGCTATTGAGATTGTATTTCTGGCTTTTGCTATCTGGGGCTGAATCCAATAATATGTATCTAGACTAAAAGGACCAATATCTTGAATCTGAGCTTGTGCTTGGATAATAGCATCCATTGCTCCTTTGGGCATGGGTCCAGTTCCCCCATAATTAAAATAAGTTTTATTCCTTAAAGCTGGAAATTGGGCGCGATGTTGATGGAGCATATTGCAAAATAGAGGTTTTTGTCAGTCTCTTGTGTCAACTATTTTAAGAATATAACTTGATTTTGCACTGAATTAATTCTGGTTAACTTAGTAGGATGATGATTAATGCTGAATTTTTACTCCAGTTCCAACGCTGTCAAAGACGGTCTTATTTAGATATTCATGGCGACTATAGCCAGCGGGATGAGACCAATGAGTTGCTGCTGAAATTACAACAGGATAGAAAGGCTCATCGGGCTTATGTCATGGCTGGATTGGATTATCAACAACCTAATTATCCTCCAGGAGACTGGATTTCTGGGGCGATCGCTACTGAAAAGTTGATGCACCAAGGAGTGGATTTGATCCATCAAGCTGTGTTATTAGCCCAATATGGTGAAAAATACACTTTACTCAGTCGTCCAGATTTACTAGTGAAGCAGGAGGGATTATCTAATTTAGGGGATTGGTATTATCTTCCAGCAGATATTCAACTTGGTAAACGTCCTAAGCAAGAATACAAAGTTGTAGCTGCATTTCACGCTTACCTTTTAGCGATGATGCAGGAAATTACATTAGATGTAGCTTGGTTAATCCTGCGTCAAAGAGATATAGCTCATGAAGTGGATTTGGTCAAGTGGCTCCCAGAAATCCCTCAAATTCTGGAGCAGTATATCCAAGCTATGGAATCTCAAACTGCACCAGATGTGTTTATTTCCCGACAAAAGTGCAATCTTTGTCATTGGTATAACTCCTGTTATGGGGTAGCTAAATCCCAGCAACACCTTTCATTATTACCTGGCGTCACACCTTTACGCTACAGTCAATTACAGACCATTCCGATTACCACACCAGCAGAACTCGCAGCAGCAATTCCTGAAACCTTAGCTAACCTTGTAGGGTTCGATGGGAATGTCGCTACTAAATTAGTTATTCAAGCTAAATCGGCTTTGCTGAACAAACCGCTAATTCTACCTAAATTACACAAGCAAAAAAATCTGAGTTTGACAGATCCAGTAGAACTTTATTTTGATATAGAGGCTCAACCAGAGTCAAATTTTAATTATCTTTTAGGGGTAATGGTTGTGGATAAAGCCGCTAATACGGAAAAATTCTACGCTTTTCTGGCGGAAACACCAGAGGAAGAACAGCAAATTTGGCAGCAATTTCTGGATTTAGCGGCGCAATATCCAGAAGCTCCTATTTATCACTTTTGTGTTTACGAAGTGGATACAGTTAAATATTTGGGTAAGCTTTATCATACACCATCTGCAATTTTAAATCTACTTTTATCCCGTTTTGTGGATGTATATGAGCAACTTATTCAAACTGTAGCGATACCTGTGGAAAGTTATGCTTTAAAGTCAATTGCTCGTTGGTTGGGATTCGATTGGCGGGAAAAGGGCGCTAGTGGAGCTAAATGTATTTATTGGTATGACCAGTGGCTGTTGACAGGCGATCGCCAATTGCTAGAAACTATTCAGATATATAATGAAGATGACTGTCGCGCTACTCACCATGTAAAAGACTGGTTGGCTAACTTTGTTAGTCATAAATTAACTTATGGTTAACAGAAGTTATTTGTCAGATAATTAATGATTTTATGTGACAAAGATGACTTAAATTTATCGTTGATCATGGTTTATAATCGTAAAAATTAAAGGTAAGATATTGCTGATTAGCTGGAACTCTGGGGAGCAATGCAACTGATTATTGACAAATCTTGGCGGTTAATCACTATTTGGTGCGCCATATTGACTATCTTAATGATAGTTTTTTTTGCTGGTTTTAGTGCAGTATCTGAACAGGTTGGAGATATAGAATTTATCGGTCAAGATATTTTACCCACAGGAACAATTTTCCAAAATACTGAAGTGGGTGGATTATCAGGAATTACTTATGATGCTAAAAATGATGTTTATTATGGGATATCTGATGACCGAGGGAGCAAAGCACCTGCTCGTTTTTATACATTTAAAATAAATCTTGGTCAAGGCCAATTAAAAAAAGGTGGTATATCTATCCTGAAAGTTACCACCCTTTCTGATGGAAATGGCACAATATTCCCTCCTGGTAGCACTGATACAGAAGGAATAGCTCTCACCAATAGAAATAGCTTATTTATTTCTTCCGAAGGAAACGTTAAACAATTAATTGACCCTTTTATCCAAGAAATTTCCCTAAACTCTGGTAAAGCCATCAATAAACTACCCATTCCCCCAAAGTTTCTCCCAGATAAAGATCACCAACAAGGTATCCGAAATAATTTAGGTTTTGAGAGTTTAACGATGACATCAGACCAGAAAACTCTGTTCACTGCTACAGAGAACGCCTTGATCCAAGATGGTACATCAACTAAACCCGGTGCTGGTACCCGTTGTCGAATTTTGCAATATGACTTATTCAGCGATCGCTACGCCCAACCCAGGTATCGTCCAGCGAAAGAGTTTCTTTATGAAACAGAGCCAATTACACCCATTTTAAATATAAGTGGTAAATTCGCTAGTGGTTTAGCTGATTTATTAGCCCTGGACAACCAAGGTAACTTCCTGAGCCTAGAAAGATCTTTCAATGGTTGGGGGTTTACTATTCTATTGTTCCATACTTCCTTGCAAAATGCAAGTGAAATTCAGGGAATTGATAGTCTTCTAGCTGTTGATCAGCAGAAAATCAAACCAGTAGGTAAGAAATTACTATTAAACTTACAAAAAGTCAACATTGCTGTAGACAATATTGAAGGCTTGAGCCTTGGTCCAATACTACCTGATGGACATCCTACACTAATTCTAGTTAGCGATAATAATTTCAATCAGTTACAGCGTACTCAAATACTAGCCTTTAAGCTCAAACCGGATTTTGTCTTAAATGCTACGGAAAATGCTAGTCGGGCGCAACTATGAACGTACAGGATATGACTAAGCACAGAGTTGAATCAGATATTTACATTGGAAAATTATTGAATGGTCGCTACTTAATTAAAAATTGGTTGGGTAGAGGAGGAATGGGTATAGTTTATTTAGCAGAAGATATTAATAAAAAAGGAATGCTCGTTGCCATTAAAATCCTCACTTTTAATTTGGTAAATCAGCATGTGGCTGAACGATTTGGTAGAGAAATTTTTATCGGTGCTCAATTAGGCAAAAAGAGTAAAAATATTGTACGGATTCTTAGCTATGGATTGACTAAAGAACAGGTTCCTTTTTACGTTATGGAATACCTACAAGGAGAAAATTTAAAGCAGATCTTGAAATATCAACCTTTAAAAATCGCCAGATTTTTAGATATCTGTAAGCAAATTTGTTTAGGATTAGACTGTGCTCATCAAGGTGTTAATCTGAAAGGTGAGATATATCCTATTGTACATAGAGATATTAAACCAGAAAATATATTTATTCATCAAGATACTCAACAAGGGGAAATGGTGAAAATTTTAGATTTTGGTATAGCCAAATTTCTCACGGAGCGGAATGGAATGAAGCTGACTGAATCATTTATAGGTACTCTACCTTACTGCTCTCCAGAACATATGGAAGGAGAAAATTACTTGGATGTGCGTTCTGATATCTACAGTTTAGGATTATTAATGTTTGAAATGCTCACAGGTAAACATCCATTTCCCACAATAAGTAATTCTTTTGGCACTTGGTATCAAATACACCGTTACCAGCATCCTCCTAATTTAGGAGAAGTTCATCCTCAAATAGAAATTCCGCAGGAATTAGAAAAATTAGTTATACGTTGTTTAGCAAAGGAAATGAAGCATCGTCCTCAGAATGTGAGGGAAATTTTACGTATACTAGCAAAAATTGAAAATCAGACACATGGAAAATATCTAGGAGATGCCGATCATATTGTTAACCAGCCAGGAAATGAACCAACATTTCAGTTATTACCAGTAACATCTGCTACAGAAAAAGAGTGTTTACATAAAGCTTGGCCTAAAAGTAAACCAAACGCACTTGTAGGTTTTCCACATTTATTGCATACACGCAAGAAGGTAATACCCACATTTTGGGCTATGTTACCTCAGCATGAAATTAATAAATTTGTCAAAGATATCCATATTAGTGAATTTATCAGTAAAGTTCATCTATATCCAATGATTTTATGGATAAATCTGCTATATGATCGCGAATCTTCCCTGATTAGATGGTTGTCTTATTATTTGGATTTGAGAAATTCTCCTGAACTAGATATGGTTCGTTGTTTAGCAGAAACAGGTTACTATCACCTTTTGCTTTTTCCCTTAGAAGCATCCAGTAAATGCACTCATGTAATCACATTAAATCTTTCTGCTAAACAGCGTCAGAATTTACTTGATGCTATTAATCTGAGCCAGGTGATAAGTGAAACCATTACATCTGGGGAAGCCAAAATTATGTTGAAAAACGAGTATGAAAAAATAAAAACAGTAATTGTCAAAAAATTAGAGTCAGCTCAAAACAATGATACAATTAGCTTAAAGTATTTTATCCGTAAGCTCTTTGAGAAATTAATTTAGCCTATGCTTATAATTTAGCTGTTTTTATTTAATCTTAATTAAACTCGAAATGCTAAATCAAATTTAATCAACACTTCCTTTATATGTATTTAATTCTATTTAAGAGGTTATCAAAGTGATTAATGCTCAATTGGTTGCGACTAAAGATCCTGAATTGATTGCTAATCGTTATCGACTGAAGCAATTGCTCGGTAAAGGTGGTATGGGTGAAGTTTTTCTAGCGGAAGATACCGTGCTAGGTAATACACCGGTAGCCATCAAGTTTTTATCCCAGTCAATAGCGGAATCTAAAGTTCAAGATAATTTTGCGCGAGAAGCCTTCTTAAGTGCAGCTTTGAGCCAAAAAACTATACATATAGTAAGAGCTTACGATTATGGCTTGAGCGATAATGGTCAACTGTACTATGTGATGGAATATCTTTCGGGAAAGATTTTGCAGGAGATGATTCCTACTCCTTTACCACTATTTTTAACTCTGATACGACAAATATGTTCGGGGTTAAACTCTGCTCATCAAGGTATAAAAATGGATGGCAAAATTCAACCTTTGATTCACAGAGATATTAAACCCGCCAATATTATGGTTATCCCTGATCCTATCTTAGGACAAATGGTGAAAATTCTCGATTTTGGCGTAGCTAAATTTACCAATTACTCAGAAATTATCAGTACCAATCATGAATTTGGTGGTACTTTACCCTATTCCTCGCCTGAGCAACTGGAAGGAGAATCATTAGATAGTCGCTCCGATATTTATAGCTTGGGTGTAATGATGTTTGAAATGCTTACAGGTAAAAGACCTTGGCAACCAGAAACCAACTATTTTGGTGCTTGGTATAAAGCACATTTATTTGAACAACCCAAAACGATTCAGGAAGTAAGTCCTCATCTAAAAATACCTAAGCAGTTAAATGATTTAGTTATGTCTTGTATGGAGAAGAAACCTAATCACCGTCCCCAAAACGTGCTGGAAATCCTACATATTTTGGCGAACACAACTGAACAAAGTAATGCTCATCCATCCACGGCTACTTCAGATAAAACCTCAGACAAAACATCTCCCCTGAAAATTTCTCTGGTTTCTGGATTACCCATTGAAATTGAAAAAGCCTGTGGGAAAATTATTTGGCCTGAGGACAAGCCTGTACAGGAAATCGTCTTTCCTCAAATAGTCGATACTGAAGTCGGTTGTGTAACCACGCTCTGTTTGATGTTATCTCAACCAGAAATTCAACGTCGCGCTAATCCTACCCGTTACAACCAGTTTATCTTCATTACTAAACCCCATCCCATGTTGTTATGGATTACACTTCTATACAACAAAAATCTCGGTCCCAGGTGGTTACCCTGCTATCTAGATATGCAAATTCCCCATAATCTCAAATTAGTTTCCAGATTAGCGGAATATGATCGCTATCCTATAGTTCTCTTTGCTCTAGAACCACCCCATGTATGTGCTAATATTATTGGTAGTAGTATTGCTGCGCCTCAACGGCAAATGTTAAAAATCTGGGTAGAACAAAGTCAGCAATTACCACCTTCTAACCAATCAGCATTGAGTAAAAAACTGTTGAAACAGCAATATCAACAAGTTCAGTCTCAAGTTCTGCAAAATCTGGAATCCCAAACCTGAAAATTATCCTGGATTATTTTGAACTATCACTTGACAAATTGGAAAATAGTTGTAATCATAGTAAGAGTGCAAGTTAAGGGACTGTAGTTCAATTGGTTAGAGCACCGCCCTGTCACGGCGGAAGTTGCGGGTTCGAGCCCCGTCAGTCCCGTTCTTTCAATTAAGATAGAATATCATAGGATAGCAATATCATTTGCTCCATTTTTATGGAGTAGTGTTAAAAAACAAATTAAAGCTAAATTTTGAAAGTGAATGTCTGTTAGAGTCCGCATTGCGCCAAGTCCAACTGGAAATCTACATATTGGTACAGCTAGAACTGCTGTATTCAACTATTTGTTTGCTCACCACCACGGTGGGAAGTTTATTGTGAGAGTTGAAGATACAGACTTAGAGCGATCGCGCCCAGAATACACAGAAAATATCCTCACCGGATTCAAATGGTTAGGATTTAACTGGGATGAAGGTCCATTTTTTCAATCTCAACGTTTAGATCTTTATCAAGCAGCAGTCCAACAACTGCTAGACCGGGGATTAGCTTATCGCTGTTATACCACTTCTGCAGAACTAGATGCTTTACGAGAAGCACAAACAGCCAGAGGAGAAGCTCCCCGTTATGATAACCGTCATCGTAATTTGACTCCGGAAGCACAAGCTAAATTTGAGGCGGAAGGACGCGCTGCTGTAATTCGCTTCAAAATAGATGACGCACGGGAAATTATCTGGAAAGATTTAGTCCGGGGTGAAGTGAGTTGGCGGGGTAGAGACCTGGGTGGTGACATGGTAATTGCTCGCGCTTCACTGGATGGGATTGGTCAACCATTATATAATTTTGTTGTGGTTGTGGATGATATCGATATGAAAATCAGCCATGTGATTCGAGGAGAAGACCACATAGCAAATACTCCTAAACAAATATTATTGTATGAAGCTCTCGGCGCTAAAGCCCCAGAATTCGCTCATACACCATTAATATTGAACCAAGAGGGTCGCAAACTTTCCAAGCGAGATGGGGTAACTTCCATTTCTGACTTTCAAAAAATGGGCTTTGTGGCTGAAGCTTTAGTCAACTACATGATCTTACTAGGTTGGTCACAACCAGATTCAACTAAGGAAATATTTACATTAGCGTCAGCAGCTACAGAATTTGGCTTTGAACGGGTGAATAGAGCAGGAGCTAAATTCGACTGGGATAAATTGGATTGGTTGAACAGTCAATATATTCACAGTATGTCGCCAGATAAACTCACTGATTTGCTCATACCATTTTGGGAAGCATCTGGTTATGAATTTACTGGCGGTAGAGAACGTCCCTGGTTAGAAGCATTAACCACTTTAGTTGGTGCGAGTTTAACTCGGCTGGTAGATGCTGTGGAAATGTGTAAGTTATTTTTTAACGATGGGGTAGAATTTAGTCAGGAAGCCAGTCAGCACCTCGACTCAGCAGATGCTCTTTCAGTGGTAAAGGAAATTGTGGCTGAGTTAGCAAATCATCCACAGTTATCAGCTGATATAGCTCAGGACATGATCAAAAAAGTGGTCAAATCCCAAAATGTGAAAAAAGGCTTAGTTATGCGATCGCTCCGAGCAGCCCTCACCGGAGATGTACACGGTCCAGATTTAATCCAATCCTGGTTATTGTTAAATCAAATTGGTTTAGATCGACCACGTTTGGAACGAGCGATCGCCGATTAAGAGGGAACGGGGAACGGGGAAGAGGGATAGAGGGAAGAGGGAAGAGGGAAGAGGGGACAGTTAGTATATATAGGATATAGGACTCATATTTGATTTTTGAACAAGACGACCTACTTTTCCCCTGCTCCCTGTTCCCTGCTTAGGGGTTTTAGACCCAAAATTTCGTGCAGGTCTTTCGTGCTGTTCCCCGTTCCCTGTTCCCTGGTGTATATTAGAATTAGGTTAAGTTTAGTTAAGAAACTCAATTGTACTTATACAGCGTTAGGGAGTTCTACTCCTTCTGTAGCCAGTCATATATTGGTATCTAAAGGTAAGTTAAGATGAAATTTTCTTGGAAAATCGTAGCACTCTGGTCAGTACTGGCTTTGGTTATCGGCTTTTTCTTTTGGC
>Ga0116226_10001019_pt1 | contig 24449 bp, 16 predicted proteins | sample S1TSphfallax_FD_89692 | JGI IMG/M metagenome (GOLD analysis project Ga0116226, IMG submission 89692) | Host-associated microbial communities from peat moss isolated from Minnesota, USA - S1T2_Fa - Sphagnum fallax MG | ecosystem: Host-associated > Plants > Peat moss > Unclassified | place: USA... | reverse complement strand
CATCGTTTTGATATTCGGCGTCATGCTGCATGACATCGGCAACGTGTTCGATGCCGCGAGCTATGGAACGGTCAATACCGTCCCGAGTCTGCTGGTTCTGAACCGACTGGAAACGAATCTTGCGGGCATCCGGACCGCCGTGTGGGAGCACACCTCTCTCAACGACCCAGCGCAGATCGCGAAGATCGAGGCCCGTATCAAGAGCGGCCGCGAAGGGGTTCAGACGGCGATGAAGGACTATGAGCCGCTGCTCTCCGATGACAAAGACAAAGCGCTGCTACAGGCCGAACACGATGACATCGCAGCCTACGACAGGATGATCGATGAGCTGCTGCCGCTGTCGCGGGCCGGCCGGAAAGCCGACGCCATCGACATGCACGCAAAGCACATCGATCTGATGGATAAGGTGATGACGGATCTCGACGCCCATCGGGCTTACAATGAGACGCTTGGAAAGGCAGGCTCGGCCGAGGCATTGCGCGTCCGCTCACGCGCCGTGCTCGTCGGCACGATACTGGCCGGTATCACCATGCTGATCGTCTCGGTGATCGGATATGTCATTTATCGGCACCTCACCCGCCAATTGGGCGGTGAGCCCGGTTATGCGGCGCAAGTGATGCGTCACATCGCCGCCGGTGAGATCAACATGATGCTCGCCGTCAAGTCCGGCGATACGACCAGTCTTCTCTATTCGATCAAGACCATGATCGACAAACTGAAAACCGTCATCGACGGTCAACGACGCGTGATCGCGGCCGCCAATCAGGGGCAATTCAGCGAGCGCGTGGATCTCGCCGGATTGGAGGGCTTCCAGAAGGACTTGGGTCAGGGACTCAATGAGCTGATGGCGACGACCGGCGAAAGCATCGACGATGTGGTCGGTGTGATGCGAGCCCTCTCCGAGGGCGATCTCACCAAGACGGTCGACAAGCATTACCAGGGCAGCTTTGCCGAAATGAAAGAGTATACGAACAACACGCTCCTCAAACTCTCGGTGGTCATCACCGAGGTCAATGGTGCGGCGGACTCCTTGGCAACCGCCGCCGCGCAGGTGAACGGAACGGCCCAATCGCTGTCACAAGCCTCCACCGAACAGGCGGCGAGCGTCGAGGAGACCAGCGCGTCGCTCGAGCAAATGACGGCGTCGATCGGACAGAATACGGAGAACGCCAAGATCACGAACAGGATGGCGAACCAGGCAGCGACCGAAGCCGTCACGGGCGGCGAGGCTGTGAAGGATACGGTGGGCGCCATGAAGCAGATTGCGCAAAAGATCAGCATCATCGACGACATCGCGTACCAGACCAATCTGCTGGCGCTGAATGCCGCGATCGAGGCGGCTCGCGCGGGAGAACATGGGAAAGGGTTCGCGGTGGTCGCCGCGGAGGTACGCAAGCTCGCTGAGCGCAGCCAGGTGGCCGCACAAGAGATCGGCACGGTCGCCGCGAACAGCGTAGAACGCGCCGAAAAGGCTGGATCTTTGTTCGTCTCGATCGTTCCGAACATCAAGAAGACCTCGGACCTCATCGAGGAAATCGCCGCGGCGTCCGAGGAACAGTCCACCGGCGTCAACCAGATCAATTCAGCGGTGACCCAGCTGAGTCAAACCACCCAGCAAAACGCCGCGGCGTCGGAGGAACTCGCCGCGACCGCCGATCAAATGAGCAGCCATGCGAGCACGTTGCAACAGACGATCTCCTTCTTCAAGATCTCGGGCAAGACGGCCGCCGCCCCGACCTCCCCTGCCAATGTGGCTCCATCCAACGTCACGCCGGCCCGCAAGACGCTGAAGAAGCGTGCACCGAAGGCAGTGCCCTCACAATCCACGGGCACGGAGGGTCTCGCAGAGGGGCCGATAGAGGCCAACTTCAGTCGGTTTGCCTGAGGCGCTGAGGCGAACTTCATATCGGCTGCCGACCGGCCCACTGACGGTCTTTAAGCGTCAGCCGGTGATTTGATGAATAGCAATGCCACCAGCGTCACGACGCTCGCGGCGGACAGGTAATAGCCGACGAACTCGAGCCCGTAGTCGGTCGACAGACGAGTCGCGATCAGCGGCGCGAGCGACGCCCCGACGATGCCGGCAAAATTGAACGTGAGCGAGGTGCCGGTGTAGCGCACCGGGGTCGGAAACAGCCCGGCCAACGCGCTGCCCAACGGACCATAGGTGAGGCCGGTCAGGGAAAATCCCAGCGCGAGAAAGCCGAACACCTTCGCGCTATCCCGCACTGCCAAGAGCGGCTGGAAGGCGAATCCAAACAGCATGATGCCCACCGTGGCGATGATGAGCATGCGGCGGCCACCGATCCGGTCCGCGATCAACGCCGAGATGGGGATGAACAGCCCGAAGAACAGCACGCCGATCATTTGCAGCACCAGGTAGTCGCCGCGTGGAAACTTGAGCGCGGTGGTCGCCCAGCTCAGAGAAAACACCGTCATCAGGTAGAAGATCAGAAAGGTCGTCGTGGCGCCGAGAATCCCCAACAGCAATTCGCGCGGATGCCGCTGGATCACGGTCATGAACGGCACCCGCACCCGCTCGCCCTGCTCGAGGCTGCGACGGAACGCCGGCGTCTCCTTGAGCTGAAGCCGAATGTACAGGCCGAGCAACACCAGCACCGCACTCGCGACGAAGGGCAGGCGCCATCCCCAGTTCAAGAACGTCGCATTGTCGAGCGTCGCACCTATTGCCAAGAACGTGCCGGTGGAACAGATGAATCCCACCGGAGCGCCGAGCTGCGGGAAGCACCCGTACCAGGCCTCCTTACCCGGCGGGGCATTTTCGGTCGCGAGCAGAACAGCGCCACCCCACTCACCGCCGAGGCCCAATCCCTGCCCAAAACGGCACAGCGCCAGCAGCACGGCGGCGAGCACACCGATCGACGCATAGGTGGGCAGCAAGCCGATCGTCACCGTCGAGATCCCCATGGTCAGGAGTGCGGTCACGAGCGTCGCCTTACGCCCAATACGGTCGCCAAAATGGCCGAACAGCGCCGACCCCACGGGCCGGGCGAAGAACGCCAGCGCGAACGTCGCGAAGGACTGCAGCGTCGCGGTGGCGGCAGCCTCCTTTGGAAAGAACAGCGTCGGAAATACCAGCACCGCCGCCGTCGCATAGATATAGAAATCGTAGAACTCGATCGTCGTGCCGATCAAACTCGCGAATAGAATGCGTGGCACCGGCTGCGGCGCAGACGGCGAACTCGAATCATCCAAAATAGCCAACTCCGGACTTCAGCGTTCAGCGGCTTTCTATAGTCGATCGCGGGAGTGCAGCATGTCAACTCGAGCCGTTGCCGCACTTGAGGTTAGCGCATCAACGCCTCGTTCCGCTCGATGAGATCATCAGGCTTGATCTCGCCCAACGGAATCGGCGGTGGGTTGGGCTCTCCCGGTCCGGCGTTGCCCTCGGGCACGCGCGGTTCGTCGCCGCCGGTGGGCGGCTGTTCGGCCATGCGTGCGGTGGCCGCCAACTGCGAATTCGCCCAACCACCGCCCAAGGCATTGATGAGGTTCACGCTGGCGGAGAACTGTTTCAACCGCACGCCGATCTCCGTCTGGCGCGCGGACAGAAACGCCGTCTGAGCGGTGATGAGGTTGGTGTAACCGTCAATACCCTGGCGGAACAACACCAGCGTGAGTTCAAGGGCGCGTTCGGCGGAGAGTGTGGCCTTGTGAGCCTGGCCCAATTCCGTGGCCAAGATGCGTAACGCGGCCAAGTTATCCTCCACCGACTGAAACGCCGCGAGCACGGCGGCGCGATAGGTGGCCGACTCGCTGTCGTTCTCGGCGTGTGCCTGGGCCACGGCCGCGCGGCGCGCGCCGCCGTCGAACACGGTCTGTGCCAAGCTCGGTCCGACCGACCAGAAGCGATTCGGCAGCTTGAACAACTGACTGATCGCGGTGGACTCATAACCGCCGGTCGCGCTCAACGTGAGTGTCGGAAAGAACGCCGCACGGGCAACGCCGATCTGCGCATTGGACTGCGCCACCTGACGTTCCGCGGCCGCAATGTCGGGCCGGCGCTCGATGAGGTCGGAGGGCACACCCACGGGGATCTGCGGCAGATGTCCATCGAAGCGCTGGTAGGGAATCGAGAATTGCGCCGGCGCGACGCCGATCAGCACGGCAATCGCGTGCTCGTACTGTGCCCTGGCGACACCGACGTCGGTGGCGGCCGCCAGCGCGGAGGCGAGTTGCGTTTCCGCGGCAGCCACATCGGCTTGCGAATCCACGCCGGCCTCGACCAAGGCCTTGACCAGGCGTAACGCGACCTGGTAGTCCGCCACCGTGACGTCGAGAATGCGGCGTTGTTCGTCCGCCACTCGCAACTGGAAATAATCCTGCGCCAGCGTGGTCTGGGTGGACAGCAGAGCATTGGCGAGCGTGGCGGCGCTCGCCTGCGCCGCGAAGCGGTTCGCGGCCACGGTGTTGCGCACGCTGCCCCAGAGATCGATCTGATACGACGCCTCCAACGGCAGCTCGAAAATAGTCCGCGTCTGGGTGAAATTGCTCGACGTCGTGGTCGAGGCGCTCGTGGTCGGCGTGGTCGGCGTGGTCGGCGTCGTCGTGCTGGTCGCGCCGGCCGCCGCAGCCGTGCTGGCCACGGAACTGCCGCCGATCCCGGCCACGGCGGCGCTCGACTTCTCGCGCGTCGCGGACGGCACGACGCTCAGGGTCGGAAACAACTGCGCCTGCGCCTCCTGTGCCAGCGCATGCGCGGCCCGGTAATTGGCCTCCGCCGCGAGAATGGTTTGATTCGAGATGGCGACCCTCGACTCCAAGGCACTGAGTTCCGGATCGTCATAAACCTCCCACCACGGCGTGCGGACCCAAGCATCGCGGGGCTCGGCGATCTTCCAGCCCTGTGCGGCGTCGCCACCCGGGGTGGCCTCCTTGAAGGCGGCCGGCGATGGTAGTGTCGGCGGATCGTAATGCGGCGCGAAGTTGCAGCCGCTCAGTAAACTGCTGACGGCCAGAACCCACGCGGCACGCACACCCCAGCCGGTGGCAGGTGCCGCCGCGGCTTGCGGGCGCGCCCAACTCATGAAACCACCGGCGCGCCATCGCGCCCGGTCCCGGCGGCCGGCGACGCTGCGAATCCAAAGCGCGAGATCCATGTGTTCACCCGATCCATGTAGAGATAAATCACCGGCGTCGTGTAGAGCGTCAGCACCTGGCTCACGATCAGACCGCCCACGATGGCGATCCCCAACGGGCGGCGCAATTCGGATCCCATGCCCGTGCCCACCGCCAGCGGCACACCGCCGAGCAACGCGGCCATCGTAGTCATCATGATGGGCCGGAAGCGCAGCAGGCTGGCTTCGAACACCGATTCTTTCGGACTCTTGTGATCACGCCGCTCCACCTCGAGCGCGAAGTCGATCATCATGATGGCGTTCTTCTTGACGATGCCGATCAGCAAGATGATGCCGATCAATGCGATGACGGACAGTTCGGTGTGGGTCAGCAGCAGCGCGAGCAGGGCGCCGACACCGGCCGAGGGTAGCGTCGACAAGATGGTGACCGGATGGATGTAGCTCTCGTACAGAACGCCGAGCACCACGTACACGGCCGCGAGCGCCGCCGCGATCAACAGCGGTTCGCTCGACAACGACTGGGTGAAGGCCTGCGCGGTGCCGCTGAACGAACCCGTGATCGTCGATGGCACGCCGAGCCTGCGCTTGGCCGCGTCGATCAGGTCGACCGCGGTGCCGAGCGCCACGCCGGGCGCCAGATTGAACGAGTAGGTGACCGACGGAAACACGCTCGAATGGTTGATGGTGATCGGCGCGGTGCCATTCTCATAATGCGTGAACGCGGACAGCGGGACCATGCCGCTGCTGGTCGATGACACGTAAATGTTGTTGAGTGCACCCGGGTCCTGCCAGAAGATCGGATCGGCCACCATGACCACGTAATACTGGTTGAGCTGCGTGTAAGTCGTCGCGATCTCGCGTTCCCCGAACGCATCGTAGAGCACGGTGTCGAGCGATTGAGGAGTGACGCCCAGCCGTGCGGCGGTGGCGCGGTCGATCACCAGATTGGCGGCCAGGCCCTTGTTCTGCGCGTCACTGTTTACGTCGGTGAGCTGGTGTATGCCCTTCAACTCTTTGAGCAGGAGTGAACCCCAGTGATCCAAGGTCGGCAGGTCGGCGCTTTGAATCGTGTATTGGAATTGGGCGGGGCTCTGGCGTCCGCCGATGCGCACGTCCTGCACGGCCTGCAGGTACAGCGTCGCGCCGGGCACCGCGGCGAGCTTCGGACGCAGCCGATTGATGATCTGATCGGCGCTCACCTTGCGTTCGGCCAGCGGCTTCAAGGCGATGAACACGCGGCCGGTGTTGGTCGTGGTCCCGCCGCCGCCGCCGGTGAACAGGAGCACCGTGTCCACCCCCGGATCCTGCTCGGCGATGGCCGAGAGCTGGGAGATCTTGTGCTGCATGGCCTCGAAGGAAATCGATTGGTCGGCGATGATGTTGCCGTTCAACCGGCCGGTATCCTGCTGCGGAAAGAATCCCTTCGGAATGACGATATACAAATACACGTTGAGCACGAGCGTCAGGATCGCGACGATCAGCACCAGCAGCGAGTGATCGAGCACCCACCGCAGGCTATGTTCATAGCCTTTGAGTATGCGCTCGAACAGCCGTTCACTCGCCTGATACAGCCGGCCGTGCGCGGCGGTCTTCTTCAATAACATCGCGCACATCATCGGCGTGGTGGAGAGCGAGACCGCGAGCGACACCAAGATGGCCACCGACAGCACCACCGCGAATTCCCGGAACAGCCGACCGATGATGCCGCCCATCAACAGAATCGGGATGAACACGGCCACCAGTGAGATGCTCATCGACAGCACGGTCGAACCGATCTGCGCCGCGCCCTTCATCGCCGCCTCCTCGGCCGGCAGGCCCATTTCCTGGTAGCGGGTGATGTTCTCGAGCACCACGATGGCATCATCGACGACGAAGCCGGTCGAGATGGTGAGCGCCATCAGTGACAGATTGTCGATGCTGTATCCGAACAGATACATGGCCGCGAAGGTGCCGATGATGGAGGCCGGCACGGCGATCAGCGGTATCAAGGTGGCCCGATACTCACGCAGGAACACGAACACCACGAGCACCACGAGCACCACCGACAGGAGTAGCGTGCGCTCGATGTCGGACACCGAGGCGCGGATCGTCTGGCTTTGGTCGAGGCCGATGCTCATGATGATAGCCGGATCGATGCTGGCATGCAGCTGCGGCAGCGCCGCCTTGATCGCGTCCACCGTGCTGATGATGTTGGCGCCGGGTTGCCGAAAGATGATGAGCAGGGCGGCTTTTCGCCCGTTCGCGAGGCCGGCGGACAGCAGCGTCTGCACCGAGTCCTCCACGTTGGCCACCTTCGACAACGTCACAGGCTGGCCGTTGCTGTAGGACACGATCAGCGGCGCATAGTCCTTGGCTTTCAGGAGCTGATCGTTGGCGCCGATGGCCCAATGATCCTCGGAGTTCGAAAAGCCGCCCTTGGCCTCGTTCGCCGTCTGCGCGACGATCGCACTGCGCACGGTCTCCAAGCCGAGCCCATAGCCCGCGAGCTGGGTGGGATTGACGTTGATCCGCACCGCCGGTGCGGAACTGCCGCCGACCTGCACCTGCCCCACGCCCGGGATCTGCGACAGTCGCTGTTCCAAGACCGTGGACGCCGCATCGTATAGCGCGGGCGGCGGCAGCTTGTCCGACGTGAGCGCGATGATCATGATCGGCGCGTCGGCCGGATTGACTTTCCGGTACGTGGGATTGCTCGGCAGATTCGTCGGCAGATAGCTGCGCGCGGCGTTGATCGCGGACTCGACGTCACGGGTGGCGGCATCGATGCTGCGCGTCAAGTCGAACTGCAGCGTGATGCTGACCTGGCCGAGCGTGCTCTGCGAGGTCATCTCGGTCACCGCCGCGATCCGGCCGAACTCCCGCTCGAGCGGCGTCGCGACCGAGGAGGCCATGATTTCGGGACTGGCGCCGGGCAGCTGTGCCGACACCGAGATGGTGGGGAAATCCACCTGGGGCAGCGGCGAGACCGGCAGGATGCGAAACGCCGCGGCACCCGCCAACACCAACGCCGTGGTGAGCAGCGTGGTTGCGATCGGCCGCTTGATGAAGGGCGCGGAAAAATTCACGGCGTGGCCGACGGGCTCTGCGGCTCGGCGCCGGCGCCGGCGGCGTCTCGGTCGCCGTGGTTACGCCAGGCATTGAAACGCCGCGCCAATCCGTCGAAGAAGAGGTAGATCACCGGCGTCGTGTACAGCGTCAGAAGTTGACTGCAAATGAGGCCGCCGACGATGGTGACCCCCAGCGGCCGGCGCAACTCCGAGCCCACGCCAGTGCCAAAGGCGAGCGGCATGGCGCCCAACAGCGCCGCCATCGTCGTCATCAGAATCGGCCGGAAACGCAGCACGCAGGCTTCGCGAATGGCATCGAACGCGTTCTTGTGTTCACTGCGCTGCGCCGCCAGCGCGAAGTCGATCATCATGATGGCGTTCTTCTGGACGATGCCGATCAACAGTACGATGCCGATGATGGCGACCACGGTGAGCTCATCGCCGCAGATCGAGAGCGCCAGCAACGCGCCGACGCTCGCCGACGGCAGCGTCGACAGAATGGTGAGCGGATGGATGTAACTCTCGTACAGCACCCCCAACACGATGTACACGGTCAGGAGCGCGCTCAAGACGAGAATGCCCTCGTTGCTCAAGGATCCCTTGAAGGCCTGCGCCGTGCCCTGGAACGTGCTGATCATCGCGGCGGGCTGCGGCAGCGCCTTCTGCACGGCCTCGATTGCATCGACGGCGGCCCCGAGTGACGCCCCTGGGGCGAGATTGAACGACACCGTGGTTGCGGGAAACTGCCCCATGTGGCTGATGAGCAGGGGCGCGCCGCTTTGCGACATCTTTGCAATGGCGGACAGCGGCACCGGCGTGCCGGTCGTCGTGTTCAAATAGATGTCGCCCAGGTGCGAAGGATCGGTCTGGAACTCGGGCGCCACCTCCATGATGAGGTGGTACTGGTTCAACTGCGTGAACAGCGTCGACACCTGGCGCTGACCGAAACTGTCGTACAGCGCATCATCGATGTTCTGTGGCGTGAGACCGAGCCGCGCGGCCGTGGGCCGGTCGATCTCGAGAGCGACCTGGCGGCCACCGTTCTGTAAATCGCTGGCCACATCCTCGAGTTCCGGGAGCGCCTGAAGTCGGCGGACGAACCGCCCCGCGTAGTCGGCGAGTTCGGTGGGATTCGGGTCCTGCATGCTGAACTGATATTCCGTGCGGCTGACGATGTCCTCCACCGAAATATCCTGCACCGGTTGCATGTAGAGTGTGATGCCCTCGACCTGAGTCGCCGCCTTCTGGAGTTCCCGGATCACCTCGGTCGCCGGCTCGCGCTCGCTCTGCGGTTTCAGGTTGATCTGGATGCGGCCGCTGTTGAGCGTGGTGTTGGTGCCATCGACGCCGATGAACGACGACAGGTTCTCCACCGCCGGATTTTGCAGGATGGTGGCCACCAGTCGCTGTTGCGCCTCCGCCATCTTCGGAAATGACACCGTCTGGCTCGCCTCAGACACGGCCTGGATCTCGCCCGTGTCCTGCACCGGAAAGAACCCCTTCGGCACGACCACGAATAACAGCGCCGTGACCACCAGCGTCATGACAGCCACCAGCAAGGTGACGCCGCGGCGTGCCAGCACCCAGTCGAGCGTGCGCTCATAGAACCCGATGATGCTGACGAACACCCGTTCGGAGAGCCGATAGAATCGGCCTTGCTCATTCTCCGGGGTGTGATGCAACAGCTTTGCGCACAGCATCGGCGTCAACGTCAGCGAGATCACGGCAGAGATCAAAATGGTGGCGCTCAACGTCACCGCGAACTCGCGGAATAACCGCCCGGTGATGTCGCCCATGAACAACAGCGGGATCAGCACCGCGATCAACGACACGGTCAACGACATGATGGTGAAGCCGATTTGTTCGGCGCCCTTGAGCGCCGCGGCCAGCGGTCGCTCGCCCTGTTCGACGTAGCGCGAAATATTCTCGATCATGACGATGGCGTCATCGACCACGAAGCCCGTCGAGATGGTGAGCGCCATCAGCGTGAGGTTGTTGAGGCTGTAGCCCAACGCGTACATCACGCCGAAGGTTCCGACCAACGCGAGCGGCACGGCCACCCCCGGAATGACGGTGGCCGCGAAGGTGCGCAGGAACACGAAGATCACCGCCACCACCAGCGCGATACACAGCAGCAACTCGAACTCGACATCGTGCACCGAGGCGCGCACCGTGGTCGTGCGATCGGTCAACACCGACACCGCGATCGTCGGCGGAATGGTCGCCCGGAGTGTGGGTAACAGCGCCTCGATGCTGTCGACGACACTGATGATGTTCGCGCCCGGTTGCCGCTGGATGTTGACGATGACGGCGGGCACCTTGTTCATCCAGGCCGACAGCTGCGTGTTCTCGACCCCATCGACCACTTTCGCGACGTCGGCCAGCATGACCGGCGCTCCGTTTCGATAGGCGATGACGACCTGGTTGAACTCAGCCGCCGTGGTGATCTCATCGTTCGCGCCGATCTGGAAAGTCTGTGCCGCTCCGTTCAAGCTGCCCTTGGCGTTATCCAAGCTGGTCTGGGTGAGCGCCGTGCGCACATCCTCGAGGTTCAGCCCATAAGAGGCCAGCTGGGTCGGGTTCAACTGGACCCGGACGGCGGGCTTCTGACCGCCGCTGATGGTCACCGCGCCCACGCCGGGAAGCTGCGAGATCTTCTGCGCAAGACGCGTGTCGGTGTAGTCCTCGACCTGGGACAGAGGCATCGCATCGGACGTCAGCGCCAGCGTCAGAATCGGCGCGTCGGCCGGGTTGACCTTGCTGTACACCGGCGGCATCGGCAAATTCGCGGGCAGGTAGTTCTGCGCCCCATTGATGGCCTCTTGCACATCCTCTTCGGCCACGTCGATGTCGAGGCTCAAATTGAATTGCAACGTGATGACCGAGGCGCCGGCCGAACTGGTCGACAGCATCTGGGACAGGCCCGGCACCTGGCCCAACTGCCGCTCGAGCGGCGCCGTGATGGCGGTGGCGACCACATCCGCACTCGCGCCCGGATAGAAGGTCATGACCTGCATGGTCGGATAATCGACCTCGGGCAGGGCCGCGATCGGCAGCTGCCGATAGCCGATGATGCCCACCAGCAGGAGCGCCGCCATCAGCAGCGACGTTGCGATCGGCCGAAGAATGAACGGTCGGGACGGATTCATCCGGTTGTCGACGCCACCGGAGCTGCCGGAGCTGCCGGAGCCGTCGTTGCCGACGGTTCGCGAATCGAAACCTTCGTGCCGTTTTGCAGCTTGTCGAAGCCGTCGGTGACCAAGCGGTCGCCCGCGGCCACGCCGGTGACGGCCGAGGTCGCACCCTCGGTGGCCAGGATCTTCACATTGCGGGATTGGACCGTATCGTCGGCACCGACGAGGTAGACGAAGGTGATGTCATTGTTGTGCTGAATGGCCGCCTGCGGCACGAGGCTCACCTGTTTCAACGTCTTCACCAGCAACCGCGCGTTGACGAATTGGCTGGGGAAGAGTTCATTGTGCGTGTTCGGGAAGGTCGCACGCGCCCGCACCGTGCCGGTCGTGGTATTGACCTGATTATCGACGGTGAGCAGCGTCCCCGTGTCCAACGTATGTTGCTTCGACCGGTCGAGCGCGATCACCGGTAGCGTGCGCCCGCTCTTCATCTGCGCGAAGACCTCGTCGATCGAATCCTCCGCGATGACGAAGATCACCGTGATTGGCGCCAGCTGGGTGATGACGCACAGGCCGCTGGTCCCGTTCGCCGTCACGACGTTGCCCGGATCGATGGCGCGCAAGCCCACGCGGCCCTCGATCGGGGACGTGATCCGCGTGTAATCGACATTGACCTGGGCCGCATCCAGATTGCCCTGATCGAGCTTAACGGTCCCCTCATCCTCGTCGACCAACGCCTGCTGAGTGGCGAGCTGCTGCTCCGCAATGGCATGCACTTTGTAGGAATTCTCGTAGCGTACGAGATCGAGACGCGCGTTCTTGAGCAGCGCCTGATCGCGCGCCAATTGGCCTTCAGCCTGGTGCAGCGCCGCCGTGTACGGCCGCGGGTCGACGATCGCCAACAGGTCGTTCTTCTTGACGAGCTGCCCTTCCTTGAAGTGCACCTGCGTCACCATGCCCGCCACTCGGCTGACGATGGTGTCCGTGTACACCGGCGTCACGGTACCCAACGCATCCAGATAGACGTCGATGTCGCCGACCTTCACCGCCTGCGCACCGATCGGAATCGCCGCAGTGGCTTTCGCCGTGGGTTTCGGCTTCGCCAAGACCCCCCAAAGCAACCACACCGCGATCAACACCGCCACCACGACGATCGCGATGACCCAAGGACGCCGGTCTTTAGGTAAAGATCGAATCGGTTCCGCACCGGGTGCGGATGTTGAAATTGACACGCAGATCTCGCTAGGAATGCTTTAAGAACAGCACGACCACCGAGCCTAGCACCTCGATCATGACCCCCGAGATGGGCGAATTATTAACTCGCCCGATCAGTGATGCCCGCCACCCCCACCACCGCCATGTCCACCACCACCGCCATGTCCACCGCCGCCGTGCCCGCCACCACCGCCTGGAATGGACGGTGCGCCATGGCCTCCACCGCCACCGCCAGGGCCATGACCGCCGTCGGGTCCGTGGCCGCCGTCGGGTCCGTGGCCGTCGGGTCCGTGGCCGTCGCCGGGGCCATGTCCGTCACCCCCCGGGCCGTGCCCATCGGGTCCATGGCCGCCGCCGCGCCAGTAACCACCGCCGCCCGGCGGGCCCACGCGATAACCACCGCCCCAGCCACCATAGTCGTAGCCATAGGGTTCGTAAAAGTCCCCCTCATAACCATAGCTCGCGCCCGCATAACCGTCGTACCCCACGGGCGCGACGGTGCAGGCGCAAATTCCCAAAATCACCACGCCGCCGCCGAGCAGCATCCGCCCCCACCGGCATACGGCGCTCACTTGGCTTCCCCTTGATTGCTCGGCGTCTCCACCCACTCCATCAGACCGATGGGTGCTCCCAACGGGTCGGCCACCACCGCGATCTTGCCGCCGTGACGGTCTTCGAAGGGAGCCACCAGTTCACGCCCCCCGAGACTCACCGCTTTGGCGACGGCCGCGGTCGCGTCCGGCACTCGCACGAAGTCGATCCAATGGGGGTGGCGGTGGCCACCGGCGGGCAGCGAATTCACACTGGCACGGGCGTAGTCCTCGCTGGCCAGCAACTGATGCACCGAAGCGTCCGGACTCGGCAGGTCGAACACCTGGTAGCCGAAGACCGTCTTGTAAAACTCGGTGCTCGCCTGGGGATCGGTGACCAGCAACGAACTCCAGATCCAGTCGCCCTGTCCGACCAGCACATCCGGCGGATCGCCGCTCGACGACGCGAGCACCGCGAACACCGCACCTTCCGGATCGGCGATCACCGCCTGACGTCCTCGGCCCGGATAACTCTTGGGGGCCGCGAGACTCTTGGCACCGTGCGCAACGGCACGGCGCTCCACGGCATCCACGTCGCGCACCGAGATGAAGGTGAGCCATGCCGGCTGCCGGTGTTCCCCCGCTGGGATGGGCTTTTGCAGCACGCCGCCAATGGCATGCCCTCCCTGGACCACGATGGCGTAATCCGTTCCACCCGCGCGCGCGGGCACGAAGGTCCACCCAAACAGACCCGTGTAGAACTGCTCCGCCGCCTTCAGATCCGGCGTCACCAAATCGGCCCAGATGATTTTTCCGGGCAGGTGTTCGGCCGGACCCGGACCGCCAATGGACGGCACCGCCGCCGCCGCCCGCTCGGGCCAACTCGCCAGCGAAGCCGTCGAGATGACAGCACAGAGCGCCAGCAGCCGCGCGGTAAGGTAGGGACAACCATGCATGGGGACTCTCCGCGTGAAAGAACACACACGATGAGCCACCCCGGAGCTGCGGTCTGTACGTTCACGCACGGACTCATGCGTCGGAGTCCGCTGACTCGTCGCGCTCGCGTCGTCCCACCCAATGGCTATGAGTAAAACTGTCGGTGAGTTAAGCTCCCCGTGCGGTATTACCTATCCCTGTCTCGAGGGTATGTCTCCATGGATTTACCGACCTTCACCGAAATCAAGTTGGGCGAGATTCTCGATCAAATGGATGCAGTCGCCCTCGACGCGCTCGATTTCGGTGTGATCAAAATGGATCTATCCGGAGTGACCGTGCACTACAACCGCCATGAATCCGACTGCAGCGGCTTGTCGCCGCAGCGAGTCGTCGGACGCGAGTTCTTCGTGGATGTGGCCCCGTGTGCCCACAACTACTTGGTGGCGCAGCGCCTGTTCGATGAAGCGTCCCTCGATGCGTTCGTCGATTATGTGTTCACGTGGAAGTTGAGTCGAACCCCGGTTCGGCTTCGATTGCTCAAATCGTTGGGCGCGAGCCACATGTATCTGCTCGTTGCGAGACGCACGGACGCCGAGCGTACCTTGCGGTGAACCACCGTCGAACGGATTCCGCCGAGGAAGGTCTTCTTCAATTCTTCTATCTGTGCCCGATAGGAATTCTGGAAATCGATGCCACGGGCTACATCCATCGGATCAACCCACGAGCCACCCAGTGGCTGATGCCACTCGATAAACCGGCGATTCTCGAGAACATCTTTCAGATTCTCGCGCCATTCGATCAGCAGCTGAAACTGAGTGTTCAAACCTCGATCCCACCTCGATCGAGGATTCTCGAACACCACCGGGTGATCGTACGTCACGACGGGCGACAAACCCACCTCGAATTCTCCGCCTACCGGATCAGTGACGTGCGCTTCATGCTCGTCTTCTCGGACGTCACCGTGCTTGCGCTGGCGGAAGCCTCGGTGCGAACCAGCGAGGCTCGATTACGCGCGGTTTTGGATAACGCCGCCGACTACATCTATCGATTCAACTACCGCACCGGCGAGTATGAATACTTGAGCGCCAACGTCGAGAAGATTCTCGGCTATTCTCCCGCCGAAATCAAAGCGATGGGATTTGACTCGATGTTCGCCTTGGTGCATGTCGACGATCAGCTCATGGTACGCGTGGCGATCGACGAAGCGGCTCGTTCCGGACAAAGTCAGGTTAACTTTCGAAAACGAGCCAAGGGGGGCCAGTATCTCTGGCTTTCCGCTCAAATGTGGGTAACGACCGATGCCGCTTCCATGCCCGTCTATCGTGACGTGAACGTCAGAGAGCTGACGGCACTCGAGCGCTCCGCACTCTAAGCCCACATCGCGCAACACAGGGCCGAGCCCGCGGATTCCATTGGGTTGTCCACGGCGATTTGGCGGGTCAATAAATCCTCCAGCGGCTCCGGCCTATGAATCAGATGGCCTTGCACCATATCCACACCGATCTTCTGCAATGCCTGACGAATGTCCTCGCGTTCGACGCCCTCGGCAATCGTCTTGACGCCCACCACCTTGGCGACCTTGGTGAAGGAGTTGACGGTCGCATTATCCAACGGATCGTCGAGAAATCCCCGGATGAACTGTCCATCGATCTTCAAGAAATCGACGGGGAGCGTGCGCAGGTAACCGAATGACGCGCTGCCCGCGCCGAAATCGTCGAGCGCAACCCCCACGCCCTCCATCCGCACCTCGTCGATGAAGGCTTTCGCATCGCCAAGATGAGTGATCGCCGCCGTCTCGGTGATTTCGAAGCAGAGCTTGCTCATGTCGAACGACGCGACGTTGATCAACTTGGCGATGTCCCGGTGGAACGTCCGATCACCGATCGATTGCCCCGATAGATTGATCGCGATCCTATCGATGGAGCGCAAGTCGACGGCGCCGGAGCCGAGCAGTTCGAAGACCCGGCCGACGACCCAGCGATCGATGCGGGATGCCAGGTGAAACCGCTCGGCCGCCGGTAGAAACGCGCTCGGCAGGACGATCGTGCCATTCGATTCTCGCAGCCGCAGCAGCACCTCGTAGTGAAGGCCAGCCGCACGGCGCTCGAGCGGCTCGATGCGCTGTGCATAGAGCGCGAAGCGACCCTCGTCCATCGCGCTCACGAGTCGATTGGCCCACTGCATCTGGCCGTGGCGGGCCTGGATCATCCCGTCCGTATCGAGCCAGAGGTGCACGCGATTGCGGCCCGCCTCCTTGGCGGCATAACAGCCGCTATCGGCGGCCTGCAGAACGGCGGCGGTCGCCGACCAGCGCTCGTCGACCGGCACGACGCCGATGCTGGTGCCGATGCGGTAGCGCCTGCCGTCATGCGCGAACCGGTAGACCTCCATGTGATCGCAGATCTTCTGCGCGATCAGGTGACCCTGTTCCATGTTGCAATTTTCCAGCAGCAGTCCGAACTCGTCGCCGCCCAGCCGCGCCACGGTATCGTGGCCACGGACGCTGCTTTCGAGCAGTGCGCTCACATGACGCAGCAACTGATCGCCGGCGGCATGACCGCAGGCGTCGTTGACGACCTTGAACTCGTCGAGATCGATGTACATGAGAACGTGCAGGGTACCGTCGGACCGCGCTCTGGCGAGGAGTCGCGCGAGGCGCGCCTCGAATTCGGCGCGGTTCGCAAGTCCCGTGAGCGCGTCGTGGGTGGCCCGATGGGTCATCTCGTTGCTGAGCCGGCGTTGTTCCGAGACATCATGGAAGACGAGGACGGCGCCCAAGATGCGGCCTTCGGCCGTGCGGATCGGGGAGGCGGAGTCCTCGATGTAATATTCGGCGCCGTGACGCGCGATCAGCAGCACGTGATCGGCAAGACCGACCACGCGCTCCTGCCCGAGACAGACCGCGATCGGATTGGTCGTGGGTTCGCGCGTCTCGGCGTTCACGATCCGGAACACGTCGGCCAGCAGCCGTCCGCGCCCCGCCTCCTTGGTCCAGCCGGTCAGGTTTTCCGCCACCGGATTGAGCCACTCGACCCGCCCGGTGGCATCGGTCGTGATCACGGCATCGCCGATCGATTCGAGCGTCACTTTGAGCAGTTCATTGTAGTCGGCAAGCTCGCGCTCGAGCCGGCGCCGTGCGGTCACGTCTTGAAAGGCGCCGACGATCCGTACCGCCTTGCCGCCCTCGAACTCGGCCGCCCCCGTCGCGCGCGCCCAGAACGAACGCCCGCGCGCGGATATCAATTCCAATTCCACATCATAGGGCAGACCGCGCTCGCGGCAGTTTTTCAGGGCATCGGTGATCACCGGGCGCGACGCCGGAGCGTAGAAATTGATCGCGTCAGCGATTTTCGGGCGGTAGCCGGGTTCTACATCATGCAATCGACAGGTTTCGTTCGACCACCTGAGGTTGCCGTTGCGCAGATCGAGATACCATCCCCCCACCCCCGCCACCAAACCGATGCGAGCCAGAAAAATATCACTGTCACGTTGAACGAGTTCCGCGCGTCGGCGGTCGGTGATGTCCTGAACCGCGCCGATGATGCGTACCGGCCGGCCGCCGCTGCATTCCACCGAACCCACGACACGGAGCCAGATCGGCCGGTTCTTGGCGGTCGTGATCGGAATTTCGACATCGTAGCCCTGACCGCTGTCGCACGCACCGCGCTCGGCGTTCTGCACGATGGCCCGGGTCTCCTCGGACATGAAACTGGCGAGCAGGTCGAGGTTCGGCTCTCGGCTCTCCTCAACCTCGTGAATGCGATAGGTCTGGCGCGTCCAGTACACGGTCCGAGCGGTCAGATCGATCATGAAGCCACCGGCACAAGCCATGGAACCAATCCGATCGAGAAACGCCTGACTCAGTTCCTGTTCGGCGCGTTTCCGGCGCGCGCCATTGACGGGGCCACCCAGCCATTCAATCAGCCTTCCATAGCGCAACATCGATATCCCGCCTCTGCAACGACCCAGCTGTTCCTGTATTGACCATAATGCGAGGGCAACTTCTGGAAAAATGTGCGCCACATCACACGAGCCGGCGTTTCAGGGAACCCCTCAATGGCGCCACATCGACGCCACCGCCGGCCGCAGCAGCGCGCCTGAGAGCCGGCGGATGTGCATTGGCCAACCCTCCAAAAATGCCTGGCGAGATTTGTACTATACTCAAACCATGTTTCGTTCCTGCCCGCCGCTCGCGGCGGCCGTGTCGTCTGCCCTCCTCATCCTGTTGTCGGGCTGCGCCACTTTCTCGGCCGACGGCGGCTTCGATCGAGTCGCCGCCGCGACCCACGACGATCTCGCGCTCGACGTACGCTGGCCGCGCACGCCCGAGGAACGGGCGAAACGCGACGCGCGGGTGGCTGCGCTGCGCGCGCATCCCCTGGCGCCTGACGATGCCGTCCAAATTGCATTGCTCAATAATCATGACTTGCAGGCGGCATTCGCGGAACTCGGTGTCTCCGAGGCCGATCTCGTTCAGTCCGGCCGCCTGCCGAATCCCCATGTCGCGCTGCGCTATGCGCGTGGCGGCGGCCTCGTCGACATCGAGGGCACGCTCACCTTCAACGTGGTGGCGCTGTTCACCGAACCCTATGTCCATGCCACCGCCAAGCGCCGCTTCGCCGCGGCGCAGAGCGCACTCATCATCCGCATCGTCGAGCTCGCCGATCGAACTCGGACCGCCTACTACACGGCGCTCGCGGCGCGCGATTCGCTGCACTATGCGTGGTCTGTCAAGAGCGCCGCCCAAACCAGTGCCGAGCTCGCCGAGCGGATGCTGGGAGCGGGCAACTGGACCCGCCTGGAGCAGCGCCGCGAACAAGGTTTCTACGTCCAGGCACTCCAGGAACTCACGCAGGCGCAGCTCGCCGACGAAACCACGAGCATCGAATTGAACCGGCTGCTCGGCACCACCGAAGGACCGCCGGTCGAGCTCGTCGCGCATCTGCCCGAGCTGCCGCAGGACATTGCCGATCTGCCGAGCCTCGAGGACACCGCGATGCAAAGCCGGATCGATCTTAAGATCGGCCGCGGCGAATTGGCTGCGCTCGCCCGCACCTTGAAGTTGACGAAAGCCACCCGACTGGTCAACACGTTTGACGTGGGGTACGCCGGGGTCCGGGAAGGCTCGTCGCAAGATCCCCTCGAGAATGGCACCGAGGTGAGCTTCGAGGTGCCGATCTTCGATTCCGGCCTGGCCCGCAAGCGCCGCGCGGAGGCGCGCTACGCCGAGTCGGTGGAGCGGCTGGCGCAGGCGGCGATCGACGCGCGCGCCCAAGTGCGTGACGCGAACGCTCGTTGCCGTAGAACGTTCGAAATGGCGCAGCGGCAGCAAGAGGACGCCGTGCCGCTGGCGAAATACATCGCCAAGCACGATCTGCTGCGCTATGACGCATCCCTGCTCAGCGTGTTCGACTTGCTCGTCGACGCGCGCCTGGAAATTGCCACCGTGCAAAAAGCCATCGAGGAGAGCCGCGACTTCTGGATCGCCAAGTCGCACCTCGATGCCGCTCTGCTGGTTCCGCCCACCTTCAACGAGAGACTCACATGGTGAGTCGACGCGGCTTTTTCGGCGGCGCGGGCGCGGTGATGGCCGCCACCGCGGTCAGCAAGGCGGCGCTCGCCGCCTTGCCCGAGGTGGTCTCGAACGACGCCGCCGGCATGCGGCCCCCGCTGCCCCCCCCCAATGGCCGCCCCTACCAACCGGTCGCCACGCTGAACGGCTGGACACTGCCATGGCGCATGAAGAACGGTGTCAAAGAATTTCACCTGGTGGCCGAACCCGTGGTGCGCGAAATCGCACCCGGCATGAAAGCGAATTTATGGGGGTACAACGGCCAGTCTCCCGGTCCCACCATCGAAGTGGTCGAGGGCGATCGGTTGCGCATTTTCGTCACCAACCGGCTGCCAGAACACACCACGATCCACTGGCATGGGCAACGGTTGCCCAATGGCATGGACGGTGTTTCCGGTTTGAACCAACCACCGATCATGCCGGGCCAGACCTACGTCTACGAGTTCGTCGCGGCGCGCGCCGGCACGTTCATGTATCACCCGCACGCTGACGAAACCACCCAGATGGCCATGGGCATGATGGGCTTCTGGGTCACGCATCCGAAGGATCCCACGTTCATGCCGGTGGATCGCGACTACGTGTTCCTGATGAGCGCCTATGACATCGATCCCGGCTCGTACACCCCGCGGGTGAGCACGATGCTGGATTTCAATCTATGGACCTTCAACAGCCGGGCCTATCCCGGCATCGACACGATGGTGGCCCGCTTGGGCGAGCGCGTGCGCATCCGCGTCGGCAACTTGAGCATGACCAACCACCCGCTGCACCTCCATGGTCACGACTTCACGGTGACGGGCACCGACGGCGGCTGGATCGCGCCGGGCGCGCGCTGGCCGGAAGTCACCACCGATGTCGGCGTCGGCCAGATGAAGGCGCTGGAATTCACCGCCGCGGCGCCGGGCGACTGGGCCTTTCACTGCCACAAGAGCCATCACACGATGAACGCCATGGGACATTCCGTGCCCACGTTCATCGGGGTCGATCAGCGCGATCTCGCGGCCGAGATCACCGCCTTGGTTCCCAATTACATGGACGTTGAGAGCGCGGGCGCGATGGATGCGATGCCGATGCAAATGCCGCTACCCCCGAACACGCTGCCGATGATGACCGGCAAGGGTCCCTATGGAAACATCGAAATGGGCGGGATGTTCACGACGGTGAAGATCCGCGCCGACCTGCGCGCGGGTGACTATCGCGATCCCGGCTGGTACCCCGCGCCGAAGGGCAGCGTGGCCTATCTCTGGGAAGGGGAGGAGCCCGAGCTGCCGCCGTCGCGACCCTCGAGTCGATCTTGAGCATAGATGAACAGGCTGTTGCCGAGAATGCTGAGCGCGAACAGCGCCAGCGATGCCGGCAAGACTTCGAGCACCTGGTGCAATCCCAGCCACGTGACCGGCTCGTCGAGCCACTGCACCAGCGTGGCGAGTCGCCCGGTGTCCCCATCGTTCACACAGCAGTGCAACAGCGTGACCCGCAGCCCCTCGCTGACACCGAAATGCGTCCACTCGCCGTCGCGAAACCAGCGGTACACCTGCACGCTGATCAGACACAGGAACGCCACGAGCGCCCCGTAGCCCAAGATGGCCCCGCAGATTCGCGTCACGCGCAGCGCCCCCTCGCGCCGCGCAGCATCGGCCACCGCGCTCATGCGCCACCCCGCCTCATGGCGCCACCCCACCTCATGGCGGCACCCCGCCTCATGGCGCCACCGGCTCGGGACATGCTTCAACCTCCAGGCGCGAGATCCGCCCCGCCTCGTTTTGTAGATTCGCCGGATTCATCATGCCGTCGGCAGGCTTCAAGTCGACATCGATCCAATAGACATTGCCGGTCCGTTTGCGGTCCGACAGGCTGGGATTCAATCCCAGCGCCTGGGCCTGCGCCACGCGCGCCTCGGCGCGCTTCTGTTCGCTGAAGAGTCCGAGCGAGATCACCGACGCTTCGGCGGGCCCCGGCATTTCCAGTGCATCGTCGATGCCGGCGGCCTTGAGCTTCGTGAGTAATTGCTCACCGGCGCCCGGCCCGGCCGGTTCCGCCACGTAGACCCAGATACCCGCCCAGACATCGCCGTCGACCACCCGCTGACGCGGGTCATAGCCGCCGGCCCGCAACGTGCTCGCGGCATGCGCCGCTTCGGCGACATCGCGAAACGGCCCGATGGTGACGCAACGCTTGGCGTTGGGAGCCAATGATCCTGAGCCGGCATCGCCGGGCTGTTCCCCCACGCCGTTGCTCGTTGCGAGACCCGGGAGGTCAGCGGCCCGCGGGCGCTGCGCCGGGGGTGCCTCGGATACCAACTTCAACGACTTGAGCGGCGCCGCGGGTGCCATGTATTGCTCCGCGATCCCATGCGTCCACAGGAAATAGAGCAGGTTCGCCAACGCCAAGGCGGCGACGATGACTTTCAAGATCGTCATGACACGCAGAACACCGTCATGCCACGCGTAAACTCACATCGCCGGCCATGAACCGCTCCAGTCGTCCCGCCCGCTCCAATTGTAATGCGCCGTCCGCGTCGACACCCCGTGCGATGCCGCTGACGACGCTGTCGGCGACCAGCACGTCGACGGCCCGATCGCGCAAACCGTCGAGCGCCGCCCAAGCGTCGCGGAACGCGCCGAAGCCCGTCCGCTCATACTCGACCAGCATACGCAAAAGCTCATCGATGATCGTGCCGGCGATCAGGTTCCGTGACGGCCGCTCCGCGCAGGCGTCCGCGACCGCGGCGGCCCGTACCCCCAACGACTCGATCGAGGCGCGCGCCGCTTGCGTGAGGTTCACGTTCAGACCCACCCCGATCACCCCATGCGACGATCCGTCGGCCGCGGCGCGCAGGTCGATCAAGATGCCACCCAGCTTGGCGTCGTTGTAGCCGAGGTCATTCGGCCACTTGAGCCCGATCCCGCGTGCGCCCGCGCGCTCGAGCGCCCGTGCCACCGCGACCCCGACACACAGGCTGAGCGCGGGTGTCACCAGGGTCGCTGCCATGAAGCTCCAACCGAGCGACAGCGCGACGCCCGCGCCGAACGGCGCGAGCCAGCGCCGCCCGCGCCGCCCGCGACCGGCGAGCTGCACCTCGCAGAGCATCACATCGGCCATGCCACGGGGCGGTGGCTCCGCCGCCAGCAATCGGCTGTTGGTCGAGTCGACCTCGAACGGCACCTCGACCCGCCGCAAGCTGGGCGCGCGCTGCGCCGCGACAGCGGCGCGGATCGCGGCCTCGCGCAGCAGCTCGGGCGGCGGATCTAGGCCGCTCGGGATCGAAACAGCCATAAGCGTCGCGCCCGGCTCTCGGTGCCCGCCGCCATGCGAGCAATATTGGCGCGGTGGGTGAAAATGACGAAGGTGGTGATCGCGATCGAAAAATACAGCAACGGCGGGTCGCCCGGCTCGAGCACGCCAACCGCGGCGATCAGGACGACGCCCGCCAGCATGCTGGCGAGGCCCACATAGCCCGTGAGCATGACGACCGCGATCCAGCTTCCCAGCAGCGGCACCAGCAGCAGTGGCTTGAGCGCGGCCACCACGCCCACGACGGTCGCGACGCCCTTGCCCCCGCGAAAGTCGAACCATACCGGATAAACGTGACCCAAGATCACCGCCAGGCCGCAGGCCAGAGCCAGCCACTCGCGGGCAATGCCCGGATCCAAGCCCACATCCGGAATAGTCAAGTCTGGCAGCCAGCGCACCGCCACGACGCCCTTCGCGATGTCGAGCAGCAGCACCGCAGCCCCGAAGACCTTGCCCTGGGTGCGCAGCGCATTGGTCGCCCCGGCATTGCCGCTGCCGAGCGCGCGGATGTCGACGCCGCGCAGGCGGCCGAGGATCAAGCTCCCGAGCAGCGTGCCGAGCAGATAGGCGAGCAGTGATTTGACGGCCAGTTCCAGCATGCGGGAATTATGACATCAGCCGAGCCATCACATCAGCCGCGCAGCACGAACGCGCGGCAGGTGAATTTCGGCGAGCATGCAGCGCACGCCGCCGCCGCCGACCCGCTCGATGACCGGGATCTGCGCCACGCAGAGGGCGCCCTGGGCCTCGAGTTGCCGGCGTTGCCGTGCCGAGAAGGCGGCCCAGGCGGTACTCGACAGGGCGATGACCGGGCCGCCTAAGGCGCTGGCGAGTTCGAGCAGGTTGCCGGCGAAGTGCCGCAGTTGCGCCGCCGTTATGTCAATCAACCGATGGCCGGTGGCTTCGAGCTTCTCGAGCACGGCGCGGCGCTGCTGCGCAGCGCCGATCACCTCGCTGCAAACCACCGCAAAGCCATTGCCCACCGCCATCAGCACATTGGTATGGTAGATCGCCGTGCCAGTGGCATCGGCGGCGTCGAACGTGATCAGTTCATAGTCGAGTTCGACGCCAAACTCGCCGAGCACCTGCGGGCTCGTGCGCGGCGACAGCGCCGCATAGGCCAGGCGATGCGTCCGGTCCAATACCAGGCTGCCCGTCCCTTCGAGGTAGCGCGCCTCGCGCTCATGCGGCGTCAAGTCCACGGTACGCGAGGCCTGGAAGCCCCCCGGGCCGAGCACCTGCCGCAGCACGTCGTCGCGCCGCTCGTTACGCCGATTCGGCGCCTGCATAGGGTACAGAACCACCGTCCCATCGTGGTGAAAGCTCACCCAGTTATTGGGAAACACCGCGTCCGGCTTGACCGGCAGCGGCGTATCGTCGGCGACCAGGACGTCGACACCGGCCCGGCCGATCTGCTCGGCGAGCCGATCGAACTCCCGTTCCGCCGCTGTTTGGACGTCGGCGCCGAGCAACGCCGGCTCGAGACCCGCTATGCTGGCAGACTGGAACGCGTTGCTCGCCGCCGTCTCCGGGTTGAATGCGAACCGGGCGGGCCGCACCATCAGCACTGCGCTGGCGCTTTGAGGTTCCATGACGTTGGCGATCATACCAGGCGGCGCGACGGT
>Ga0116226_10001017_pt1 | contig 24483 bp, 23 predicted proteins | sample S1TSphfallax_FD_89692 | JGI IMG/M metagenome (GOLD analysis project Ga0116226, IMG submission 89692) | Host-associated microbial communities from peat moss isolated from Minnesota, USA - S1T2_Fa - Sphagnum fallax MG | ecosystem: Host-associated > Plants > Peat moss > Unclassified | place: USA... | reverse complement strand
CTCGGGCGATATAATTCCAGCAAGGCCAGCATGATCCGCTCGGCGGCTTCACCATTCAGGGAATAGTAAATCGTCTGGCGGTGGCGGCGTGTCCGCACCAACTTTTCCTGGCGCAGACGCGCCAGATGTTGCGATAGGGCGGATTGGCTCAGCCCTAGACGGACTTCCAGCTCTTTTACAGATAATTCCCCATAGGCCAGATCGCATAACACGGTCAGGCGATGGGGATTGCCCATGGCTTTAAGGATGCGGCTGGCCGCGGGGGCAACGGAGCGGAGGATTTCGATCGGCATGAGCGAGACAATATGTCTGCCCCGTGCCCTTTCAACTCCGCAGGCACAAAAAATTTATGCCCAACGCCCCTGCAACCCAACCAGATGGTTAATTCAGGCTCTAAAGCGCCTTATCGAGCCATTCAACCAGCTTGCTCTTCGGATGTGCGCCCAATTTTTTGTCGGCGATCTGACCACCCTTGAACAGAATCAGGGTCGGGATCGCCTGAACCCCATACTTGGTCGGGGTGCTGGGATTATCGTCGATATTCAGCTTCACGATGGTCAGCTTGCCGCTCAACTGCTCGGCAATCTCGTCCAAGGCCGGCGCGATCATCTTGCAGGGGGCGCACCATTCCGCCCAGAAATCCACGAGGACGGGACCCTCGGCGGCCAGCACGTCGGTTTCGAAAGTTGCGTCGGTCACCTTGCTCGTCGCCATTACCGCTATCTCCTGAGTCGGGCATAACGCCCCTTGCCAAGATTAGGGGTGGGCCGAAACGCGCGTCAAGGTGAGCCGTTCATGGCTGGTCTGCGATCTCCATCAGACGCGGGCCATCGGTCCAGAGCAGCAAGGTTCGAATGCGGTGCTCGGGGTAGATCTTCTGGAGCGCCGCACGATAGGCCGCCAGCTGCGCGATATAGGCCGGGGCGACACCGCCGATCTCCTGCGGCGGCGGCCGGTTGGTCTTGTAATCGACCACCCAAACCTCGTCCGCGGTGACCACCAGCCGATCGACCCGCGCCGACAGTGCGCGACCGTCAACCAGCCCGACGATCGGCACCTCGGCGCGTGACTCCGCACCGAACAGGGCGCCAAACCGCGAATCACGCAGCACATTGAGGGTTTCCTGCGCAATCTGATCCTGCAGCTCAGGGTCAAGATCATGGGCCGGCCGCGCGAGAAAGCGCCTTGCCGCTGCCTCGGCCGCGTCCGGCGGCAGCTCGGGTAGGGTCTGCATCAGGCGATGGATCAGCAGCCCGCGTTGGAAGCGCCGCCGATCCCGCGCGGTGTCGCCCAAGGGGGAAGTTGAGGCGGGCTCCTCCAGGCTGGGGCGCGATGCGATCAACGGGCGGGGCGGCGAGGGCTCGATGGGTGCAGGTCTGGAGATGAAATCCGGCGTCACCTCGGCCACGACATCGCGCGCGAATTCGCGCGACTCGGGCTTGGGATCGACGGTCTGTGGCACTTCGTAAATCAGCGCCTTGATCTCAATCGATGTCTGATCCGGCGGTACGGCCAGCGACACAGTTTGCTGGCCTGTCAGCGGCCCGATCGCGGCTTGCACCAGCTCATGCCACGATCCGGCGCCGGGGCTGCGCTTGGTTTTCCAGCCGCAGACATAGAGCCGATCCTCGGCACGGGTGAGGGCGACATAAAGCAGCCGGCGATATTCCTGATCGCGCCGTCGAATGGCGTCCTCTTTGGCCGCTTTGGAGACCGGCTCCTTGCTGGCGGCTGACGGCGCCCATAGCATCACATTCGCTCTCTCGGGCCAGAGCAGCAGCGGGAGCTGGATCGGCACCGATACGGTATCCGGCAGGAACACGATCGGCGCTTGCAGCCCTTTGGCACCGTGCACCGTCATGATGCGAACTTCGTCCCGACCGCCTTGATCGAGATCCCGCTTGATCTCCGACTGGCCGCTGTCCACCCAATGCAGAAATCCTTGCAGCGAGGGGACGTGGCTGCGTTCAAACGTCAGGCTCTGGGCCAGGAATTCGTCGATCGCATCCTCTGCCTCGCGGCCTAGCCGCTGCACCAGCTTCTGCCGCGCTCCGCCAGCACCCAACAGGGCCGCATAGAGTTCGTGCGGCGGGACATAATCGGCCCGTGCCAGCAGATCGCTCAGCAGCATCGTCGCAGCGTCGGCCCAAGGCGCCTTATGGCTCCGCAGTGCCTGCCACAGGCTGATCGGTCCGCGCCGATGGGCAATGGCAAAGAGCTCGTCATCGCTTATGCCGACCAGCGGGCTGCGCAGCACGGTGGCGAGCGTGAGATCATCATCCGGCAGCAACAGAAACCGGCCGAGTGCCATCAGATCCATCACGGCGATTTGCTGGGTCAGCACCATGCGGTCGGTACCGGCCACGGGGACCGCCGCACGCTTTAACTCACGGACCAGTTCGGTCACGAATGGGCCGCGGCGTCGGACCAGGACCAGCACGTCACCTGCTCGAATCGGCCGGCCTCGGGCTGGCAGCATTTCTTTGCTGCGGATCCAATAGGCGACCGTCTCGGCGATCATGCGGGCGAGGCGCGTGCTCGGCTCGGTTTCGCTGCGCTGCTCGATCGGCGGCAGCCAGGGCTCTGATTGTAGTGTCGGGTCTGGTAGGACCGGCCACCAGAATTCTACGCGTCCGGCATGGCCAGTGCGGTGGGCGATATGGCGGATCGGCACCAGATCCGATCCGACACCGTCTCGTGCAGTCGGTGACTCGAACACCGCATCGACGAGGTTCAGCACCGCTTCGGTCGATCTGAACGAGACCTGGAGCGGAACGGAGTCGAACTTCAGCTTGGCGGCTTCCAGCTTTTCGGCAAAATGTCCCTGCATCGTCTCGAATTGAGCAGGATCGGCGCGCTGAAAGCTGAAAATTGATTGTTTGGCGTCGCCGACCGCGAAAATCGTGCGGATTTCGGGCCGCGCGCCCTCGCCGGCAAAGAATTCCTGCGTCAGCGCCTGGACGATCTGCCACTGGTCCGGGTTGGTGTCCTGCGCCTCATCGATCAGGATGTGGTCGAGCCCGCCATCCAGCTTGAACAAAACCCACGGCGCAATTCCCACCCGGTGCAGCAGCGTGCGCGCGGTCAAGATCAGATCGTCGTAATCCAGCAGCGAGCGCCGCCGCTTTTCCGACGCGTACACATCAAGAAACGCCGCGGCCAGCCGGGTCAGCGCGGCACTGGCATCGAAGATGGTCGCGGCTGATAGGCGCTGAACGCCAGACAGCAGCCGCTCTTGTTCGGTGAGAAGCACGCCAAGTACTTCAGGTGCCTGCTCTATAATGATCTTCGTCGCCAGCGATTTGCGCCGTTCCATCTGCTGCGTCAGAAATACCAGCAAGTACCTATCAAGCTGAGCGAGCCTGTCAGCATCGGGCAGGGCGAGCCAGTAAGCGATGCCCTCGGCCCGGTCCAGGTCGGTGAGCTTGTCGGATTTCCGAAGCGCTGCCACGGCGCGCGTAAGCCCCGCTTCGTCGAGGCGGCTGTGTGTGAGCGCCTGTCTGCATGAGTCTACGGTGTCGCCCGGTGCGAGCTTGAGCGTTCGTCTCAGCCGCGCGAGATAGGCATCGAGGCCACCAGCTTCGTCGACCAGCGTGGAGAGTCGCCCCCGTTCCGTGGTCAGCGCCCGCATCAGCTTTTTGAACAGCTCCTCATTGGCATAAAATGTCATGCGCTCAAGGGCGCCTGCCAATGCGCTCGTCGGCTCATCGCGGATCTGATTAAGGATCGCCGCCTGCGCCTCTGCCAGCATTTCGGTGGCGGCGCGGTCGTCCATGACCTCGAATTGCGGAGGAATGCCGGCTTCGAGCGGGAAACGTCGCAGCAGCGACTGGCAGAAGGCGTGGATGGTCAGGATCCGCATGCCGCCCGGCGCGTCCAGCACCTCAGCGAACAGGCGGCGGGCCAAGGCGCGCAAAGCCTCATCCGGCAATGAGCCGGTGATCGCTTCGATTTCCCCCGCAAGATCAGTATCCGGAATAATCGCCCAGCGTGACAGGCGCTCGTTCAGCCGATTGGCCATTTCGGCCGCGGCCGCCTTGGTGAAGGTCAGGCAAAGGATCCGTGACGGGGTGGTGCCGCCGAGCAGCAAATTCAGCACCCGATCGGTCAACACCTTGGTCTTGCCGGTGCCGGCCGAGGCGGCGACCCAGACCGAATGCTCGCGCTTGGCGGCGCGCTGCTGGGCCGCGCTGGCCGGCGACAGGATCATTCCGACTCCTCGCTGCCCCATTCGAGCAATCGCTCCAAATGCTCATAGGCATTGTGGCGCGGCGCCCATTGCGGCTGAGGCCGCGCGCGATAGGGAGTCGCCGGATCGTCGAAGGTGCGGATCAGCCGCTGGAGACCTGCCAGCGCGGTCGCGGCCTGGATCTGCGGATCCTCTACGGCGCAGATTTTCCCGGCCGGATCACTGCCGGACAGATGCCAGAAGGCCAGCTCGGTAACTGTACCAGATGGTACGTCAATGAACCCGCCCCCCGCTGCGATCAATGCTTCCAGCGGCAATTGCGGCGCAAAGCCTAGCGCGATCTCGGCGGTGCCGGGCACGCTGCCGGTCTTGTAGTCGATGATGGCGAGCGTCGATCCGATCAAGTCGATCCGGTCGGCTTTGGCGCGCAATTCGAACGCGCCGCCGTTACCTGTGAGCGTCAACTGGCCCTTCCGCTCTGTGAAACTCACCAGCCCGGATCGGCGCCGTCGGGTTTCAGTCTCGATGAACCAAGCGGCGATCCGCACGAAGCGCGGCCACCAAAAGGCCCAGACTGACGGCCGGGCCAAGGCATCGCCGAACGCGGCCCTGCCAGCCTCGAGCAGCGCGTCCAATGCCGATTCGGGCGGCGGAAGCATCGGGTGGTGGCGGATGAAATCATCGAGCGCCTGGTGGATAAAGCTGCCCCGCTCCGCCACCCCCGGATCGGCATCGACCGGGTCAAGCGGCTGTAGCTCCAGCACATGCCGGGCATAGATCGCGTAGGGGTCGCGCATCCAGGTGCCGATTTCGGTAACCGACAGGCGGCGTGGCCGTGCGGCAACCGGAGGGCATGGTGCCGGCGGGTCCACCGCCTGGATCGCGCCCGGCAGATCGAGCCGGCGCGCATGGGAGGGATAATGGCTGTAGCGTTGCGGATCGGCCGGGAGCCGGTCGAGCTTGACGGCTCGCAAGACCGTGTCGAGCCGCAACAGCCAGCGTGACGGTACGGTCGGCGCGCCGTCTGCCCGCAAGGCGCGGGTCATGATCACGGTTGGTGCGCCGAAACCCGACAGGAAATCATGGGCGGCAAGGCCGATCAGCGTCTCCGGCGCCGTAAGACCAAACGCTTTGCGCATCGGGCGCGACAGAAACGGGTCGGGTTCGGCCACCGCTGGCCAGATACCCTCATTGAGCCCGCCCAGCACGACCAGATCGGCCGATTGCAGGCGAGCCTCCAGCGCGCCCAGGATTTGCAGCCGCGGATGCTTGCCGAAGCGCGGACGCACGACCTGACCGCCGAGCGCGGTTTCGAACAGCACCGGGTAATCGGCGCCGCTGATCGCCTCGAAACCCTGCGAAGCCTCGGCGAAATCAGCAATGAATCCCGACAGCGCTTCGCCGGCCTCCATGATCCAGAGCGATGTGCCCTCGGCTGAATCGGGCGTCGCGGCAAGGGCCTGCGCGCTGGCGATATGGCGGCGGATCGCCTCATCAAGCGTGGTTTCTTGTGCCGCAATTACATGTAGGAAGTCGGCAAGCGCTGCTTCCAGCCGGTCGATCAGGTCGAGGCAGGTCTGATCCTTGTGTGCCACCGCGCGCAGCCCCGCGATTCCGGGACCCGGACGCGGCCCGCGGAGACATAGCATTTCCAATTGACGGACCTGTCCCCGGACCACACCCGGTGGCAGACCGAGCGTCGCGAGCGGATGTTTCAGCAGCGCCAGCAACGTCACCGGCGCTAGCGACTGCGCCGCCGCATCGGCGATCAGCCGCAGAAACGCGCCGGGCGCGGTCTGACCGAGCGGCAGACCCGCCGAATCATCGATATCGATCTGCCAGCGCTTCAGTTCAGCAGCCACCCGGCGCGCGAGGCTGCGGTCCGGTGTCACCAACATGGCCGTTTCGCCCGGATGTTCCAGTCGTTCCCGCAGCAGAAGGGCGATCGTCACGGCTTCTTCCTGCGGTGTCGAGAGATCGAGCCGGATCAGCCCGTCCGTCGCATCGTCCGGCAACCGGTCAAGCTGCCGCCAGCGATGCGAATCCGCCGCCGGCCGCATCAATTCGCGCGCCAGCACGCTGCGTCCCTGCCGCTCGGCTGCCGGGAATGCGAACCAGGGTAAAACCGTCTCGCGCTCCTGCTCCAGCCGATCAAGCAGGGTGGCGAGCCCGTGCTGCGGATGCGTCGCATCACTGCGGATCGCGTCCCAGGCTGGGGCATCCGATGTCCGATCCAGCCCCGGCAGCACCACCATGCCCTGCGGCAAGCCGAGCACGTTGCGCAGGAGATCGGCCACGGCCGGGACGGCACTGCTGAACCCTGCCGCGATCACCGGCCCGGCTGGCGGGCGGCTTTGCCAGAGCGCGATTTGTGCCTCGATCAGCCGATTACGCCGCTCGGCCGGATCAAGCGCGCCCTCACTAGCCAGGATTGCCGGCCAATGCGTGCCCAGAATAGCCAGAAAATCGATCGTGATCTGCCAATGTTCGGACAGCGTGTCGGGCACCAGCGAGTCGAGCCCACCGAGAGACAATTTTTCGGTATGGATTTCATCCAGCAGCCGCGCGAGATCGCGGGCGAGCGCCAGCGCCTGCCCCGGCAGGATCGCGGCGGTGTCGCTGCGCTCACCCCAGCGCCGGATCAATTGGGCGAGCAGCAATTGGCGCCGCAAGGACGAGATCGCCGGCGGCAGCTCCAAGAGATCCGCGTGATCAGCGGGGGCGGCGAGATCGATTTCGTCGGTATCGATATCGCCGATTGCCGTCATGCGCGGCAGCAGCATCGGCCTGCCATGCGACTGCCGCAAAAACGCATCCCGCAGGCTGCGACAGGCACGACGCGTCGGCAGCAGGACGATGAGATCGGCCAGCGCGAAGGCGGCTCCGCCATAATGCTGCATCAGGCCGGTCGCGAGATCGTCGAGGAATGGCCGATGCGACTCGATGGTCCAGAGACGGGGATCGGTCATCGGCTGTTTTTCTCCCTCTCTGACCCGTTGGGGCGGAGAGGGTCGGGGTGAGGGGGGGACTCGACGTTTGCGTATCGGCGCAGATCGCGCGTCGGCACGGCCCCCCTCTCCCTAACCCTCTCCGCCCTGAAGCGCAGAGAGGGGACTTTCTTCGGGATAGGCAAGGTCAGCGCATGGTCCGCCGCCGCTCGAGCCGCTCTTTCACCAGGGCGAGCCCGTCCGGCGTTGAGACATGATACCATTCACCGTCATGGATGAGCGCGCCCAGACGCCCGGAAGCGGCAAGGCGGTCGAAGATCACGCTCACCGAAAAAGCACCCGGCGGGGAATCCTCAAACGCTTTCGGGGTGATCAACTGGAGGCCAGCGTAAAAATAGGGCGCAACTTCGCGCTCACGTCGCCGTCGCGGTGTCCCGAGTTGATCCAGCATCCAATCGCCGTAATTCCCCTCATAGCCGACCGCGGTCACCGTGCGCTGCAACAGCATCACCGCATCGAACCGGTCGGCATCCCACGCGGCCGCGAGGCGCCTTAGCGCGCTCATTTTGCCGTTCAGCCAGAAACTATCGCCATTCACCAGATAGAACGGCTCCGGCCCGATCAGTGACGCGGCATGGACGACCGCGCCCCCGGTTTCCAGCGCGTGGTCGCCGGTTTCTCGCGAGATTACGATCTCAGGCGCGGTGCGGGCTGCCAGATGCTCGATCATCCGAGCAGCCAGATGATGGACATTGACCACGACCCGCTCGACCCCGGCCTCAACCAGCCGATCAATCGCGTGGTCAATCAGCGGCTTGCCCGCGATTTCCACCAGCGGCTTCGGCAGCGTATCGGTAATCGGCCGCAACCGCTCCCCGCGCCCGGCCGCGAGCACCATGCCGGTACGTGGGAGCATCACTTAAGATCCTCCCCCGCAATGCAGGGGAGGAACTTAGTCGACGGGATCGCACGCAGCGACGGCGGGATATGGTCCTCGACCCACAGCTTCATCGGCGCCAGCACCGGCTCGGCGAGCTTCGCCTCGAACATCCGCCAGAGCCGCGGCAGATGCTGCAGATAGTTGGGTTTGCCGTCGCGTTTGGCGAGGCGGCAGAAAATCCCGATCACTTTGGCGTGGCGCTGTGCGCCCAGGATGGTCATGGCGAGATTGAAGGGCTCCGGGTCGATCGAGGGGCACTGGTCCAGATAGCGTTGACGCATCGTTTGTTGGATCGCCACCGTAACATCGCGGCGCGCATCCTCTAGCAGCGAGACCACATCATAGGCGATCGGCCCGATCACCGCGTCCTGAAAATCGAGCAGACCGCATGCGGCGATACCCGGCCTGCCGTTGAGCCGCATCAGATTGTCGATATGGTAATCGCGCAGCACCAAGCTGTCCGGGACGCGGCGGGCCATCGGGAGGATGTCCTGCCAGATCGCGAGGTAGCGCTCGCGAACCGCCGGATCGGTCGCGCTGCCGGTCGCCGCCGGGAGGAACCAATCGACCAGCAACGCCGCCTCATTGAGCAGCAGCCGGTCCGAATAGAAGGGTAGTGCTGGCGCCTCGTCCGGATCGAAGCGCCGATGCAGATCAGCCAGCAGATCGATCGCGAGCCCATAGAGCGGCGCCTCATCGACGCCGTCGCGGATGAGGCGCGTATAGGTCGTGTCGCCGAGATCTTCCAGCAGGAGAAATCCGCTCTCGATCGCGCGCCCGCCGAGCGCCGGCGCCGAGTAGCCGAGCCCGAGCAAAATCTCCGCAATAGCGATGAACGGGGCGATGGGTTCCAGGTTCGGCCGTGCATCCATCAGCATGGCCCGCCGCGGACCATCCTTCAGGCGCCAATAGCGCCGGTGCGACGCATCACCCGGCAGGGCGGTGATGTCTGCGTTACCCCAACCCTGCGCTTGCAGAAATCCTGACCTCAGCCCCGATCGATCGGTCAAAAATAGACCCCTAGCCCCGCCCGTGACAGTAAGCTGTTCCCGCCTGACGCGCTCAGCCGGACAACCCTTGCATCCGGTGTATGGCCCTGCGAAATCCGTATATCGACCCGCCGACCGGGCAGCGCGCTCCCCAGACGCTCCGGCCATTCGATCAGCACGGCAAGGCCCGACAGCGCGTCATCAAAGCCAAGCTCACGGCTCTCTTCGGGATCATTGGTCCGATAGAGATCGAAATGCCACAGCGCGCCGCGATCCGTGTCATAGGTTTGGACGAGGCTAAAGGTCGGGCTCGGCACCTCTTCTGTCTCGCCGATGAAACTACGGATAAACGCCCGCGCAAACGCAGTCTTGCCCGCGCCCAACGGCCCCCACAGCGCAATCACATCCCCCTGCCGCACCCCAGCCGCCAGCCGCCGTGCAAGCGCGATGGTCGCGGTCTCGTCGGGCAACACCAGGATCGCCGGGCCAGACTCGGGAATGGCGAACACGGAACACGTTCCTCTGCAAGTTTTCCGATTGTTAGCGTCGAATGACAGCCGAAGCAAGAGTCTCTCGCGGGCCGAGTCAGGCCGATCTGAGGGCGCGGTACTCCTCCAGCGCGTCGGCATCGATTTCAACGGAAACATTCGACTCGGCCCAATGCGCGTTCGAGCCCCGCTTCTTTACGCCCGACACCCAATATTCCTCACCCGTCTCGGTATCGAAGAAATTACCGCGAATGCCGCCGCCCGTGGCTTTCTTGAGGCTCCTGCCGCGATAATACACGGTCTGTCCGGTCTTCGAGAACGTGACCCAGCCGATCCGACCGTTGGCACCGTCGAGCAAGCCTTCTTTGTTCTCGACATACATGAGCCGCCGTGTGAGGCCGCGGGTTAGTTGGGATTGCATTTGAGGATCTCATAAAATCTTGGCGTTCTTAGGATAAAGTGGTCAGGCTCAATTCTTAGCGCATGTCGCGCTGACGCAATCACAAAAGTGAGTCTGACCCCTTTTTCTCATTCACTGACCCCTTTTTCTCATTCACGGGAGCGCCATCATGACGACGGCGTTGCCGGTACCGATCGCCTGTCGATAATCTATCGATCCTCGCCCAGCCTGCCCGAAAATTCAGGGATAGGCGTCTCATTTTTTGATTACCTGCGTATGGCACAGCCCCGAGCACCGACCAGACTGAACCTCGCCACCCCTTGATCCCCCGCCATTCACCCTTCATGGTGCCGCCCGCGTCGCGTTGGCGCTGTCGATAGAGGTTGGTCTGATGGGGTCCGTTTACGAAACCGACATCGCGATTATCGGTGCGGGGCCGGTCGGGTTGTTCGCCGTGTTTCAGTGCGGCATGCTGCGCCTGAAAAGCGTGGTGATCGATGCGCTCGATACGCCGGGCGGGCAGTGCTCGGCGCTTTATCCTGAGAAACCGATTTACGACATTCCGGGCCATCCCGCCGTGCTGGCGCAGGATTTGGTCGATCACCTGACGGCGCAGGCACAGCCGTTTCGGCCGGAGTATCTGCTGGGGCAGCAGGTCGAGACGCTGGAACGCCTGGAAGACGGTCGGTTTCAGCTTGGCACCAGCCAGGGGTCGATCGTGCGCGCGGGTGTGGTGATTCTGGCGGCCGGGGCGGGCGCGTTCGGGCCCAATCGACCGCCGCTCGACGGGATCGAGCGCTTTGAGGGGACCAGCGTCTTCTACCATGTGCGTCGGCGGGAAGAGCTGCGCGGCAAGCGGGTGGTGATCGCGGGCGGTGGTGATTCGGCGGTGGATTGGGGGATCGCGCTGGCCGATGTCGCGGCGCGGGTCATGGTGGTGCATCGCCGCGCCAAGTTTCGGGCGGCACCCGAAAGCGAAGCGCGGCTGAAGGCGCTGGCCGAGGCGGGCGAGATCGATCTTGTCGTGCCTTATCAATTGCACGGGCTGGAGGGTGACGGCGCCGCGCTGAAGGCGGTCTTGGTCGCCGATCTCGATAATCAGGTCCGGCGCATGGAGGCGGATATTCTGCTGCCGTTCTATGGCTTATCCATGAATCTGGGGCCGATCGCGGAGTGGGGGCTGGCGCTTGAGCGGCATCAGGTCCCGATCGATTCCGCGACGGGCGCCACGAATGTGCCGGGAATCTTCGCGGTCGGCGATATTGCGGCCTATCCGCATAAGCTGAAACTGATCCTCACCGGCTTTGCCGAAGCCGCCCAGGCTGCCCATGCGGCGCGGCGTTTGCTGCATCCGGGTGAGGAACTGCATTTTGAGTATTCGACGACGAAGGGTGTGCCGTAAGCTTGCTGCTGGACGGCTGAGGGCAGCAACCGATGACAGGCGCGTGGGAATTCTGGATCGATCGGGGCGGGACCTTCACCGATATCGTGGCGCGGCGGCCCGATGGGGCGCTGGAGACGCATAAGCTCCTTTCAGAAAATCCCGAGCGCTACCACGATGCCGCGGTTCAGGGGATCCGCGATCTGCTGGGGTTGGCGCCGGGTGAGGCGATCGATCCGGCGTTGGTCGGCGCGGTCAAGATGGGGACCACGGTTGCGACCAATGCGCTGTTGGAGCGGCGCGGCGAGCCGACATTGCTGGCGATCACGGCTGGGTTCGGCGATGCGCTACGGATCGCGTACCAGAACCGGCCGCGCCTGTTCGATCGTCATATCGTGCTGCCGGAGATGCTCTATGACCGGGTCGTCGAGATCAATGAGCGGGTTCAGGCCGATGGCACGGTGCGCCAGGCGCTGGATCTTGAAGCGGCGTGGCGCGATCTGACGGCGGCGTATGAGTCCGGGTTGCGCTCGATCGCGATCGTTCTGATGCATGCCTATCGCTATCCGGCCCATGAGCAGGCGCTGGCTGATCTGGCGGAGCAGATCGGGTTTCGCCAGATCTCGGTCAGCCATCTTGTCTCGCCCCTGATGAAGCTGGTCGGGCGCGGCGATACCACGGTGGTCGATGCCTATTTGTCGCCGATCCTGCGCCGCTATGTGATGCAGGTCGCCGGCAGTCTCGGCGACCAGGTGCGGCTTCTGTTCATGCAGTCGAATGGCGGGCTCACCGAGGCGGCGCGGTTTCAGGGTAAGGATGCGATTCTGTCCGGGCCGGCCGGTGGAGTGATCGGCATGGTGCAGACCGCCGAGGCGGCGGGGTTCAACCGGCTGATCGGCTTCGACATGGGCGGCACCTCGACCGATGTGTCGCATTATGCCGGCGCCTATGAGCGGGCGTTCGAGACCAGCGTGGCCGGGGTGCGGCTGCGCGCGCCGATGATGGCGATCCATACCGTCGCGGCCGGCGGTGGCTCGGTCTGCCGGTTCGATGGGGCGCGGTTTCGGGTTGGGCCGGAAAGTGCCGGTGCCGATCCGGGGCCGGCCTGCTATCGGCGCGGCGGGCCGCTGACCGTGACCGACTGTAATCTGATGCTGGGGCGGATTCAGCCGGATTTTTTTCCCGCTTTGTTCGGGGAAGATGGCCAGCAACTTCTCGATCGGGCGATCGTCGAGGCGAAATTCGCCGAGCTCGGTGAGGCGACGGGCCGCAGCGCGATCGAGGTCGCGGAGGGATTCTTGCGCATCGCGGTCGAAAACATGGCGAATGCGATCAAGCAGATCTCGATCCAGCGCGGCTATGACGTGACGCGCTATACGCTGGCGTGCTTTGGCGGCGCCGGTGGGCAGCATGCCTGCAAGGTTGCGGATAGTCTTGGCATGCAGCGCGTCTTCATCCATCCGCTGGCCGGCGTGCTGTCGGCCTATGGCATGGGGCTGGCGGATCTTCGCATCGTCAAGCAACAGGCGATCGAGCGCCGATTAGAGGCGGCGCTGCTGCCGGATCTGGCGACCGGGTTGGAGGCATTAGAGGCGGCTGGGCGCACCGAGATGCTCGCCCAATCGATTCCGCCGGACCGCATTAGGGCGGTGCGACGCGTACATCTGAAATATGAGGGCACCGATGCAGCGCTCATTGTCGATGATGCGCCGATCGAGGCGCTGATCGCTACATTTGAAGCCACTCACCGGCAGCGTTTCGGGTTCGTCACGCCCGAACGGGCGCTGATCGTCGAATCGCTGGCGGTCGAAATTGTTGGGCTGGCGTCGGCGCATGAGGCCGTTGTGGCGGAGAGCCCGGAGATCGTGGCGGTCCCTGAGCCTGAAATGATGGTCGATCTCGTGTCGGACGGAGTCTCCGGCCAAATTCCGCTTTTTCGGCGTGAGGTGCTAGAGTGCGGCCAGAAGCTGGCCGGCCCGTGTCTCGTCGTCGAGGCAACCGGCACGACCATCGTCGAGCGCGGCTGGGGCGCCCACATCGATCAGCGCGCGAATCTGGTGCTGGAGCGGGTCGAGAAACTGCCGGCGCGGGTCGCGATCGGCACGGCCGCCGATCCCGTGATGCTGGAGGTGTTCAACAATCTCTTCATGTCGATCGCCGAACAGATGGGCGTGGCGCTGCAGAACACGGCGCAGTCGGTCAATATCAAGGAGCGGCTCGATTTCTCGTGCGCGCTCTTTGATGGGAGCGCCGCCCTGATCGCCAATGCGCCGCACATGCCGGTGCATCTGGGATCGATGGGGGAGAGCGTCGAGACGATCATTCGATCGCGGGGTGCTGCGCGTGACGGGCGGGGCATGCGGCCGGGCGATGTCTATGCGCTGAACGCGCCCTATAATGGCGGGACACATCTGCCCGATGTCACGGTGATCACCCCGGTGTTCGCCGAGACCGACCATGAGGGCACGGGACCGGTGCTGTTCTATGTCGCGGCGCGCGGGCACCAGGCAGATATTGGCGGGCTGACACCAGGCTCGATGCCGCCCTTCAGCCGCTCGGTCGAGGAAGAAGGCGTGCTGATCGATGATTTCCTGCTGGTCGATCAGGGGCGGTTCCGCGAGGCCGAGCTGTTGGAGTTGCTGCGATCCGGCCCGTATCCGGCGCGTAACCCGCCGCAGGCCGTTGCGGATCTCAGAGCCCAGATCGCCGCCTGCGAAAAGGGCGTGCAGGAATTACGGCGCATGGTCGATCAATTCGGCCAGGATGTGGTCGAGGCCTATATGGGCCATGTTCAGGATAACGCCGAGGAATCGGTGCGTAGGGTGATCGCGCGTCTCGATGGTGGCCGGTTTCGCTATGCGATGGATAACGGGGCCGAGATCGTGGTCTCCATCGAAATCGACCAGGCCAGCCGATCCGCGATCGTCGATTTCACCGGGACCAGCCCGCAACTCGCGAATAATTTCAACGCGCCGTCGTCGGTCTGCAAGGCGGCCGTCCTCTATGTCTTCCGCACGTTGGTTGATGATGAAATCCCGATGAATGGCGGGTGTCTGAAGCCGGTCGAGATCCGCATCCCAGAGGGATCGATGCTGAGCCCGCGCTTTCCGGCCGCGGTCGTCGCCGGCAATGTCGAGACCAGCCAATGCGTGACCGATGCGCTCTATGGGGCGCTCGGGGTGATGGCAGCGTCGCAGGGCACGATGAATAATTTCACCTTCGGCACGGCGCGCTATCAATATTACGAGACGATCTGCGGCGGCACGGGGGCAGGGCCGGATTTCGACGGTACCGATGCGGTCCATAGCCATATGACCAACTCGCGCCTGACCGATCCGGAGGTGCTGGAATGGCGGTTCCCGGTGATGGTCGATGGATTTTCGATCCGGTGCGGCTCAGGTGGGCAAGGCGCGCATCGCGGTGGCGATGGCGTGATCCGCCGCATCCGCTGCCTCGAGCCGATGGTGGCGGCGATTCTCTCGAACCGCCGCCAGATCCCGCCATACGGACTCGCCGGTGGCGCGCCGGGATTGCCGGGGAACAACCGGGTTGAGCGGTGCGTTGGTGTCACTGAGCCTCTCCCGGCAACCTGCCAGGTCGATATGGTAGCCGAGGATGTCTTCGTGATTGAAACGCCAGGTGGCGGGGGATATGGTATTCCCGAGTTATGATAATAATACACACAATGGGAATGCCACAATGTTCGTAGCCATTCGTAGATTAGGTAAAGACGATCGCGGCGTTACGGCGCTGGAATACGGGCTGATCGCCGCTTTGATTGCTGTCGTTATTATTTCAGCGGTGAGTTTCTTAGGAAGGAGCGTCTCAAAAGCGTTTGGCTCGGTCGCAAGCTCGATCAGTACTGCTAGCAACCCGTGAGATTTACGCCGCGTGTTGCATCGCGCCGATCGCCCCGGACGGTAGCGCGCGCGTCTCGCCGACTCGCATCAGCCATGCCTGCTCGGGGCTGAAGCCGGCGCCGGCGGCCGCGATGCGGAAGCGCCGAGGCGGTTCGAAGGGTGGCTCTTCGGTCATGATGATCGTGCCCCAATGCATGGCCATCACATGCCGTGCCTTGAGATCGACGGCGATCTGTACCGCTTCTTCGGGGTCAGCGTGGTTCATATGCATGGCGGCGCGGGGGGCGTAGCAGCCAATACCGATCAGTGCCAGATCAAACGGTCCATAGCGCTCGCCGGTCTCCTGAAACACGGCGCCATAGCCGGTATCACCGCCGAAATAGATCCTGGATTTTCTGTCTTCGAGGATAAATCCGGCCCACAGCGTGCGATTGCGATCGATCAGTGTCCGAGCCGAGCGATGGATGGCCGGCACGCAAGTGACGTTCAACCCGTCGATCCGTGTCCGGTCATGCCATGCCATTTCGGTGACATGGGTGAACCCGCGCGCCTTGAAAAACCGGCGGAGCCCGAGCGGCACGATCACTTGGATCCGTCCCTTGTCTGGCAGCGCCTGGATCGTGCGGGCATCGAGATGGTCGTAGTGATTATGCGAGACGATCAGCACATCGATCGGCGGCAAATGCTCAACCGGCAGGCCCGGCGGGGTAAAGCGCCGTGGCCCGACACCGTGCACCGGCGAGGCATAATCAGACAGGAACGGATCGATCAACACGGTCTTACCGCCGATCCGCATCAGAAAGGCAGCATGGCCGAGCCATGTCACGCTTTCGACACCCGCCGACCGGTGGGTTTCGACGCCCTTCAAAGCCTCGTCGAGTGGCAGGACATGACCGTCCGGCACGATCGGACGCACTGCGTGCAGACGCTGCCGCCACAAAAATTTAAGGACGCGGTGGCGTCTCCGGGTCCGGGTCGGCGAACCCGGCGGATTTTTGAATTGTTCAAACCGCGCCAATAACGCGGCGCGCGCCCTCTTGTGAAAATCTGTCGGGCGCGCTGGCTTCATTCCAATCGGTTCCCGTCGAGCTGTTGATCACGCCGCATGGCCTCGTGTTCTGCGTCTTTCCTGGCCGATTTAGGCCGGCCATGACGGACCCGATTTTCTGCCGCTTGCACTTGCGCAGCGGCGCGAATTCGTGCCTTCCGAACCCTATTAAGGTTCACGATCTCGCCCATTCAAGCCCTCGCTGGAAATGTGCCAGTGCAAGGCACATTTCCGGAGTGTACGACATCGCCGTAGAAATCGATAGGGCTTTATAATGCTTCAGTTGCGTTCCGACGCGGGCCGCTGTTGATAGCATTGCAGGACGAAGACACGGATCGCGCTCGACAAATTGCTTGCGCGCGATGCGTCGATTGTCTCGACCAGCTGATTGACCGATAGGCCACGCCCATCGGCGATCGCCCGCAGACCCGACCAGAACACAGTCTCCAGTGAGACGCTGGTGCGGTGGCCGGCGATGACCACCGACCGTTTGCGCATGATTTCTGCGCCGCTCATGCCCCTGGCAGGGGTCAGCGCGGACCTAACATCGATTCCGGTTTCACCCAACGGTCGAACTCCTCATCTGTCAAGAACCCCAACTCCCCGGCGGCTTGTTTCAGCGTCGTTCCCTCCGCATGCGCCTTTTTCGCGACTTTTGCCGCTTTATCATAACCTATATGTGGATTAAGCGCGGTCACCAGCATCAACGATTCGTAGAGCAACTTATCAATGCGCTCACGATTTGGTTCGATGCCGACCACGCAATTATCAGTGAAGCTTTCCGCCGCATCGCCGAGCAGGCGGATCGATTGCAGAACGTTGAAAATAATGACCGGTTTGAACACGTTCAGTTCGAAATGCCCATTCGAACCGGCGATCGTTACCGTGACATGGTTGCCCATGACCTGGGTGGCGACCATCGTCATCGCCTCGGCCTGAGTGGGATTGACCTTGCCCGGCATAATCGACGAGCCGGGTTCGTTTTCCGGCAAGTGGATTTCGCCAAAACCGCAGCGCGGGCCGGAGCCCAGCAGCCTGATATCATTCGCGATCTTCATGAACGACACGGCCAGCGTATTAAGCGCGCCGGACAGCTCGACCAGCGCGTCATGCGCGGCCAGCGCTTCGAACTTGTTCTCCGCCGTGACGAAGGGCAGGCCAGTCAGGGCCGCAGCTTCTGCGGCAAAGGCTTCGGCGAATCCGACAGCGGCATTGAGCCCGGTACCGACCGCCGTGCCGCCTTGGGCCAATTGATAGAGGCGCGGCAAGGCAGCCTCGATACGCGCGATACCGTAGGCGACTTGCGTCGCATAGCCGCCGAATTCCTGGCCGAGCGTGACCGGCGTGGCATCCTGCAAATGGGTCCGGCCGATTTTGATGATATCGGCGAAACTCTCGGCTTTGGCAGCCAGTGCCTTGCGCAAATGGTGCAGCGCCGGCAACAGCGCCCGATTGACCTGTTCAGCGGCTGCAATATGCATCGCTGTCGGAAAGGAATCGTTCGATGATTGTCCGTAATTGACGTGATCGTTCGGGTGCACCGGCTTTTTCGAGCCGACCGTCCCGCCCAGCAGCTCGATCGCCCGATTCGCGATCACTTCATTGGCGTTCATGTTGGTTTGGGTGCCAGAGCCGGTTTGCCAGACGACGAGTGGGAAATGTTCATCCAGCTTGCCGTCGACCACTTCGCCCGCCGCTTCGGCGATCGCCTCGGCCACCACTTTGTCGAGCTTTCCGAGCGCTAGATTGGCCAGAGCCGCGGCCTTCTTCTGAATCCCCAGTGCCCGTACCAAGCCGCGCGGCATACGCTCGCCGCCGATTTTGAAGTTCTGCAATGAGCGTTGAGTCTGGGCGCCCCAATACCGATCGGCTGGGACGAGGATCTCGCCCATGCTATCGGATTCGGTGCGCGTCGGAAGATCGGGCGTCATAGTACTTGAAATCCTTCGGATGACCCGCCGCCGAGCGAGGTACTCGGCTGCCGCGGCGGCGCCAAGTTGCCATTTGTCGAAGGGGCAGACAATTCAGTTGCCGACATTGATGCGGATCGGGCCACCGCCCGGATCCTTTCGATCGGTCACAATCTTCGCCAGTTGGACGCGCTGCTCCGGCGTCAAGGCGGCAAGCAGGTGAACCAGGGATGCCGACACGTCGATCTGGAAGGCATGGCGGTGCATGCTCATCTGATCGATGAACCCTTGAACTGTCGTCAGATCGGGCTCCGGCTTGATCAGTTCCGTCCAGGCTTGTGCCAGCAGCGGGTCATTATACTGACCCAGCCCGTCCTGTTCGTGACGTAGCGAGCGCCGGAACTCCTCGAAGGCCGGCATTTGGGCGGCGGTCAGGTGCAACCGTTTGCTCAACATGTCGAGCCGATATTCCATGCCGCTGCCATGCGGCATTTCGTACACCCGTGAGTACATAAAGCCGCCGACCGCACAGATGTTGAGGGCGAGCGACAGAACCAGCGCAACGGCGGTGAGATTGATAGGCCGCTTTCGCGTGGCGACTGACATGTCAACCAACGGAGTCGCCTGCCTGATCCAACAGATCGACCGATGAGGCACCCGATTGCCCATCGATTGCCTGCTGCGTCTGCATACCGAGTTGGAAGCCGACACCGCAGATCAGCACGATGCTCGCCGCAAGCGCACTCCAAACCAGAGCCAGCCGCATCGGCTCTCTGGACGTCTGTCGCTGTGCCGGGAACTGGATAACCTGGGCCGCGGCCGGCGCGGGCTGGATAGTTTGAAGCCGTTGACGGAACGCGTCCGAAATCGTTTCAGCCGGGAGCGATTGCCGTGCATCCAGCCAAGTCGCCAGTAAATCGGGATTGGCAGCAAGCGCAGCATCCATCGCCGCGGCGTCCTCTTCCGAAAGCCCCCTCTCGGCATAGACAGCTAGCGCCATAAAGTCCGGGACAGCACCCGTGGATTGGTCCAGTTTGCGCCATTGCTGGTATAGAGCGTACCCGTCCTCGACTCTCTCTTCGTCTGTCATCGCAACCGTCCCTTGCCCATATTTGATACGCCGTGCCGCGAGCCGGCATCCCCGGCACTCACATGGAATCCTTAAAATGTGCGCGCAGTTTCAGCATCGCCTTGTGATGGGTGCTGCGAACGGTCTGCGCATCGATCGAAAGCGCGGCTGCGATTTCCGCGACCTCCATCTCTCGATCATAGAGCATGGTAATGACGAGCTGCTGACGCGGCGACAAGAGCCCGTCGGGCATTTTGATATGCTCCGGCATCGCTGGCGTCATCGCGAGGGCGCTTTCCGCGGTGTCATCCAATGATTGGGTCGCCATCCGACGTCGACGAAGCGCGTCATGCGCCACGCTGCGCGAGACGATGGTCAACCATGTGGAAAGGCTTGCTCGGGCCGGATCATATTGTCGCAAAAGCCGGTAATCGTCTTTGCACAGACGGACGAAAACGTCTTGAGCAATGTCCTCGACATCACCTTGTGTGCCCACGACACGGCGCACCGCCCCCAGTATAAGACCTGCAAACCGCCTAATAAACATCGACCAAACGAGCGTATCGCCGCTCGTCAGGCGAGCTAAATCCTCCGGTTCCAACCTTTACCCCGCTAGAGCCTGATCCGATTAAACCCGTGCAGTTTGATCGGTGAATCGCCCTCTAAATCCCGGCGCTCGCCAAAGACATATAGGCGCTGTAGGGCGGAGCCATCCCCTTACGGCGGTAGTGAATTGTCCGCTATTGCTTCTTGCGGAAAGCGTCCAGTTTCACGATCTCTGCCGGTCGAACCGGTAAGGTCGGCGCAACCGGTTCTAGGGGCGGGGAAATTGCGGTTTTAGCTGCAGGTGCCGCGGTGTCACTATCCTGTTCTGCTCGGAATTCGAGTCCGAATTTGACAGACGGATCTGCGAATGCGGTGATGGCCGCGAGCGGGACAACAAGCCGTTGTGCCTGACTATGGAAGCTCAGCGTTACGGAAAATCGCTCGTCATCAACCTTGAGGTCCCAGAATTGATGCTCAAGCACGATGGTCATTTCCGAGGGGTATTGCGCCCGCAGAAAATCCGGAATGGCAACCCCTGGAAAATCAGTTCTGAACGTCACGTAGAAATGGTGCGTGCCCGGCAAGCCGCGCTCGGCTGTTACGGAGAGGGCATCTCGCACAACACTGCGCAAGGCGTTTTCGACCATTTTGTCATAACGAAGTGTGGGTCTTGCCATGCGCCGTATCAACTCAAAGAAACATTCACAAAGTGGGGGGCTTCTGTTGCCCGGTGCCCCCCGAACCGCGCTTAGCAGCCGTTAGGCGGCGACAGCGAGTGCTACGTTATCGTTGGCACTTGTGGATCGGCCCGATAACGGCGGAACCATGCCGAGCGAAAGAAGTACCTTTACCACGCACGTCGAAGCTGGATCGCCCCCGTTGGAAGTTGGTGGAGGCGCCGGGCACTGCCCCCGGGTCCGTAACGCTTATTCTATACGCCGTTTATCGCCATAGTCTGTTGCCAGACAACTCCAATATAGGGAGGTGCGCGGCACCGCGCAACAGCCTCGGTACCTTCGTCCCAGGCTTATTCTGCTCATCCGGCTTGTGACCGCCGACCAATCGCTTTGGCAAGTTCCTGAACCAGCTTCGTCAATTGATCCGGAACCGGCGAGTCGGTTGCCCCCCCGCTCCGCTCGTGGAGCAACCGATTGAGACGCCTGATATCGTCAACCATGGAAGCCGCATCGCCATGATTACGAATATAGGCGGCGATCTCTGCATGCCGGCTTGGCGACAACGCGCCGTCTACAAAGGCATGAAGATCATCCTTGGTTACAATATCTGGCACGATCGATGCTGCCCGCTTTTGTGTCATGGCGGTCCGACTATTTATCCTTCCCTGGCCGATTCGACGATATCGGTCCTGCATATTCCGACCAACGCTTGCAAGCGTCGAACCGCGCAGCCCCGGGCTACCACAATCCGAAATTGGTCCGAGCGATAGTCTAACGCTCGGTCGTATCTGAATCATGAATCTATCGGAGGGGAAGGCCATTGGAGGTGCCGTTAATTCTGCCGGACCCGGCGTCGCGGGAGCCTGGTCGCGTCGGATATCGGCTTTTGGGCTAACCGCTCTTCGGCCATCGCCTTGATGAGGTCCACTACACAGCGCTGTTGAACGGAACCAAGCCGACTGAAGTCGCGGATCAGATCAACCGTCATGCGGTTCTGTGCTGTTGATCCGGACGATACGCCTTCTTCCTGTGGCTCGGCGGGGGGCGCACCGAGATCGGGCGGCATATCCTCAAAAAAATAAGAAATCGGGCTCATAAGGATATGAGCCAGATCGAACAGCCGACTTGCACTGACCCGGTTTGCGCCACTTTCATATTTCTGAAGCTGCTGAAAACTTACCCCCAGTTGGGCTGCGACAACTTCCTGGCTGCGGCCGAGCAGAATGCGGCGCATCCGCACGCGGCTCCCGACATGAACATCGACCGGGTCGGGGACACCGCGCCGGCGCCAATCAGATTCTTCGGAGACCATCGTCGATCTTGAACCGTTTCGCCCAAAAGTTACATCTACTCTTTCATCTGATTCCTTTGAACGCAAAGGATTTGCGTCGCGTCGTGCCAACCGACTCTGCATGGTTCTCTCTCTCGTTCCCTTAAGGTAAGGTGCCGATTAATCCCATCATGAGACTCGACCGGGCTTTCGACAGGAACAACAGTGTCAGCCAAATGGTTCCCACGCCCTGGTTTCATCTGAACTCCCTTATATTCGTCTGCGCTTCGGCGCGTCAGGATGCGTGGCTTGACGCAGTGTTTTGAGCGGGATGCCCCAAATCTGCCAAAGAACTCTTATTCTGTGACCAGAACACGGCTGCACCAGGGGTGCCGTCGCGTGTTGCTGCTGTTGGGTAGCATCGCTTGTCTGGCGGGGGGCGATAGGGCGCTTGCACAGGCGGACAATATGCCCTCGGCGGATCGAGGCGCCTATCTCGCGGCGGCCGCTGGCTGCGGCGTCTGCCACACCGATACCGCCCATCATGGCGGCTGGCTCGCGGGTGGCCGCCCGATCATCACGCCGTTCGGTACGTTCTACACGCCTAACATTTCGCCCGATCCTCGTTATGGCATTGGTAGCTGGTCCGATCGCGATTTCTTACAAGCGCTGCGCTACGGCACTGCGCCTGACGGCAGCAATTACTATCCGGCATTCCCGTATACGTCATTCGCGGGCATGTCTGATCACGACATTCTGGATATACGGGCCTACCTCGCCTCACAACCGGCCATGCCTGTTATGAACCGACCGCATGACTTGAAATTTCCCTACTATCTTCGGTGGCTGATGACGCCGTGGAAAATTCTTTATTTCCGACAGAGTGCTCTTCGGATTGATCCGTCGCATTCCGAGGAGTGGAATCGTGGTGCCTATTTGGTCCGGGCAGTAGTTCACTGCACGGAATGCCACACGCCGCGCAATGCGCTGGGCGCGCTTATCAAGAAACGGCGTTATGGCGGCGTGGCTGCGATGCTGGGAGAACGGGCCGTTCCGGATATATCGTCAGACGCTGCGGCGCTGGGGAGTTGGCGCGCCGACGATATCGCCACCTTGCTGAAGGACGGGATCACGCCGAATGGTGATGTGGTACGCGGCAAGATGGCTGATGTGGTAACCGGCACGGCCGCGCTCAGCGATTCCGACCGCCACGCCATCGCCGTTTACATCAAATCCTTGCCGCCGGTCCCGCCAATTCAAGGGGCGCCTTAGGGCGTCCGTCATCCTCCCCCGCTTTCCGGAGCGGGACTTTCAGGCGACGCTCAAATCCCGTCGACGCTAGCCGTGAAGATGTAGCCAGTGCCCCGAACCGTTTTGATCAGGCTGGGGTTTTGCGGGTCGTCGAGCAGCTTGCGCCGCAACCGCCCGACCTGCACATCGATCGTGCGATCGAACGGGCCTGCCTCGCGATTGCGGGCGAGGTCGAGCAGCCGGTCGCGCGTCAGTACCTGGTTCGGATTTGACACGAAGGCGGAGAGGAGATCGAATTCTCCGGTCGTCAGGCGAACCTGTTCTCCGGAAGGATCGGTCAATTCGCGTGCCGCCAAATCGAGACGCCAGCCATTAAATTGTGCGACCGACGTGCCGTCGGTGGGTTTCGCTGCCGGCGGCGCGATTCGGCTGGAGGCGCGGCGCAGCACGCTCTTCACGCGGGCTAGCAGTTCGCGCAGATGGAACGGCTTCGGCAGGTAATCGTCGGCACCCATCTCGAGGCCGATGATCCGATCGACCGTTTCTGCGCGCCCCGTCAATATGATGATGCCAATCTGCGATTCGGCACGAAGCTGACGCGCCAGCGACAACCCGTCCTCCCCCGGCAGCATCAGGTCCAGTAACACCAGATCGACGTTCGCGCGCTGGATAATCCGGCGCATGCTTTCGCCGTCCTTGGCAGCGCTGACCTCGAACCCCTCGTCGGAAAGGTACCCTTGTACCATGTCGCAAATATCCTGATTGTCATCGACGATCAGGATATGCTCGATTGCTGTCATGCTCGACGCAAATCCTCGCATGTCGCGTGGTCATTCTCAAAGCCGTCAACCGCCTGCACGCAACTCTATCACGCCACGCCAAGCTACGCCCAGCGTAGCATGACACGAAGCGCTGCAGGATGAAATGCTTCGATCCGCGATAGGAACGCAGTTTTCTCGCCTTCTGGCGTTACCACGGGCAACTGATCAGCGACTGAACCTCGCTGACATTTGAGATAAAGTTAAATTGAAACAATCAAAAAATCAACAGGCACTGATTTCAAGTTCTAAGTAAATATGCTTGTCATACCCCTATAATGCGCCGCTAAATCAGAGATCCAAGTCCGGCTTCTTTCGGGGAGGCAAAACATGTGGATCGGTCGAATCGCCCTATATCCTTGCGGTGACTTTACGCTTATCGCGTTTGGTTGCTTTCTGATTGTGATAGCCGGGCTGCGCCTGCGTGGTGTGCTGAGCAGCGGATTGTTCCAGATGCAGCGCGGTGAAATGGTGCGAATCGCGATGCGCGAGGCGCCGCGGCTCTATGGTCTGCAGGTCTGTTTGTCCTGTCTCACCGTCGCCTGTGGCATTTTCCTCATCACCAAGGGAAGTGGTCTCACGCCGTTGTGAAATCAGCACAAATGTAACTGCCCGGGGCATCGCGGGGACGATCGGTGCTTGCTGCCGTTAGACAAGGCGTTCTACGAAGGCTGAAGGCCTGCTCGTAAAGCGCGCCTG
>Ga0116226_10001015_pt1 | contig 24492 bp, 21 predicted proteins | sample S1TSphfallax_FD_89692 | JGI IMG/M metagenome (GOLD analysis project Ga0116226, IMG submission 89692) | Host-associated microbial communities from peat moss isolated from Minnesota, USA - S1T2_Fa - Sphagnum fallax MG | ecosystem: Host-associated > Plants > Peat moss > Unclassified | place: USA... | reverse complement strand
GCCAACAGCGTCAAAAATGTCGCCAACGCAACGTGGCGAGGCGCCATCAACCTCGATACAATCCTGGCCTACAACGCGATTTGATGAGCGTTGAACAGCCCTGGCCAGCGTACCGGGCCGTGCAACCCGATGGCAGAATCCGGCTTTACGGATATTCCGCGAGTTTGGGACAATATCTGAGGATCGTGCTATTGTCGGATGGAGAGACAGCCCATAACGCCTTCACTGATGAGGGCTTTGCGCCATGAAAACGAGTTACGACAAATCGACTGATAGCCTCTATATCGAGATAAGACCGCTTCCGTCCGGCCGCACGCTCGAAATCGAAACCGATATCATGCTTGATCTCGGCAGCGATGGCCTACCGGTGGGCTACGATATCCAGCATGCCTCCACCAAGGCAGATTTCATTGGCAAGCTGATCCTCGAACAGATGCCGAAGATTGCCGCTGAGTAGGCGGCTGGCTCGGCCGATCGGCGCCAAAACCAGCAATATTTATTTATCGAATGCCTTCGTTCTGGTTCAGCTTGCGCGGAAGTAAGACCAAGTGGTTCGGCACTGGATAATATGATCGGCCGAGAGATCGGCCAAATGATCTAGAGATAATTCAATTTCTTTTTTATAATCATGCAATTATGAACACCTCACAATCGGCCAGAACACCCCCTATCGAAAGCCCGGCCCGGATCGAGCCTGCGCGGCTTGAGGATGTGCCGGAGGCTGTTGCTGATCTCGTTGCCGAGCTTTCGGCGGCGTCTGCGAAGCTGTCGCATGCGTTGCATCCCCGCACCGCGGCCAATCTCGCCTCGCTCGTGCGGATCATGAACAGCTACTACAGCAACCTCATCGAAGGGCACAACACCCGGCCGAAGGACATTGAGCGCGCGCTCGCGGGTGAGTTTGATGCGGATCGGGAGCGGCGCAATCTTCAGGTCGAAGCAGCCTCGCACGTGCGCGTCCAAGCGGAAATCGATCGGTTAGCGGCTGAAGGGCGTTTGCAGGAGCCCGCCTCGCCTGATTTCCTGCGCTGGCTGCATCGCGAATTTTATCAGGATGCGGCGCCCGAAATGCTTGTAATGCGCGGCGACACAAGCGAATTCGCGATGACACCAGGCGAGTGGCGCTCTGACCCCGCACAGGATGTCGCGGTCGGTCGGCATCAGCCACCGTCGAGCCTGCGTGTCGCCGACTTCATGAGATATTTCGCGGATCGCTATCGATTTGACAAAATGGGCAAATCGACCCGCATCATCGCTATGGCTGCGGCACACCATCGGTTCAATTTCATTCACCCGTTCACCGATGGGAATGGGCGAGTCAGCCGGCTCATGAGCCACGGCATGGCGCATGGCGCCGGGATTGCGGCGCACGGGCTATGGTCGATCTCCCGCGGTCTTGCGCGGGGTTTGGAGAGTCGGGGCGACTACAAGCGCATGATGGATCACGCCGATTCGCCGCGGCAAGGTGATCTGGATGGTCGTGGCAATCTGTCCCAGCGTGCCCTGGTCGACTTCGTCTCGTGGTTTCTGCGCGTGTGCCTCGATCAGGTGACATTCATGTCCGATCTCTTTGAGATTGAAACATTAGGTCGTCGACTGCGAAGTTATGTCGAACGCAGCGAACGGCTGAAACCGGAAGCCGCGCGGCTGTTGGATGAGGCGCTCATTCGTGGGGAATTCGAGCGCGGCGAAGTTCCCCGTATCACCGGCATGCCCGAACGAACCGCCCGGCGCGTGTTCAATGACGTGATCGCGGCCGGCCTGCTTGCGTCGGAAACACCCAAGGGACCGGTGTCGCTTCGATTTCCGGTTGAAACCCTGGATATATTGTTTCCAAGACTATTCCCGGAGATGTGAGCGATCCCACCATCGACGTGACATTCTGCGCTGATCGCCCTAAAGCGGTATGAATTTAGGTTTAGCCGGCATATCGTTACGAAGATTCCCTCTCTGCCCTTCAGGGCGGAGAGGGCTAGGGAGAGGCGGGTTTCGCGCGAGCGAAATCGGTGACTTCTTCTGGCACGGCGACCCCACCTCTCCCCGACCCTCTCCGCCCCAAGGGGGCAGAGAGGGAGAAAAAGCCAATGAGTAAACCTAATATCGTATCACCCTAATGATCACCCCCCACCTCATCCAATTCGGTTCCACCGACCTCACCCTCGACCCGAGCGGCGTGGTTTGGTGGCCGGCGTGGCGCACGCTGTTGGTTGCGGATCTGCATCTCGATAAGGGCGCCAGTTTTGCGCGGCGTGGGGTCTTGCTGCCGCCCTACGACACGCGGGCGACGCTGGAGCGGCTGGGTTCGGTGCTGGATCGGCTGCACCCAGCGCGGGTGATTGCGCTGGGCGATAGTTTTCATGATGCCGCCGCGTCGGCATTGCTCGATCTCGCGGATCGGGTGCGGCTGGATGCGCTGGTTGCTCGGCAGGATTGGGTTTGGGTCACCGGCAATCATGATCCGAATGCGGAGGGCGTGGCGGAGCTGGTCGTCGACGGGATTGCGCTGCGCCATGAGGCCGCCCTTGGCGCGTCGTGTGAGATCAGCGGCCACTATCATCCGAAAGCGCGGCTCAGCGTGCATGGGCGGATGGTCACGCGGCCTTGCTTTATGGCGAGTGATACCCGGCTGATCCTGCCGGCGTTCGGTGCCTATACTGGCGGGCTTGATGTGGCTGATCCGACGTATGAGCCGCTCTTTCCCGAGGGCTTCACTGCCTATCTGACCGGGAGCACTCGGTTGACCCGGGTGCCCTCATTGCTGTTGACGCGACCGCGTGTGGCGGAGCCGGTATTGCTGTGACCGCGCCCGCGCTCGTCTGGTTTCGCAATGATCTGAGGCTCGCCGACAATCCGGCGCTGGCCGCCGCCGCCGCGAGCGGTCGGAAGGTGATTGCGCTCTATCTGCTCGACGAGACGCTGGGTGGGCCCGCGCGCTGGTGGCTTCATCATAGCCTGGTCTCGCTTGAGCGATCATTAGCGGAGCGTGGCGTGCCGCTCCTGCTCCGTCGCGGCGATCCACTGCAAGTGATTGGCGAGACCGGCGCGGCGCTCGTCTCCTGGAACCGCTGCTACGATCCAGCCTCGATTGAGCGGGATAAGACCGTGAAGGCGGCGCTCAGCGCAACCGGTGTTGCGGTCGAGAGCTTCAACGGATCGCTGCTGCACGAACCCTGGACGATCAAGACCACCGGCGGCACGTCGTTCCTGGTCTTCACCCCGTTTTGGCGTGCGGCACGGGCGATCTCGGTGCCGGCGCCGTTGCCCATCCCGACCCTGCCGCGCTTTGAGGGCGCGCTGCCAGCATCGGATACGCTTGACTCATGGCATTTATTGCCAACCCGACCCGACTGGGCTGGCGGATTACGCGCCAGCTGGTCGGTTGGCGAAGCGGCGGCGGCTGAGCGGTTCCAGGCGTTTCTCGATGCAGCATTGCCGCTCTATGCCGGTAGCCGCGATCGGCCGGATCGCGAGACCACGTCACGCCTGTCGCCCTATCTGCGCTGGGGCGAGATCTCGCCGCGGCAGGTCTGGCATGGCACCATGGCGCATTATCTTGAGGCGGGCAGGACACTCGACGCGACCGCAGATAAATTCCTGGCCGAGCTGGGCTGGCGCGAATTCAGCTATCATTTGCTGTTCCATCATCCCGAGTTGCCGACCCAGCCGCTGCGACGCGCGTTCGAAGCGTTTCCCTGGGCGCCCGATCCGGCGCTGCTGAGAGCGTGGCAGCAGGGCAGGACCGGGATTCCTCTCGTCGATGCCGGGATGCGGCAGCTATGGCAGACCGGCTGGATGCATAATCGCGTGCGCATGGTGACGGCGAGTTTTCTCACCAAACATCTTCTGCAACGATGGCAGGATGGCGCCGCCTGGTTTCAGGATACGCTGGTCGATGCCGATATCGCGTCCAACGCCGCGAGCTGGCAGTGGGTCGCCGGCTGCGGTGCCGATGCCGCGCCCTATTTCCGGGTGTTCAACCCGCTGCTCCAAGGCGAGAAATTCGATCCGAGCGGCGCCTATGTAAGGCGCTACGCACCGGACTCCGCGAGCCTCCCGCCGATCATTGATCTCGCCTATGGGCGGCAGCGGGCGCTTTCCGCCTATGAGGCGATCAAGCAGGACGCTTCATTGACCGGAGACGCGTAGCGCCCTAGATCTAGATCATGTCCTGGCCGGATCCTCGCATGACTGATAACGCCGCCTTCGCGCCGCGGCAGCATGACCATGGGAGCTGTGTCGATCGCGCGCTCGACCGCGCCGAGCATCTCTGCGTCGCCCACGGCGCCCGCCTGACCGAACTGCGCCGCCAGGTGCTGAAACTGGTCTGGCAGCGCCATGAACCGATCGGCGCCTATGAGCTGCTCGAAGAATTGAAAGCGATCAATGGCAAGGCGGCCCCGCCGACAATCTATCGCGCGTTGGATTTCCTGATCGAGCAGGGGCTGGTGCATCGCATCGAGTCCCTCAACGCCTTTGTCGGCTGCCCGCAGCCGGAGCAAACCCATGCCGGGCAATTCCTGATCTGCGCGCGCTGTGGCTCGATCGGTGAGCTGGACGATCCAGGCATCCGCGAGGCGATCGTGGCCCGCGCCGCGTCCGTTGCGGGATTTGCGGTGGAGCGCCAAACGATTGAACTCACCGGTACATGCGCCGAATGCCGGCGCGACGCCAGGGCCTGACGCCCATGGCAGTCGATCGTCTCGTCGTCGGCATCTCAGGCGCGTCCGGTGTCCGCTATGGTGTGCGCATCCTGGAGCTGCTGCGCAATTTGCCGGTCGAGAGCCATCTCGTGATGTCGAACGCCGCCGAACTCACACTGCATCATGAAACCAATCTCAGCCGCGGCGATGTCGAGGCTTTGGCCGATCATCATTACGTCGCAAGCGATTTTGCAGCGGCGATCTCATCCGGCTCGTTCCGTACACTCGGCATGATCATCGCGCCGTGCTCGATGCGCAGCCTGTCGGAGATTGCCAGCGGCGTAACCACCAGCCTGCTGACCCGCGCGGCCGATGTCGTGCTGAAGGAACGGCGGCGGCTGGTGCTCATGGTCCGCGAAACTCCGCTCCATACCGGGCATCTGCGCAGTATGACTGCCCTATCCGAAATGGGGGCCATCATCGCGCCACCGGTACCGGCCTTCTACGCGATGCCGGACTCGATCGAGCAGATGGTCGACCAGACAGTCGGGCGGATGCTGGACCTATTCGGCCTCGAGGCAGGCACGGTCCGGCGCTGGCAGGATCCGGATTAGCGGCCGCTGGCCTCGCCCAACCCCTCGCGGATCGCATTCAGCAGCGGCAACGCCGCATCGCCGGCATAGAGCAGGAGATTGTCGCGGGCGAGATCCATATCTCCCGGCGAAGGATGGGTTGGCGGCAGAGCCGCGGCCAGACGGCGTTGCGCCATCCGCTCGGCCTCCAGTTCAATTGCTTGCACTCGCTTGCGGAATTCAGCGACGTGGTCATCCGGCTGCAATTGCTTTAGGGCGCGGCGGATCGCCCGGAGCGGTTTTACCGAAACGTCATTCCACGTCCCCACGGCATTCTCCAGCCGCTCCAACCCACCCTGATCCAGCCGAATGCCGAGCACCAACCCGGCATAGACGCAGTAGAGCGCGATGTTCACATCCTTACCGACCGTATCTTGCAAACGGAGCGAAGCGTCCGCCACCCCCCCAAAACCGTAGATTTCGAGCGAAAAATCCCAAAATGCTGCACCAGCAACGTCATGCTCCGCCATCCGCTCTTCCCCTACCGCATCAGGATTTCTATAGTCCGGCCCGCTTTGCCCCTCACGAACCGCGCGTACCCATGGATTTTGATAGCAACACGATTCGACAGAAACTAGCCGCGCTCAAATCAGAGCACCGCGACCTCGACGAGGTGATCGCCCGGCTGGGCGCTGCCAGCGATGTCGAACAGCTTCAGCTGCAACGCTTCAAAAAGCGAAAATTGGCGCTGAAGGATCAGATGGCGCGGCTTGAAAGCATGTTGCTGCCGGATATCATCGCATGATGCTCTGATCATAACTGCACGCTAACCTGGTGCCAGCCATCATAGATCATGTTCAGCGCGACATAGGTGATGATCGCGAGACCAATCCAGACGAGCCAGGGCAGGCGATGAAGGAGCGACGTTACCAAGCTTGACGCGACACCCATCAACGCGACCGACAGGGTCAGGCCGGAGACCAGCACGAGCAAATGCTCGCGCGCTGTCCCGGCCACCGCAAGGACGTTATCGACCGACATCGATACGTCAGCGAGGACGATTTGCAGCATGGCCTGACCGACGGTTTTGGGCTTGTGCCCGGGGGCGTCGGACCCGGCTGCCACTGCACGCTTGCTCATGATCTCGCGCAGCATTTTCCAGGCGACCCACAGCAATAGAATCCCGCCGGCAAGAGTCAGCCCGATAATCGCGAGCAGACGCGACGCCACGAGGGCCAGCCCGATTCTGAGCAAGGTCGCAATTGAGATGCCGGCGAAGATGGCTCGGCCACGCTGATGAGGCGCCAGCCCTGCCGCGGCCAGGCCGACAACGATCGCATTATCGCCCGCGAGCGTGATATCGATCAGAACGACCTGAACCAGCGCCGTGATCTGGCTGAAATCGATCACGATGATCTGCGCTGCAAACGGCAACCTATATTAGCCAACTTCATGACAAGGCATATAGGAAGGCGTTTGCCGACATCCAAGACGATCGGTGGCGTCTGGTTTCAGATCTGCGGCCGGATCGGCGTTAGCTCATCTCGGGCGAGCCGAGCACGGAGCGCCCGCCCGCGCGCGATGAGTGCCGCAACACCGCAGCCGATCAGGAACAATGCGGCTATGCCGATCTCAATTCGCTCGGCCCAATGGCCGACCACCAAGCCCAGCGTTTTACCAAACAACAGGCCGGCCCCGACATAGACGACCGACCAAAGCCCGGCGGCGACGATGTTCAACAAGAGAAAACGCGTGGTCGTGACATCCGACAGGCCCAGCGCGATGGCCGAGACGTTGCGGATGCCATACATGAATCTGAAGGTCAGGATAAACAGCGTATCCCACTTCCTGAGGCGCCGATGAACCATATCGACGCCCAGTTTCAGGCGCGGCCAGCGTCTCAACACCAGCGGACCGCAGCGCCGACCGATCATGAACCAGCATTGATCGCCAAGACAGCTCCCGACCCAGGCGCAGGCACCAAGCTTGATCGGATCGAGCTGCCCATTGGCACAGCCCATCGCCGCGATCAGGACGAAGGTTTCACCTTCGAAAAATGTCCAAAGCACGGTGACGACATAGAACCAGTCGCGATTATGTTGAATGAACTGTAGGGCTTGTTCCATACTCGTCTCGACGCCCTGCTCCGCCTCACTTCAAATCACGCCATAGCGGCTGATAGATCTCCGCAATCGGCCGATATTTCAAGTGCCCTTGGACATGGCCTGGTGAAATCATCCCAGGAGCCGACACCGGGGATCGGAAATGCGGCGTCCTCGTTCACGGGAGCAAGATGACAAAGATTTAATGCGTTAATGCTACCGGTTTGCGGTAGGGCAGCGCATCTAACATTCTGTCTGTGGTCGGTCCCCATCTGGACGGGCTCGCTTAACAGTGACGCAAGGAGGCGCGTTTTTCATGATCGGCACGCTTGAACGTAAGCTCAAGGCATCCGCCTTGCTTCGCTGGCGGCACCCCATTCTGTCGACGTCGATGGCGCTGTGTCTTGGAGTTGCGGCGGTGACTTTGGCGCCGGCCCATGCCGACTCTACGTCGCCGGCCGATCAACTGCCCAGCTTCGCCCCGATGGTGGAGAAAGTCCTGCCGGCGGTCGTCAATATCTCGGTCGTGCAAAAGGTCGGCGGGAGTGACGATGAGAATGACGGGGACGACCAGGGCGATAATGAGGACCAGAACGAGGGTCCAGCGCCCGGCGCGCCCAATGGGCCGCAGACGCCGTTCGATGATTTCCTGAAGCGGTTCTTCGAGCAGCAGCAGCAAAATCATCATGGCGGCGGCCCGGCGCCGTCGCCCGGCCAGAAAATCATGGCTTTGGGATCGGGCTTCATCATCGATCCGTCAGGCTACGTCGTGACCAATAATCACGTCGTTGGCGAGGCGGATAAGGTCACGGTCATCTTCCAGGATGATTCCAAGCATCCGGCAAAGATCATCGGCAAGGACGCCAAGACCGATCTGGCCCTGCTTAAGATCGATGCGCCCAGCCCGCTGCCCTATGTGAAATTCGGTGATAGCGACAAAGCGCGGGTCGGCGATTGGATCATCGCTGTCGGCGACCCGTTCGGGCTCGGCGGGACCGTGACCAAGGGCATCATCTCGGCACGCGGCCGTCCGGTCGAAGACCAGTCCTATGTCGATTTCCTGCAGGTTGATGCCTCGATCAACAAGGGCAATTCCGGTGGCCCGACCTTTAACCTCGCAGGCGAAGTCGTCGGCATCAATACCGCGATTTTCTCGCCGAACGGCGGCTCGGTCGGTATCGGTTTTGCCATCCCGTCCAACTCGGCAAAACCCGTGCTGGATCAGCTACGTGCCAGCGGTAAGGTCGAGCGTGGCTGGCTTGGCGTCCAGATTCAGGAAGTCACGTCAGAAATCGCTTCGTCGCTCGGCATGAACAAGGATCATCCGATTGGGGCCTTGGTGGCTGCCGTCACCGACAATAGTCCAGCGGCCAAGGCCGGCATCAAGGTCGGCGACGTCGTGGAAAAGTTCGACGGCAAGTCGGTCGACAAGATGCGCGATCTGCCCCGTCTTGTCGCAGAAACACCGATCGGCAAAAATGTCGACATCGTTGTGCTGCGCAATGGGCAGCATGTCACGGTCCAAACCGTGGTGGCTCAGCTTGACGATACCAAGCTCGCTAGCGCTCAAGCGGGCGGCGAGGACAAGGCGGGCAAAGCATCCTCGCTCGGTCTGTCGCTATCCTCGCTCAGCACCGATGCCCGCAAGCGGCTCAATATCCCGAAGGAAATCAACGGCGTCCTGGTCAGCCGCGTGAAAGAAGGCAGCCCGGCGGCGGATCGCGGCATCGAGGCCGGCGATGTCATCGTGCAGGTCAACGGACAGGCAGTCGGCAAGCCGGAGGAAGTTGTTGCGCAGGTGCAAAGTGTCAAACCGGGTGACAAGAAATCCGTCCTGTTCCTGGTCAATCGTCACGGCACCAACCGGTTCGTTGCGATCGATCCGGACGAGAAGAACGGCTGAGCCGTAAAATAAGTCGGCGGCGCATCCCAATGCGGCATTCGCCATGCCTAGTCGGGAGACGCCGCCGATGAAATTGCTGCTCATCGAAGATGACCGGGAAGCCGCGGCTTTCATGGTCAAGGGTCTGCGGGAAAGCGGCCACACGACCGATCACGCTGCGGACGGTCGAGAGGGCCTGTTTCTCGCGACCACCGAGCACTACGACGTCATGATCATCGACCGCATGCTGCCGGGCATGGATGGGCTGGCGATCGTGTCTGCGGTGCGGGTCGGCGGCAACACGACGCCGGTTCTGATCCTATCGGCGCTCGATGGAGTCGATGAGCGAGTCCGCGGGCTCAAGGCCGGCGGCGACGATTATCTCACCAAACCTTATGCGTTTTCAGAGTTGCTCGCGCGGCTCGAGGCGTTGACCCGGCGCGGCGTAGCGCCGCAAGCCACGACTAAGCTCAGGGTCGGCGATCTGGAAATTGATCTGCTCGCCCGATCGGTGACACGCCACGGCCGGGATATCGAGCTGCTACCCCGCGAATTCCGACTGCTTGAAGTCCTGGCCCGCCACGTCGGTCATGTCGTCACCCGCACGATGCTCTTGGAGCAGGTCTGGGACTATCATTTCGACCCGCAGACCAACGTGATTGATGTCCATATCAGCCGACTGCGCCAAAAGATCGACAAGGGGTTCGAGCAGCCGATGCTGCATACCGTTCGGGGAGCAGGCTATTGCCTGAAGCCGGTTGATTGATCTGTTTCGATCGACCACGTTCCGGCTGGCCCTGATCTATCTCGGCCTGTTCGGCGTATCGGTCATGGCCGTCCTCGGCTTTGTTTATTATCAGACCGTCATCTATGCCGATCAGCAGACCGATGAAACGATCGATGCAGAAATTACCGGTCTCGCCGAGCAATGGCGGCAGCGCGGCCTCGCCGGTCTGGTAGCGGTAATTGCCGAGCGCAGCAGTACCGAGCGCGGCAGCAACATGCTGTACCTCCTGACTGATTCGCATCAGCGGCCGCTCGCCGGCAATCTTGATCACTGGCCCGACGCGACGATCGGTCCCGATGGGTGGATGCGGTTTCCGTTGCAGCCGATCGGCGGGCAGCCCAATCGCGGGCATATCGCCCGCGCCACCAGTTTTTTGCTCGCCGGGGGCTATCAATTGCTGGTCGGTCGGGATCTCTGGGAGCGGTCGCAGTTTCGGCAGCGCATGGTGACGGCGCTCGGCTGGTCAGTTGGGCTGACCCTGCTGCTGGGACTGACAGGCGGTCTCATCATGAGCCGCCGTCTGCTGGCGCGGCTTGATGCAATCAATCGGGCCAGCGATCAGGTCACGGCCGGCGAACTCGGCCGACGCATCCCGGTGCGCGGCTCAGGCGACGAATTCGATCGGCTGGCCCAGACACTGAACAGCATGCTGGACAGAATCGAACATCTGATGGCCGGGATCCGTCAGGTCAGTGACAATATCGCCCATGATCTGCGCTCCCCGCTCGGTCGCTTGCGGAGCCGCCTGGAAATGGCGATGCGGACGCCCGACCGCCTGCCGGCCCCCTATCGCGACGTGCTTCAGGAAAGCATCGCGGATGCCGACCAGCTCTTGGCCACCTTCAACGCGCTCCTCGACATCGCCGAGGCCGAGGCAGGCAGCCTAAGAGCGGAGATGGCACCGCTTGATCTTGCGGACCTCCTGCATGGCTTGGTCGATCTCTACGAGCCGGTGGCCGACGAAAAGCAGATCAGCCTGTCGATCGCGACCCTGAACGGGCCGTTCCCGGTCCGCGGCAATCGCCATCTCTTAAGCCGTGCGATGGCTAACTTGCTCGAGAATGCCTTGAAGTACACACCTGCCCCGGGTCGGATCACCGTCACCCTGGGCGTCACGCGTGGCGGCTTTAGCGTGACGATCGCGGATACTGGCCCGGGCATTCCCGAGTCGGCGCGGCAGATCGTGTTCGACCGTTTCGTGCGGCTGGAACATAGCCGGACATCGCCCGGCAACGGATTGGGACTGAGCCTCGCGCGCGCCGTAATCCAGCTTCATGGCGGCTCGATCCTGCTGGAGGATAATGAACCGGGCCTGCGGGTTGTGGTCAGCCTGCCGGCAGCGGAACCACCGGCTCCCCTACCCGTTGAGGAACATGGCATGGGTCAGCTCCGCGGGACGAATCTTACGGTGGCACTTGACAGCGCATCCCGCCGCCAGTGACAAGAAAGTCGCGATAAGGAAGAAATAAGCCCAATGGGGCGAAGCGGGTGCGGTTTGGCCGTCTGCGCAGCGCTATATGAATTGAGCTTTGCTGCATGCGCCGGCCGGGTGAGTTTACCCGTCAATGAACTGAACGGAAAGATTAGCTGCCCGTGTTGAGTCTTTTGCATCTTTTAGGCGCCGTTGCGAGCGGAGCGGCTGCTATGGGGCTTGTCTATCTCATAGCGGCCCTGGTGGCTGTCGCACGCTTTGCCCGACGCCGCGCGGAAACGGCTTCCGACATACCGTCCGTCACCATTCTGAAGCCTGTTTGCGGATTGGACCCGGGGCTATTCGAAAACCTTCTATCGTTCGGACAGCAAGCCTATCGTGGCAAGGTTCAGCTTGTCATCGGCGCACATCGCGAAGCTGACCCCGCCGTCGCCGTCGCGCGGCGCGTGATCGCAGCCCTCCCGGAGCGCGATATATCGCTGGTTATTGACGGCGCGCTACCCGGCAGCAATTTCAAGATTTGCAACCTCGCAAACATGATGGCCATGGCCAAGCACGAGGTCCTGGTTATCGCCGATAGCGATATGCGGGTCGGCCCCGATTATCTGGAAGCAGTGATCGGCACGCTGTCGCAGCCCGGTGTCGGAATTGCTACAACACTTTATAAGGCGAGTCCGGTCGGCGGGTTGGCGTCAAGGCTTGGCTGCGGTTTCATCAATTATGGGTTTCTGCCGTCCGTGCTGGTTGGCCAGTTGATCCATGCCGCACCCTTCTGTTCCGGCGCGACCATTGCACTACGCCGCAGTACGCTTGAGCGGATCGGCGGATTCGGCGCATTGATCAACCAACTGGCCGACGATTACGCGATCGGGGCTCTGGTGCGCGGCCAAGGATTAAAAGTAGCGCTGGTCCCTTATGTCCCAGAAAACATCGTTATCGAGCCTAGCCTCGCTGCGCTGGTACGTCACGAACTGCGTTGGCAGCGGACGATCCGCTCGATCACGCCGCTCGGTCTTGCTGCATCAGTGATCACCAATCCGGTCGCCCTGTCGCTGGTGGCACTCCCCCTCACCGGCTTCGCGGTCTACGCATGGCTCCTGTTGGCTGCAACGCTGGTTGCGCGGACGGCTGTGGTATATATGTGCGATCATGTTTTTGCGTTGACGCCGATGGGTCTGGCGCTGGTGCCGTTGCGGGAGATCCTCTCGCAGCTGGTTCTGGCCGCAAGCTTCTGCGGACAGCGTGTCACGTGGCGCGACAGTCAGTTTCAGGTCGGTCGCCGCGGTGAGCTAACCCTCGAAGGAGATCCTTTGGCATGATGAAGACCCTCTTCCTCCAGGCACCGTCCTATGAGGGCTTCGATGGTGGCGCGGGCTCTCGCTATCAGGCGCGTCGTGAGATCAAATCGTTCTGGTTTCCGACCTGGCTGGCTCAACCCGCGGCCTTGATTCCCGGTTCTACGCTGATCGATGCCCCGCCGGCACGTAAGACGCTCTCGGACGTCGTCCCGCTGTCCAAGGATTTCGAGCTCGCCATCCTGCACACCTCGACCCCGTCCTTTCAGTCGGACGTTAAGGTCGCGCAGGCGATGAAAGACGCGAACCCCAACCTCAAGATCGGGTTCGTCGGCGCCAAAGTTGCGGTGGAAGCGCAGAAGAGCCTCGACTCCGCCGGCAGCGCGATCGATTTCGTCGCGCGCGAGGAGTTTGATTTTACCATCAAGGAAATGGCCGAAGGCCGCGACTGGGATAAAATCAACGGGATCAGCTGGCGCAACGGCAATGGCGTGATCGTCCATAATCCCGAGCGGGCGATCCTTGAGGACATGGACCAGCTGCCGTTCGTCACCGAAGTTTATAAGAATAATCTCCGCATCGAAGATTATTTCATCGGCTACCTGAAGCACCCTTATATCTCGATCTATACCGGTCGCGGCTGCAAATCGCGCTGCACCTTCTGCCTTTGGCCGCAGACCGTCGGCGGGCATCGCTATCGGACACGGTCGGTCGAGCATGTCATCGAAGAAATCAAGCTGGCCAGGCATTATTTCCCGCAGGTCAAAGAGTTCTTCTTCGATGACGACACTTTCACCGACAATCTGCCGCGTGCCGAAGCAATCGCGCGCGAACTCGGCAAGCTCGGGGTCACCTGGTCGTGCAACGCCAAGGCCAATGTGCCGTATGACACGCTGAAGGTACTCCGTGAGAACGGCTTGCGGCTGCTCCTGGTCGGTTATGAATCCGGCAATCAGCAGATCCTGCACAATATCAAGAAGGGCATGCGGATCGAGGTTGCGAAGCAATTCACCCGCGATTGCCGCACTCTCGGTATTACGATCCACGGGACATTCATTCTGGGCCTGCCGGGCGAGACGCGGGAGACGATCGAAGAGACGATCCGGTTTGCCACCGAGATCAACCCTCATACCATCCAGGTCTCGCTGGCTGCTCCCTATCCCGGCACGTTCCTCCACGCCCAGGCCGTCGAAAATGGCTGGCTCGATGCCGAGCATGCCGAACTGATCGACGAACACGGTGTGCAGATGGCGCCGCTGCACTATCCGCATTTGTCGCACACGGAGATCTTCGACTCCGTCGAGGTATTTTACCGTCGGTTCTATTTCCGCGCAGGCAAGATTGCGTCCTTGGTCGGGGAGATGGTGATGAGCCCGGAGATGATGGTCCGTCGGCTGCGCGAAGGGGTGGAATTCTTCCAGTTCCTGCGCGAACGTCATCAGGTTGCGAGCTGAAAAGGGTCATTATCTCGGCCGATGATTTCGGACTCGATGAGTCCGTGAATGAAGCGGTTGAAACGGCCCATAAGGCTGGCGTTCTGACGAGTGCCAGCCTTATGGTAGGGGAAGATGCTGCGGACGATGCCATTGCGCGTGCCCGGCGCCTGCCCGATTTGGGTGTCGGTTTGCACATCGTTCTGGCGGAGGGGACACCGGTGTCGTCGGTTCGATCCATTCCGGATCTCGTCGATTCCGAGGGGCGGTTTCCGAATAATATGGTTCGAGCCGGGTTCAAATTCTTCTTCCGTCCCGGCGTCCGGCGCCAGCTTGAGATCGAAATCCGAGCGCAGTTCGAGCGGTTTCAACAGAGTGGCCTGCCGCTCGATCATGTGAATGCGCATAAGCATTTCCATCTCCATCCAACGATCGCCTCGCTGATCCTGCGGATTGGCCGCGATTATGGGCTTCGGGCACTCCGCATTCCCAATGAACCTTCCATGCCGGAAGCTGGGATCATGGGCGGGTTCGGAGCGTGGGCGATGCGGCGCTGGACCGGCCAGTTGCGCCGCGCCGCCCGCCGTCAGGGTCTCATCAGCAATGATCAGGTATTCGGGCTCGCCTGGAGCGGCGCAATGACCGAGGCGAGGCTGTTAACGCTGATCCCGCATTTGCCCGACGGGTTGAGCGAGATCTATTTCCATCCGGCTCGTCGCACAAATTCGCGCCTGGCTAAGACCATGCCAAACTACCAGCACGCCGCTGAGTTGGATGCTCTAATCAGTCCACAAGTCCGTGAAGCTCTTGATTTGGCGTCAGCGGAGCGGACTAGATACCGCCTCATCAGTCAGGCCGTCCCATGATCCGGGTCGCAACCCTCTTAGGACTGCTGGGCGTAGCCCTCTTCACCGGACTCTTGATCTATCACGGTGCCGGCGATGTCGCGTCGGTTCTACTTGACGCGGGCTTTGGGCTGTTCTGGGCAAGCCTGTTCCATATAATACCGATGGTTGTGAACGCTGAGGCGTGGCGCGCACTTTTCGTCGCCGGCCCGATGCCAAGTCTGCTGCAGATGAGCTTTGCCGTTTGGATCCGGGAATCGGTCAATGGTTTACTTCCCGTCGCCCGCATCGGCGGCGAGGTCGTGTCCTATCGTGTGTTGACCCGAATGGGCTTCAAACCGGTACCGGTCGCAGCCAGCCTCATTTCCGATATCACTCTGTCGATGGTGAGCCAGTTCCTATTCACGGTCGCGGGATTGGTCATGCTGCTGATCCGTATCGACGATGCTGCGGTCATTTGGCGGGTAACCGGCGGGCTGGTGGTCTTCTTGCCGATGGTCGCGGGTATGTTTGCCATTCAGCGCATCGGTATCGTCAATCTGGGCGCGCGGCTTGTCGGCATGCTGTTTGGGGACCGCTGGGCTGAGCTCGTCGGCAATGCCAGCCGGCTGGACCGTGTGTTGCGGCTCGTCTATCGGCGGCGAACTCGTGTCATCGCGGCGGTGAGCTGGCAGCTCGCCGGCTGGGTGATCGGTACCGGAGAAATTTGGCTTGCGCTCAATTTTCTGCACCACCCGATCGGTCTCTATGACGCCGTTCTATTAGAGTCGGTTGCACAGGCGATCAGTTCGGCGGCTTTCGTAGTGCCGGGCGCCATTGGCGTCCAGGAGGGCGGTTTTCTGCTGTTCGGGACGCTGCTCGGGCTCGATCCGCAAACGGCCCTTGCCGTGGCGCTGGCTCGACGAATCCGCGATATTCTGGTGTTTGTACCAGGCCTGATCGCTTGGCAAATTGGCGAGGCGCAGGGGCTGACGTCGCGTCATCCAGCGGAATAACCCGCTTTCTATGACATTTTCGTGACGAAATCCGTGTCTTTGGTGCCACAACATTGATTCGGCATAGTTGCGGCCATCGGCATACGCCTCTGAGATATTGACGGATCCGATCGCATCAGCATAGGTTCCGCCGAATTCGGGGTGGGGGCCCGAGCAATCATGTGAATTGCCCGCAACCCCCATCTCTTTTGCCGTGAGTGGGCCATGCTCTGGCCGGCACAATGCGACCTCTGAATCGCGAGCAGAGGTATCCAGGAGGGGTAATAATGAAGCGGCTTTTGTTGGGCACGACGTCGTTGGTCGCGTCTGTGGTTTTGGGTGGCGTAGCCCAGGCGCAGACCGCGAACACGCCGGTGACGGCCTCAGTTGGTGGACAGTTTCTGTTCGGTTATGGCGCGATGGTGTCGGACGATACGTCGCCGGGCGATGCGGCCTATCATCGGAAATTTGACGGTTTCCAGGAAGATTTTCTGGTGCGGTTCGTCGGCAGCACGAAGTTCGATAATGGCTGGTCCGCCGGTGTGCTGGTCCGGCTGCGCGGCGAAGAGACGCGTGGCTCGAACACGGCCAGCAACTATTCGAACGACACGATCAAGGATGCCTATATCCGTCTGAAGAACGACGAGTACGGCGAATTCCGGTTCGGTGACGATGCCGACGTGCGCAAGAACAAGGGCTATTACGCGCCGCAGGTCTGTGACTGCACGGATGGTTTCTTCGGCTCCAACTCGCCGAACGTGACCTTCAATAATGGCCCGGTCGGCACCAATGCGACGACGATCAATTTTGATAGTCGCGCGACCAAGGCTGAGTGGTACAGCCCGACGATCGAAGGCTTCCAACTGGCGGCGTCCTATGCGCCGGACAAGGGTCGCGGCCATCGTGATATCGGCTCTCTGAATGAAGGCGCCAATAACGGCACGATCCAGGGCGGAGAGACGCCCAGCATCGTCGATGGTACGCTGCAGGATTTCTGGTCGTCTGCCCTATCGTGGGACGGTTCGATCAATGATTTCAAACTTGGCGTCGAGACTGGTATTTCGGGCGCACGCTCTGCGCTGCCCATCAAATCCAGCACGACCAATAACGACCCGTTCCTGTTCGATGTCGGCGGCCAAGTGGGCTATGCCGGCTGGAAATTCGGCGGTGCGTACGAGCAGCAGCATGGTATCAACGTCAATGGCGTCTATGGTGCGGCGGCCTATCGCCTGAACCCGGATTACATTGCCGGCTCGACCGCTTCGGCGACCGAGAACCAGTTCAAGGGTGTGGCCGTCAACGAGATCGTGACCCGCACCTTCGATATCGGCTTCACCTACACGACCGGCCCGATCACGGCGGGTGTCGATTGGTCGCGTGGCATCTATGAAGGTCTGGTCAACCCGGCCAACATCAAACAGACCGCGGATAATGACGTCGTGTTTGTCGGTGGCCAGTATCTGCTCGGGCCAGGGGTAAACCTGCTGGGCGGTCTGCAGTTCAACAACTACACCCCAAGCGGCGCTTACACCCCGCTGCCCAAGCAGGCTGCGTTGAACAGCGTCTATGGCGGCAAAGACCCGACGCTCAACATTTGGGCCAAGCAGTATGACGGTGTCGCTTTCATCTTCGGTACCGCAGTTCGATTCTAAACACGGATGACTTGACGTCCGTTCGGCTTCAAGTCTGATACCTCAAGAGAGCGTGGTGATATCGGCCCATTTGGGCGGGTTCACCACGCTCTTTTCGTTTGGTAGCGGCAGCTTCAGAACACTGCATCTTAATTAACAATCGCGTTTCCGCCGCCGATGTTGCAGCATGGGCTGATAGGATCCGATTGGGAGTAAACGGTGACGGCAATCGCCATCGTTGGGGCGGGGTTCAGCGGAACCCTTTTGGCATTCCACCTACTGCGTCGAACGCCACACTCGACCCAGATCCATCTCATTGAACGAAACAGCCGGTTCGGCCATGGTGCCGCCTATTCTACAGGTAACCCCAGCCATCTCTTGAACGTGCCGGCCGGTCGGATGAGCGCATTTCACGACCGGCCCACTCATTTTATTGACTGGCTGCGCGACCAGGAACCGCCGCCGATCGACCAACCTCAACCCAGCGAATCGACCTTCGTGCCACGGCGTATCTTCGGTGCCTATATCCGCAATTTACTGAAACAGGAATTGCGACGCCCGGAAAATGCTGACCGACTGCATCTGCTGCATGGCGATGTGCTGGAGTTGAACGATCAGGGTGATCGTCAGGTCGTTACGCTCGATCGCGGCCGAACCGTGACGGCCGACATGACCATCCTCGCGATCGGCAATTTTCCGCCGGAAGCGCCGCCCGGCGTCGAGCATGATTTTCTCGACGGCAATTGTTACCGCGCGGACCCTTGGGCGCCAGAGACGCTGAGCAACCTATCGAGTACGGCGCCCGTCCTGTTGATCGGGACCGGATTGACGACCGTGGATTTGGTGATCAGCCTGTTGGATCAAGGCCATACCGGGCCGATCCATGCGCTCTCCCGGCGTGGCTTGCTGCCGCGTCAGCATGATATGGCGGCCGGGACGCCGCCACCGGTTCCCCGGGCGCTCCCGACCCATCTGGTAACGCTCACGCATTATCTACGGCAGCGAGCTCGGTCGGCAAAGGTGACAGGCTGTAGCTGGCAGCCCATCGTCGATGAATTGCGCCCATTCACCGTCGATGTCTGGACCGCGTTTTCACCGGAGGAGCGGCAGCGCTTCCTGCGCCATTTGCGGCCTTGGTGGGATGTGCATCGTCACCGTATCGCACCGGCTGTGGCAGCGCGCATCGAAGACGCTCGCGCCAGCGGCCAATTCCAAATCCATGCCGGTCGTCTACACAGCCTGTCCGGCTGTTTTGAGGGCGTGACCGCCGCGTTTCGCCGGCGCTTTACCGGCGAAGAAGCCTCCCTGACCGTGCAGCGCGTGGTCAATTGTTCGGGGCCTGGCTGCGACTATGATCGCATTCCCCACCCGCTGGTTCGCAACCTGTTGGACACCGGCCTGGTGCGTCCGGACCCGCTGCGGCTTGGGTTGGACGTGACCGGCAATTGCGCCTTGAAAGACACAAGCGGTGCGATTTCCCGGCGCCTGTTCGCGATCGGCCCGGTCACGAAAGGCGCCTTCTGGGAAATGACCGCGGTGCCCGATATCCGCCGGCAATGCGAATTCCTCGCGGCCCATATCGCCACATTGATCAAACCGGCGTCCCCGGACAAATGAACGCAATCAGCTAAGTCCAACTCATGCAATTTCACATGAAAGCCACGTGCTTCTAGCATATTGCCTGCTGTTATTTTGTATGTTCCTCTGTTCCGACAGATGGGGATCTGGGAACAGGGTCGGTTGTGATGAATCCGGTGGTAACGCGAGAGACTTGGCTGCGGCGGCGTTATGACTCCGCCGACGCCCCTGAATTCCTTAATGCCATGATTTCCCAGGAGTTTAGAGGCCAGATCGCGGTCGTTTCATCGTTCGGGACGGAGTCGGCGCTGCTGCTCGCGCTTGTTGCCGAAATCAACAGAAACGTTCCGGTGATCTTTATCGATACCGGCAAGATGTTCCCGGAAACATTGGACTATCGAAACAAGCTGGTGGCGCGGCTTGGTTTGACCGATGTCCGCAGCATTGCCCCGGCGCAAAGCCAATTGGCCGCACGCGACCCGTCCGGCGAGTTATGGCATTATGATCCGGATGCGTGCTGCCGCTTGCGCAAGGTGGAGCCGCTAGCGAGCGCCCAAGTGCCGTTCGATGCCCTGATCTCGGGTCGCAAGCGCTATCACGGCGCGCTGCGGGGCTTCATGCCGCGGATCGAATCAGTCAACGGCAAGATCAAACTCGACCCGCTCGCCCACTGGTCGTTGGAGCGCGTCGAAACCGAATTTGATGCCCGCAACCTGCCGCAACACCCGTTGAAAGCGGAAGGCTATGCGTCGGTCGGCTGCGAACCCTGCACGATCCCCGTGGCAGACGGTGACGACATTCGTGCAGGTCGCTGGTATGGCAGCCACAAGACAGAATGCGGAATCCACCTGCCGATGACGGCAATGGCGGGCGAGTAGCGGCGCCGGTGCGCCGCTACTCGCCCCAGCCTCACGGCTTCGGCTGAAACGTCGGAACGTCAGTCTGCCAGAAAAAGAACGCAAGCTTATCGGCAAGTTCATGATCGCGTTGGACACGGGTCGAGCCGATGCCATGGCCGGCATCATAGTCGACCCGAACCAGCACCGGCCGGCCGCTTGAACTATCCGCCTGCAACACCGCTCCCATCTTGGCCGATTCCCAAGACGGAACACGCGGATCGTTGATCCCCGTGGTCAGCATGACTGCCGGATAGGCGGTTCCGGGCTTTACGTGCTGAATCGCGTCCATTTCAAACAGCGACTTGAACCCATCTTCGGTCGTGACCGAGCCGAATTCCGGGATATTGGGCGGGCCGTTTTCGGTGAATTCCGAGCGCAGCGCGTCCGAGACGCCGACTTCGTCGATCACGACGCGGAATAGATCGGGCCGAGCCGTCATGGCGCGGCCGACCAGGATGCCGCCGGCACTGCCGCCATCGATACCGATCTTCCCCGGCGACGTGTAGCCTTTGGCCACCAGATATTCGGCGCAGGCGATCAGGTCCTTCCAGCTATTTGGCTTGGTCAGCTTTTGGCCGGCGAGATGCCAATCCTCGCCATATTCGCCGCCGCCGCGAACATGGCAGATCGGCCAGATCCCGCCCTGCTCCAACAGCGCGAACCATTTCGGCGCAAAGGCCGGCGGCTGAGAAATGCCATAGGCGCCGTAGCCCCAGATCAATGCGGGATTGCTGCCATCGAGCTTGATGTCCTTACGATGCACGATCGAGAGCGGAACCTCGGTCCCATCATAGCTCTTCGCCGTGACCTCCTCGGAGGCATAGGCAGACGCATCGACCGGCGATGGCGGCAAGATTCCCGTATCTTCGATCTTGCTAGCCTTGGGATCGTAATAATTCCAGGCGCGCGAATGCACCCAGCCTTCATAGCTGAAGATGGCACCCGGATCGCGTGGATCCGTCGACAAGGAATCAACTGCGCCGTCATAGGGGAGCGAAATCGTTTGAACCTGACCGCCATAAGGCAGGCGTCTGAGTCGGCTCGGCCCGCCATCCATATCGACGACGTAGAGACCGTCCGAAGCGGCCGAAAGTTGGGTGATGACCACATCGCTAGGGGCGACCACGGTCTGGGCCGTCTTGAGATCGGGCTTTACCGCATCAGTCTTGAGGATCTTGAAGCGGGACGCATCCTTATGGCTCAGCAAATAGAGATCATGCCCATGCAGCGCCAGATTGGTGACGTCGTCGTCCATTGTCGCGACTTGCGTCCACGGCGCATCGGCGCTGGTGACCTTGTCGAGCGGCGCGGTGTAAACCAGCTTTTCGTTCTTCACACCGCGCTCGATAACCGCAACCGCGATATCCGAGCCTGGCGTTGCGATGACTTCTGGAAAATCGATTTCTTCCAGCGTCACCGCGGGCGACAATCCCTTGCCAAGGACCGCGCTGTCCTTGTCCGGGTCGGTACCCAGCATGTGCAGATAATTCTTCGGATTTTTGTACTTGTCGGTACCGGCCTCGCCGGCAGCCTGCTTATTGAGCCGCAGATAGAAGAAGCCCTTGCTGCTCGGCAGCCAGCTCACTGCCGCGTAGTTGGTCCGGTCGATCTGCTCCGGCAGATCCTTGCCGGTCGTCGTATCGAGGATATGGAGGACGCTCTGCTCCGAGCCGCCTTCAGACAACCCATAGGCCAGATAGCGCCCGTCATTCGATGGCTGAAAATGGTCGATCGAGACGTGTTTGCCGTCCTTGCCAAGCTTATCCGGGTCGACCAGAACCTTCTCGGTGCCGTGTTCGCCATCGCGCATCACAACGGAATAATTGGCTTGGCCCGGCTGGCTGCGGCGATAGAAATATTTTCCGTTATATTTCTGCACATCGAAGATCATGACACCGGCATTGTCGAGCGCCACGATGCGCTTTTCGAGCGCTTCACGCCCCGGAATTTTATCGAGCACCGCGCGCGTGTACTCGGACTGGCCTTTCATGAAATCCAGGAATTCCTTAGATTTCATGTCCTCCATCCATCGATAATCGTCGGTCACGGCGGTTCCGAAGAACGTCTCGGTCACCGGCTTTTTCGCCGCGACGGGCGGAGAAGCGGGACCTGTCTCGGCCGCGAATGTGGTTGTACCAAGCGATGCCGCAAGTGCGACGATGGCGAGACCGAGTTTCTTTCCCATGCGCTGATGGCTCCTGGCATGATGGGGATGGTGGGCGCGGCAGGACTTGAACCTGCAACCAGACCGTTATGAGCGGCCGGCTCTAACCAATTGAGCTACGCGCCCGTCAGCGGTTCTCATACGCGAGGCGCACGGCGCCGCGCAACACAGCAAAGGCAATTCGACGAAATTCCCGATTCCCTTTCCCTCCCCCTTGTGGGGAGGGTGGCGCGCAAGCGACGGGTGGGGGAATGTCGCCGCGTGGGTTGAGGTGCCGGACTGAACGAGGGGCGGCTGCGGCTAGGACCCCACCCGTCGCTGCGCGCCACCCTCCCCATAAAGGGGAGGGAAAGACTTGTCGTACAATTCAGGTATCCAGAAAGCTCCGCAATTTCCGTGACCGGCTCGGGTGCTTCAGCTTCCTGAGCGCCTTGGCCTCGATCTGGCGGATACGCTCGCGGGTGACCGAGAATTGCTGGCCGACCTCTTCGAGCGTGTGATCAGTGTTCATACCGATGCCAAAGCGCATGCGCAGCACCCGTTCCTCGCGGGCCGTCAGCGATGCCAGCACCCGAGTCGTCGTCTCGCGCAGATTGGCCTGAATCGCGGCATCAACCGGGAGGATCGCGTTCTTGTCCTCGATGAAGTCGCCGAGATGGCTGTCTTCCTCGTCGCCGATCGGCGTTTCGAGGCTGATCGGTTCCTTGGCGATCTTCAAGACCTTGCGGACCTTTTCGAGCGGCATCATCAGCTTCTCGGCCAGCTCTTCCGGCGTCGGTTCGCGACCGATCTCGTGCAGCATCTGGCGTGAGGTACGGACCAGCTTGTTGATCGTCTCGATCATATGCACCGGAATGCGGATCGTCCGCGCCTGATCGGCGATCGAGCGGGTGATCGCCTGCCGGATCCACCAGGTCGCATAGGTCGAGAATTTATAGCCGCGGCGATATTCAAATTTATCGACCGCCTTCATCAGGCCGATATTGCCTTCCTGGATGAGATCCAGGAATTGCAGGCCGCGATTGGTGTATTTCTTAGCGATCGAGATCACGAGGCGCAGATTGGCCTCGACCATCTCCTTCTTGGCGCGGCTGGCCTCACGTTCGCCCTTCTGCACGGTTGCGACAACACGCCGATGCTCGGGCACCGGCAGGCCGCTTTCCGCGGCAAGATCGGCAATACTCTGGCGCAGCGCAACCACATCGTCGCGGTGCCGGGTCACGAAATTCTGCCAGCCCTTGCCGGATAGGCTGCCAACCCGCGCCAGCCAGCCCGGATTGAGCTCGGTCCCGAAATATTGATGCAGGAAATCATGGCGCTTCACGCCCGCCCCTTCGGCGAGACGCAGCAGCTTGCCTTCATGCGCCATGAGCTGACGGTTAATGTCATAGAGCTGCTGAACCAGCGCCTCGATACGCTGATTATTCAGCCGAATGCCCTGCATCGCCTCCACCATCTCTTCCTTGAGCTTGGCGTAGCGCTTTTCATTGACCTTGGGCACATCCTCGCCGCCCTGAGCCGCTTCGACGCGGCTTTCATGCAGCTTGGAGAGTTTCTTGTAGATCTCGGCAACCCGATCGAACGCGGCCAGCACGGTCGGCTTCAATTGCGCTTCCATCGCGGAGAGCGAGATCGAAGCCTCTTCGCCGTCCCCATCGCCCTCGCCTTCAACTTCGGGCTCGACTTCCTCGATCTCGGCCTCGGGCGCGTCGACGCTCTCGCCATTCTCGGCCGTCTCGGCCTCGAAGGCGTTATTGCCGTAGGTCGCGTCAAGATCGATGACGTCACGCAGCAGAATTTTGTCTTCGCCCAGCGCGTCGCGCCAGGCAATGATCGCCTTCATGGTGAGCGGGCTTTCGCAGATCCCGCCGATCATCATCTCACGACCGGCCTCAATCCGCTTGGCGATCGCGATTTCGCCTTCGCGCGACAAGAGTTCGACCGACCCCATTTCGCGCAGATACATGCGGACCGGATCATCGGTCCGGCCGATATCCTCGTCATCGAGATTGCCGCTGGCCCGAAAATCCGGATCATCCTCTTCAGCGGCAGGAGCGGCCGGCTCCTCGGTCTCTTCGGACTCGACGACATTGATGCCGGCTTCCGACAGCTGCGCCAGGAACGTATCGGTTTCTTCGCCGGAGACATGGTCCGGCGGCAGGGCTGCATTCAGCTCGTCATAGGTGACGTAGCCGCGCTCGCGACCCCGCGCGAGCATCTTCTTCATGGCCTGGGTCGTCGTATCGACGAGCACACTC
>Ga0116226_10001014_pt1 | contig 24499 bp, 28 predicted proteins | sample S1TSphfallax_FD_89692 | JGI IMG/M metagenome (GOLD analysis project Ga0116226, IMG submission 89692) | Host-associated microbial communities from peat moss isolated from Minnesota, USA - S1T2_Fa - Sphagnum fallax MG | ecosystem: Host-associated > Plants > Peat moss > Unclassified | place: USA... | reverse complement strand
GGGGAGCACCGGGACGGCGCGTGCATTGGCGACGCGGGCTCTTGACGTGATAAATGTTCTCGATTTCGGGGCGGTAACAGGCGGCGCCGACTGCACCGCGGCGTTCAATGCAGCCTTTGCCGCTTTCTCCTCGGCGGGCGGCGAGATCTTCATTCCGGGAGGCGATTTCTGGTTCAGCACGCCGTTGGTGTTTACCGGCAAGCCGGTGGCCGTGCGTGGGTCTGGCCGCGGTCAGACAAGGTTGCATATTCAGCATACGGGAATCGGTTTCGATTTCGTGCCGCAGAGCCTGTTCAGCAAGACTGTTGTAAGCGGCATATCTTTTTATGCTGAGAGCACCAGTGGGCAGACGGCGGCGGCATTCCGCATTACCTACCCGGCCGCACAGAGTTTCGGCTACGTGACGACCAGTATCGACGAGATCGAGTTCTTCGGCTATCCCAACGCCAATAACGGGACGTCACCTTTTCCCCAGACGTTCCTGCGTGGCGTCGTGCTGAACAATTGCTGGAGCACGCAGGTTCGTAACATTTCGTGGTTTGGTGCGCCGGCCAGTGCGGGTGCGACGACATCTGCTGTCATTGAACTGAATGAGTCAATCGACACCCGGATAGACGGGATACAGGCGTATTTCGGGCATGCGCTTATTTTGCAGACTGGTTATTGTGAGGGCATCTATATCCATGCGCCAGTCGTTGTCGGTTTAGATTATCTGTTTACGCAGACTACTCAGACGCAATGGCCGAGCTACAAACCTGACCAGGCTATGCTGCTTGGGCTTTGGGTTGCGGATGGTGAGATCAATACCAATTTCGGCACGGTGCTGATGAGCAATGTGACGGGTGGTTTTTTCTCCGGGTTGGACATCTCGCGCAATGGAGGCCCTGCGTCGCCCGAGGTATTTTTTAATCTTACCAATGTTAGCAATCTGCACGTGAGTCAGTGCAATTTTGTTGGCGGCCCTACCGGTGGCCCGTCCGAGGACATTGCTTTCAGTTTTAGCAGTACCTGGAACTCGTCGGACAACATCATTGAAGATTGTCATTTTGAAGACATGGCCACCGCGATTCAGATCAATGGAGCAAATGGTACGGTTGGCCTGCAGACGCATGGCTTGCATTTGGGCAATATTCCCATAGCCACAGCCATAATCGACCAAACGCCCAATAATGTTGGGAATTGTGTTTCGTTCCGTGCGCCCCCGGTGGGTAATTCTCCGACCGGGATTGGGAACTCGAAGGACCATTTCTGGGCTGGGCAGGCCGGCCAGATACTATTTTACGTGAATAACGTGGCTTCCGCCACAAACTATCTACGTGCTCTGGCGGCTGCGACGTCAAGTTCACCCACGCTGTGTTTTGACGGGTCGGACCAGCAAATCAATGGCGTGATCCAGACAAAAAGCGGGAACCTGTACATCAATGCATCCGGCGGATTGACCGGTAGCGGAAATCTGGTGAGTTTCCTGAATACGCCGGGGTCGACGAACTGGGTTGTGGTGCAGAATGCCACGGGAACCAACCTATCTACAATCAGCACAAATGCAGGCGGACTTGGGCTGGAGCCGAAGGGAACGCTGCTGCTTTCACCCACGGGTGGGATCTTTGTGCCCGGGTTGCCGACGGTGAAGCCTACGGCCGGATCTTCTCAGATTTGGAATAACAATGGGGTGCTCAGCATTGCTTAGTCACCTGAGCTAGGGGTTCTGCGGGGTATCTCGCGGTGCGCGTAGTGGTGGGCTGCAAAGCAGCCCAACACTACGGCAAACCGTCTTTGTGTTGGATCGATTGAGCGGTCAGGGTGGTTCCCTCATCGGGGATGGGTGCGGGAGTTTGAATATGGCGGAGAGAGAACTGGACCTGCTGTTCCAGCAGATGTCTGAACTGCTGAGCGGAGTGCGTAATCTGCACGAGACGATCGAACTCCGTCAAGCGCAGACCGAACAATTGCAGGACCTGGTTCGCTCGGAACTGGCGATCCTGCGCAGGGATCAACGGGAACTCGAAGAGAAGATGGACTGTATGGTTTTTGTTATACAGCACGACGTGAGCTCATTGCGCTGCGGGACGGTAGAGAACACCAGATCGATCGATGATCTGGTAACTGCCATCGAGGGTTTGCGCAAACCGATCACGGATATCGTTCTGCTCAAGTCGCGCCTTGCGGGCCTGATCTTCGGCCTGGGTTTGGTAGGCAGCGTCGTGCTCTGGCTTGCCGACCCGATTTATCGCTGGTTCGTGGACGCTAAGCTGCTTCGCCAGTGGGGGGGATAGCAGGAGCAGCCAGGCGGGCTTGGCAGTGCTTCGGGTGCCCGCGGATAGATCCCCGCCATCGCCTCGATCGTGGGCGCGGCGGAGAAGCAAAGGTCTTTTGGTTCCCGCCGGGCGGGCTCCGCCTTCTCTTCAAAAAAGAACGGCTTTCTTGCTTATAGCACGGGCGGGGCAGTGCACAGGGCGGATCGTTTTCAACACAATCTGGAGATATCTATGGGAAAGCTGGGCATTTGGTTGCGGCAACCGACGACGGTTGCCGGTATTTCGACCTTCTTTGGTACCTTGATCGCGCTGCTGCTAAAGCAGATGAGCCTTGCCGAGGCAGCGCCGCTGCTAGCCGGCGGCGCCATGTCGATCATTCTGCCGGACAACAGCACGGCGAAGCAGCAGGCCGAGGAACTTGCTAAGGATGTCGTAAGCGGGACAGCGCGGACGCCGGGAGCAGGGGCATGAGATCGAAACCGATTGTTGCATTTGGCTTGCTCGGTGCACTTTGCGGCTGCGCCGGTGGCAAGGCGCAGGTCGCGGGTGACCTCAGTGTCGCTCTTGACGTGGCGTCCGTTGCCGAGGGTGCTTATGCTGCAAGGCCGAATGCAGACCCGAAGACGGTGGCGCAATTGTCGCGCCTGCTGTTGGTGGCACAGGCGGCGGTGACGGCATGGCAGGCGTCGGCTCAGCCGCAAGACCAGGCTGTCGCCAGCGCGGCGATTGCGGCTCTTGTGGAGTACGAGGCATCGGCAGGCGCGGTGCCGTAGAGACTTTTGAAGAGTGCGCTAGTTGACCTATCTTGCAGCCCAGGTAAGGCTGCGCCAGCGATAGGATCATGGGCGCTTCATGGACGAGGTCAAACGCAAGCAGAGGCATGTTGTCGCCGCCTGCTATCTGGGGTGGACGCTCGATGCGTTCGACTTCTTCATCATGGTCTTCGTCTTTGGCGACGTGGCGAAGCAATTCGGTCTCAGCGTCACGGCTGTAACATTTGCCGTGACGCTGACGCTGGCGATGCGGGCGCTGGGCGCCTACCTGTTCGGACGGCTGGCCGATCGGGTTGGCCGCCGGCCAGCTTTGATGGCGAGCATATTGGGTTATTCCGTGCTCGGTTTCTGCACGGGGCTGGCCCCTAACGCCACCGTCTTTTTCATTTTGCGGGCGCTTTTCGGGTTGGCGATGGGCGGCGAGTGGGGTGTGGGCGCGTCGCTGACGATGGAGAGCATCCCATCTTCGTGGCGCGGCCCGGTCAGCGGCCTTCTGCAAGCAGGATATCCGAGCGGATACCTGCTGGCTTCGGTTCTCTACCTTGCCTACCCGATACTGCATTGGCGGGGCATGTTCATGATGGGGGCGATACCGGCCCTGCTGGTGCTGTATATTCGCGGTAGCGTGGACGAGAGCCCGGACTGGAAGGTCCGCGTGCAAAATGCACAAAGCGAAACCATCCTGCAGGTTGTGCGCCGCCATCTGGGGCTGACACTCTATGCCGCTGCACTCATGGCGTGCTTCAACTTCTTCAGCCATGGCACGCAGGACATCTACCCGCTCTACTTGAAAGCGCAGCGCCACTTCAACGTTCATACCATATCCACGATCGCCGTTATCTTCAATCTGGGCGCCATGCTGGGTGGCATTTGCGTGGGCACGGTCTCGCAACGTATCGGCCGGCGATGGGCGATCGGGATAGCTGCGGGACTTTCGCTGCCGCTTCTGCCGCTCTGGGCATTTTCGTCGACTCCGGTTTTGATCGGCCTGGGTGCGTTTCTGATGCAAGTTTGCGTTCAGGGCGCGTGGGGGGTGATCCCGGTTCATCTCAACGAGCTGTCGCCTCCCTCGATCCGAGGCACTTTTCCCGGGCTTACGTATCAGCTCGGAAATTTCTTGGCGGCGCTCAATCTGCCTTTGCAAAGCGGAATTGCCGCCTCTCTCGGTGGCGATTACCGATGGCCGCTGGCCGGCGTCGCTGCTTCTGCTGCCATTTGTATCATTCTTCTGGTGACGTTCGGCCGCGAGGAGAAGGATGTTCGGATGGGGGCATTTGGGGCGGCTGAGCGTAGCAGCGCCTGAGGTGCCGGCGCAGCCATGCATAATCTTCGGCTTGTTGCTGCCTTTGCCTTCCATACGGTTGCGGCAGTTGGTTTGTTCGCATTGATCGGCGGCGCGGCGGCGTTGTTGAATTTTTATACGCACCTGCTCGAAACCGTTGGTATGGCGCCACTGATCATCAAGGCGATCCATTTGACGGAGTATTTTCTGTTCGCAGTCGATCTATTCTGTTTCCTGAGCTATGTTTCGCGTGAGGCATGGTTGCTCATGCGGCACATTCTCTCGTCGCCCGGACCGTCGGCGGCGGTGTGAGTTTTACTGACTGGCCCAGATGATCCGATGCATCCAATGCACCTGCGAGAGATCAAACGTGTAGTCCGGGTGCTCCGGGTTCAGGCTGCGGAGTTCGATCCGCCGGGCAGAGCGGCGGACCAGTTGCTTGGCCATCGCTTCTCCGCGCGATGTTCGTAGCACCACGCGGTCGCCACGGCGGATCGGCGCGCCAGGGGAGACCACGATCATGTCGCCGTCGCGATAGACCGGCTCCATCGAATCGCCGGAGACTTCCAGCGCGTAGGCATGCGGATCGCCCACTTCCGGGATGCTGACCTCATCCCATGCGCCTCCCACCGGGAAGCCGCCGTCGTCGAAAAAGCCGTCGCCGCCAGCCTGCGCCATGCCGATCAACGGTATGCTGCGCGCGGGGCCGCGCGAGGACGCGATCGCCCGCTCGCCTGCAACCAGATGCGAGAAGGTTTCCAGGCTGGCGCCAGTGGCGTCGAGCACTTTGGCCAGGCTTTCAGTGCCGGGCCATCTCGCCCTGCCATCCGGCATGCGGCGTTTGGACGGATTGAACGTAGTGGGGTCGAGGCCGGCCCGGCGTGCGAGGCCGGAGGCTGACATGCCGTGTTCGGCTGCCAGCGTATCCAGTGCGCGCCAGATATCCTCGTGCTTCATATAATGCACTTTTATGAGAATTTTGGCAGGATGCAATAAGAAAAAGTGCCTAAAAGTCTTTTTGCAATAAAAGTAACTGAAGTCAATTGCTTAAGTCAAGGAAGGCGTTCTTTTCTGAAGAAAAGAACCAAAAGACTTTTGCGTCTGGCGCCCACTGATAGATCCAGGCCATGGCCGGATGGATGGGGGGCGGCGGCGACATGAGAGTCTTTCGGTTCTTTTCTTCAGAGGAGAACGATCCTCCTTAAGCTTTTGAATTTTATAACTCTAGTTGAGATAGACACCCTGAAAGTTTGTATTGCGGATGGGTTGGTTGCTGGGGCGATCGCCGGACGGGGAGGCGCTTGGGCATCCGGCCCTGGGTGCCCGGCTGAAGGCGAAGATCGTGGAATGCTTCTGGCCGAACGAAGAGGAAAATATTGCTGTTCTTGAAAGAAAAAGGAAAATAGTCGTTGACCCGGCGCGCGCGCGATGATTAACATCTGTGTGCCATGAGCTTAACCAATTCATTCCGTAGTCAAAACATATCCACCGCTCCGGTCATCGGGGCGGTGTTTTTTGTGTAAGGAAGGACATACTATGGCGTTCTCAGTTCGTAATCTTTCGGTCCTCGCTTATGCAAACGGCTTTACGCTTTGGCACTACAAGGCCTTGCCAGAGGACCAGGCGGGCGTCGGACAGCCTGGCTACTTCAACGAGGCCGGCGATATGCTTGCGGGTGGCGACATGATGATGGTCTCTGCACGAGATGGCGGTCGGATGCTCTGCGTGATCGCCGATGGGAATGATCTGCGCGCTGTACCGATGATGTGACACCTCAGGTCTGAGCGTCGTGGGTTAAAATTTCCTGGGCGTGGCGGGCGGCGCCTGTCTCCGTGAGCAACCAACGCCCGTCTGCTCGCAGGCGGGCAAAGCCATCTTCTGCAAGGCGCTGCAGGCAAGGGCCGTCTTTTAGCTCGGATGGACGGCCGGCGTCACCTGCCAGGGTCAGCCGGTGCAGGGCGGAGCGGCAACAGGTTTCCAGGTAGGGCTGATCCCACATGCACGCACCATCGTGCCGGCTGGAGCCGCGTGCAAGCTTGGCGGGGCTTGAACCTAACCGGCTTTGCGGCCAGGAACGCCTGCGTGAACGTCGTCGCGCGCCTCTCGCCCCTTCTGCAATCCCTAGACCCGGAGCGCGCGCACCGCCTGGCCCTTTGGGCGTTGAAGAAGGGGTTTGCCGGGCAGGACACGCAAGACGATCCGCCCTCTCTCTCGGTGCGTGCCCTGGGGCTCTCGTTCAGGAACCCGATTGGGCTCGCCGCAGGCTTCGACAAGAACGCCGAAGCGGTGGTGCCGCTGATGCGATTGGGCTTCGGCTGCGTTGAAGCGGGCACGGTCACGCCTCGGCCGCAGCCCGGGAACCCACGCCCGCGTGTGTTCCGATTGCCGCAATACCGGGCGGTTATCAATCGTTTGGGTTTCAACAATGACGGGCTCGACGCCTACCTGGCTCGCCTGAAGACAATGCCGCCGCGACCCTCCAGGTTTGGCGCAAATGTCGGCATCAACAAGGCGGGCGCGGACCCCGAACGCGATTACCCGGCGCTTGTCGCGGCCGTCACGCCCTACGCAGATTATGTGACCATCAATATATCCTCGCCCAATACGCCAGGCCTGCGGGATCTGCAGGGGGAAGCCCGACTGCGGGCCATTTTGCAGGCAATCACCACGCAGGTGCCCGTGCGGCCGCCTTTACTGATCAAGCTTGCGCCTGATCTCTCGGCCGATGGGTTGAAGGCGGTGGTCGATGCCGCTCTGGCATGCGGCGTTGAAGGGCTGATTATCTCCAATACAACGATCTCGCGTCCCGCCGGGTTTGCAGGCCTGAATGCGCTGCAGGTTGGCGGGCTTTCGGGCGCGCCGCTGTTCGATCGGTCCACCGAAATGCTGCGCCTGGCGCGGCGGCTTGCGCAGGGTCGGCTCGTTCTGGTCGGTTGCGGCGGGATACGCACCGGCGCCGATGTGCTGACGAAAATCCGGGCCGGTGCGACTCTTGTTCAGCTTTACACGGAATTTGCCTATGCGGGGCCTAACCTGATCCGCCGTTTGAAGCAGGAGTTGGTCGTGGCGATGAAAGAGCAAGGCTTCGAGCGCATCGCCGATGCGGTAGGTACGGAACCATGATGAAGGTGTTGCGCGGGCTCTCCGAGGTGGCATCGGATTACGAGTGTTTCATTGTCGACCTTTGGGGGGTCATGCATGATGGCGTTACCCCCTATGCGGGGGCAGTGCACTGCCTGCAGCAACTCGCCGGCAGAAAAATTTTGCTGTTGTCGAACGCGCCGCGGCGTGCGGCCTCAGCCCAATCTATGCTGCGGAAAATGGGTATTGCGGATGACCTGTATACGGCCATTCTGACGAGCGGCGAGGCGACTTGGCTGGCGCTGCGTGACCGCAGCGATCCTTGGTTTACGAAGCTCGGCAACCGCGTTTATCATATTGGCCCGCAGCGCGATCGCAATGTGATGGAAGGGCTCGGCCTGACGCCGGTGGCGGCACCTTCGGAAGCAGACTTTGTGCTGAATACGGGGCCGGACGATGATGCGGCCGAGCCGCGTGACCTTGCGGCATTTAGTCCGGAACTTGATGCGTGTTTGTTGGCGCGGCTGCCGATGATCTGTGCCAACCCCGACCTGGTGGTTTTTCGCGCCGGCTTGCGGCTTCTGTGCGCCGGCGCATTGGCCGCATATTATTCCGAGCGCGGTGGGGATGTATATTCTTTTGGCAAGCCGTATCCCGCGATCTACCAGATGGCGATGGCGTGTCTTGGTGCGTCATCCCAGCGGGTTCTGGCAATCGGCGATTCGTTGCAAACCGATATTGCTGGCGCTGACGCTGCCGGCCTGGACAGCCTGTGGGTGCTCGGCGGCATCCATTGGGGTGAGATCGGGGGAAATGCCGATGATGCGAAAAGCGTGGCCCGGCGGCGTGGTTTGCAGCCGAAATTCCTGATGGATCACTTGGGATGGTAAGTCTTTAGAACGTGTAAGAAAAGAAAATAATTGAGCTTGATGGTTTGCAGGAAAGACGTTCTTTTCTCAAGAAAAGAACCAAAAGACTTGTACATCTTCGCCACGTCCACAATCGAGGCCCCAATGCTTAAAGGAATGGGCCGGGATCTTTCCGCTGGCGCAGGAATAAAAGTCTTTTGCTTCTTTTCTTCAGAAAAGAAGACTCTTTCTTGTCTGCTTATTTTGCTTACATTCGCTCATTGAACAACCACTAAGCATGCCCTGCGCTGCCGGACAGCAGAATAGGATCCACTTTCAGGATCGCCATCGCCCGCCGCCATTTCGTTTCATGCTGGGTATCGAAAAGCAGGTCGAGGCTCGCCGGCGCGGAGAGCCAGGCATTCTCCTGAATCTCGCGATCAAGCTGCCCCGGGCCCCAGCCGGCATAGCCCAGGGCCAGGAAGCCGCGCGCGGGGCCGCCGCCATCAGCGAATGCCTTCAGCACATCCAGGCTGGCGGTCAGCGCCACGCCCTGATCCACCATCAAGCTCCCATCGCCTGTCCAGTCGGCTGTATGCAAAACGAAGCCGCGGGCCGCGTCTACGGGGCCGCCCCTGAACAGGTTGATCTGCCGCACCGGGGGCAGTGGCGTCACCTCGAGTTGTTCCAATAAATCGCCGAAGCTGGGGCTGGCCAGGGGACGGTTGAGCACGATGCCCATAGCGCCCTCTGGCGTATGCGCACATACATAGATCACCGCCTGGGCGAAATGCGGCGTGGACATCGAAGGCATGGCGATGAGCAGCTGCCCGGTCATCAGCCCGTCCGCCTCTTCGTCACGCACGTCCTGGTAACGCCTCATCGATTCTCACCCACCCCCTGGCACACTGCATCGCTGCAGGGCGATTTACGCATCTAGCGCTCCGACGCGCCGCAGCAAGTCAGCCAAAGGCCCAGTTTCCGCGGAAATTGAGCTAATCTCGCAGACCCGCCGCGTCACCCCGTGACAGAGAACACGGGAGTGATTACAGCTTCTTCACCGAACCACGCCGGGAGCATGACTTTCAATGATCAAGCAGGGTGACATGCTTCCTTCGATGAAACTCATGGCGGTAACGCCCGAGGGGCCGCGGGAGATCTCCACTGAGGAGATTTTTAAGGGCAAGCGCGTGGTGATGTTTGCGGTACCGGGCGCTTTCACCCCAACCTGCTCGGCCAGGCATCTGCCGGGCTATCATGAGCATCTCGCCGATTTTCGTGCGAAGGGTGTTGATACAGTAGTATGCATGGCTGTGAATGATGCCTTCGTCATGGGCGCCTGGGCAAAAAGCCAGGATGTCAGCCCGGACCTTGTGATGCTGGCGGATGGCAGTGGCCTGTTCACCCAGGCGCTGGGGCTGGAACTGGATCTTACTCAGCGTGGGCTGGGCGTGCGAAGCCAGCGCTTCGCTCTGGCTTCGGACGATATGCGGGTGACTTATCTCGCGGTCGAAAAGCCCGGCGATTTTGACGTGAGCCGGGCAGAGGCAGTTCTCGCCGTGCTCTGAGATCGCCCTACGGCGACACGGTTTCGCTGCCCAAAAGCCGGGCGCGCAGCAAGGCGGCGATTGGTGGCACGTTCGCGCCACTTGCAACCAGGCATTTTGGACGCGACTGCTGCCAATAAGATGCCTTCACTGGAGAATGGACTTACAATGTTCGGTCTACCGCCGGTATTCTGGGTCGGAACAGCAATCTTCCTGTTCATTTTTGTCATGATGTTTGGCACCTACTTGTAAGTAGTTGACCCCTCTGCCATCAGAAAAAGCGCCGAAATTTAAATTTTTCCAAGTTGAGTGTAGATCGCCTGGCACGCATAGAGACGCAGCGCTAGGAACAAAAGTCTTTTTGCTTCTTTTTTTCAGAAAAAGAAGACTCTTTTTCTTTTCTGATGAAACGGATCAAAACGCTTATACTTTCAAGTCTCCGTTTGAAGAAACGGGGCCTGGCCCGTCGCCGACCGGCGGTCCTCGGCGCGCACGTCCTGTGCCTAGCCGGGTGTTGGTTTCTGCAAAAGAATTGAATTCGGTCGGGCCGAAGTGTTTGAGACAGGAGATTGTGGTACGTAGAAAAAAACAACCTATAAGTGTGTATTTGTAAAGGTTCGTCGTCTGTTCATCTTCACAGGCTCGCGATCCTCACTCAGTATAACCTAAGGTTGAACATCGTGTGGCCAATACGTCCTATGGTCACTGGCTCGGTTGGAGCGTCGCATGGATCAAGGCTGGGTTTATGTGCTCGTGAATTCTTCGATACCGTCCATGGCCAAGGTCGGGCGCACGACGCGCTCTCCCGCCGACCGGGCACTGGAGCTTTCTGCCGCGACGGGCGTGGCCACGCCCTTCGTTGTGGCATTTGACCAGATGTTCGAGGATTGTTCCGAAGCGGAACGGCTGATCCACGCAGAGCTCGAGCGCCGAGGTCTTCGCGTTGCCCCCAACCGTGAGTTCTTTCGCGGAGCGCCCTCCGACATCATCAGGGTGATCATCGAGGTCGCCGAGCGGAATGGGCCGGTGCCCATGGTCGGGCCCTCTCCCTCCGCTGACCGGCTGCGCATAGCCGCCGACAGGGCGTTATTCGGCCAGGGAGATACGTTGCAGGATACCGGGGAGGCGTTGCGGTTATACAAACTCGCTGGCGCCCGCGGCTCCCTCACTGCGTTCGAGCGCATTGGGCAGATCTACAATGCACTCTACCTGGCATCGCCTGATAATCTGAAGCGCCGGCGCGCCGTGAATGCGCTGAAGGAGGGGGCCCGCCGCGGCAATTATTACTGCTACTGCGAGTTGACGGTCATTTTTACGGCCGAACGGCAGGCGGGTAACTTCGCCAAGGCCTGGGATCTGTTCTTTGCGCGGCGTCAGGTCGCACCGGTGAAGGAGCTGGAAACTGATCCGGCCCGGTTTGGCGCCGCATGTGCACGCTACATCCTGCAGGCGCTGGAGCTTAGACTGCATCCGGCGCATCGCACGGAACTCGTGCCGCAGGCAAACAGTATCACGACCGCCTTGCTGGCGCAGCTTGATGCCGCCCGCGGCAATCCGTCTGCCAGGCGGCTTATCGCCACGGCGCTGCGCTGGGTCTATGAGGTTTTGCAAACCGCGCCGGCGAGCATGCGTGTGGCGGCCAGGCCGCCCGCCCTCACGCTGTTGCCCGGCTGGGTCTGCGAGCCCGCGATCGCGATTGCCTGACACGGAGCCGGCTTCACGCGCTCTTGCGCCACCTGCTGTGCCGTCCGATCTCTCCGGATCCGACACCGTGCGCGCGAGAGATATTCATGACTGATCCGCAGGACGTTCTGGGCACGGCTGCTGCTTGGCTGGACGCAGGCGAACAGGTTGCGCTCGCGACCGTTGTCAGAACCTGGGGCAGCTCGCCGTGCCCGGTTGGCAGCCAAATGGCCGTGACATCGCGTGGCCGAATATCCGGCTCGGTCAGCGGTGGCTGCATTGAAGGTGCCGTTGCCGAAGCGGCTCTGGCGGCCATCGAGTCTGGATCGCCGAGGCACTTGTCATTCGGCGTCACAAACGAGCGTGCCTGGGAGGTGGGCCTGGCCTGCGGCGGCCAGGTGGACGTGTTTGTCGAACCGGTTGCGGCAAGGCGCTTGTGACACCGGACGTTTTGCGCGCGCTGCTGGCGGCAAAGCGGGCGGCGCGGCCCGTGGTTTTGGCCACGCGGCTGGCGGACGGGCACCAATTGCTGCTTCCGGACGATCCTGCGCCTGCTAGCCTGCAGGAGGCGGCCGGGCAGGCTCTTGAGCGAGATGAAAACCGCCTCGCCCAGGTGGCTGACGAAGCCTGGTTTCTGCATGTGCATGCGCCGCCGTTTCGCCTTGTGGTGGTGGGCGCGGTGCATATCGCCCAGGCCCTGGCACCGCTGGCAAGGTCACTCTTCTATGACGTAACGGTGGTTGATCCACGCCGGGCTTTTGCGAGCGAAGACAGGTTTCCCGGATTCGCGCTCTCGCACCTGTGGCCCGACGAAGGGCTCGATGGACTTGGTCTCGATAGGCGCACCGCGGTCGTGACCCTCACGCACGACCCCAAGCTCGATGATCCGGCGCTCGACCGCGCCTTGCGCAGCGACGCTTTCTTCGTCGGCGCGCTCGGTTCACGCAAGTCGCATGCGGCGCGACTTCTCCGCCTAGCAGATCGCGGGCATGCGCCGGACGCTCTGGCGCGCATCCGCGGCCCGGTGGGGCTGGCGCTCGGGGCGGTCACGGCGCAGGAGATCGCACTCAGCATTCTTGCCGAGATCGTCGCGGCGCGGCGCGGAGCGGCGCTGGGTCAGCGTTGAGCGGCCCGCCGGTGCCCGGCATAGCCTGCCTGATCCTCGCCGCAGGCCGATCGAGCCGGATGGCGCCCTTCAACAAGCTGCTGCTCCGCGACGGGGCCGGCCGCACAATGATCGGCCGCGTTGTCCAGGCGGTGCTGGAAAGCCGGGCATCCGATATCGTGCTCGTCACCGGCCATCAGGCGGCTGCGGTGGAGGCGGCGGCACGTCACGTGGCGGGCACGGACGGCCGCCTTCGGGTCGTTCATGCCCCCGCCTTTGCGGAAGGACTTTCTGCAAGTCTGAAATCCGGCATGGGCGCCTTGGCTGAAGCGTTGGCCGCTTTGGTATGCCTGGGCGATATGCCCCTGGTTACGGGCGCCATGCTCGATCGGCTGATCGGCGCGTTTGAATCCGGCGGCCAAAAGACCATCGTCGTGCCAACCTGCCGAGGCATGCGCGGCAACCCGGTGTTGTGGGACAGAAAATTCTTCCCCGCCTTCGCCGCAATTTCGGGCGACCGTGGCGCGCGCGACCTGCTGGCACGCAGCATGGCGGAGGTCGCCGAGGTGGAGTTGGGCGACACCGCAATTCTCAAGGATTTCGACACGCCGGAGGTCGCGGGCTCCGATTGGGCTCACACGTAATTCTGGTGCGGCGTGTCAAGGACTGGCGCTGGCAGTTTTAGGCCACCATCATCGGCGCATGCCGCGCCCTGTTGAAGTCGGTGCTGCCGAAGACGGCACGCTGACCTACCTCATCGATTTCGCGCCTTCCGAACTCCCGGCGGTGCGCGCCGGCGATATCGTACGCGCCTGGGACCTGGCACGCGAGGCCGCCCATCGGGCCGCTTCGGGTGCCGGCCGCGCCTTTCGTTTCCGCCGCGCGGACGGCGGATGGACGGATTTGGCGCTTCGGGATCGCGACGCGATGTGCTGGGCCGGCGCGGTCGATCGCACTCTGGGCATGGAAACCAGCTACGGACTCGCTGTCTGCCTGCGGCTGCTGGCCCTGATCGATCTGCTGGCGCGTGCCTCATGGGCCCATGTCGTGGTCGATCTGTCCCGCGAGGCGGAACTGCATCCGGCTTTGCTCAGACTTGCAGCGGAGTCGCGACTGACCGATGAGGCTGGTTTCGACGAGCACGGGTTCAAGCAAACCCTGCGCATCCATCCTGCCCTCAGTTTGCAAAGCGGAGCGCCGCGCCAATGACCCCAATCTGCCTCAGAACGCATGCGGCATGCACGCTGCGTATCGCCTCGGCGTTCGCCCTGCTGTCGGTCGCCGGCTGCGGCTTTCCGCCGCCGCAATCCGGTGCCGAACGGGCCGCCAGCACCGACTGCCGCGACGACGCGAACCGCATATACAACGCGCAAAACCGGTATCTGCTCTCCGAGCGCGAAAGCCCCGATACACCTTTCTCCGGCTCCACGCCGCCTCCTTTGCCCTCCGACGGGCTTTCCGAGCGGTATGGCTACGATGAGATGGTGAGCGACTGCCTCAAGCGCAGCAATGCCGTGCCTGCCGGCGGCCCCGCAAACTAAAACCTGAAGGGATACCATTCATGAGCCGAATCATCCGCACCGAAGCCAGCGCCATCCTGTCGAAGGCCGTTGAGTATCACGGTTTCGTCTACACCCAGGGTATGGTCAGCCGCGACTCGTCGCTCGACATCACCGGCCAGGTGCGCGACGTGCTGGCCCAGATCGACGAGGTGCTGGAACTCCATGGCACGGACAATACCCGTATCCTGCAGGCGCAGATCTGGCTGAAACACATTTCCGACCGTGCCGCCCTAAACGCGGTGTGGTCGGCGTGGCTGCCGGAAGGCCAGGCCCCGGCCCGCGCGGTGGTTCAGGCGGACCTCGCCGATCCAAATTGGCTGGTCGAGATCATGATAACGACCTGCAAATAATCCTGTTCAAGACGAGTGTGACCGCGTGTTACCTGGAAGCCACGACCCCTAAAAAAAGACACATCACATTGTCACACAGTTACGAGTCTGTATCAGAACGTATTTTTAGGACTTAATGCTTAAAATGAGGGGCTGCACACAGGGTGTATTCGGTTAATCAGGCCATTTGTCGCCGAGGCGTGATCTAAACGGTTGCCAGGGTTGCACACGCGTTGTTACCGAGTTTGTCAGCTTGGTGACGAACGGGAGTGCGTATATCCGTGGGCGACAGGAAAGTTAGCGTCTATAGCGCCTGCCTTGCTGCAACAGTGGTGCTGACGACAGGGCAGGCTTTTGCACACGGGGGAAAACCCCACCATCACGTGGGCCCCGGCGCTCTCTCCAGCCGGGGGCATCACCACCACCACACGGGTTACACCAGGGTGTCCTACCGGCACCATTCGCATATGGGCCACCAATACGCCTACGGCGCCCATGTGATCCAATGCGTGGCCTTCGCGAAGCAGGACGCCGGGATCATGATCTCCGGCAATGCCCGCGACTGGTGGGAGCGCGCTGCCGGGATTTACGAGCGCGGCACCCAGCCTGAAGCCGGCAGCGTGCTGAGCTTCCGGTCGATCGGCAGAATGCCCCTCGGCCATGTGGCCGTCGTATCCGGGATGATCGATTCCAGAACAATCGTGATCGACCAGTCGCACTGGAACAGCCGCGGCATCACCCGCGACATGCAGGTGAAGGATGTTTCGGAGAACAACGACTGGTCGGCCGTGCGCGTGCAATTGAGGCGCGGCGGCGATTTTGGCAGTATCTATCCAACCCACGGCTTCATCTATCCGCGTCCGGACAGGGGCCTGGTTGAGGCCAGCTCGGCACCAAGGGCGGCCGCGCCCGCGGTTCAGCAGGTGGCAGCCCGACGCACGCCGGTCATGGAAGTGGCGGAGGTGCCAGAGACGGGCAAGGCACTCGACTTGCGGGTGTCGGGCATAATTTTCGATGCGCCAAACCGCGCCTGGCGCTGACCAGCGACCGACGCACGGGGGGCGCAACCCCACGCGCGACGGCCGTAGGGTGGGCTTAGCCCACCACATCCTGGCTGGCCCGCCTAGTAGGACGTGACCCTGCGTCCGAAAATGGCGTGGTAGAGCACCAGCACCACAACAGCGCCGACGACGGCGACCAGGATACTATAAATATTGAACCCGGTCACCGGCATTGCACCGAAAGTGGTAAACAGCCAGCCGCCGACCATGGCGCCGACGATGCCGAGAACGATATCCAGCAGCGCGCCGGAGCCGCTGTGATTAACGATCTTGCTCGCAATGAATCCGGCAATCAGCCCGAGCACAAGCCAGGCAAGAATGGACATGAAACAAACCCCTTTAACGTGACGACCTGCCAGCAACGGCGAATCGTCGAACCGGTTGCGTAAGCGCGCCGGAACATTCAGGCGTCTGCGGCGTCGTTGTGGCGTGCAGTTTAAGCGACCTGCGGATGGTGCCTGTGTCTGACCGATTGAACCCGCAGGCGCAGAAAATCGTGCCGCCGGAGTTGCCTGGTGTGAATAGCCTTCTGACGCTCACCGTCAGCGTCGTGGCCGTCGCTGCCCTCTATTGCGCGCGCGAAGTGCTCATCCCTGTCACGCTCGCCGGCATTCTCAGCTTTCTGCTGGCCCCGCTGGTCAGCCTGCTGCGGCGCCTGCATATGCCGCGCGTGCCGGCGGTGCTGCTTGCAATCGTCACCGCTTTGGCCCTCATCCTGTCGCTTGGCGTGGTGATCGAGCAGCAGATCGCCGACCTCGCACCCGATCTGCCGCAATACGAAGCCACGATCGATGCAAAAGTGCAGATGCTGAGGCGCACCACGCTCGGCCGCCTGGAAACGCTGATGACCGAGATGGGCGGCCAATTTGGCGGCGCCCCTGCCGCTCCGGCCGCCGGCGCGCCCCGCGGCCGGCATGCGCCGCCCGCCGGAACCACCCAGAACCCGATGACGGTTCAAGTGCAGACGCCGCCGCCCACAGCACTCGATCTCGTGCAGACCGTGCTCGGCCAAATTCTCTCGCCGCTGGGCACGCTGTTGCTGGTGCTGATCGTGGCCGTATTCGTGCTGCTGCAGAAAGAGGATTTGCGCGACAGGCTGATCCGCCTGTTCGGCTCGAACGATCTGCATCGCACCACGCTCGCCATGAACGATGCCGGCCGGCGGCTCTCCAAATATTTTCTGACCCAGCTGGCCATCAACGCCGCGTTTGGCGTGATCATTGCCATTGGCCTTTTCCTGATCGGCGTGCCCAGCCCGGTTCTCTGGGGACTTGTTGGCATGCTCGCCCGCTTCGTGCCCTATGCCGGGGTTTTTATAGCTGGCGCCACCCCGCTGCTGCTGGCCGCCGGCGTCGACCCGACCTGGCACGCGTCGCTGCTGACAATCGCACTCTATATGGTTGTCGAACCCATCATGGGTCAGGTGGTGGAACCGTTCGCCTACGGCCACAGCACTGGCCTGTCCCCGGTCTCGGTTGTCATTGCGGCTATTTTCTGGACCTGGATCTGGGGGCCGATCGGCCTTCTGCTCTCCACCCCGCTCACTCTGTGCCTGGTGGTGATCGGGCGGCATGTTAAACGGCTGGAATTCCTCGATGTGCTGCTGGGCGACCGGCCGGCGCTGACCCCCGTCGAAAGTTTTTACCAGCGCATGCTCGCCGGCGATCCGGACGAAGCCGCCACCCAGGCCGAGCAGCTTCTGCGGGACCGGTCTCTTTCCGCGTATTACGATGAGGTCGCCCTCCGCAGCCTTCAATTGGCGGCGTCCGACGCGGCCCGCGGCGTGCTAACGCCGGAGCGGCAGCTCCGCATGCGCGATGCAATGACCGGCCTGCTCGACGACCTGGAGTCGCATGACGATGCGGCGCCCGGCCCAAGCCGTGCGGATGACGGCCCGGCAGCAAGCCCGCCCATGGAGGGGGATCCACCTGCGCCGCCAAATCGGCTGCCCTCAAAACTGCAGTCCTTACCACCCACGTGGCGTGGGGAGGCGCCGGTTCTGTGTGTCGGTGGCCGCTTCCCGCTGGACGACGCCGCGGCCGCGATGACGGCGCAGATACTTTCAAAATACGGCCTTCCGTCCCGCCTGGCGCAGCACGAGGCGGTGGCCCGCGCAACCCTCCCCACGTTCGACATGCAGGACGTTTCCCTGATCGTGGTGAGCTATATGGAAGCGACGGGCAGCCCCGCCCATCTGCGCAGCCTGGTCCGGCGCCTTCGCCGCAGAGCGCCGGATGCCGGACTCATCCTGGCCCTGTGGGCGGCGGACTCGCCACCTGAACCGGGCCAGGATTTGCGGCAAACCGAGGCCATCGACGAGGTCGGCACGTCCTTGCGCGAGGTCATTGCGCTCAGCGTCGAATACGCCCAGCGGGCCACCGAGGGAAATGGCCGGCCTGCCTCTCAGACGGAAAAAGTTCCGGCGTGATTGACGTAGGATGGGTCGCCCTTCGCGACCCATCAAACAGGCGCCTGGCCGGAAGCGATGGGTCGCGAAGGGCGACCCATCCTACGGCGCTCAGAACCAGTGGGCAGCCCGCAGTGCTCTTGCGTACGTCCGGCTGACGGGCGCCTCAAGACCGCCCTTCAACAGAAGTGTCGCGCGCCCATCGGTGCGCCTGCCGCTTTGCACGGCCGATCGTGCGACCCACCACGACCGGTGCGTTTGCGCACCCTCAATACCTTCCAACTCTGCCATGGCATCCGCCAGGCGCAGCAGAATGAGGTCGGACCCTTTGGAGGTGTGCAGACGCAGATAGTGATCCTCCGCTTCCACGGCCCAAAGCTCCGCGCCTCGCAGTTTCTGCGGCAGACGATCGTAGAGGCGCGCCGTCGCCCCGGGGCCAGGGGCAGCCTTCGCAGCGACCTCCGTTTCGGCAGCCATATGGGTCATCACCGGCTGCCGGCCAACCAAAATGTTCAGCGCCGTCATGAAAATGGTGACGGTCAGCACCGGGCTCAGGAATGCCGGCAACATGCGCGCATCGAAATGGCCATGGTAGAAGACCAGGCTATCCAAAACCCAGATCAGCACGGTTGTCGGCAACGCGGTGGCGACGGCCACGAACACAAACGAGCTCCAGAGCCCCCTCGGCCAACCCGATCGATCGCATGCGTCTGCGATGCTGCCGCCGATTGCTGTGCCAATCCAGATGCCCAGGGCCCAGAAACCCACACGGGTTGGAAATGGCGCTGCATCCGAGCCGAATGCGCCGCTGATCGCCAGGAAAACACCTGCCATCAGAGTTAAGGCGACGCGCCTGATCCAGGCGTGGCGCACCGTCCGCGAAGCGTGAACGGCTTGGCCGGGCAGTTCACGAAGACCCAGGCGCTGTCTGCGCATCCGGTCAAGCCCCTCTCTGATTCCCCGCGCATGGTGGCCGCCGGGCGCAACGATGCGTCCCACAAATATGGAGCACCTCCGATGCAAGAGAGCGAACGGTCATTGCAAGGTCTTTTCACGCCTGGCGCAATCCTGCGCCGGTTCCTGATCGTCGGCGGCCTCATCGCCGCAACCGTGGGCTTGCAACTCGCAGGCGGCGGTAGGCTGCCGCATGTCGTATTCCACCCGCACGCCCCCAACTTTCATCTGCTGGGGCAAGCCAGCCTCGCCATCAGGCTGCATGTCGCCAGTGCCGCGCTGGCTTTGTTGGTCGGAACCATTCTTCTGGCCGGACGCAAGGGCTCGGGCCTGCATAAATGTCTGGGCTGGGGCTGGGTGATCGCCATGGCGACGGTCGCTGCTAGTTCGTTTTTCATTCATGTGCAGGGAATGGGGCGTCTGAACCTGCTGCACCTGCTGAGCGGATGGGTGCTGTTCGCCTTGCCCTTCGCGGTGGTGGCCATCAGGCGCGGCAATGTCCGGTCGCACCGCCGCACGATGACGGGCATTTTTATCGGCGGATTGCTGGTCGCCGGCTTGTTCACCTTCGCGCCGGGGCGGCTGATGTTTCAGGTTTTCCTAGGATGACGTCAAAGGGAGCGTCCCTGGTCTCCGGTTGCTGCGCTGGTCGGCGTGGAGCGTCCTGACTATATGGGCAGAGCAGGGCCCCCGGTTCGGCGCAAATCTCAGGAATAGGGAAAATCTCATGGAGGATGTCGTCATCGTCTCTGCCGCCCGCACCCCGGTCGGCAGTTTTAACGGAGCCTTCGCGACAGTTCCCGCTCACGAACTCGGCATGGTCGCCCTGCGGGCCGGCATCGAGCGGGCAAAGCTGGAAGCCGGTCAGGTCGATGAGGTGATCCTGGGCCAGGTGCTCAGCGCCGGCCAGGGGCAGAACCCGGCGCGGCAGGCGGCTCGCGGCGCAGGCCTGCCCGATGAAAAGACAGCCTTCGGCATCAACCAGCTTTGCGGCTCCGGCCTCCGCGCGGTGGCTCTCGCGGCACAGCAGATCCGCACCGGCGAAAGTGCCATCGTTGCCGCCGGCGGCATGGAGAGCATGAGCCAGTCGCAGCACGCCGCCTATATGCGCGCCGGCACCAAGATGGGCTCGCTCGAATTCGTCGATACCATGCTGAAGGATGGGCTGTGGGACGCTTTCCACGGCTACCACATGGGCACCACGGCGGAGAACGTCGCCGAGAAATACCAGATCACCCGCGAGATGCAGGACGTGTTCGCCGTCGCCTCGCAAAACAAGGCCTCGGCCGCCTCCAGATCCGGCAGGTTCCGCGACGAGATCGCGCCGGTCACGGTCAAGGGGCGCAAGGGCGATGTTGTGGTCGACACCGACGAATATATCCGACACGAGTCCGATCTGGCCGCGATGCAAAAGCTGCGGCCTGCCTTCAGCAAGACAGGCACGGTCACGGCCGGCAATGCCAGCGGCATCAACGATGGCGCGGCCGTGGTTCTCGTCATGAGCGCCGAGGAAGCCAGGCGTCGCGGCCTCACCCCGCTCGCCCGCATCGCCAGTTTCGCCACCGCCGGCGTCGATCCCGCCATAATGGGCACAGGGCCGATCCCGTCTGCCCGCCTGGCGCTCAAGCGAGCCGGGTGGTCGCCCAGCGACCTCGACCTCATCGAGGCCAACGAAGCTTTTGCCGCTCAGGCCTGTGCCGTGAACAAGGATCTCGGCTGGGATCTTGAAAAGGTCAACGTGAACGGCGGCGCGATTGCGCTCGGCCATCCGATCGGGGCGTCCGGCGCCCGTGTGCTGGTCACCCTGCTGCACGAAATGCAAAAGCGCGACGCCAAGAAGGGCCTGGCGACACTCTGCATCGGCGGCGGCATGGGCGTTGCCATGTGCCTGGAAAGGTAGTGTTCAGATTTCAGGTGTCAGATTTCAGGTGTCAGACCCGTCTCTGACAACTGAAAGCTGACACCTGACAACTGTCTAAGCTTGCTTTTCGTCAGGCTTGTTGATTTCGCATCGGAAGGAGGTCAGCGTGTAGGCAGGATGGTCGCGCAGGAAGTCTGCCGCGATCGGCTGTGCGCTGATCATGCATTCCATCGTGGAGAGCGGAAACTCCGTCACCGGCCGCTTTTCGATGCATGATTTCGTGTCCTGCATCAGGCAATAGATAAGAACGAGCTGAACCACGCTGGTCTCCTTACGATCAATGGCCTTCCATCAACTATCTCCAACTCCGTTCTGGGCGTCTTCCCCGGTATTTTGAGTCACTGCATCACGAACCCGTTCGCCGAGGCAATCTTTTTGTGCGCTGCACCATAGGTCAGGTGACGAAAGTGTCGGTTTCTGGCAACGATGCAACGTGCGGTTAAGTTGCTGTGCGCAACGGTACGAAAGACATACTGATGGGTCCGCATTACGATTTACTTATCCGCGGCGGCACAACCGTCCTTCCATGGGGTGAGACCGAGGCTGCCATCGGCGTTGCGGGGGGACGAATCGTCACTGTCGAAGCCCCCACCAGTGCGACTGCAAGCCAGATTGTCGAAGCGTCAGGTTTGCATGTTTTGCCCGGCCTGATCGATCCGCATGTTCACCTGCGTGACCCCGGGGACGCAGCGGTTGAAAGCATTCCCACGGGTACGCGCGCGGCTGTCCTCGGCGGCTTTGCGACCGTATTCGATATGCCGAACACCAGCCCGGCGGTGACCGATCAGGAAACCCTGAGCTGGAAACAGGCCTATGTCGAACACGAGAGCTTTTGCGACATCGGCATTTATATCGGCGCCACGAAGCAGAACATCGGTGCCCTGGCCGGCCTCGAGCAGCAGCACGGCGTGTGCGCCATAAAAGTATTCGCCGGCAGCAGCACCGGCGACCTGCTCGTCGAAGACGACGCCAGTATTGAAGCCGTCATGCGAGCCGGGAAGCGGCGCATCGCCTTCCATTCGGAAGACGAAGTCCGGTTGCAGGAACGCCGCAGCAGTTTTATCAGCGGCGGCCCCTATGCGTTGCACATGCAATGGCGTGATGAGGAATGCGCCTTCCTCGGCACCCGCCGCATTCTCGCTTTGGCGCGCGCCACCGGCCGCCCCGCCCACATCGTGCATGTCTCGACCGAGGAAGAGTACGTCTATCTGCAAAATTTCCGCGACATCGCGACATCGGAAGTGCTGGTGAACCACCTCACTCAGATCGGCCCGGAATGCTACGAGCAGCTTGGCGGCTATGCCGTGATGAATCCGCCGATTCGCGACCGCCGACATTATGAAGCAGCCTGGCGCGCAGTGCGCGACGGATTGATCGACACGGTGGGCTCGGATCACGCGCCGCATAGCCGGGCCGCCAAGGAACGCCCCTGGCCGGATACCGCCGCCGGCCTCACCGGCGTGCAAACTGCCGTGCCGATCATGCTCGATCATGTAAATGCCGGCCGCCTCAGCCTCGGCCGCATGGTCGATCTGATGGCAGCCGGCCCCGCCCGGGTGTATGGCGCAGTGGCGAAGGGACGAATCGCCGCCGGCTTCGATGCCGATTTCACGATCGTCGACCTTCAGCACGAACGCACCATCGAGAATGACTGGATCGCCTCGCCCTGCGGCTGGACCCCCTTCGCCGGCATGCGGGTCAAAGGCTGGCCCGTGGCGACCATCGTACGCGGCCACATCGTCATGCGGGACGGTGAAGTCGTCTCCCCGCCTGTTGGGCGCAGGGTGGCTTTTCATTAAGGAAGAGCAGAAAGGAAGACTCTTCTTTTCTCAAGAAAAGAAGCAAAAGACTTTTACTTCTCCGCCACGCCCACGATCGAGGCCCCAACCTTTAAGGAATGGGCGGGGATCTTGCCGCTGGCTCCAGAAATAAAAGTCTTTTGCTTCTTTTCTTCAGAAAAGAAGAGCTTTGCCTTGCCTTCCTTAAAGTTATTTACACCAAGGCACTACGGGAGCACGCGATGACTGGCTGGACCACTGAGAAAATGCCGGAGCTTTTCGGCAAATACGTCGTCGTCACCGGTGCGAGCAGCGGGATCGGCTTCGAGGCTGCCCAGGCGTTTGCCGCCAAGGGAGCGGACGTTGTGCTGGCGGTGCGTGACCCGGCGCGCGGCGAGGCCTGCGCCGCTCGCATTCGCAGCCTGCACCGCGACGCGAAACTTAGCGTCTCCGCCCTCGACCTGGCCAGCCTCGCCTCGATCAAGGATTTCGCCGAGCGCATCTCCGACACCGCGCCGCGGATCGATATCCTGCTGAACAATGCCGGGCTAGGCCTGCAGAACACGCGCGCGACCACCATGGATGGGTTCGAGCGCCAGTTCGGCACTAACCATCTGGGCCATTTTGCCCTGACCGGCCGGCTCATAGCCGCGCTTCTGCGCGCCCCTTCGCCGCGCGTGGTCACCATCGCCAGCATAGCGCATCGCCGCGGCGCCATTGCGCTCGACGACCTGCAGACCGAACGCCCCTACAGCGGCCGGCGCGCCTATGGCCAATCCAAACTGGCCAACCTGATGTTCGCGCTGGAACTCGATCGCCGCGCACGGGCCGAAAAATCGCGGCTTGTCAGCGTCGCAGCCCATCCCGGTGTCGCGACCACCGGCTTCGTGGCCGCGACCCAGATGCCGGCCCTGGTCGCCAGGCTTGGCCTGCTCGCCATCAGCTTGTTTGGCAACGACGCGCTGCAGGGTGCCCTCCCGGGCCTGTATGCGGCCACAATGCCTGATGTTCAGGGCGGCCAGTACTGGGGACCAGACGGGTTCATGGAAGTGCGCGGTGTCCCTGCCTTGGCGAAGCTCGCCCCTCAGGCGCAAGACCGCGCCATGTGGTCAAAACTCTGGGCCGCATCCGAGTCTCTGACTGCGGTCACTTATCCGCCCCTTGCGGGCTAAAACACGAATATTTGACGCGAGCGCGGCGGGAGTCCATCAGCGTGGCAGCAGATGCATGCCCGCATACGCCTTTCTCTCACCTGACCAGGCCCTGTACATGCCGATAATCGAAGACAGGCTCGTCCCGTGTGACGGGTTGAACAACTACAACGTCTATCTCACCCGCATGGACATCCAGCTGCATGGTGGTGCCCAATTTACGTTTTCCGTGACCCACTCCATGCTTCCGGTCGCCGAATTCAACGTCAGTGTCGCCGGAACGGGGCAGGGCATGGACCGCATGGCGGTGGAGGCGCACGATGCGCTTATCGATATCCTACGCCAGCTCATTTTCCGGGCAGAGAAAGCCAGACAGACCCATCAGCGCAATGCCGCGCGCGAGCCGCTTGCACCCGATCCGGACGCATTCCTGTTTGAACGCCGCCCAACACCGATGACGGAGGAGGATGACGAGGATCCGGGATAACAGCCTCCCGCCTGTGCTCAGGACTCCGAAACCGTCTCGGCTATTTCCGGCTCTTCGTCTTTCTTGGCGGTCTTGGCGCGCAGATGCCACAGGCGCTCGTGAGAGGCCATAAGAGGCGCCACGATGGCCTCGCGGCGGTCCGGCTTCGGGGCAACGCGCAAGAGTACGAGTTCGAGCGTCTGAAGCAAGTCGGCGGCGACCTGTAGTTCGCCTTCATCGCAAGCGTGATCGAAGGCCGTCTGTATTTTGTCGCTCAAACGGCGACTGTAGCGTTC
>Ga0116226_10001013_pt1 | contig 24499 bp, 20 predicted proteins | sample S1TSphfallax_FD_89692 | JGI IMG/M metagenome (GOLD analysis project Ga0116226, IMG submission 89692) | Host-associated microbial communities from peat moss isolated from Minnesota, USA - S1T2_Fa - Sphagnum fallax MG | ecosystem: Host-associated > Plants > Peat moss > Unclassified | place: USA... | reverse complement strand
GGGATCAGCAGCACTCATAGTCGTAATGACATGTCGCTATCTCTCTAAAGCCAGACGCTGTCCAGAAATGAATCGGCAGGTTTTTTCTGTTTGGATCCGCACACGGCGATGCCGAGGACGACCACGTCGCCATAGCCTAAGAGTAAAAGTTTTTTGGTTCTTTTTTTCAAAAAAGAACACTTCTTCTTTTTCGCCCTTCGGTTGCCACGAAAGACGGTGGGCTGAAGAGCACCCTACGGTCCCGCCGCACGGGCGCGGCGCGGTTTGAAACCTTCGGCAAAGAGTAACTTTCGTATACGTCAGTTGATTGCCTCTAGCGTGAGGCAGGTCGGCCGATATAATTGCGGCCTATCTGGATTCGCCGCCCGCATCAGCGGGCGGTGCGTCTGCAAACTTGCCTAAGGACCCTACTAACCTTATGAAAAACATAGATTTTCGGACGCTGAATTTGCGCGCGGCTTGCCTGCTGAGCGCTGCGATCATGGCATCGGCAGGGCTGCCGGCCAGGGCTTCGGCCAGTGGCTCGGTGGCGGTTGCGAGCGATGCGCTGCTGCCCCATCCCGGCGCCACGCGCACCGGCCGGACACAGCCGGGCCGGGTGATCACCATCGCGTTGACGCTGCCGTCGCGCGATCCGCAGGGTGCGGCGAACTTCGTGACGCGCGTGGGATCGCGCGGCGACAGCTTATACCATCAATACCTGACGCCCACCGAATACGCGGCCCGCTTCGGGGCGAGCGAGGCCGATTATGCTGCCTTGGTCGCGTGGGCGCGGGCGAATGGCCTGACGCCGGGCGAAGGCTTTGCCGCCCGCACGGTGCTGCCGCTGACCGGCACCGCGGCTGCGCTGGAGGCGGCGCTGGGAGTTAAATTCGAGGATTATATCAAGTCCGGCGGCGCAACATTCTACGCCGCCGACCAGACGCCCCGGCTGCCGGCCGCGCTCGCCGCCCGTGTCACCGGTGTCGTTGGACTTACGAGTTACAGCCATTTCCGCCCGCATGTGCGGAAATTGCCCCAAACGGCCCACACCTATGGCGAGGGCACCGGGCCGGGCAGCGCATTTTCAGCCGCCGATCTGCGCACCGCCTATAATATTCAGCCGCAATTCATGAAACCCCGTTCGCAGACATTGGCCGTATTTGAACAGGGTGGCTTCGACCCGGCCGACGTGACCACATATCTGGCGAAAATGAAGATTGCCGCCGTGCCGGTGACGCCGCGGGAAGTGGATCACTATACCGGCGTGATCAACGATCCGGACGTGGAACTGGAAGCGGTGCTGGATATCGACATGCAGCTCGCGGTCAATCCACTGGCCGGCCGGATCGTGGTGTATGAAGACGGCACCGATAGTTTTCAGGTGGCGCTGCTGGACGCGCTGTCCGCCATGGCCACAGACCACAAGGCGAAAACGATCAGCATTTCCTATGGCGAGGATGAGGCGCTGCAGGGGAGTGCGGCGATAACCGCGGAAAATACGGTGCTGACGCAGTTGGCGGCGCAAGGCCAGGCGGTGTTCGTGAGTGCCGGCGACAGCGGCGCCTATGGCGATGAACCGCCGGCGCTGAACGTTGCCGATCCGGCGTCGCAACCGCTGGTGACCGCGGTGGGCGGCACCACGCTGTTCACTGGTGTCAAAGGGAGCTATTTCGGCGAGGAAACCTGGAATGATATCGGCCTTGGCGCCGGCGCCACCGGCGGCGGTGTCAGCTCGGTATGGGCGATCCCGAGCTACCAGCTTTCGTATGGCTCTTCGGTGGCGGCGCAGAACGGGGGCTCGTCTAGCTATCGCAACGTGCCGGACGTGGCATCCGTCGCCGATCCGCTGACCGGCGTTGCGATCTATTCCGCCATCAATGGCGGCTGGGTGACGGTGGGCGGCACCAGCGTCAGCGCGCCGCTATGGGCCGGCCTGTATAGCCTGGCGAATGCGGCGTCCGAAGGGCTCGGCTTTGGTTCGCTCGGATTTGCCAATACGAACATCTATTCGCTCGGTGGCGGTCTGGATTATTTCTACCCGGATTTCCATGACATTCTCGATGGGTCCAACGGCGCGCCCAATCTTTATGGCACCCCCGGTTTCAATGCAGGCTATTTCTATGACAATACGACGGGTTGGGGATCGTTCGACGGCAACGATCTGACGATCGATCTTGCCTTGTTCGGCATCGACACCAGCTTCAATCCACCCCCCTTGCCAAGCGTTCCGGCAGCGACGGCAACGGCGGACAGCATCACGTTGGCCTGGAAACCGGCGAAGGGCGACACGGGATTCTTGGTATATGTCGACGTTGACAATGCGACCAATACAGAATTGCCGCCGAAGCTGGTCAAGACCGGCACTGTTACGATTACCGGGCTGACGCATTCGACGTACTACAAGATACAGGTGGCACCGTTGTCGGCCGGGGGCATCAACCACCAGGCACCGTTTATTTACGTCACCACGAAAGAGTAGTCAGGAAAAAAGGAAGTGTTCTTTTTTTAAAAAAAGAACCAAAAAACTTTTGCTCGTTTGGTTCCGCGCCCGGCGACACAGAATCACGTCAGATGACAACAGCGTAACAGCAAAAGTTTTTTGCTTCTTTTCTTCAAAAAAGAAGACTTCCTTTTTCTTTCAGGGCGAAATTTCGAATACTACCCCGGCCCCGGCGGCCCCGCCGCTGCCGGTGCTACCGTAGAGTTTGTTCCCCGCGTGCACCAGGCAGCACGGCACCGCGCCATCGTCGCCGCCGGCGAAGGCATGAATCACCTGCTCGTCGCCCGCACGCGTGACCGAGAACACCGTGCCGTTGCCGGCGGTGCCACCGCTCGAGGTGGTGCCGTAGAACAGGTCGCCGACTTTGACCAAGCCGTACGGTTCCGCACCGTCATCGCCGCCGCGGAACGGGTGGAGCACCGTTTCCTTGCCGTCCCGCAGCCGAAAGACCACGCCTTGGCCGCGGGCGCCGGCGTTGGCGGCCACGCCGACCAGCGCACCATCATCGTCCACCAGGCTCACCGGGTTGCTGCCGTCGGCGTCGCCATTGAACGCATACAATACCGTCTCCTCGCCCGCCGGCGTCAGCTTGAAGACCGTGCCGCAGAACCCCGTTGTGCAGCCGGCGCCGCCGCCGGCGATCGTCGTGCCATAGAGCGTGCCGCCGACATTGATCAGGCTACGCGGCAGCCCGCCATCGGAAGCGCCTTTGAATGCGTATACAATATGCTCGACACCATGCTGCAGTTTGAACACCGCGCCGAAGCCGCCGGGGCCGCCATGCGCGGCGATGCCGTAAACGGTGCCGTCCACGTCGACCACGCCGGCGGGCGAAAATCCGCCCAGGCTTTGGCCGGCGCGGCCGGCCTGAAACGAATACACGACCTGTTCGACGCCCGTATCCGGCGCCAGACTATAGAGCGCGCCGCAGCCCTGATCCGGGTTGACGGCGCAGGTCGCGCCGCCGCCGAAATACGTGCTACCGAACAGATGGCCGCCCACCAGGGTGAGCCCGGATGTCGGCGTCAACCCGTCGGCGCCGGCGCCAAAACTATGCACCACGCTTTCGCCGCCGGACGGCTTCAGCGCGAAGACAGTGCCATTATTGTTCGGCCCGCCCAGCGCGGTTGTCCCATAAAGCGTGCCGCCGATGACAATCATTTGCGCCGGCTGGCTGCCGTCATTGCCGCCCTTGAACGCGTAGAGCACCGCCTCGCTGGCGCCGAACGCCGGGGCGCAGGTCGCCACCACCGCGACGGCGGCCAAAGCTGCAAAACATCTCATGTGAAAGCTGCCCGAACCTGATGTCCGATCGGTCCCACGGCCAGCGCGGCGGAGGAAATGACGTATGCTTGAAACAACGAAACGTGACCGCGCGCCGGCGGCGGTCCGGCAGGCGCCGTCGCAACGCCGCATGTCGACAGCCCCAAAACCTGGTTGCCCCTGAGTAGTTCAGCCAGGACCGCCGTGGACGACCGCGCGCGAACGCGGAAACGCGCCCGATTGCACCCTGGATTGTATGCTTAGACAAGCCCGCGCGAAAAAAAGCAGCGCTGGTTGCCAGGGTGGATGGGTTTTTCCCTGCCCGGACGGCGGGCCTGCGTCAGTGCGCGGCGCTGGAAATCAAGGCGACGTCCGTGGTCGCCACGCAGATAGAGCGCGGCTCGGCCAAAATGCGCACCAAGAGTGTGGCGGACGACGAGCTACCCAGCTACGCCGAGCGCTCGCCGGTCCGCCTGGTGACGGGCACGCCGGATCCATGCCCGCGGCTGATGGCGGGCAGCGCTCGCCCGGACATGCTCGCCTTCCGTCGCGTCGGCCGGACATTGGAGGCGGCGGTGCTGGAAGCTCACGCTGTCACCTCCCACGGTGACAGCGCCGGAGCCAAGCGGTCACGGCACGGCTCAATCACTGACCAGCGGGTTCAGCAACCGAGCGCATCATCCCGCTATCGCCAGCTGCCGCACCTCCGAGTCCGCAAATAATTCGGCAAGATCGTGCGCCGCGATTGGCCGTGAGAAAAAATATCCCTGACCGAAGACGCAACCCAGCCCGATCAGCTGTTCCAGGGTCTTGGCGTCTTCAATGCCCGCAGCGACGAGTCCCATGCCTAAGCTGTGCCCGAGTTCCACCATCGCGGCAAAACATGCAGCCGCACGCGCATCACCCGACAAGCCCATCGCAAGCCCCTTGAAGCTCTTGATGCCATCGAAAGGCAATTCGCAAAGATGAAACAGATTTGATGCGCCAAAGCCAAAATCGTCGAGCACGACGCGCGTTCCGACAGCCTGGAGTGACCGCATGACCTCTCTGACAACATCTATGTCTTGGTTCAGCGCCCTTTCCGTGAGCTCGACTTCCAGGCGCTCCGGGCTCAGGCTACCGCGGGCGCGCGCGCCCGACGCTGTCACCAGCGCAATGATGCCGCGGAGCTGGTCGGGCGAGGCATTTAAGCAGAATACCACGTCCTTCGGTAATGAAGCTGCATCGCGCGATACTTTTTCCAACAAGGCATTGGTAACCACACCGGTGAGGCCGAGTGACTCCGCCATCGGTATGAATATGTTGGGTTCGATGATGCCATGTGTACGGTGCTGCCAGCGTGCCAGAACTTCGAGCTTGACGATTTTTCCACTCCGTAGATCGACGATCGGCTGATAATATGGCACGATCTCACCGGCCGAAAGTGCCGCGGCAAACTCGTTTTTGAGCTCGGTCGTGGCAACGCGTGTCGCTTCCAGGCCCGAATCGTAGAACCGCCAGGCGGTCTCGCGCGCCGTCTTGGCCTGCTCCAGCGCGGTCTGTGCCGCGCGGGCCAGACCATCGGTGTTGGCGGCATGTTCCGGTGCGATTGCGATACCACATACGATTACGATTTCAAACAGATGACCGGCGGCGGGAAATGGTTTCGACAAGCAACTCGTCACCAGCCGGGCGAGAGGCTCGACGTCGTCTCTTTGCGAATTTGTCGTCAGGATTGCAAAAGTGTCGCCATCCAGCCGGGAGATATGTTCTGGATCGCAACCGGCTGTGGTTCGCAGCCGGTGCGCGGCCGCTTTGAGCACCTCGTCGGCCACACTATCCCCTTGGGCGGCTCGGAAGGCACCGAAATCCCTGAGGTGGGCCAATATAAGCGCCATGCCCTCGCCGACGAAGAAACGCCGGGCCGTGGCTTCGTTCAGCAGACGCCGACTGACCAGCCCTGTCAGCGGGTCGTGCCGTCCACCGCGGATCGCCTGCACCTGCGTCTCCTGCGTGGCCAAGGTTCTGTTGTTGGACCGTATTAGATCTAGCCATGAGGTCGCCATGTTGTATCTCCTTTGTGAGATCGCGTGTTGCGAATGTGTTTGCGGTGGATCACCTTGGGTGAGCGTGGCGGTCCGTTATATATTCGTTACGTATGAGTGGGCGAGCCGGCTTTATGATACGGACTGATCAGCGTGTCTCGCGACCGGCCGGCCGCGGCTTGCAGTCCCGCTTGTGGAAAAAGCTTCGGCACATTTCCATCTGTCAGCCACGCGACAACCTGGTCGGGCGGCACGGGTCGGCTGAAATAATATCCTTGGCCCTCGTTACATCCGCGTGCGCGCAGAACCGCCAGTTCTTCCTGCGTTTCCACGCCCTCCGCGACGACCCAGAGGTCGAGATTCTGCGCCATGGCGATCACGGCGTTGACGATATGCATACCGCCGCCGCCCGTCGTGATTTGCCTTACAAAGGACTGGTCGATCTTAAGGGTGTCAATTCGAAATTTCTGCAAATAGCTCAAACTCGAGTAGCCGGTTCCGAAATCGTCGATCGCAACCCGAACACCCTTGGCTTGGAGCGCCTTAAGCGTTAAGGAAGCTGCGTCGGCCTGTTTCATGAGGACACTTTCGGTAAGTTCAACCTCGAGCATTTCGGGGTTCAATCCGGTTTCCGTAAGGATGGCGAAAATATCGTTCAGAAAACCCGGTCTGCCGAATTCCATCGAAGAGACGTTTACCGCCATCGTGCCCATTGCAAGCCCGGCGTCCGCCCACGCCTTGGCCTGCATGCATGCTTCCCGCATGACCCATTTCCCGATTGAGACGATCAGGCCACAATCCTCTGCGATCGGTACAAAATCGGCAGGAGAGACCAACCCTCGGGTCGGGTGGGACCAGCGTATCAGCGCTTCCGTTCCGCTGATCAATCCGGTGCAAAGATTGATTTTCGGCTGATAATGCAGCGTGAATTCCTGCCGCTCGAGCGCATATCGCAGGTTCTGCTCGATGGATTGCCTTTTCATAGCGCGATCGGCCATGGCGGGTGCAAAAAACTGATAGCTGTCGCGCGCATTCTCCTTCGCCTGATACATCGCGGTATCAGCATTCTTGATCAGCGTTTCGGCATTGGTGCCGTCGTCTGGATAGACGCTGATGCCGATGCTTGCCGTGATGTGAAGATCCTGTTGCTCGATAGGATGCGCCGCCGCAAGCGCAAGCAAGACGCGCCGCGCGACGATCGCCGCGTCCTCCGGCGCGGAAATATCGTATAGCAGCACGATGAACTCGTCGCCGCCCTCGCGGCTTACCGTATCGATCGTTCGAACGCATCGGTCAAGACGCCCAGATATTGATCGAAGCAGCTTGTCGCCGACGGAGTGGCCGAGCGAATCGTTGACGTGCTTGAAGCCATCAAGATCGAGATACAACAGCGCGGCCGATGTTTTTTGGCGCTTTGCGAAGACGACGGCCTGCTCGACCCGATCGATCAGAAGCATACGATTAGGCAGGCCGGTCAGGAAGTCGTGCTCGGCGGCGTAGGCCATGGAGGATGCCATCTTGCGGGCTTCGGTGACGTCGCGGAACGCAACGACAGACCCGATGCTCTTGCCCTCGCTGCGGCGGCTAGGGGAAGCGGAGCCCTCGATTGCCGTTTCGGTTCCGTCGCGGTTTAACAACGTACAGCCCGACGGAAAATGTGTTGTGTGGTCTTGGGCTACGCTGAGCTTGATCGGGCTCATCGGGCCGCCGGGCATGTTGCGGGTTACGACGCGCAGCACGTCGGCCATTGGCAGGCCGATTGCGGTCTCTCTCGGCCATCCGGTTATTCTCTCGGCAGCAAGATTGAGCAGGGTTATGTTCCCAAGAACATCCGTGCAGGCCACCGCGTCACTGATGCAGTTGATAGTGATCTCAGCCTGCTCTTTCTCCTCGATGAGAGCGTTTTCCATGATTGTGCGTTTGATCGCATATCGAATCGCCCGCAGCAGACCTTGCGCCTCGATCTGGCCCTTTATAAGGTAGTCCTGCGCGCCCTCCTGCAACGCCTCGATGGCGACCTGCTCGTCGTCCAGTCCGGTGAGCACAACCAGCGGCATGCGGGGCGCGAAGGCGCGGGCGCGCCTTAGCGCCCCCAGTCCTTGTTCGTCCGGTAGGCCGAGATCGAGCACAACAGCATCCACACAATGTTCCGCAAGACATGCCTCGGCCGCCCGCATCGATACGACATGCAGCAATTCGATGGTTTGGACCTGGCGTTCCTTCAGCATCTCCTGCAGCAGACGCGCGTCACCTCGATTGTCTTCAATGAGCAGAACGAGCGGAACGGGCATTGGCATCATGCTTCCGCACAGTTACGCAACAATGTTGCGGTTTGCATCCATAAACCGTATATCTGAACGACGACTTCAGAGAATCTTTGAAACTCGAGTGGCTTGCTTATGTAGCAGTTTGCATGGAGCTGATAGCTTTTCACGATGTCCGCCTCTGCGTCCGATGTAGTAAGGACGACAGTTGGAATTGTCTTGAGATTGGGATCCTCCTTAATAATCGCGAGTACTTCGCGCCCATCCTTGCGCGGCAGGTTCAGGTCCAGCAGGATAAAGTCCGGGCGCGGCGCACCGACATCGATCCCCTCGCGACGCAAGAAGCGCATGGCATCAACACCATCCTCCGCAACATGCAGGTCTACCGCAAATCCTGATTCTCGAAACGCTTCTCGTGTCAACCTGATGTCGCCGGGATTATCCTCGATCAGAAGAACGATTACCGGCATGGCACATCCCCTGTCTGGGTTGAAATCCTCTTGTCGCTGTCGGTCAACGTGAACTGGAACAGCGAGCCCTCGCCGGGCTCCGAGGTAACCCATATCCTGCCGCCATGTTGTTCAATGATCTTCTTGCACACAGCCAGGCCGATTCCGGTACCGGAAAATTCGTCGCGCTGGTGCAGACGCTGGAACATTCCGAATATTTTCTCGAAATACTGCGGCTCAATGCCAAGACCGTTGTCCTTCACCGAGATGATCCATCCGCCTGTTGCGTCGCGTGCGGCCGAGATATGCACCCGCGGCGCGCCGTGCGTCTGATATTTGATCGCATTCGCAATGAGGTTCTGGAACACTTGCACCAATTGCATCTCGTCGGCGAATACCATGGGCATTGGGCCGTGCGTAACATGCGCGCTGGCCTCCACGATGGCTTTACGAAGGTTGCGGAGCGCATGGGCCAGTGCATCCTGGCTCGACGTTTCGCGAAGCCGCCGTTCGTCGGACGCGACACGCGAGTAGGTCAGCAGATCCTTGATCAATTGCTGCTTGCGAGGTGCGCCGTCCACCGCGAAGGCCATGAATTCGTCGGCATCGCTGTCCAGTTTGCCTTTGTAGCGACGCGACAGAAGCTCGGTATAGCTTGTTACCATCCGCAGCGGCTCCTGCAGATCATGTGACGCGATATAGGCGAATTGGCCAAGTTCCTCGTTGGATCGGTTTAATTCCTCGACCTTGCGAAGCAGATATGCATCGGCGTTCTTACGTTTGGTGATATCTCGGATTGCCGCGGTCACCAAAATCCCATGCTCGCCGGCCAGCGGGCTCAGCATGATTTCGATGGGGAACTCGCTGCCGTCCCGCCGCTTCGCGATGAGCTCTATACCCGAGCCGATTTGCTGCTCGACCAGCTCCTGCGCGGACCGCATGCCATCGGCCACCAGTCGTTCCGCGAAACCCACCGGAATAATACTCGTCACATCCCGGCCGATCGCTTCCTCCCGCTTATATCCGAAAGCGTTCTCCGCCTGCAGGTTCATCAGCACAATCAGGCCGGCCTGATCGACAACAACCATGGCGTCCGGCGCTGCTTCCAGCAGACCGCGATACCGGGCTTCCATCTGCACCAGATGGGCGTCGGCGGCCTTGCGCACGCTGATGTCGCGGATTGCGGCGGTGACAAGAATGCCTTCCGGTCCTTCGAGCGGGCTCAGCATGATTTCGATTGGGAATTCGCTGCCGTCCCTGCGTCGCCCGGTCAGTTCGATGCCTGCGCCGAACTGCTGCGTCGCCGCATCCGCTGGGGTTCGCATGCCGTCGGAGATCAACCGCTCCGCGAAGCCTCCGGGAATTATGCGCGTCACCTTCTCGCCGAGCAGTTCATCGCGCCGGAAGCCGAAGCGTTTCTCGGCTTGCACGTTCAGGATGACGATTTCACCAGCTTGGTTGACGACCACTATTGCGTCCGGCGTGGCTTCAAACAGCCCGCGATACCGGGCCTCCATCTGCACCAGATGGGTTGCCTCGGCAGTGGACGAGCCCGGGTCGTGATGCACTGCCGGCGGCGCCAACGAGCCGGGGCCACGTGGTGCGTCTAACATGACGTCGATTCGATCTGATTAATATCCCGGCACCGGCTGATGAGGACACGATGCGGGCTCGCTGTCTTGCGCAGAGCGAAACGGGCGCGATACATATGATCTGCGTCGGCCTGGGGCATGAAGCTCCTCTGAACGATGTCCTTCATACTTTGCCCTCAAACACTTATGTATGGCCTAGACCGCGTTAGGACTGACCTGGCATCATGCCGTGCAGCCGTGGTGGAATCGCGTGGTCTGTTCACGTATCGCGCCTGACCTGCGGTCTCCGCACCGGGGTTACGAGAAAGCAACGAGAAACGCGATAGAAGCCGATTGTCCACGTAACGGAACAGCGATGAGCCGTTACGCGGCGCAGAGAGCGCGACGAGCTCCGTCACCGTTAAGTCTATAATTTGAGATTACTTGGTGTCTTTTGTTACCTTCTGGGTGAATATCACGTGTTTGGGATACGTGCAATCGTTATTTCGACTAGCTTTGAAGTTCAGGCCTACGCGAATGTGCAATATATGCCTATTCAGACTGAACAGGTTACGATTGGACTGGTGGAGATCGTTGACCAACCATCAGGGCCTGGCACGGTCGCCCGAAATCGGTATCAATGGGACGGCGCGCCGGTCCCTTGCCGCGCTTGGGTGGGCCGCGCGCTCAGGTCCACATAGAGATTTCCAAGCGCCTCATCCGCCAGCGCGCGTGTCACTTCAGGGGCGATGGCGAAGCAATCACATATCTGGCGAATCTGCTCGCAGAGAAAATGCGGCTGAAAATAGGCGAGCTCGTAATCCGCCGACTGCAGCCGTTGCACGATGTACTCGATGACATCACCGCTGATGGAAAGGCCAGATCGCGCCGCGGCGGCGGCGAATATCGTCCGAAAGTCGTCCTCGGCGGGCGCCGAGAATTCGATCTTATAAGGAATCCGACGCAGAAAGGCTGGATCCATAAGGTCTGCGGGCTTGAGGTTGGTGGAAAACACGACGAGCGCGTCGAAAGGAATGAGAAAGCTCATGCCGGTATCCATGGTCAGGTAGTCTATGCGACTCTCCAACGGCAGTATCCAGCGATTCAGCAATTCGGTTGGGTTCACGCGCTGGCGGCCGAAATCGTCGATGAGGAAGATGCCATTCATCGCTTTCACGTGCAGTGGCGCATCGTAGGTTTTAGTATTGATATCGAATTTAAGATCGAGCATTGCGAGCGTGAGCTCTCCGCCGGCCATCACAAAGGGCCGCCGACAGGCAACCCAGCGCAAATCAAATGTATCAAGCTGAACGCCGCCGCCAAACGATAGGACCTGCCGCGTGGCGTCGTCGGTATACGGCCTGTGCAACCGACCGTCGTACATCTTGATGATTTGGCCGTTCACTTCGATGGCATAGGGGATGTAGATGACGTCCCGGAACAGGTCGGCGATGCGCGTGCCAATGCTCGTCTTGCCGTTGCCCGGTGGGCCATAGAGTAGAATGGTGCGTCCGGCGCGCAGTGCGGGCATCAACTTGCGCACATAGGCCTGCGGCAAGATCATTCCGCCCAGGCCTTGCCGTAACGTTTCTTCGTTGACGCGCTCGTTCGAAATGGGCTGCCGGCCTACCTGCGCCTTGAAGTCTTCCAGCGAGACCGGGGCGGGCCCCAAATAAAGCGATTGTGCCAGCGCGTCACCGGCCGCAACGCGGCCCTGTTCGGTGAGCGCGAAACGCATGTAACGGACCACGCCTTGCTGCAACGACCCAATTGCATGCACGAGCCGCTGGGTTGTTGCTTCATCGATCAGTTCCTGCAAGACGATCAACGGCAGCATCATCCGGGCGCTCAGGTCCGGCAAGGTTTCGCACGATTCAACGCGCATGAATTTCAGCAGGAGGTTCAGCAGGCTTCCGCGGCTGATACCGGTTTGTTCGACGTTCAGCGGCGTCGCGGGTGTTTCTCCCAGCACCGCGGCCAGTTGCCGGGGCGACATAAGCCCCAGCGCCGTGATGCTCTCGCCGATCCGCCCGCCCTCGCGCCGCTGGCGCGCCAGCGATGTTTCCAGCCCATCGGCGGTGACCAGCCCGCGCATAAGAAGAATATCGCCGAGGCGCATACGCGTGCTGGGTATCGCCTGGATGGTCATGGCGTATCTATCCGCCTATGTTATATGCTGGTAAGCGGGCAACTGGGTGAGCAGAAAATCCATAGCTAAAATCACGATTTCGGCTGAATCGGACTTAGCCGGATGGCAACGCGGAGGCTCATGACTGTGCACATATTTCGCAGCAGACGCCATGTGTCGGAAAACACCAACGCGATTCGCCACACGTGCGAGGTTTCAGGTCGCTTGCGTTCCATAGCTCCATACCAGACCGGCGCTGTCAACAACTTTTAGACAGACTGCGACTTATTTTGAGCGTGATGGTCCGGCGTGGCGTTCCGGTGAGGTGCGCGAGGCTGCCTCGACCAAACCAAGCAATGAAGCTGATTTGCTGGCCCTGGGTGCCGAGCCAATACGACATCACGCCGATATGAGCGGCCACGCGGCCGACCATCGCGGCCGGTGCGGCATGATCGAGGTCGGCCGATCGCGGAAGCGCTGGATGAATGCTGCAAGTTCAATTGCCGCGTGTCCGGGCGTGTCCGAACTGCCCCGCGCCGTCGTTCGCGGCACGTTCTACCCACAGTCGCCGCGTAACTCAGCCAGGACATTGAAAAGTCCTAGGCAAATGGTGCTGCTGGAGGGGATTGAACTCTCGACCTCTCCCTTACCAAGGGAGTGCTCTACCACTGAGCTACAGCAGCGCTATGGGGCGGTTCGTAGCCGCTGGGCGGACGCCATGCAAGGCATACGCTTAGATCGGGGGTCGCGGCTGGTCCCCCAGCATGCGGCTCAGCGCCGGCTCGATCGCGGCCGCCATCGCCGCGGCGGTGGCGGCGTCCGGATGCAGCGGGGGGTCGGGCGGCGTCAGACGCGGGTCGAGAAATTTGCTCGCGTCGACCTTACCGTCGCGGAGGAACAGCGGCGACAGATCGATGAACGTCGCGTCGCGCCCGTCGCGGTAGCGGGCCGCCAGGGCACGGTTCAGCGCCGCCGTGTTCTGGTCCACCCAGGCGTTGCGGATGCTCGGCAGCACCCCGATCAGCAGCACGCGCACGCCGTGCAGGCGCGCATGCAGGGCGGCGACGATCTTCTCCACTGCCGGCTCGGTCTCCGCCTCCGGCCACCGCAGGCGGCCGAAATTATTGGCGCCGATCAGCACCACCGCGGCTTTGGGATGAATGCCGTCGGCCTCGCCATGCTCGATCCGCCAGAGCAGATGCGCGGTGGTGTCGCCCTTGAAGCCGAGATTGACCGCGTGCCGGGCGCCGTAGAAATGCGCCCAAACCGGCGCGAAATTGCGCCAGGGCTCGGGGCCGGCGAGCTCGAAATCCTGCGTGATGCTGTCGCCGTACCACACGAGGTCCACCGGTCCGCGCCGCAGCTCGGCCGCCTTTTCCGCCAGCCGTGTCCGCCACCAGGGCAGGTCGGTGCGTGACAGCGGAACACCGGCCAATGGAGCCGCTGCGCCGAGGCACAGCAAGACAGGAAGTAGGTTCTTTTTTGAAAAAAAGAACCAAAAAACTTTTGTCTGTTTGGTTTCGCGCATCCAGAAGCTGCTTTTCTTCTCAAGCGCCGTGAGGCTCAATATAAGCTTTTTGCTTCTTTTTTTCAAAAAAAGAAGACCTTCTTCTCAAGCCAGGAAAAACCAAGCCGCACTGCCGGCGCCCGCCGCCAGGCAGTAATACGCGAACGGATCCAGCGACCAGCTATCGTGATTGCGAAAATACCGCATCAGAAACGCCGTGCTGGCCAGCGCCACCACCGCTGCCACACCGGCTGCGGCCAGGTCGATCTTCAGCGTGCCCGGCGGCACGCCGCCATGCAGCAGCTTGGGCACTTCCTTCAGGCTGGCGGCCAGAATGATCGGCGTGGCGATCAGAAACGAAAACCGCGCCGACGCCGCATGGTCGATGCCGCGCAGCAGACCGCCGACGATCGTGGCCCCGCTGCGCGAGACGCCGGGCAGTAGCGCCAGGCTCTGCCACAGGCCGATGAAGGCCGCGTCCCACACCGAAAAGCTGGCCAGCGGCCGGGCACCGGCCTCTACCGGGCGGCCGCGGAGGCGTTCGCCCAGCAGCAGCAGAAAGCCGTTGGCAACCAGGAACAAGGCCGCGATTTTCGGCGCGCCGAACAAGTTCCGCAATAGATGTTCGAGCCCAAGGCCGATCAGCCCGGCTGGCACGGTCGCGACCGCCAGCAGCAGCAGGATATAGCGGCTTTCGCGATTGCTGTGCGCATCCAGCGTGCCGAGCACGCCGCGCCCAAGCGTCCACCAGTCACGCCAGAAATACAGCAGCAGCGCCGCCGCGGTGCCGAGATGCAGCAACACCAGGAATGGCAGGAACGTGCCGCCATACAGGTCGATCGGCCACCCTAGCAGCTTGGGCAAAATCACCGCGTGGCCCAGCGAGCTGACGGGGAATAGCTCGGTCGCGCCCTGGAGCACGGCAATGATGAGCGCTTGCAGGTAGGTCATGCGGCTGCCCTTAGCAGGGTGGGCCGATTCGGCAAGGAAGCTCGGTCTTATTTTTCTAAAAAAGAAGCAAAAAACTTTTGCGCGTGTGGTGCCGCGCGTATCGATTTCCGCGATGAAATCCAGATGTGTCCCACCAATCCCTATTTGAGCTGACTGTCCTTGTTGCCCCGGCGGTTGACGCCACCCGGCACCGGACGGCGATCGAGCGCGGATTGGCAGGGCACGCAGGTGCGGGCGCCAGGAACCGCGGCGCGGCGGGCGGGGGGAATCTCGTCGCCGCATTCCAGGCAGTGCGTCTCGCCCTCACCGGTCGGCAGGCGCGCCCGCGCGGTCATCACCGCATCCCTGACCGTATCGTCGATCTGGTCCTGCACGGCGCCATCGGGCGCCCATCCATTGGCCATGACTGCACTCCGAGAACTACGAATAAAGGCATGTATTTTTTAAAAAAAGAACAAAGACCTCTTGTTCTGGTGCGGTTGAGGCGGTTGACGATGTTCGCCACCGGTTCTCTTCTTCTTACGCGCCGATAGGCTCAATATAAGGTTCTTGTGTCTTTTTCAAAAAAGAAAATTTCCTTGCTTACCCTAAAACCGCCTGCCGCGCCTTGAACGCCAACCCGGAATAATCGCTGAACACACCGTCGATGCCTGTCTTATAAAGCGCACGGAGCAGAAACCCGATATCGCCCGTCTCGCGGGGAAAATCGGGTGCAGTCGGATCGCCGATTTGCAGCGACTTCGGCAGAAAGAAATTTTCGCGGCGGGCGGTCCAGCTATGCACCGCCAGGCCCGCGTCGTGAGCGGTGGCGACGAGACCCGTCGGCACGGGTTTCGGTAGCGCTTTCAGATCAAGCACCATGTCCTGGTTCGGGCCAATCGCGTCGGCGTAAGCGCGCACGTCGCGGAGCCCGCCGGGCGTTGCCATGGCGGCGTAGGTCATATGCGGAAGATCAACGGGACCGCCCTCGTCATCCATCAATTGCACGCGCGGCGCGGAGGAGAGTTGGGCGAAGTCTTTCAGCGCACCGACTTCGAAACATTGCACGAAGACCGGCGCGGTGCGGGAGTCGAGATCGTTGATTTTGAGCAGGTGCGCTAGGCGGTGTTGCAGCGGCAAGCCGATCGAGGCGAAGTAGGTGGGGTGCTTCATTTCGGGATACGTGCCGATGATGCGGCCGGTGCGCTTGCTGCCGGCGCGGGCGATGTCGATCACTTCCTGATAGGTCAGGATCGGCGCCAGCCCGTCATATTTGGCGCTGCCGGGGCGCAATTGCGGCAAGCGCTCGCGGCAGCGCAGCGTCTTCAACTCGGCGAGCGTGAAATCCTCGGTGAACCAGCCGGTGATGCTCTGCCCGTCGATGATTTTGGTGGCGCGTCGGGCGGCGAATTCGGGATGTGCGGCGACGTTCGTGGTGCCGCCGATTTCGTTTTCGTGCCGTGCCACCAGATGCCCGTCCTTGGTCGGCACCAGATCGGGTTCGATGAAGTCCGCGCCTTCATCGATGGCGAGTTCATACGCGAGGCGGGATTCTTCGGGGCGCTCACCGCTGCAGCCGCGATGCGCGATGACGAGCGGGCGCTTGGACGCGGACGCGGCGTGCGCGGCGGTGCCGGTCATGGATAGGGTCATGGCGGCGATGGTCGCGCGTCTTGTCAGCAAAGTGGGGCTCGCCGAAGAAGAAAGGAAGTATGTTCTTTTTTGAAAAAAAGAACCAAAAAACTTTTGCTACTTGGCATACGCGGCCTATTTCGAAATTGACCGCGTACGCCAACGAACAAAAGTTTTTTGCTTCTTTTTTTCAAAAAATAAGTCTTCCTTCCTTACTCCCGATACCCCGGATTAACCCGATCCAGCTTGCGCAACAGCGCCGGCCAGACCAGCCGGTTGGCCACCACCGAAACCCCGCCGGCGCGCGAGAGCTCCACGTTCTTCTCGATCACCTCGGGCGCCGTGGGATAATCATCGTGCCCCAATATGCGCGTGCGCACCTGCATCGTGCAGGCGCGTTCGAGGAAATACATGCGCACGAACGCCTCGGCGCAGGTGGTGCCGACCGTCAACGTGCCATGGTTGCGCAGCAGCATGACGTTCTTGCTGCCGAGGTCGGCCTGTAGCCGCGGCCGCTCGTCATGGTCCAGCGCCACGCCTTCGTAATCATGATACGCGAGGTCATCGATGACCAGTTGCGCGGTCTGGTTCAGCGGCTGCAAGCCCTCGCGGCTGGTGGCGACCGCGGTGCCGTCCGGCGTGTGCACATGGATGACGCAGCCCGCGTCGTCACGCACCTCATGGATCGCCGAGTGGATGGTGAAGCCGGCCGGGTTCACGGGATACGGGCTTTCGCTGACCGGCAGCCCGTCCATGCCCACTTTCACCAGCGCGCTGGCGGTCATTTCCTCGAACATCATCCCGTACGGGTTGATCAGGAAATGGTGCTCGGGGCCCGGGATGCGCGCCGAGACATGGGTGAACACCAGGTCGTCCCACCCGTACAGCGCAATCAGCCGGTAGGTCGCCGCGAGATCGACGCGAATGGCGTGTTCCGCATCGGAAATAACCGTCGTGAGATTATGATCCATCGGGCGCTCCTCCTGTGCCGCGACTATGCACGAAACGCGGACCTTCCCCAAACGCGCAAGAAAAGAAGCAGACTAATTTTTGAAAAAAGAAGTAAAAACTTTTGCGCCTTAAGGGACTTGCTGCGGCGGCCGTGGCTCCCTTCATGGGTGCGTCATGGCATCAGCACAGACGATACTTTTGATTGGCGCGTCGCGCGGGCTCGGGTTGGGGCTCGCCGGCGAGTATCTGCACCGCGGCTGGAACGTGATCGCGACCGCGCGCGATCCGGCGAAGGCCACGGAGCTCAACGCCCTGAAGCTGCGCGTGGCGCCGTTCGACGTCACCGATCCCAAAGCGCCGGCTGCGCTGATCGCGGCCCTCGGGGAGACGAAGGTCGACGTGCTGTTTGTCGTGGCCGGCCAGTTCAGCCACAGCGGCCCGATCCATACGGTGCCCCCGGAGGTGGCTTCGCAGGAATTCCTCACCAACAGCGTCGCCCCGCCGGTGGTAGCCGAAGCGTTGCTGCCGCTGCTGACGCCGGCGGCCCCGATCGTGCTGATGACGAGCCGGCTCGGCAGCCTGGCGAACAGTCAGGGGGGCACCGAACTCTACAGCGCGAGCAAGGCGGCGCTGAACATGCTCGCCATCGGTTTCGCCAAGCGGCACCCGGATCGCCGCGTGTTGCTGATGCATCCGGGCTGGGTGCAGACCGACATGGGCGGCAAGAACGCGCCGCTGGACGTGCCCACCAGCGTCCGCGGCATGGCCGATGTGATCGCCGCCCAGGGTGGCGGCACCGGCATCGCTTATGTCGACTACGCCGGCACCCCGATTGCTTGGTGATCAGACGGTAAGCTTCGCCCGCAAATCTGCGCGCGCTGCCGCGTCTATCCCGATCGCCTGTCCCAGGTAGGCATCCAGCGAACCATAGGCGCCGTCGATGGCGCTGAACGCCGCGACCAGCAGCGGCGCGTGCGCGGACAGCAGCGTGTCCTTCACATCCGGCGGGAGGTCGAAATTCGTGGCGATTTCACGCCGCCATAGCCGGTTGGTGGCCAGGTAGTCGGCCAGCACATCGTCCCACCCCACGCCCAGCGTGGTCAGCAACAAGGCGGCGCCGAACCCGGTGCGGTCCTTGCCCGCCGAGCAATGGAACAGCAGCGGCGTCTCCCCTGCACTGAGCAGCGCGAACAGCGCGCGATATTTGTCGGCACTCTGCAGGGCGTAAGCTTGGTAGGCCTCGCGCAGCAGCTCAAACATCTCGGTGGGCGAGACGTGCCCGGCCGCCACGCCGGTGCGCACGATGTCCTTCAGGCTGGCGCCGACCGAAGGCTCGATCGGCAGTTTTTCATGCCGCGCGCCCGGCAGTTCCACCGGATTGGCGGCGCTTTCGCGCACGCCGCGCAGGTCGCATACGGTGCGTATTCCCAGCGCGGCGATGGCTGCCTGGTCCGCGTCCGAAAGCCGCACCAGCGCGGGCGCGCGGAACACCATGCCGGTGCGCACGTGGCGGCCGTCGGTCGTGGGCCAGCCGCCGATATCCCGCAGGTTCGACGCGTTTTCGAGCTTGATGGAGGTCGGCAAACCAGTCGGCATGGGGCGCATACACCACAGCGTACGCCGGGGGCCAAGAGACCACGACGTGGCACCGCGACGCCACTCGATGGCCCGATGAATTTCCGGTCTTCCGACCGGGTGGCGTCATTCGACATGAATGACAGCCCATCTTGATTTTCACCTATCCAAGCGGCACGGCAGCCGCCTACGTGATTGGGAGCCGCGGCGAAGCAATGACGGAATAGTCAAACTCTGTTGGCACTACGCAACATCCTCGCGCCGATCGCGCACCTTCACATAGGCCAGCGCCGCATGCTCGTCGCAATAGGGCTTGCCGGCGATCGCGCCGACGTCGCAGAAGCGGAAGCTGCGGGTGCCGGGCTCGCCGATCGGCCAGCAGCATGGGGTGACGCGGGCGCCTGGGCGGGGCAGGCAGACCGCGCGTAGCACCGGCATCGGCCGTTCCACCGGGCGGGGCGGTTCGGCGGGCATCGGCGTCAGTGCCGCCGGCAATGTCGGCAATGTTGGCCCATGCACGCGGCGCGGCTGGCGGCTGCGCGCGGAGCGTTCGCCGTCGCGCCGGATTGGCGACGGGCGCGACGCGAGATTCAGCCGATGCGCCTTGCCGACCACGGCATTCTTTGAAATCCCCATCCGGCGGCCGATCTCGGCCGTTGATAGCCCCTCCGCCCACAAGGCGCGGAGTTTTCCAATGGTTTCCTCGTTCCACTCCATATTGGGCTCCCCACCTGTGCTGACCACTAGATGATGTGATGAGCCTAAGCGGGACTATGTTCAAAGCTCAAGGGGTGATCAGCAGAAAATTGTGGAAAACTCCCGCCGGACCACAAAATGTTGTGTCGGCGGAAAATGACCGCACGGGCGGGCGCGACACCGCCGGGATGATATAAGTGGTCAAGCCAGGATCGCGGGGCGCGCGATGGCAGGTGATGGAGGGGATGATTGCCTGTCGATTTCGACCGGCCATTGCTGCGGCGCGCGCTGTCGTTGTGCGTCGTGGCGGGGCTGCATGCGCTGCTGATCGTGCTGGTGCTGACGCAATCCACGATGGTGGCGCATCTGATGCCCCGCGTGTTTGTCAGCATGCGGATTCTGCCCACACACACGCCGCCGAAACCGCCGCCAGCCTTGACGCCTACATTGAAGGTTCCCGACCTCGCGCCACTGCCGGTGCCGGACATCGTGGTGGCGCAGACGGCCGCGCCCGTGTCGCCGCGCCCGGTGACGCGGGTGACGCCACGGGCGCCTTCGGTGTCGCATTTCGGGCCGGCGACCGACGATATGGGCCTGGGCGTGGATGTGGCAGCCAGCGCCGGCGGCGGCGCGCGCGGGCGCGGCAGTTTGGGCGCGTTTCAGGCGGCGGTGAAACGCGCCGTGCTGGCGCGGCGGGTGCAGCCCACATTGGCCTGGGACCGGCGGAATACGTGCGTGGTGAATTATACTGTTTCGGTGGCGCCGGACGGGTCGCTGGCAGGGCTGCATATCGACCCGTGCGGGGTGCCGGAAATCAATGCGGCGGCGGAAGCGGCTATCCGTGCCGCGGCGCCGTTTCCGCCGCCGCCGGATCTTGGCGGGGCGCGCACGGACGTGCATGGGACGATGATCTTTCATCCGTAAGAAGAAAGGATGTTCTTTTTTGAAAAAAAGAACCAAAAAACTTTTGCCCTTTTGGATCCGCGCGAGGTCGCCGGGCGATGCGTCATGTGGTGAGAGCGCAAGAGCAAAAGTTTTTTGCTTCTTTTTTTCAAAAAATAAGACCTTTCTTTTGTTTCTGCTCCCACTATCCGGCTGCGTCATCCACCACGTGCAGCCCTACCGCCCCGAAACATTCGCCGCACCGGACACTGCGGACGCCGCCGCGTCCAGCACCAATTGTTTCGAGGCCTCCAGCACCGCCGAGCACCTGGCTTGCGCGCAGCCGGCGCTGGCCGCGGCGAACCGCGCGCTGACGGAGACATTGCAGGCGCGGCTGCGCACGTCCGATCCGTTCGGGCGGGACGTGCTGCTGGCGGTGCAGCGCAATTGGCTGCTGGGCCTGCCGGATGCGTGCCATTTGCCGGCCACGCCGGAAACCGCGTCGCCGAATGCGATCGCGTGTCTGGGCGACCAATTCAAGCGGCAAACGGCTTCGTTGGCAGCGTGGCAGGTGGAAGCGACACCGGGACCTGCGATGGCGCAATATGTTCATTTCAAGATCGCGGCGGGTGCTGGTGCATTGAACCCGGCGTTTTGCGCGCGCCTGGCAGGCGATGTGAACGCGGCGCTGGCGCAGACCGGCAGTGCCGATCCGGCCGCGATCGCCGGCGCGCACGAAATCGCCGGCACGCACGGGCCGGACAGCGGCGACGTAGCCGGGCAGACCGTGCGGGTGGATGCGCGGCTGGCCAATGCGTTTGGCGGGTTCGCACGGCGGGCGCGTGGCGTCGCCATCGTCGGTGCGCCGCCGGTGCTGGACAGTCTGTCGCTTGGCAAATTGCTGCAAGCCACGGCGGAGAATCAGGGCGCGCGGTTCTCCGCCTATGCGTCACAGACCGGCGATTACGGTGCCGCGGATGTGTTCACCTATCAAGGGCGCAGCGTGGCGCTGCTGGAGGATGCGTGGGGGTTCGACGCGCCGGCGGCGCCGGGCGAGTTCGCGCATGCCGGCGCGTGGGACCTTACCGGCGGCAGAGCCACGCCGCTCTGCCTGTTCGAGACATTCCAGATGCCGGCCGAAGGCGGCGGGTTCGATGCGATGACCGCGCTCGCGGCCTGGCGCGACGCGTTGGCGCAGGTGCGGGACAGTGCAGCACCGCCGCTCGGCGTGAGCTTCCTGCGCGATCAGGGACAGATCCGGGCCGAAACGGATTGGCTGTTGCTGCACATGCCGCTGGTGGTCAGCGAGCAGGCGCGGCGCGGCGGCTGGGTGCCCTGGCTGCGGCTGCGGCACGATGCGGCGCTGGACGCGCTGTTCGCCTGGGCGCAGCGCGATCCCGCCCACAAGATACTGTTCGATCGGGTGTTTGCGCTGTTGAAGCCGGCCGCGCAGGACCTGGTGCGCGGCTATCAGCAATTGGAAGCGCTCGATGCGGCTGAAGCAAAGGCGGCCGCCGGCCTCGCGGTGATGGAACTGCTGTATAGCGCGACCGTAACGGTAGCCCCCGACCTCGGCGCCGACCTGCAAGCGCCCGCGAGTGCCGTTGGCCGGGCCCCCCGCTACCCGATCCTGGCTGCTCCCCAGTGAAACGAGTTCTAAACTGGCAAAAGTTTTTTGCTTCTTTTTTTCAAAAAAGAAGAATCTTCTTTTCTGAAGAAAAGAAGCAAAAGATTTTTGCCCGTTGGCCGGCATCGGCTTTCGTGCCGGACGTCAAACTGCTTGGTTGCGGAGATAGAACATGAGGCGGGTTGGTTTCGCGGTATTGGTTTTGGCGCCTGGCTTGGGCTGGGCAGCTTCGAACACTTATTGGGGCGTTACGGTAAAGGATCCCTATCGCTGGCTGGAGAACGGCGCCGACCCGAAAGTGCACGCCTGGAGCGTGGCGCAGGATGCCCGGGCGCGGTCCTATCTGGATGCGCTGCCGTTGCGCCGGCAGATCCATGACCGGCTGTTGTCCATGCTGAGCAAGAACTCGCCGTCCTATGCTGGCCTCACGCCCGCCGGCGGCAAGATTTTCGCCATCTACACGCAGCCGCCGAAACAGCAGCCGATGATTGCGATCCTGGGTCCGGACGCGGATCCGGCGACCGCCCGCGTGATCGTCAACCCGAACGAACTGAACCCGAAAGGCACCACCGCCATCGACTGGTTCGTGCCCTCGCCGGACGGCACTAAAGTCGCCGTGTCCCTGTCCGACAACGGCAGCGAGGACGGCACGCTGCATATTTTCGATGTCGCCACCGGCAAGGATAGCGGCCTGCGCATTCCGTTCGTGCAATTCCCCACCGGCGGCGGTTCGGTCGCGTGGCGCCACGACAGCAGCGGCTTCTGGTATACGCGCTACCCCGGCGCCGGCGCCCCGCCCGACCGCGCGCATTTTTACCAGCAGGTCTATTACCACCATCTCGGCGACGACCCGGCGCGCGATGCTTACGTCGCCGGCCGCGATTTCCCGAAAGTCGCCGAAATCGCGCTGGATGCGCGGCAAAGTCCCGGCCCGGTGATGATGTCGGTGGCGAATGGAGACGGCGGCGAATTCGCCCATTACATCATCGGCACGGATGGCGCCGTGCGTCAGGTCACGCACTTCGCCGATAAGGTGATCGCCGCGCAAATCGGCCCCGATGGTGCCACGTATCTGATTTCGCGCGCGCGGGCGCCGCACGGTAAGCTGCTGCGCCTGCCCGCCGGCGACACGGTTCTGGCGCATGCGAAAACGCTGGTGCCGGAAGGCGACGGCGTGCTGGAAGGCGGCGGCGAATTCGGCGGCGCCGCGGTCGCGATCACGGATCGCGCGCTTTATCTGCGCGAACTGGTTGGCGGCCCGTCCCGTGTTGCCGCCTACACGCTTGCCGGCAAGGCGCTGCCCGACCTGCCGGTGCCGCCGGTGGCCGCGGTGCATGAAGTGGTGCCCGTGGGCGGCGGCGCGCTGCTCTATTCGGTGGAAACCTATCTGCGCCCGCCTTATTTTGAACGTTACGATGGCGCCACCGGGAAGGCGACCGAAAGCAAGCTGGCCGAAAAGGCGGCGGAGAATTTCGATGATGCCGCCGTCACCCGCGTGTTCGCCACGTCGAAGGACGGCACCAAAATCCCGCTGAATATCATTGCGCTGAACGCCGCGAAGCAAGACGGCAGTAATCCCACGCTGCTCTACGGCTATGGCGGCTACAATATCAGCGAAACGCCCGCCTTCCTGGGCGCCCGCGGCCGTCTGTGGCTCGACGGCCGCGGCGTGTTCGCCGTCGCCAGCCTGCGCGGCGGCGGCGAATATGGCGAGGCCTGGCACGCGCAGGGCGCGCTGACGCACAAACAGAATGTTTTCGACGATTTCTATGCCTGTGCCGAATATTTGCTGAACGCGCACTGGACGTCGGTGCCGCACCTCGCGGCCCTCGGCGGCAGCAATGGCGGCCTGTTGATGGGTGCGACGATCACGCAGCACCCGAGCAGCTTCAAGGCGGTCGTCTCGCTGGTCGGCATTTACGACATGCTGCGCGTGGAGCTGGACCCGAACGGCGCCTTCAACACCACCGAATTCGGCAGCGTGAAGGACCCGGCGCAATTCCGCGCGCTCTACGCCTACTCGCCGTATCACCATGTGGTGCCGGGCACGAAATACCCCGCGATCTTCATGGCCACCGGCGAGCATGACGGCCGCGTCAACCCGATGCATTCGCGCAAAATGATCGCCGCCCTCCAGGCCGCCGACAGCTCCGGCCTGCCGGTGTTGCTCAGCATCAACAGCCATGCCGGCCACGGGATCGGGAGTGCGCTGTCCATCCGCGTGGATCAGTTGGCGGATTGGGAGGCGTTTTTGTTTGATCAACTGGGGATGACGTTGAAGTGACGCCGTGGCTGCCGAGAGCGCCGCAAGGCCGGCTGATCATCGCGCGGGAGGGCGCTCGGCTTGCCCATTGAACCGGCGGCCATGATGCGGCTAGAAACACGCGCTTTACGAAGCGAGGCCAGCTTTGGCGGCCAGCGGCGCTTTGCCTGCCCGCTGTCCACTGCTGATCACGCTATTGGACGACACCGGCGCCGGATTAGCACAGCGGTAGTGCAGCGGTTTTGTAAACCGAAG